>Ga0209135_1000284_pt1 | contig 18375 bp, 20 predicted proteins | sample LauGreSBDMM110SD_4_FD_187570 | JGI IMG/M metagenome (GOLD analysis project Ga0209135, IMG submission 187570) | Freshwater lake microbial communities from Lake Michigan, USA - Su13.BD.MM110.SD (SPAdes) (version 3) | ecosystem: Environmental > Aquatic > Freshwater > Lake | place: Lake Michigan... | reverse complement strand
ACCTTACATATGTACAATAGAGCTTCGCATTCAGTACAATTTGGCCATGATAAATCGACAACACCTTAAAAAACTCCGGACGAAAGAAGAGCAGCGCTTTCTTGATCTGCATAAGAGATCAGCTGCCGCATTTGTTGATTCCAAGAAGGTAATGCATGAAGGCGTTCCGATGTCCTGGATGGCTAAGTGGCCAGGTGCGCATCCACTTTTTGTGAAAGAAGCAAAAGGTGCTCGCTTTACCGACCTTGATGGACACACTTACGTTGATTTTTGTTTAGGTGATACCGGCTCCATGACAGGTCATTCACCTGATGCCACAGTGGCGGCAATTCGGGAGCAGGTAGGAAAAGGCATTACCGCGATGTTGCCAACACGGGATGCGGCAATCGTTTCGCAGCTGCTTAAAGAACGCTTTGGTCTGCCGCTATGGCAATTCACCGTCTCTGCAACCGATGCTAACCGCCATGTGATTCGCTATTCGCGCATGATTACTGGGCGTAGCAAGATAGTAGTAATCGATCGTTGTTATCACGGTTCTGTCGATGAAACATTTGCCACACTCGATGGTGCAGGAATTACCGTAAAGCGCGAAGGAAATATTGGCGCCCCGGTTGATTTGGCCCACACTACCCGCGTCGTTGAATTCAATGATTTAGCTGCCATGGAGGCAGCTCTTGCCCATGGTGATGTTGCGGCAATCTTGATGGAGCCAGCGATGACAAATATTGGAATTGTCTTGCCGGTTGATGGTTATTTAGAGGGCGTGCAGGTGTTGGCCAAGAAATACGGAACCTACTTAATTATTGATGAGACCCACACCATCTCCGTGGGCCCTGGTGGAATGACAAAAGATCTTGGTCTTAAGCCAGATTTCTTAACAATCGGTAAGGCACTGGCTGCAGGTATTCCCACCGGAACATTTGGCATGACGCAAGAGATTGCTGATGCGATTAAGAAGATGGTTGAGTTAGAAATTATTGATTTAGGTGGAATTGGTGGAACTTTGGCAGGTAACGCGCTTTCTTTGGCTGCGATGAAGGCAACACTGACAGATGTGTTAACGCCAGCGAACTTCGAGAAGATGATCGCGCTCGGTAATCGTTGGTGCGATGGAGTAGATGCCGCTATTAAAGAGTTTAATCTTGATTGGCATTGCAATCGTCTTGGTGCACGCGGTGAGTACATCTTTAAAGGTAAGGCGCCACGAACAGGTAAGCAGGCGGCAGAATCTGGTGACTTTGAACTTGAGCAGTACATCCACCTGCGCCTACTTAATGATGGCTATCTGATTACGCCGTTTCACAATATGGCGTTGATGTGTCCTGATACCAGCGAGACTGATGTTGATGGTCATACAGCAGCATTTAGAACAATGTGCGCGGAGTTAGTTGGTAATTAAAAGATGAAGGCCCAAGCGATTTAGCTTTCGCTAGGGATCCCTCTTGGGCTTTGAGTAAAGTCTAGCTTATTTATTAATCAAAAAGAAGGTGGAGTCCTTAATTAAACCCTAAAGTCTTATAAAGACCCTTCCCTGCTTCATTATCTTCATCAACGTAGAGCATTGCTTGCGTGATGCCTTTTGCCTTGAGATAGATAAGGCCTTCCGTGCAGAGCGCTTTCCCAATTCCTTTACCTGAATGCGCAGAGTCAACACCGATTACGTAGAGTTCACCAATAGGCTCTTTATTGACTAAGTCTTGATGAATCTTGGTCCAGCAAAACCCCACAATCTTCTCATTGATGACACATAAGAAGAATCCCTGTGAATCAAACCAAGACTCACTCATGCGGTTCTCTAAATCAGCAATTGCCCAATTACCTTGATCTGGGTGGGAGATAAAGATTTTATTGTTTAGCTCTAGCCAGAGCTTGGGGTGGAGTTGGGTATTGAAGGTAATGAACTCAAAGTTATGTGTTACAGGTGAAATAGGTGCTTGCAGAGAACGATGGAGCTTAAGAATACGGCGCATCGTTACACGAGTTCGTAGGTAGATGTTTCCTTGCCGCCGCTTTGAACGGTGAAGCGGTATCCAACATTACGCACTGTGCCAATAACTGATTCAAATTCAGGGCCGAGCTTTGAGCGAAGACGACGGATGTGAACATCTACGGTGCGAGTACCACCGAAGTAGTCATAGCCCCAAATTTCTTGCAGAAGTTGGGCACGAGTAAAGACCCGGCCTGGGTGTTGCGCTAAGTACTTAAGAAGTTCAAACTCTTTAAAGGTGAGATCTAGCGCGGTGCCTTTAATCTTTGCAGTGTAGGAATGCTCATCTATTACAACATCGCCTTGTCGGATTTCAGATGATGTGGGATCAGTTGACTGAATATAGGCAGCGTGAGCACCGACGGCGATACGAATACGAGCATCTACTTCTGCCGGGCCCGCAGTATCAAGAATGACATCTGTGAAACCCCAATCAGCAGTTAAGGCTGATAGTCCGCCTTCAGTGGTGATTGCAATGATGGGAGCGCCCACACCTGTTGTTGCTAGTAATCGGGTGAAGGATTTAGCAGCCGGGAAATCACGACGAGCATCGATAAAGACGATATCCATCGCTGGTGTGTCAACTAGAACAGATGCTTCAAGAGGTGCCACTTTGCAGGTGTGTTGCAAAAGGCCGAGTGCTGGCAGCACGTCAGCACTTGCTGCATGAGAATTTGTCAGTAGCAACACCTTGGCCATTGTGTGAGAATACTCTTGTGAAAACCTATCTTCCACTCGCGATTGTGATAGCCCTCTCAACGGCCTATGGCTTCTGGTGGAAGCGCAATCAGGGAGCAATTCGCACGCAGCAGGCAGTCCCTGGCCATCGCTTGACTGCCGAGATCTTGGGTGAAGCACTGGGCAGTAGAGCCACCATGGTGCAATTCTCATCAGCTTTCTGCACTCCATGCCGGGCCACTCACTCACTTCTGTCGCAGATGGTGGAGAGCATGAAGGATGTGAAGCACATCCAGGTTGATGCTGAATCTCACTTAGAGTTAGTGCGTGAATTAGATATTCGCTCAACTCCCACAACCCTTTTCATCAATAGCCAAGGTATTGAGGTGGGCCGGGCAGCGGGCACGCCTAAGCGCGATCAAGTCTTAGCTGCGCTTTCAAATATCGGCTAACCGCGAATTATTCGCAAGTGGTCTTTTACACAGCGATTGCCTAACCTTGGGCTATGTCTGAAGTTCTTGATAACAAAGAAGTTGCAAAGATTTATATCGATGCACGTGGTCCACGTTTTGCGGCCACAATTACCACCATCGTTCTTGCAACCTCACTCGTTACCCAGAACGTGTGGGTGCTAGTTGCGCAAGGTGTTGTCTTTCTTATCGGCGCAGTCAAAGGTCCACAGTTCACTCCTTATGGCGTGATCTTCAAGAATCTAGTCAAGCCTCGCCTAAAGGGTGTGGCACCGACTGAAGATGTTCGCCCACCCAAGTTTGCTCAAGCTGTTGGTTTTGTATTCGCACTCGTTGCAGCTATTGGCGCTTTTGCCGGAGTTGATCTGGTATTTACTATCGCAGTGGGCGCCGCCCTTGCTGCGGCTTTCTTAAATGCCGCCTTTAATTACTGCTTAGGTTGTGAGATATACCTGGTTCTCATTCGCGCCTTGAGAAAGTAGACTCTCGCCTATGGCTGAGAAGCATGAGCTCCATGAAAAAGGTTTACGCCTAACCCCACAGCGTGAGTTAGTTCTCTCTGCTGTTCGCTCACTTGGCCATGCAACCCCAGAAGAAGTGGCGGAGAAAGTTCGCCAGACACATCCTGGAATCAATTTATCTACTGTCTATCGCAACTTGGAAACACTTGAAAACGTGGGACTCGTGCAGCACACCCACCTTGGCCATGGTGGTGCTACCTATCACGCAGCTGAAGAGCTCACACATCTACACCTTGTCTGTGGCACATGCGGATCTGTTGGCGATGCACCTATTGATGTGGCAGCTAACTTTGTGCAGAACTTATCTGATGACTACGGCTTTAAGACCGATGTCACGCACTTTGCCATCTACGGCACCTGTGCTGCCTGCGCTAAGTAAGAGCAATGACTGCCGTATTTGTCGAAGATGGCCCCGATAAGGGGGCAATCTGGCATTTTGGTGAACCTAATAAAGAACAACGCGCACTGCTAGAGGGGACAGCGTGGGCAGATCTTTCCCACTTAGCTGTCGTTGCAGTAACAGGTGAAGATCGCCTTAAGTGGCTCAATGATTTAACAACGCAGCACCTGCTTGATTTCGGTGTGGGCAGCTGGACTTCGGCTCTGATTTTAGATCCGCAAGGACATCTTGAATATCAATTCTCACTTGTTGATGATGGAATGACTACTTTTATTGTGCTAGATCCGCACTTTGCGCAAGGTTTGATTGAGTACTTAAAGAAGATGCGCTTTATGCTCAAAGTAGATGTTAATGATGCATCAGGTGAGTACGCGGTCTTGCGTGCTCCAGGTGCCGCAAATGAAGTGGGTGGTCCATTTGCACTGGTGCCACGAGCAGAACTTGATGAAATGAAAAAGGTATTTGGCGCCAGCGCAATGCAGGTGGGCACATGGGCACTTGATGCAGAACGAGTTGCGGCAGGGCGTCCTCGTCACGGATTTGATACCGATGCAAAGTCCATACCGAATGAACTCGGTGTCATACATGGCTCCGTGCATATGAATAAGGGTTGCTACCGTGGACAAGAAACAGTGGCAAAGGTCTATAACTTAGGAAAACCACCACGTCGCTTAGTGATGCTCCACCTTGATGGCCATGCAGTTGTCATGCCGCCAACTGGAACACCGGTCATGAACGGAGAAGTGCAGGTGGGCTTCTTGGGCACCGTTGCACGCCACTATGAACTTGGGCCTATCGCACTTGCCATCGTGAAGCGAAATACCCCGGTCGATGCTGAATTAACAGTTGAAGGTGTGGCGGCGTCGCAGCAGATCATCGTTGAGCCGTAGATGAAATTTATTGGACAGCTTTTTATTGTTGCCCTGGCTTGCCTTGCAATCATGTGGGCTGTGCGCAAGTTTTAACCAGTATTCTTAGCCCATGGAGTCCTTCACAACAGTGGTACTTGCACTCACCTCACTGATTGTGGGAATAGGACTAGTTGTTTATGGCGTCAAAGGACGTAGGCAATCTCAAGCACGCGATGGACGCACATATAAGAGAGGCAGGCTCTAATGGCCTTCACAATTCCAGAAGGTTTACACCCTGATCTCAATCCACTTGCCTGGATGGTTGGAACATGGCGCGGTAAAGGCCGCGGTGAATATCCAACGATTCCCACCTTTGAATTTGCACAAGAAGTGACTTTTAATCACGATGGTCGACCATTTCTAAATTACTTCTCACGTTCATGGATCATTGATGCTGAAGGAGAAATCATTCGCCCCGGTGCATCTGAAGTTGGTTTCTGGCGTGTGAAAGAAAATAACGTGCTTGAAGTAGTTGTCTCACATAACACTGGAATCTCGGAAGGCTGGGTCGGACAATTTGATGGTCCAAAGATTCAATTAGTGATGGATCAAGGATATTCCGCGCCGTCAGCAAAGATTGTTACAGCGGGTGTGCGCCTTTATGGTCTTGTTGCTGGTGAACTTTTCTATGCCTATGACATGGCAGCAGAAGGACAAGAGTTGCAAGCACATATCTGGTCCACCCTCGAGCGCCAGGCCGATTAATGTCTGATGCAGTACTTGCGCAGTATGTGCGCGACGGTGTTGTTGAATCAGAACACCGTGGGCATTTACTAGCACTTAACGCCGATGGTTCAGTTAATTTCGCTTTAGGTGATCCCAGCCAGCTAGTTTTTCCGCGCTCTACCGTTAAATGTATTCAGGGCGCCGCCATGGTGGCAGCAGGGTTGGAACTAGAGCCACGGTTGTTAGCTCTCGGTGCATCCAGTCACTCTGGGTCATCAGAACATATTGCGGGTGTGAAAGAGATATTGGCACTTGCAAAGCTCGATGAAAGTGCGCTGCAGTGCATGCTCGATAAACCACTCGGTGAAGCAGAACGCCGGGCATGGGGTGATGCACCAGCAACACGTATTGCTATGAACTGCAGTGGAAAACATGCGGCGATGTTATTAACCTGCGTGACTAATGGGTGGCCGATAGCTAATTACTTAGATGCTGCGCACCCATTGCAAGTTGCTATCAAGAGTGAACTTGAATCACTAGCAGGGGAGACCATCACACTGACATCAACTGATGGTTGTGGGGCGCCGCTCTTCTTGCTCTCACTTGCTGGCCTAGCACGCGCCATTAGAGCAATCACTATTTCAACTAAGCCGGCACATCAGTTGGTGATGCAGGCATCGCGTGCATTTCCGGAGATGGTTGCAGGTAAGGGGCGGCTGACAACGCAGATGATTAGCGCTGTTCCTGGTCTTTATCTGAAAGATGGCGCTGAGGCAGTTGAAGTTGCATCGATGACTGATGGCCGCACACTTGTATTTAAAGTCTCCGATGGTTCACTGCGCCCATTTAGAGTATTGGTGCATGCCGGCCTTGCTAAGTTGGGTATTGATAGCCCATATGAAGTCGAAAACGTGCTGGGTGGGGACGCAATTATCGGCACCATTCGCGCAACCTTTTAATGGCGCGTACCCTTAAGGGTATGAGTAGAAGCAATCGCCGTATCGCCACCTTGATGGTGCATACATCCCCGCTTGATCAAGCGGGTACTGGTGATGCCGGCGGAATGAATATCTATGTGGTGGAAGCAGCGCAGAACATGGCTGCCATGGGAGTTGCGGTAGATATCTTTACCCGCAGAACAAATCGCGATGTGGCAGATATTGTCGAAGTAACACCGGGTGTGAGAGTTATTCAACTTAATGTGGGTCCTATCTCTGGTGTGACAAAAGAACAGCTACCGACTTACATCCCGGAACTCTCTGCTGCATTTAGCGTCGCCTTACAGGCTGAGACCTACGATGTGATTCATTCGCATTATTGGATCAGTGGCAAGGTGGCGATGCCGGTAGCTAAAGAACTAGATATTCCACTGGTTCACACCATGCACACCATGGCACGGGTGAAGAACTTGAATTTGGCGGAAGGCGAGAGCCCAGAGCCAATGATTCGGGTGCAGGGTGAGACTCAAGTTGTTGCTGATGCGGACGCGTTGGTTGCCAATACCGATGCCGAAGCGGCATCACTGGTTTCACTCTATGAAGCATGTCCTGACAATGTCTCGGTGGTAAGCCCTGGAGTGAACCTAAAAGTCTTTACACCAGGTGCTGGGCGCGCCAGTGCGCGTAAAGAGTTGGGCCTTGATCCAGGTGCTCACATCATCACCTTTGTGGGTCGCATTCAGCCACATAAGGGCCCAGAAGTTCTTATTCGCGCAATTGCAGAGATGGTTTCTCACTCTAAGCACCTGCGCCCTAAGTTAATTACCAACATTATTGGCGGTGCATCAGGTGCTAATCAATCTGAAGTTGAGCGCCTGACCGAACTTGTTGCCTGGCTTGGCATCTCTGATGTCGTTCGCTTTGCACCCCCTGTGCCTCGCACAGATTTACCACAGTGGTATCGCGCCGCAGATTTAGTCTGTGTTCCTAGTTATTCTGAAAGTTTCGGCCTGGTTGCACTTGAAGCGCAAGCATGCGGAACACCAGTGGTTGCAACAGCTGTTGGCGGCCTTCGCACCGCAGTTGCCGACGGTATCTCTGGGGTATTAGTCGATGGACATAATCCACGAGCCTGGTCATCAGTCTTTGCTCGACTATTGCAAGAACCACAACGTCGCGTGCTGCTATCTATGGGCGCCCTGGAACATGCTTCTCACTTCGGCTGGGATGTGACATCTCGTGGAACACTTGATATCTACGACCGAGTCTTATCTGCTCGCCGTGATACACAGAAGCACATTGGCTAAATGGCGCTAAACCCAGCAGTTGTCGTTGAAGATTTTCTAGAATCACATGATCTAGATTTTGAACGCAGTGATGAAAAGACTTTCATGGTTACCCTTCCTGGAGAAAAGAAGCTTCAGACCCACTGCGCACTGATCATCGGTGATCACTCTTTAAGTATCAACGCCTTTGTGATTCGCAAACCTGATACCCATGAAGATGCGGTGCATAAATGGTGCCTGGCCAAAAATGCCCAGATGTATGGAATCGCATTTGCCATTAATGAACTAGGAGATATCTACCTGGTGGGGCGGCTGCCACTAGGTGCTGTCAATGCCCAAGAGATTGATCGCATCATCGGTTCAGTGCTGCAATATTCAGATTCATCATTTAACCCACTGCTTGAACTTGGCTTTGCAGATGCCATCCGTCGTGAGTGGGCTTGGCGGGTGAGTCGCGGTGAATCACTGGCAAACCTTGCGGCATTTACCCATCTCATTTAATTATTTCTTCTCACCATGAGAAGATAGCCACATGCCACACTCCACACTTATCTTGTTACGCCACGGCGAATCCGAATGGAATGCCTTAAATCTCTTCACCGGTTGGGTCGATGTCAGACTCTCAGCAAAGGGTGAAGCAGAAGCTGCGCGTGGCGGAAAGTTATTGGCAGAGCGTGGACTCTTACCTGATGTCGTTCACACTTCACTCTTACGTCGTGCTATTCACACATCACAGTTAGCCCTCGATGCTTGTGATCGCCACTGGATTCCAGTCAAGCGTTCCTGGCGCCTGAACGAACGCCACTACGGCGCGCTGCAAGGTAAAGATAAGGCGCAGACGCTGGCCGAATATGGGGAAGAACAATTCACGCTCTGGCGCCGTTCCTTTGACACGCCACCACCACTGATTGAAAAAGGTGCGAAGTACTCACAAGATGCTGATCCGCGCTATGCCGGCCTCGGTGCGGATTTGCCCATGACTGAATGTTTAAAGGATGTGGTCGTGCGGATGGTTCCTTATTGGGAGCAGGAAATTGTTCCTGATTTAAAGGAAGGCAAAGTTGTTCTAGTTACCGCTCACGGTAATTCATTGCGCGCACTGGTAAAGCACCTTGAGGGTATTGGCGATAGCGATATTGCTGGGCTTAATATCCCAACTGGAATCCCACTGCTCTATGAACTAGATGCGGATATGCGCCCAGTGAAAAAAGGTGGCGAGTACTTAGATCCAGCAGCGGCTGCGGAGGCAATTAAGGCTGTGGCTAATCAAGGTAAGAAGTAGGTTAGGGCGTGATGTTTTTGTAGTCATCACGCTTATCGCGAATGATGACATTGGTAGTAACAACACCGGCGCGAGCAAATGCTAGCGAAAGCTTCACATTGTTACCAGGTTGTGCACCAACACCGCTAAAGACCGCCTTCGTTGTTGCAACGTCTCCTTCAAAGCGCACTGGCTTATTTTGATCAAGGTTCTGTTCACCGGTTATTACCGCGCCCACGCTATTTGCCGAGATTCCCAGCAGCGCATCGCGCTCTTCTGAGTAGTTAATGATTGTTCCGACAACAACAGCTGAGCCATCTTCGGTGGCAACGAGAAGTAAGTTGGTAATAGAGATGTTATTGCCATCGCTTTTTATCAAGATTTCAGCGCCATCTGTCACTTTCACCACCTGACGTGTTGCAGCGTTTGGGCCGGAGCCACAAGCGGTGAGTGAGAGAGCCAATACAACAGCTGTGAATGCAAGTGATAAATTCTTGATACGTGTTCGGCTCATGGCGAAATTATCGCATGTCAAATTAGCCTTATTTAACGGCACTTTACGCCGATAACCTGGGGTTTTCTATGTCGGTGATGGCTGGTAGAATTGACCCTCTACCGAAGGGCAATACATGACATTCAAGGTCGGCGAAACCGTTGTTTACCCTCATCACGGAGCAGCTCTTATCGAGGCAATCGAAACTCGAGTAATCAAGGGCGAAGAGAAGACCTACCTAGTTTTGAAAGTTGCCCAAGGTGACCTCACTGTTCGCGTTCCGGCAGAGAATGTAGATCTCGTGGGAGTGCGCGATGTCGTTGATTCAGCCGGCCTAGATCGCGTATTTAACGTCCTTCGTCAGCCATATACCGAAGAGCCAACAAACTGGTCACGTCGCTACAAGGCAAATCTGGAAAAGCTTGCATCAGGAGATGTTATTAAGGTCGCAGAAGTTGTGCGCGATCTCTACCGCCGCGATCTCGATCGTGGACTCTCTGCTGGTGAAAAGCGCATGCTCGCCAAGGCGAAGCAGATTCTCGTCTCTGAGCTCGCACTTGCCGAGCGCACAGATGAAGAGAAGGCTGCAACTCTCCTTGACGAGGTTCTCGCTTCTTAATTTTCGTTAACTAATCTATATGATCGCCGCAATTATCGCAGCTGGTGGTAGCGGTGAACGTTTCGGTGCAGCTATCCCAAAAGCGCTCATTCAACTCGGAGATCGCACACTTCTTGAACATTGCATCTCATCCCTATCGTCTGTGGCCGATGAGATTGTTGTAAGCGCACCTGCTGGCTATGAAGATCAGATTCGCACGCTAGTTGGTACTGAGATCACAGTTGTTACCGGCGGTGCTACACGTTCCGAATCTGTGCGCCTTGGTTTAGCTGCAATCAATGGCGCCGACTTTGTCTTAGTTCATGATGCTGCCCGAGCACTTGCTAGCCGCGAACTCGCATCCCGCGTTGTGGCAGCCCTTAAGGCAGGAGATGTTGCAGTTATTCCAGCTTTGCCTGAGGTAGATACAGTGAAGGTAATTGATGCCCAAGGTTATGTGAGCTCAACTCCAGATCGCGCATCACTGCGCCGCGTGCAGACACCACAAGGTTTTACATATTCAGTTCTTAAAAAAGCACATGAAGCATCCGGTGATGCCACAGACGATGCCGCCCTTGTTGCAGATGCTGGCCACAAAGTACGCGTCATTGACGGCGAAGAACGAGCCTTGAAAATAACAACACCACAGGATCTGGCAACTGCGCTGCAATTTATGGGCAATGCACAATCATTTTCTACAGGTGTTGGAGTTGACGCCCATGCATTTGGACAGGGGCGCGAACTTTGGCTAGCTGGCTTGCATTGGCCTGATGAAGTTGGAGTTTATGGCCACTCTGATGGCGATGTTGCAGCACACGCCATCTGCGACGCACTCTTTGCCGCAACTGGCCTTGGCGATCTGGGAAGTAACTTTGGAACTTCGCGCCCTGAATATGCGGGAGCATCGGGTGCTAAGTTACTGAAAGAGACCTACCTTTTGATTAGTAATGCAGGATTTTCAATTTCTCATGTTTCAGTGCAGATCATTGGAAATCGTCCGCGTATTGGGGCACGTCGCGTGGAGGCGATTGCAACCATATCTGCAGCACTTGGGGGCGCCGAAGTGGCAATCCTTGCAACAACTACCGATGGCATGGGCCTTACCGGTGAAGGCAAAGGTATTGCAGCCATTGCATCAGCCCTTGTTATTAAGTCCGCATAGTTAAAGTAGAATTGCCTAATGAGTTCGCTATCTTTATATGACACCTTAACGCGAACCACCTCTGAATTCGTTCCCCTTAAAGCTGGGGAAGTAGGCATCTATTTATGTGGCGCCACGGTGCAGGCACCGCCACATATTGGCCATGTGCGCTCGGGTGTGAACTTTGACATCTTGCGTCGCTGGCTTACCCGCAGCGGTTATGACGTCACATTTATCCGTAACGTCACAGATATTGATGACAAGATCTTGCATAAGGCTGTGCACGAGCAAGCTCCATGGTGGGCAGTTGCTATGAAATATGAACGAGCATTTACTGATGCCTACGCAGCACTGAATGTCTTGCCACCCACATATGAGCCGCGTGCTACCGGGCACATCACACAGATGATTGAACTAATGCAGATCCTGATTGAAAAGGGCGCCGCGTATGCCCCAGGAAATGGCGATGTCTATTTAGAGGTGCGCAAACTCCCTTCCTATCTCACCCTTTCGCGGCAGAAGCTAGATGATCTACTGCCAGCGGCAGATGCCGATGAAACATTTAAGAAAGACCCACGCGACTTTGCGTTATGGAAAGCGGCAAAGCCAGGAGATCCATCATGGCCAACTCCATGGGGTGCTGGTCGACCAGGTTGGCATTTGGAATGTTCGGCAATGGCGCATGCATATTTGGGTGAATCATTTGATATTCACGGTGGTGGACTTGATTTAATCTTTCCTCATCATGAAAATGAGATTGCACAATCTGAAGCCGCTGGATATGCCTTTGCTAAGCGTTGGTTACATAACGCCTGGGTGACCGCCTCCGGTGAGAAGATGTCTAAATCTCTCGGTAATTCTTTGCAGGTGCATGAGTTACTAAAAAGCGTGCGCGGAATAGAGCTGCGTTGGTATTTAGGTTCTGCTCATTACCGTTCCATGCTCGAGTTCTCCCATGAAGCTTTGGCTGAATCGGCAACAGCTTTCCGCCGCATTGAAGGATTCCTGCAACGCTCTGTTGAGATTTTAGGCTCAGAGCCGGTGCCTACTATTAGCCAAGCATTTACCGATGCAATGAATGATGATTTAGCTGTGCCAACCGCACTTGCCTCAATTTCAGAGGCGCTACGCGCCGGAAATAGCGCAATTACTGCAGGTGATACCGCCACCGTTGAAAAGAGCGCAAATGAGATTCGTGGAGCACTTGAAATTCTTGGCTGCGATCCTTTCGATGAAGCATTTACATCAAGTACCGCGGTGGAAGATATTGGAGCAGCCCTCGATGGTGTTATTCAATTAGCGCTAGCCCAGCGCACGGCTGCTCGTGAGCGAAAAGATTTTGCGGCATCCGATCAGATTCGCGATGGCCTAGCAGTACTGGGAATTACTATTGAAGATACAGCTCAAGGACCACGTTGGTCGATTACTGGAAATGGAAGTAACTAATAATGGCCGGTAATGCAAAACCACGTGGAGCGGTGCGTAAGAGTAAAAAAGGACCATCGGCTGGAACAGGTGGAAATAATAAGCGCCGCCTTGAAGGTAAGGGACCAACACCGAAGGCGGAAGATCGCCCGTATCACGCCGCAGCTAAGCGCAAAAAAGCTGCTGAAAAAACTGCCGCCAAGAAGCCAGCGGCAGCGGGACGTAAATTTTCTAAGGGCGATGCACCTCGTGGTGAGATTGTGGCCGGACGTAACGCGGTACTAGAAGCGCTGCGTGAATCTGTGCCAGCAACTGAGTTACTTGTGGCACGCAGTATCGATGTTGATGATCGCGTTGCTGAATCTTTACAAATAGCGCTCAATCACGGTCTCTCAATTCGCGAGGCACATCGCGCCGAAGTTGAAGGAATTTCACCGAATAGCCAAGGAATTATTCTTTCTATCAAGCCATTCCAATATTCTTCATTTGAAGAAATTACCCAGCGCGCAAAGAACCCGATGTTGCTCGTTGCCCTAGATGGTGTGACAGATCCACGTAACCTGGGCGCAATCGTTCGAAGCGCAGCAGCCTTTGGCGCATCCGGTGTTCTCATGACCGAACGACGAGCGGCTGGAATGACAGCATCAGCTTGGAAATCTTCCGCAGGAGCAGCAGCGCGTTTACCCATTGCTCAGGTGACAAACCTTGCTCGCACAATCGATGAAGCGAAGAAGCTGGGCTGCTTTGTGGTGGGCCTTGATGGCGAATCTGATGTGAAGATTAGCGAGATGAAGGTGGCCACTGAGAACCTGATGGTGATTGTGGGCTCAGAAGGTAAAGGCCTAGCGCGTTTAACGCGCGAAAAGTGCGATCTGGTTGTCTCGATTCCTATTAGTGCCAGCACTGAATCACTGAACGCTTCCGTTGCAACATCTATCGCGCTCTATGCCGTCGATGAAGCACGGCGCAAAGGGTAGTTATTTAGGTTAACGCGTGATGGCATACCAACGTTTAATCGTCTGTGGCGATTCATACTCTGAAGGCATGAGTGATGAAATCATCGATGGCCAATATCGAGGATGGGCAGATCGCATTGCAGATGAGATGGCAAAAGCTCATCCTGATTTCACTTATGTGAATCTATCTGTGCGCGGCAAGTTACTAGCCCAAGTAGCACAAGATCAAGTTCCGATTGCACTCTCTTTTGTCACTGGCGCTGACACGCTGGTTTCATTTCATGCCGGGGCCAATGACGCGCTGCGCCCCGGATATCAGGCAGATGTTGCCATCTCCCTTTATCAAGATGCAGTGCGATCACTTGCGGCAAGTGGCGCACAAGTGATGCTCTTTACCGTCCTTGAAAAAACTGGTAACACGGGCCGCGGTGCACAAGTGTGGGAAAGACGCTTTTCGGCATTTAATAAAGGTGTGAGAGCAGTGGGAGCAGAAGTAGGTGCCATTGTGGTTGATGCAAATGAAGAGAATTTCTTAAGTGATCGAAGATTCTTAGCATTTGATCGCCTTCATTTAAATACTGAAGGACATTATCGATGCGCACAAGCGGTATTAGAAAAGATTGGTTTGCCATTTAATCCTGGGTGGAGAACACCGTTGCCACCTGCCAAGAAAATTCCATGGATTGTGCAAAAGGGCATCACCGTTGCCTGGTTTATTATCTTTGCCTTACCCTGGATTTATCGTCGTCTTCGGGGTAAATCATCCGGTGATGGAAGAAGTGCCAAGTACCCAACACCGCTCTCATGGCCGAGGTAATAGGCCGCGATTTTCAGAATTGGGCGCTGGGTGCCATAATTACGCTCGCACTTCGCCTCCCTAGCTCAGTGGTAGAGCAGCTCACTTGTAATGAGCAGGTCATCCGTTCAATCCGGATGGGGGGCTCCAGTAAGTACTCCAGCGCTAATAGGAAAAGGAGTTCACATGTCTAGTGAATCATTTTCCCACGAATCATTCGATGATCTAATCGCTGCAAATACCCAGTATCAGAAAACCTTTAAGTATTCCGAGCTCTCCGGATCTGCGGCTAAAGGTCTAGCAATCGTGACCTGTATGGATTCACGTATTAATCCACTTTCGGTAGTGGGAATGAATTCAGGAGATGCCAAGATTCTTCGCAATGCTGGAGCGCGAGTGACCGAAGATGTGTTGCGTACCCTGGTTCTTGCTACTTACTTACTGAACGTCAATCGTATTTTGGTGATGCCACATACTGATTGCGCCATGGCGCGCGGTGATGAAGCAGCAATTCATAAGCTAATCGATGAAAAGTATGGCGTTAATACATCGAGCCTGGAGTTTAAAACTACATCAGATCAATTAGGCGCGCTGGCATCTGATATCAACCGCGTGCGTTCATACCCACTGCTTCGTGAAGGCGTTGTAGTTGCGGGAGCAATTTATGATGTGAAGACTGGAAAAATCACTCCATACCAGGGTTAGTGCGGCGGATCGGCATCTTGGTCACCGGATAGCTTAAATCCTCTAGAAATTCTTGAATAAGAAGCTGGGCAATTGCCGGCTTCTCTTTAATCAATTGATGCGATGTCCCCGGGATGATTGCTAGTTGTCCGAGTGGAATGTTTTCATAGAGTTCGATTGTGTGAGAATGTGCAATGACGTCATCATCACCGGCCATCACAAGTACTGGGCATTGGATGGTGGCCAAATCTTTGATGGTAAGAGTTGGCTCTGATTTCCAGATCTTCATCATGCGCTGGATTTTCTGGGCCATAGTTTCAGGGGCATCGGGTGAGGTGCGGTTGTACTCTTCTTGATCTTCCGGTGAAATGAAACCATCGAATTCAGGCAGTGGCAGCGTTCCACTAAAGTGAAAGTTGGCACCTAAGGTAATAACTGAGCGCACTAGTTCCGGGCGTTTAATGGCTGCAAGTAGGGCAATATTTCCACCATCGCTATAACCAATTAGGTGTGCGGGCTGCCTCACAACGCTTTCTAGGTAAGCAATCAGCTCTGTGACTTGATAATCAAAGTGCAAGCTGCCGGTTCTATCACCGCTAAATCCGTGGCCAGTTCGGTCATAAGCAAAGACGTGGAAGTCAGCTTCGATGGCGGGAAGTACCTGAGCATCCCAATGTGATGTTTGGCTTAGCCCGCCATGGAGTAATACAACTGCTTCGCCATTGTTATCCCACTCGTAGCAGTAGAGCGAATGACCTGCTACCTCGAGATACTTTTCAGGCATAAAAAACTATTACTGAGCATCCATGATGTGGCGATTGCCGCGGTCGAATGTGAGGTAGTTCCAGGACCAGTCAACGATTGTGCCTACTTTGTTTCGCCCACCAACGAGGTAGAACAAGTGCAGGAAGAGCCAGGCAAACCAGGCAAGTGGGCCGGTTAATTTAAGGCCGCGGAATTCAACTACTGCCTTATGGCGGCCGATAGTTGCCATGGCACCCTTATCAAAATACTTAAATGGTGACAGTGCTTTACCGGACTCTTTACGCAAGATTTGTTTTGCCACCCATTTTGCTTGTTGCAAGGCAACGGGTGCGACCATCGGTAAGAAGCTACCATCGGCGCCGCGGGTGCCGTTGATATCTCCAATTGCCCAAATGTTTGGGTAATTTCTTACCTCTAGATTTTCATCGGTATCAATACGCGTGCCAGCTAGTGGAAGATTGAGCGCACCTGCTGTGGGTTCACCTTTCACACCGGCGGCCCAGATGGTTACCTCTGCTGGAATGGGAGCGCCTTCGGTAAGAATAATCTGCCTTGATTTGACTTCCCGTACTGAAGCATTGGTTCGCACGATGACGCCGAGTTTGCGCAGATCTGATTCAGCGCGCGCCGAAAGCTTCTCGCTAAACATCGGCAGCACCCGAGGGCCAGCTTCAATCAGGTAAACATCAATATTATTGGCGGCTGCTGCTAAATCATTTTTTAGCGGCCCGCGCTTGAGTTCGGCAAGTGCGCCCGCCATTTCAACGCCAGTGGGTCCACCGCCGACTACTGCGATAGAGAGTCGGGTCTCATCTTCAAAGCGAGCTAAATCCTCAAAGCGGCGAAGGACTTCGGCGCGAATTATCAGTGCCTCATGCACGCTCTTCATTCCTAGTGCGTGATCTGCCACCCCTGTTACTCCAAAGTCGGCAGTAACAGAACCGAGAGCCACGATGAGGTGATCAAAATCAAGGGACTCCGATGAATCAAGTTTTACTGACTTGTTCTTATGATCAACCGAGATGGGTGAACCCATCCGAAACTTCACACCACTATCGCGCAGAGCGCCCCGAATTGGGTGCACTACGTGATCTGCCGCAAGGCCGGCAGTTGATACCTGGTAGAGAAGTGGTAAGAATGTTTGGAAGTTATGGCGATCAACGATGGTGACATCTGCCTTATCTGCCAGAGCACGCGCGGCGGCGAGGCCGCCGAAACCTGCGCCCAGAATGACTACGCGCGGTCGGGTAGAAGTCTTCATAGGCGCAGTCTACGCTGCGACCTATGGAATCGCAGAATCAAGAGCGTAAGTACCTCGTTACCGGTGCATCGGGATATGTTGGTGGCCGTTTGGTGAAAGCGCTCATCGATGAAAAATTAGATGTGCGAATCTTGGTACGTGATTGGCACAAGGTTCAAGGACAACCCTGGGCATCGGCAGTTGAGATTAGTGAAGGTAGCGCTGAGAACCGAGTAGATCTCGATGTGGCCCTGACGGGAGTCCATACTGCGTATTATCTTTTACACTCGATTAATCTTGGTCCAAATTTCAATGAGATTGAGGCGAAGATGGCCCGTGATTTCGCACAGGCAGCCGATGCCGCTGGCGTCTCACAGATCGTCTATCTCGGTGGTATCGCCAACGATAAAAATATCAGCAAGCATTTAGCATCAAGGGCCCGTACTGGTGCAGAGCTAGCTAGCACATCGGTACCCGTGATGGAGTTGCGCGCCGGGATCATCATTGGATCTGGCTCTGCCAGTTTTGAGATGTTGCGCCATTTAACGCATCGCCTGCCGATCATGACAACACCGAAATGGGTCATGAACCGCACACATCCAATCGCAATCCGAGATGTCCTCTACTACTTAAAGAGTGCGGCACTTTTGCCCGAGCCAGTGGGTAAGGTCTTTGACATCGGTGGGCCCGAGGTATTGACGTATGCGGCGATGATGCAGAAGTTCGCAAAGCTATCTGGATTGAAGAAACGGATCATCATAAAGATTCCAGTATTGACCCCGGAGCTTTCAAGTCTTTGGATCGGCCTGGTCACACCTGTTCCAACTGCATTGGCTCGCCCACTGGTCGGCTCACTCATCAGCGAAGTTGTGGCCGATCCAGCAAAGAGTATTGGTGGTGTCATTGCGCTACCGACTGATGGTCTTACTGACGTGTCGACGGCTATGACTTTGGCGCTTTCAAAGATAAGTGAGCATGGTGTCGAGACGCGTTGGTCAGATGCAACGACTCCAACTGCGCCATGGCAGAAAGCGCAAGGGGATCCTGAATGGGCCGGTGAGGCGGTCCTTCGTGATCTACGTGAAGTAACGACAGATGTTTCAGCCGAGAAGATCTGGCGTCAGATAGAAGGCATTGGCGGTGAACATGGATGGTTTGG
>Ga0209135_1000279_pt1 | contig 18496 bp, 17 predicted proteins | sample LauGreSBDMM110SD_4_FD_187570 | JGI IMG/M metagenome (GOLD analysis project Ga0209135, IMG submission 187570) | Freshwater lake microbial communities from Lake Michigan, USA - Su13.BD.MM110.SD (SPAdes) (version 3) | ecosystem: Environmental > Aquatic > Freshwater > Lake | place: Lake Michigan... | reverse complement strand
CACCAAGTAGCGCCATATCAACAACATCGCCGGTAACAGATTTAACGACATCAGGACCAGTAACAAAGATGCGACCTTCTGGTGCCAGGACAACAACATCTGTCAGAGCCGGACCATATGCACCGCCACCTGCTGTGGGACCAACGACAAGTGATAACTGCGGAATACGACCACTTGCCGTGACCATTGATTGAAAGACTTCACCAAATGCATTCAGGGATGCAACGCCGTCACTAAGTCGCGCTCCACCAGAATGCCAGATTCCAATAACAGCAACTTGTGCGCCCATGGCAGCGCGGTATGCCTGCACAATTACTTGCGAACCTTCAATACCGAGTGCGCCACCTTTTATTGTGGGATCGGATGCAAAGATGACTACTTTATTTCCTTTTACTAAGCCGGTAGCTGCAACCATTCCGCAATCTGTGCGAGGAAGAAGAAGTTCAAATGAGCCGCCATCTGTAAGTTTGGCAATGCGTGCCTCAGGATCTGGCGATGTGACTGGGGGTGTCATGGTTATAGATTAGAGCGATTTGAATGCAAGTACTACGTTGTGGCCGCCAAAGCCGAAAGAATCATTGAGCGCCGCGATATCTCCCGCAGGAAGGGCGCGTGGCGTGCCGCGCACAACATCGACTGTCACCGCAGGATCTAAGTTTTCGATATTAATTGTTGGGGGAGCTAGCCGTTCTTGCAGTGCTTTGACGATAAATACAGATTCAATTGCGCCGGCGCCACCTAGTAAGTGGCCAGTCATTGATTTTGTGGCAGAAACTGCAACGTGGTCAGCATCAGCACCGAGCGCCTTGCGAAGTGCATTCGCTTCAGCGACATCTCCTGCTGGAGTTGAAGTCGCATGAGCGTTTAAGTGAACAATATCTTTTGTAGAAAGCCCTGAGTTAGCAAGTGCAAACTTAATTGCACGTTGCACTCCTGCGCCATCAGGATCAGGGGCAGCGATGTGATAACCATCGGAAGACAGCCCTTGTCCGGCAATCTCGCAGTAAATCTTTGCACCACGCGCTTTAGCGCATTCATATTCCTCTAGAATAAGAACTCCGCCGCCTTCACCGAGTACAAAACCATCTCGATCAATGTCATAGGGACGAGATGCGGCAGCTGGATTCTCATTACGAGTAGATAGCGCCTTCATCTGAGCAAAGGCGGCCATTGGCAGTTGATGAATCGCTGCTTCCACACCGCCGGCAACAATAATGTCGGCCCGATTGCTCTTAATCATTTCATAGGCGTAACCGATTGCTTCGGCGCCCGACGCGCAGGCACTTACTGGCGTGTGAACGCCAGCCTTTGCCTGAAATTCCAGACCAACATTTGCCGCCGGCCCATTGGGCATCAACATCGGAACAGTGTGCGGGCTGACGCTGCGCGCACCTTTTTCTTTCAAGATATCAAATTGATCAAGGAGGGTGATGACGCCGCCAATGCCTGATGCGATCACAACACCGAGACGTTCCTTGTCGATCTCATCGGGTGAGCCCGCATCTTTCCAGGCTTCACGCGATGCTATGAGTGCGAATTGTTCAGAGCGATCAAGCCGGCGCATTTCAACGCGCTCCATCTGATCTGCAGGATCAACTGCAACGCGCGCCGCAAAGTGCACGGGTAGGAGTTCTCGCCAATCTTCAGTGAGAAGTCGAACACCACTCTGGCCGGCTAAAAGCGCCTTCCAGGTTGTGGCAACATCACCACCGATAGGAGTTGTTACTCCTAGGCCGGTGACGACTACGCGACGTTGTGACATAGAGCTATAAATTCTTTACCTAAGCTACTTACGCGGCAGCGTTAACGATGAAGTTAACTGCGTCGCCCACTGTTGCAAGCTCAGTTACCTTCTCATCAGGAATCTTCACACCAAAGCGCTCTTCGCAGGCAACGACAACTTCCACCATGCTCAGTGAGTCAACTTCTAGATCATCGGTGAAGCTCTTATTAAGTTCGATTGATGCAGCTGGAATACCCGCAACCTCTTCAACGATCTCTTTAATTCCTGCAAGTACATCTGCTTGTGAAAGCGCCATTATTTTTCCTTTGCTTAGTTCAACCAACGTATGGGGGACAGGTGAGTAATTGTCTATGAAAAGTGGCCTTACTTCCCAGTAAATTGGTAAATATTTGGCAAAAAATTATGGTTTTGGCGGTAATTCAACGACTTGGCCCGCATAAACGAGACCTGCGCCATAGCCAATGAGCAACGCCAGTTTTCCATGCAGCTCTGGGTGTTTATCAAGGAGGACGTCCATCGCAAGTGGAATAGATGCCGCTGATGTATTTCCATTGACGCGAATGTCATCTGCAATGACAACTGAATCAGGCATGCCCATCTCTTTCGCCATCGTTTCAATGATGCGCATATTTGCTTGATGAGGAATAAATGCAGCAATGTCATTAACGGTAAGCCCGGCAGATTCCAGCGCTTTCATCGCCGCTTTACTCATAGAAAAAACTGCCCATCGATAAACTTTCTGACCTTCTTGGGAAATATTTGGCCACTTACTTCCAGCTTTTGTTAACTGTGTTTCCACATCGCGCACATCAATCCAGGAAGGATTCATCTGGATTGCATCGCGGCTATCAGCATCAGAACCCCACTCAACCGGGCCAATGCCAGCATCGCGTGATTGACCGATGACAACGGCGCCGGCGCCATCGGCAAAGATAAATGCCGTTGCCCGATCATCAGGATCTGTGAAATCTGAAATCTTCTCCGCGCCCACTACCAGCACAGTCTTGGAAGTTCCGGCCTTAATAAAATCGTGTGCCATGGAGATGCCGTATGAAAAGCCGGCACACGCAGCGTTGATATCAAAGGCAGCTGCTGTGGGATGGCCGAGTCGTTGCAAGATCGCTGTTGCAGCAGAGGGCATTTGAAAAGGAAAAGTGACGGTGGCAACAATTAGAGTATCAATATCGGTAATGCTTAATTTTGCTTTTGCCAGTGCATCTTCCACCGCCCACGTTGCCATATCAACTACAGATTCTGAATCATCTGCAAAGCGCCTGGATTCAATACCTGTGCGCTGCTGAATCCATTCATCACTTGATTCAATGCGATCAACAATTTCAGAGTTGGGCACCAATCGCTTTGGTCGGTATGAGCCAACTGAAAGTATTCTGCTCTCACTACCTGACTTTGAAGCAATCACCTTAGCCATTACTTGCCTCCGTGTTGAGCAATGAATTCACCTGCTGATTCTAAGTCTGCACCAGATTTCAGAGCGAACTGTCCAATGCTCGGAGTTGCGCGCTTGATTAGGCCTACCAACGTGCCAGCAGGAGCAAGCTCAACCACTCCAGTAACACCTTGGGCTAGCAGCGATTGCATGCAGAGATCCCAGCGCACTGGGTTGGCAATTTGATTGACAATGCGATCTAGTACTTCCCGGCCACTACTGATAATGCCGCCATCTTTATTAGAAAGTAATGCAACCGCAGGATCATTGACCTGCATTGTTGCGGCAAGTTCTCTCATGGGCTCTACCGCTGGCTGCATATAAGAGGTGTGAAATGCTCCAGCAACTGCCAAAGGTCGAACGCGAGCACCCTCAGGAGCAAGTTGTGCCAAGGCATCGATATCACCGGCGGCAACTATCTGGCCACCACCATTGTCATTTGCGGCAACAAGACCTAAATCTGTAATTGCGCGGAGCACAATTTCGCGATCTCCACCAAGAACTGCAGCCATACCTGCGGGAGTAAGACTTGCTGCCTTCGCCATTTCGATACCGCGCCGGCGCACCAATTTCATTGCATCAAGTGGAGAAAAGACACCTGCAATAGCAGCTGCCGTTATCTCTCCTACCGAGTGACCTGCCACGCAGGCATATTTACCATCTGCGCCAATTGCGCGGGCACTGAGTAGCCCCGCGGCAACAATGAGTGGTTGCGCATTTTCGGTCTCTTTAATTTCTGTCTCATCAGCACTTGTCCCAAGGTGAATGAGATCTAAATCAATCGCATCAGACCACTGCTGTAATAAATCTTTGGCATCTACATCCTGAATCCAGGATGTAAGCATTCCTGGAGTTTGCGAACCTTGACCAGGAGCAATGATGGCGAGCACGCGCTTAATATAGTAGAAGAGTGCGATGGAAGTCTGTGCTTACCTGCCAGTAAAGCGAAGTTCTAAGAAACTCGCTCACTGTTGAGCATTGGAGATATCGATTCTTCTCGCTTTTTAAAGTCTGGGAAATACACATCTGCAGGCTCGGCAGCATTCTTATTTCGCGCCATGTGAATGAGCTCTGTGATTGAGAGAATTAACAGAGCTGGAAGTAAATCAACGCTGCGCTTTAGAAACCATGGAGTGCCATTTTTTAGCATCCATTTAATGGAGTCTTTGCGATTTCGATTGTTGATCGGATCAATAGCAATCTCGCCAATATGAAAACCACGTTGGCGAAGTAGATTCGCAAATTCTTGGGCGATGAATTGATGTCCGTGCTTACTTGGGTGCATGCGATCCACATGCCATTTATCGCGCTCATAGATTCCGTGTAATGAGCGAGTCTCCAGCAAGATGGCGCTGTACTTGCGAGCTAACTTGCGAGTCACATGGTTGACAGCGGAAACTCGGCGACGACAAACGCGAGCAACGAGGTATGGCATTGGCACAATCTCGGTCGGATCATGGAGTTCAAGCAGCATTACCTGCGCGCCACTTTCCACAATCTCCTTCAAAGTGGCGGTGAGATTTTCTTCAAATACCTTAGGAGAGAAGCCATTGCGGAGCAGGTCATTTCCACCGACGATGACACCCACCAGCTCTGGTTCATGAATAAGAACTTTTGGAAGTTGCTCAAAGCGAACTTCCTTTGAGCGAGCACCGGGACGAGAAACATTTAAGTATGCCAAAGGCTCATTAAATGCCTTAACCAGGTGATAGCCCCAACCGAAGTAATTACCGAGTGAATCAGAGTCACCGATACCGGAAGCCGCACTATCTCCCACAATTGCGAAGGTGATTGGCTTGTCCACGTTAGGCCGCGCTCTTATTTGTTGGGCGATGTGTAACCGGTGTAGCGCCACTAAGTCGACCTAAACGCATAATTGTCTCTGACCACGGGAACTGTTCTGCTTGGGTGCGACAGCGATCTGAAAGCGTGGCATCTTCAGCAATTTCATCGAGCAAGATTTCAACTGCGTCAGCAAATGCCCGACTGTTATTTGCAGCAGTTAACCCCACAAAATCTCCATCGTGATCAATTAGGAATTCACCAACAGCGCTGGTCTCTGATGCAACAACGGGAGTTCCACTGGCAAGAGATTCAAGTGCTGCTAGACAGAAGGTTTCAATCGGGCCTGGTGCAAGTGAGATATCGGCAGAGGCAATCATTTGGGCAAGCAAATTCTTATTTGCCACATAACCCCAGAACGTTACTGGGATATCGCGGGATGAGTCATAGAGCTTCTTATGTAGTGGCCCGCTACCGATATAGACCAGGCGAGCATTGATGCCGCGATCTAGTAACTCGCGCAAGGTTTCTAATGAGCGCTCTGGTTTCTTCTCAGGTGAAAGGCGACCGCAGTGAACTAGCAGAACTTCGCCACCTTTGATCATCTTCGTGCGAAGTTCTTCATTGCGCAGTGACGGTGAGAAAGTCTGGAGATCCACACCGAGCGGAACCCGAACGACGTTTGTTGTTCCAATTTCATCAAATTCAGCAGCTGCAAAGTTTGTGGTGGTGACAACATAATCAAAGCGAGATGCCAGGCGAGTGTTATGCCAGATCACAAATCGCTTCAGCGGGACTCCAAGATAATTCTTGACCAGACCACGCAAAGTCTCGTGGCTAAATACGATTGCCGGAATGTTGCGATCTGCTGCCCACTTACCCAGGCAGGAGAGCGTGAAGCGATCTGAAACTTCGATGCGATCTGGTTTGAGTGAGTTCAGAATTGTTTTCACGCGATGAGTGGAGCGAATGACGCGATAGCCACCGCTAAAGGGAATCTGCCATGAAGGAAGTGAGATGCAGGCACCGTGAGTTGTCTCTTCACGTGTGAACTTCTTTCCCGGAACGACATAAATAAATTCGTGACCTTCAGCTAGGTAACCGCTACCAAGGTTATGTAGCGTGGTTTTAATTCCACCTGATTTAGGACCGTAGAAGTTAGCGATATGAATGATTCTCATGCGACCAACTCGCCTTTTCGCGAAACATGAGCAATCGTCTGGCGGTAATAATCAATGAGTTGGGCATTAATGTAATCCCATGTGCGGTGCTCTACCGAACGGCGGGCAGCTATCTGCATCAGATCAAATGCGCTGTGGCTACGTAGAGTTGATACCGCTTCCAGCAGCGCGTATGAATCAGCGGTATCAATTAGTAAGCCTGTTATGCCATGTTCAATTAGGTCAACCGGACCACCAGTATCTGGACCAATGACTGGAACACCAGCAGCAAGTGCTTCTTGGATTGCTTGGCAGAATGTTTCGTGTTTGCCGGTGTGAACGAAGATATCAAATGAGGCAACATAGCGACCAAGTTCAGTACCAGATTGGTAGCCAACAAAACGTGCATTGGGTAGCTCGCGCTTCAGGCGTGCTTCTGCTGGGCCTCCGCCGACAATGACTAGTTGAATATCAGGTTGGCGATCAAGGATTGCCAGATCATCAATTCGTTTTTCATTAGCAAGACGGCCAACATAGCCAATGATTAACTTTGCGCTATCTTTACCACGAATATTTTCGCGCAGAGATTCATCGCGACGAGCAGGATCAAATTTCACTAAATCCACACCACGCTTCCAAATCTCAACGTTCTTCACTCCAGTTGATTCCAGATCGCGGCTAGCCCATTTTGAAGGAGCAAGGGTGAGGTCGGTAGATTGGTGAATACGCGCCACCCACTTCTTTAAAGTGTTATGGGCAATCGTTAAACCGTAGTGACGGGCGAAGCCGGCAATATCTGTTTGATACACAGAGACAGTCGGAATTCCGCTCTTCTTAGCAAAGCGAGCAACGTAATGCCCAAGGAAGATGGGCGATGCCAGATGGATAACATCAGGTGCGAAACCTTCAATGAGTGGCTCCAGATATTTACGAGGAACGCCCATCGGGATTAACTTCTTCATCGCAATACTTGGCACGTGCTTGATCTTGTAATCTAAGTAGTGGGTGGGTGCGCCGTCACTTTCAGGTGCGATGATCAGCACTTCGTGACCTTCGGCCTTGCAATGTTCGAGCAAGCGCAGGACGGAGTTGGTCACACCATTGACCTGGGGCAGAAATGCCTCGGTCACTACTGCGATACGCAGCTTGCGCGCTCCACCTAACTCAATCATGCAAGAAGCATGAGAGTCCTACACATCTAGATTTTCATTCTTGGGTTACATGTCTCTGAATAGAAGGTGAACCGTTAGTTGAGAGTTTTGACCTAGATTTGCACTTTCCAAAGACCCTACTCACCGGTAACATATGTGTTATGAAGATTGCAGTGTGCATCAAGCAGGTACCTGACTCCTGGGCGGAGAAGAAGATGCTCGGTGGAGTGCTCGATCGCGAGAATGTAGATGCAGTCCTTAATGATCTCGATGAATACGCGGTGGAAGAAGCACTGCGCATCGTGGAAGCACATGGCGGCAATGAAGAAGGTGGCCCGCACACAGTGACCTTGATTTCTATGGGACCAGAGCGCGCGACTGATGCGCTGCGCAAAGGCCTTTCGATGGGAGCAAATAGCGCAATCTTGGTAACAGATAGCGCCTTGGCCGGAGCCGATGCGCTATCAACATCTCGCGTTCTAGCCCAAGTAATTGGTGATGGCGGATATGACATCGTTATCTGTGGCACTGAATCAACCGATGCTCGGATGAGCGTTGTGCCGGCGATGATTAGCGCTCGCCTTGGTTGGGCGCAACTGACATTTGCCTCAAAGGTAGTTGTTGATCCGGGCGGAAAAGTTTCCATCACGCGCGTAACAGAGGCAGGCGTTGATGAAATAAGCGCCGCCTTCCCAGTAGTAATTAGCGTGGTTGAGAAAATTAATGAACCGCGCTATCCATCTTTTAAAGGAATCATGGCGGCCAAGAAGAAGACGATTGAACATAAGGATTTGGCGGCAGTAGGAGTCAGCGCACAGAACGGTTGGTCAGAAGTTATTGATGCAGCTGCCCGCCCGGCACGAGCAGCTGGTGTGAAGGTCAACGATGAAGGTAGCGCGGGCGCCGCCCTGGTTGACTTCCTAGCAGAGAAGAAATTGATATGAGCACTGTATTTATTCTCGCTGATTTCACTGGAGATAAGGCTAGTAAAACAACAGCGGAACTAGCCACGGCCGGTGCGCGAATTGGTGCTGTCACAGCCATTGTTCTAGCTGGCGTGGGAAAAGGTGCGGCACTAGCAGCAACAGTTAAGCAAGGACCAATTAGTGAGATCATCTTGATTGAATCTGATGATTTTGCCACCTTTGGTGTTGCCGCATCGGCTGATGCACTAGCAAATCTTATTAAAGAGAAGTCACCGTCAGCTGTGCTCATTGCATCGCATGCATTTGGCAAAGAGGTTGCCGGGCGTGTGTCAGTGCTCTGTGAATCAGGAATCATTACCGATGCTATTGATATTGCAAGTGATGGCAGTGCCACCCAATCTGTCTTTGGTGGTTCCACTACGGTGCACTCAAAAGTTTCACATGGTGTGTCAATTATTACGGTGCGCCCTAATAGCATCGATGCCGATTTCACATCGTGCGCACCTTCGCTAACAAACGCAACTGCCACAATTAGTGCTGATGCTAAAAAGGCAACAATTTCTTCTACGCAACCTCCTGTCAAAGGTGGTCGTCCAGAACTCACAGAGGCAAACATTGTGGTCTCAGGTGGTCGCGGCACAGATGGCAATTTCACCGCTGTGGAATCATTTGCTGATTCATTGGGCGCAGCCGTTGGTGCATCACGCGCGGCAACTGATGCCGGTTGGTATCCACATTCACATCAGGTGGGACAGACTGGCAAGACGGTAAGCCCGCAGCTCTATGTTGCCTGCGGAATCTCTGGCGCTATTCAACACCGTGCCGGAATGCAGACCTCCAAGACAATCATTGTGGTCAATAAAGATCCGGAAGCGCCCATCTTTGATATCGCAGATTTCGGAGTAGTCGGAGACTTATTTAACGTGCTACCTATGGCCACCGAAGGCGTGGTTGCTCGAAAAGGATAAGTAGGCCAGACGAACTAGAATGCTCCCATGAGCGTCTATCTCGACCACGCGGCCACAACGCCGATGTGTGAATCGGCAATTGGCGCTATGAACACTGCTCTTCGCAAATTAGGTAATCCCTCTTCACTGCATACCCAAGGTCGTTCTACTCGTAAAGATGTGGAAGATGCGCGCGAGAAAATTGCTCGTGCTGCGCACTGCCAACCGAGTGAAGTGATCTTTACCGGCTCTGGCACAGAGGCAAACAATGCAGCAATCAAAGGCTTGTACTGGAATTCTCCAAAGAAGGTGATTGTGGTCTCCAGTATTGAACATCATGCCGTTCTTGATCCGGCGCTCTGGCTGGTTGAACATGAAGGCGCTGAACTGATTCAGATTCCAGTTACTAGTGCTGGTGTGATTGATCTTGATTTCCTTAGCGCACTTGTCACATCCCGTGGTTCAGAAATCGCGCTGATTTCAGTGATGCATAGCAATAACGAAACTGGAGTCATTCAACCGATTGCCGAAGTAGTAAAGATTGCTGGAGATATTCCGGTGCATACCGATGCCGTGCAGAGTTTTTCTAAGGTGCCGCTGTCATATAAAGATCTCGGTCTTTTTGCCATGACAATTAGTGGCCACAAAGTTGGTGGCCCACTTGGAATTGGCGCGCTGATCTTGCGTCGGGCAGTAGAGATTCCAGCACTGCTCCATGGCGGGGGACAAGAGCGCGATATTCGAAGTGGAACGCTAAATGCGCCATCGATTGTGGCACTGGCGGCAGCGATTGAAGCCCAGGCCTATGACGCAGCTGAAGTATCGAAATTGCGTAGCCACTTTGAAGAAGGAGTGTTGCGTGCACGCCCCGATGCGGTCATCAATGGCCAGAGCGCACCACGACTTCCTGGAATTTCAAATATTACTTTCCCTGGTACCCAGAGTGATTCCCTCTTGCTACTCATGGACTCTGAAAAAGTTTCTTGCTCCACCGGCGCTGCCTGCACCGCAGGTGTTCATAGACCTAGCCATGTATTAATGGCGATGGGCCTTACCGATATCGTTTCGCAATCTTCGCTGCGCTTCTCATTCGGTGCCACCAATACTCAAGCAGATGTTGATTACGCGCTCTCAGTCTTGCCCACTGTGATTGAACGTGGGCTGGCGGCAAATGCGGTAGGTAAAAAGTGAAGATTATTGCCGCCATGAGCGGCGGCGTTGACTCTGCAGTTGCGGCAGCTCGCGCGGTGGAGGCAGGACATGAAGTAATAGGTGTGCACTTAGCACTTTCTGCTAACCCGCAGAAATATCGCAGCGGAGCACGCGGGTGCTGCACCATTGAAGATTCACATGATGCTCGAAGAGCCGCAGATGTAATAGGTATTCCTTTCTATATCTGGGATATGGCCGATGAATTCCATGATGAAGTAGTTGAAAACTTCATGAGCGAATATGCCGCAGGGCGCACACCTAACCCTTGTCTACGCTGTAATGAGAAGATTAAGTTTGCCGCTGTTCTAGATCGTGCTAAAGCGATGGGCTTTGATGGTGTGGTCACCGGCCACTATGCCCGCACGCGGGAAAGCGATGCCGGTCGCACATTGCATCGCGCGGTCGATCCCTTAAAAGATCAGTCATACGTTCTTGCAGTACTTAATCGCGAACAAATTGACGGCGCTATTTTTCCCTTGGGCGATACTGAAAAAGTTGATATCCGGATTGAAGCCGAAAAGCGCGGCTTAGCCGTGGCGCAGAAACCAGATAGTCACGATATTTGTTTTGTGCCATCGGGAGATAATGCGGGTTGGTTACGCGATCGACTCGGTAGTGAAGTGGGTCCGATTGTTGATCAAGATGGAACGAAAATCGGTGAACATAATGGCGCCTACACCTACACAATTGGACAACGTAAAGGTCTGGGTCTGTCAGTAGCTGCCCCCGATGGTGCTCCACGCTTTGTCTTAAAGATTGAGCCGGTCACAAATACGGTTGTCGTAGGTGCGCGAGAAGATTTAGCTGTGAGTTCAATGAGAGGCGAAAAACCTATCTTCTGTGGTCCAGAGGTGGGAGCTGCTCCAGCACGCGGTTTTGTGCAAGTTCGCGCACATGGCGCAGCACTTGATTGCACCTATTACTTAGATGGTGCGCACCTAGTTGCCGAGCTCGATGAACCACTTCTTGGCTTAGCCACCGGACAAGCAATGGTTATCTACGATGGCGATCGCGTCGTGGGGTCGGCCACAATCTGCGAGACCGCATGAGCACCCAAGCGCGCCATCGCATCACTGAATTAACACAAGAGATCCGTGACCATCAATTTAAATATTACGTACTAGATGCTCCCACCATTACCGATGCCGCATTTGATTTACTCATAAAAGAGTTAGCAGCGCTGGAAGCAAAGCACCCAGAGCTACTGGAACCAGATTCACCAACGTTAGGTGTGGGCGGGGGATTTTCCACAACATTTGATCAAAGCGATCACATTGAAAAGATGATGAGTCTGGATAATGTTTTTGATAACGCTGAATTAGATAGCTGGTTTGAGCGGGTTGAAAAAGAATCTGCAGTCGGTGCTTTCCTATGTGAACTTAAAGTAGATGGGCTAGCAATTAATTTGCTCTATGAAAATGGCCAGCTCACCCGCGCGCTCACGCGTGGCAATGGAACTACCGGTGAAGATGTCACCTTGAATGTCAAGACGATTAAAGGCTTGCCACATACTTTATCTGGCAAAAATATCCCATCACTGATTGAAGTTCGTGGTGAAGTTTTCTTGCCAGTTGCCGCCTTTAACCAACTCAATGAAGAACTAGAAGAAGCCGGTAAGCCACTCTTTGCTAATCCTCGTAACTGCGCTGCCGGATCGCTGCGCCAGAAAGATCCGAGAATTACCGCAGCTCGTGCACTTGATGTTGTGGTGCACGGTATTGGCGCCCGCGAAGGAATTTCATTTGATTCCCAATCTGATGCTTATGCCAAACTAAAAGCGCTCGGCCTTCCTACATCTGCTCGCTTTAAAGTGTGTAAGAGCAGGGCGGAAGTGCTGGCATTTATTGAAAACTACAACATTCACCGCCACGATGTGGAGCACGAGATTGATGGCGTTGTGATCAAAGTAGATTCTTTGGCAGAGCAAGAAAAACTTGGCTTCACCTCGCGCGCTCCGAAGTGGGCGATTGCCTATAAATATCCGCCGGAGGAGGTAACAACCAAATTACTTGATATCCGAGTCAGTGTGGGTCGCACCGGGCGCGTGACTCCCTTCGCATTTATGGAACCAGTCAAGGTCGCCGGTTCAACGGTCACTAATGCCACCCTTCACAACCAAGAGGAGATTGAACGTAAAGGCGTATTAATTGGCGACGTTGTCATTATTCGAAAAGCGGGAGATGTTATCCCGGAAGTTTTAGGACCAGTTCGAGATAAGCGCACGGGAAGTGAGAAAGCATTTGTGATGCCCACTCATTGCCCTGAGTGCGCAGCTGAACTGCGAGCGATTACGGAAGGTGATGTGGACATTAGATGTCCTAATACCCGCAGTTGTCCAGCGCAATTACGTGAACGCATTTACTACATCGGCTCCCGCGCCGCACTTGATATCGATGTCCTTGGTTATGAAGCAGCGGTGGCACTGCTAACGGATTTGATTATTACTGATGAGGCAGACATCTTTAATGTAAGCGAGAAGTCACTGATGAAGTCGCAGTTCTTTCTTAAAAAAGATGGCACGCCTGGAAAAAATTTAGAGAAGTTATTGGCAGCGTTAGAGGAGGCAAAGAGCAGACCGCTCTGGCGCACATTGGTGGCACTTTCTATTCGCCATGTTGGGCCCACAGCGGCGCAAGCGTTAGCGACGAATTTTGGAAGCATGGATGCCATTGCAAAGGCTTCGGTGACAGAACTTGCTGATATCGATGGTGTTGGTGAGGTGATTGCGCAATCAATTATTGAATGGTTTGAGATTGATTGGCATCGCAACATTATTACCCAGTGGACAAAAGCTGGGGTGGCGATGGTGAACGCTAAGAGTGCCGACCTGCCACAAACCTTAGCTGGCCTCACCTTTGTCGTCACCGGCGGGCTGGAGAATTTCACTCGCGATTCAATCGCCGAAACGATTACCGCACATGGTGGAAAGCCATCATCTTCGGTATCTGCAAAGACTGACTATGTCTTAGTCGGCGCCGACCCCGGATCTAAGCTAGCCAAGGCGCAAGAGTTAGGCGTCAAGATCATCGATGAAGCGCGCTTTTTAGAACTTCTCGCAGGTAAGTAGTAATCTTCACCCCATGTTAAGACTTAGTGAAGAAGCGGTCCGAGTACTTCCAATGCCTCCATATGCATTTGGAGTTGTTGCATTCGGAATTTTCGGCTTCCTTCTCTACATCACTCTTCGCTTAGATAAGTAACGCCCTTGCGAGTTGGGCTATATGGCGGCACCTTTGACCCGATTCATAACGGTCACGTTCACGTCATCGAACAATTAATCGAACGTAATATCGTCGATCACCTGCTCGTTGTGCCGGCCGGCCAACCCCGACTACGCGAGCATGAACCAAAGGCAACAGGAGCCGCCCGCCGGCAGATGTGTCAGCTGGCAGTGAATTCTTTAGCACCGGATGTAAAGCACCGGGTGGAGGTCAATCCGATTGAAGTACTACGCGAAGGACCGAGCTACACGATTGATACCGTGGAAGCAGTTGCGCAGACCTACCCAGATGACTTCATCGTTGTCGTTGTGGGCACAGATGCCTATACCAATATCGATCAATGGCATCGCGCCGATGAACTCAAGAAGATGGTTGAGTTTGTTGTGATTGATCGTCCAGATTTTCCGGGAACACCCAATCTTGATGTCGATGCCATTGCGGTGTCGGCAACCCAGATCCGCGAGCACCACTCTGATGAAGTACCCGCAGCAGTTGCTGCATATATAAAGGAGCACAATCTCTATGCCAGCAAGTAATGCCTGCGTTGAACGCACCCAGATTGCCGCTCGAGCTGCCGCCGACAAATTCGGAACCGAACTTGTCGCACTCGACCTTTCCGAACAATCAGTATTAAGTGAAGTCTTTCTGATTGTCACTGCCACCAATACCAAGATGGTTGATTCAATTGCCGATGAGGTGGAAGAGAAGTTACGTCTTGCTGGTGATAAGCCAATGCGCCGGGAAGGCACAGCAGAGTGGATACTGCTTGATTACTCAGATTTAGTTGTGCACATCCAATCAAGTGAGCTTCGCCGTTACTACATGCTCGATCGCCTGTGGAATGACTGCCCCAAGATTGAGTTAGAAGTGGTTAAAGAAGAGGCCGCTCGTGGGTAACCAGATAATTCTCTGGCGACATGGTCAGACTGAATGGAATGTGGCAAATAAGTTTCAAGGACATACCGATATTCCATTAAATGCTGTGGGTCAGTTTCAGGTGCAGCATGCGGCGCCAATGTTGGCAGCAATTAATCCCACCATGATTATTGCCAGTGATTTAGTACGAGCACAGAGCACCGCACACGAACTTGTGAAGATTACTGGGCTCGATGTTTCAACCGATGCACGGCTGCGTGAGACTAACTGCGGAAATTGGGAAGGTCTGACCGGTGATGAAATTCGCAAAGTAGATCTCGATAATTTACGGCAATGGTCGATGGGTGGAGATAACCCAGCCGGTGGAATCGGGGAACGTCGCAGTGAAGTAGGAGCACGTGGTGTGGCCGCGATTAATAGCGCTTTAGCTGGCAAAGATAATCAACGACTTGTAGTTGCAACACATGGCGGAACAGCGCGCACAATAATTGGCAGCTATCTCGATCTACCAATTCCATTCTGGTCACGCATCGGCGGACTCTCCAATGCGCAATGGTCGATTCTGGAAGAATCTCCAAAAGGTTGGCTTTTGGTTGAACATAACGCGGGATCTATTCCAGAGCCTGTAATGGGTGAAGAATCCGGCGGAGTTATCCCGGATTCAGTGCGGTAAAGTTCGCACTCCGATAAGACAACGGGGATATGGCGCAATTGGTAGCGCGCTTCCATGGCATGGAAGAGGTTAGGGGTTCGATTCCCCTTATCTCCACGTGAGTACTGAACGCGAACACGCGGCCTACGATTTTGCATACGTGCAAGAGAAGTGGCTCCCTATTTGGGACACACTCCAACCTTTTAAATCTGGTCGCAAAGACGATGCTCGCCCCAAGAAGTATGTGCTGGATATGTTTCCTTATCCTTCTGGTGATCTCCATATGGGCCATGCCGAGGCATACGCACTCGGTGATGTAATTGCTCGTTACTGGATTCAAAAAGGATTTAACGTCATGCACCCGATTGGCTGGGATGCATTTGGGCTACCGGCCGAAAATGCTGCCATTAAACGTAATGAAGATCCACGTATTTGGACATATGAGAACATCGCAACCCAGAAAGCATCTATGCGTCGCTTTGCATGTTCCTTCGACTGGGATCGCGTCTTTAATACCTGCGACCCTGAGTACTACAAGTGGAACCAATGGCTCTTTACCAAATTACATGAACGCGGCTTGGCCTATCGCAAAGACTCTGCCGTTAACTGGTGTCCCGGATGTCAGACAGTTCTTGCCAATGAGCAGGTAGTAGCAGGGCTCTGCGAGCGTTGTGATACTGCAGTAACAAAGAAGAAGTTGAACCAGTGGTATTTCAAGATTACAGATTATGCCGATCGCTTACTCGATGACATGTCAGAGCTGGAAGGCAAATGGCCTGAGAAAGTTCTGATGATGCAGCGCAACTGGATTGGTCGCTCACAGGGCGCCAATGTGCAATTCGTAATTGAAGGTCGCGCAGAGCCAGTAACGATCTACACCACTCGCCCCGATACCTTATATGGCGCAACATTTATGGTGGTGGCAGCAGATTCAGCACTTGCTGCCGAGCTTGCACATGGAAGCGAAGTCGAAGCAGAGTTCACCTCTTACTTAGAGAAGATCAAAGCCGCATCTGATATCGATCGCTTAGCTACAGATCGACCTAAATCCGGCGTTGATCTCAAGCGCTTTGCAATTAACCCAGTTAACGGAGAAAAACTGCCTATCTGGGCATCAGATTATGTTTTAGCTGATTACGGAACTGGCGCAATCATGGCTGTTCCAGCTCACGATCAACGCGACCTCGACTTTGCCAAAGCGATGAAGTTACCGGTGCGGGTTGTAGTAGATACTGGTGAAGAAGATCCCAGTGAGACAGGTATTGCCACAACCGGTGATGGAAAGATTATTAATTCTGGCGCACTTAATGGCCTTTCCAAGGCCGATGCAATTGCAGCAATTAATAAGCAGCTTGAAGCTGATGGGCTTGGTAAGAGTGCGCGTAATTATCGCCTGCGCGATTGGCTGGTCTCGCGCCAACGTTATTGGGGCACACCTATTCCGATCGTTCACTGCGAAAAGTGTGGCGAAGTAGCTGTTCCAGATTCAGAGCTTCCGCTGCTTTTGCCGGATGCAAAAGGTTTAGATTTAAAGCCAAAGGGTCAATCACCACTTGCCGCCGCAACCGAGTGGGTCAATACCAAGTGTCCAAAGTGTGCCGGCCCTGCCAAGCGCGATACCGACACTATGGATACCTTCGTGGATTCATCTTGGTATTACCTGCGTTATCCATCTTCTACCAATGCAACTGAACCATTTAATCGCGGCGATATCGATACCTGGTTACCTGTGGATCAATATGTCGGCGGTGTCACCCACGCCATCTTGCACCTGCTCTACTCCCGCTTTTTCACCAAAGTCTTATTCGATATGAAGATGCTCTCTTTCACTGAGCCCTTCACCCGCCTGCTCAACCAAGGAATGGTTGTCATGGATGGCTCGGCGATGTCTAAATCTCGCGGCAACCTAGTGCGCTTATCTGATGAACTGGAAAACCATGGTGTTGATGCTATTCGTTTATCGATGGTCTTTTCCGGCCCACCAGAAGATGATGTTGATTGGTCTGATGTCTCGCCATCAGGCTCGGTTAAGTTCTTAAGCCGTGCTTGGCGACTATCAGGTGATGTCACATCAGCTCCAGGAGTTTATTTCACAAAGGGTGAAACCAGTCTTCGCAAAGCAACACATAAAGCGCTTAATGATGCTTCATTCGCGGTTGAATCATTTAGATTTAACGTCGCGGTTGCTCGTGTGATGGAGTTAGTCAATGCAACTCGTAAGGCAATTGATTCAGGGTGTGGTCCGGCAGATCCGGCCGTGCGCGAGGCAACCGAGGCAATTGCCATCATGCTCTCACTCGTTGCCCCCTTTACAGCAGAGGAAATGTGGGAGCGACTTGGCCACAAGCCAGCAATTGCCACCGCCGGATGGCCAGAAGTAGACCCAGCCCTCTTAGTTGATGATGAAGTAGAAGCAGTTATTCAGATTAACGGCAAGATTGTTGATCGTATGAACGTTTCACCAACAATTGGTGATGCTGATTTTGAGGCAGCCGCGCTTGCCTTGCCTTCAGTTGTGGCAGCAATTGCTGGGGCCACGCCCAAGAAAGTGATTGCAAGAGCTCCAAAGCTTGTCAACATCGTTCTGTAATCAACAGCTACACCAATTCGCCTCTGTTCTTCGTGACGGATACCCCACCATCTGCGGATGGAAAATCAATATCTTGAGAAGGCGCAGTAGTCAGCGTGGGCGCCACTAATACCTATGGACATCCAGCGCCCAGCACCATCTCGGCCTTGACGCAGTTAGGCGCTAAGGTATTGCGTACTGATATTGATGGAGCAGTTGCAATCCAAGCGGCTAGCCATCAATTTTCGATACAACGCAGCAAGCGCTGGTTTAGATTTTTCTCATGGAGTTAAGCAACGGGATCTAGGAGGCAGGTGAGATGAACGCTTTCTATCTCCTGCTCGGCCCGGAAGGCGCCTTAGCAGATCGCGCCCTGACCAAACTTCTGGCGCAACTTAAAGATGAAAACGCTGAGATTACAACGGTGAGTGCTGGCGATGCCATTGTGGGAGACATCGCAGATGGCCTAGCGCCATCGCTATTTTCCGAACGCCGCGCGCTGATCATTAAAGATTTACAAGATTTGCCCGATGAATCAAAAGATGAAGTTAGTCGCTATTTAGATTCTCCTGATCCCACTATGACGGTGGTCTTTGTGCATAAAAGTGGCGTGAAAGGAAAGGCGCTACTGGATGCAATCAAGAAAGTGAACCCGGAAATCATTGCCTGTGAGGCGATGAAGAAGGAGGCTGATAAAGAGAGCTTTGTGAAAGATTTATTTCTTGACGCTGGGCGCAAGGCAACACCTGGTGCTATCAAAGCTTTGGTGGGCGCACTGGGTAATGAACTGCGCGAATTGCAATCAGCCG
>Ga0209135_1000270_pt1 | contig 18822 bp, 18 predicted proteins | sample LauGreSBDMM110SD_4_FD_187570 | JGI IMG/M metagenome (GOLD analysis project Ga0209135, IMG submission 187570) | Freshwater lake microbial communities from Lake Michigan, USA - Su13.BD.MM110.SD (SPAdes) (version 3) | ecosystem: Environmental > Aquatic > Freshwater > Lake | place: Lake Michigan... | reverse complement strand
GCTGCGATGTGAGCTGTGGCGGCAACTGTTGTGGCAGCGCTCTTGCCCTGAGCAATAATGATTGCTAAATCTCGACTGGATGCTTTGGAAATATCATCGCGATTGGCAATGGCATCTAATTCATTGGCTTCAAGACCGATATGAACAACGCCATCAAGGAGTGCGATGGTGGCTGGGATGGCGCCGCGCTGTCGAATAATGCTTTCGCACTCTCGGGCGACCGCCAAATTGGATGGCCGTGGTAATCCATGGCTAATAATCGTAGATTCGAGTGCGACGATGGGCGTGCCCGCTGCAATTGCAGCCGAAACTTCGGCTGAATACTTAATTGCACTCTTCATGGGACAACCTTAGCCGATGTAATGAGAAGATATGAACGTGCATTTGTCCCAGATAACTCCATCGATCTTTACATCCCTGGGGCTTTCCACTTCCGAAGACCTTTTAGCGATTGGGCCTTCACCCAGTGGTCGAGAACTTCTCTTTCTTATCGATGGTTTTGGCGCAGATGTCATTGAAAAATACGGTGATGCCATGCCAACCATTGCCCGCCTGACTAGTTTTTCAACAATACAAACCTCTTTTCCATCAACTACAGCAACATCACTAGCAACTTTGACAACAGGAGTTTTGCCTGGCGTGCACGGAATGTTGGGTTACACCGTGCAAGTTCCACGCAGTGGTGGTCGAATTCTCAATGCACTTAAATGGGATGAGCGCGTTGATCCTATTAACTGGCAGCCAGTTCCTACTTTATTTGAGCGCGCAGCTGCTGAAAACATCAACGTCACACATGTTGCAGCAAAGCGCTATGAGAACTCTGGTTTCACACGAGCAGTCTTTCGCGGGGCTAACTACAAAGGTGCAAATGTTGCAGTAGATTTAATTGCAGAGACAAAAGCGGCGCTGCAAAAGACTCCATCTTTTGTTTATCTCTATGTCAATGATTTAGATACAGCTGGACATAGTGATGGTGTGGGAAGTGATAAGTGGTTAGCAGCCCTTTCCATGATTGATCAGATGTTTTCAAATCTAATGAAAGAGATGCCACATGGCACCCGCATTTGGCTCACTTCAGATCACGGAATGGTCAATGCCGGCGAAAAAATAGTTATTGGACAAGATAATCCTTTACTAGAAGGTGTGGCCGTTATTGGTGGAGAACCTAGAGCAAGACACCTTTACTTATCTCCAGATAATGACAGCACCGATGCCCGCAGTGAATTAGCCAGTAGATGGAAAGAGTTTTTGGGTTCTAAGGCAACGGTTCTAACCCGCGAAGAAGTAGTTGCTACCAACCTCTTTGGTAGTCAGATGAGTGCCGATGCACTTGATCGCGTGGGCGAAGTTATTGCCATTGCTCAAGGCGGCGTTGTGTTACTTGATCCAGAGCGCTCTGAAAAGGAAGGTGCAATGGTTGGCCATCATGGTGGAGACAGCGAAATTGAAACTCAGGTTGGGCTACTTACAACAACTTTGAGTTAGAGCCATTTAGATTTTCTAAATTTGTAGAACAGATAACCACTCATTGAAGCCAAGCCCACCAAGAGAAGTGGATAGCTTAATTTCCAGCGCAGTTCTGGCATAAATTCAAAGTTCATTCCATAGATTCCGGCAATCATTGTTGGTCCTGCGGCGAGAGCAACCCAGGCAGAGATTCGTCGCACATCTTCATTTTGGCGAACTTGAATATGAGCTAAATCTGCTTGAAGGGCTGAAGACAAAAGTGAATCCATGCCTGAAGCATGTTCACAAGCGCGTTGAAGGTGATCGAGAGTATCTCTAAAAAACGGCTTTAAGAGTTCAGGTGTTAGTAGGTATGTCTCTGAAACTAATTTCTGAAGTGGCATTATGAGGGGTTCAATTGCATGGCGATATTCAATAATCTCACGCTTGAGAAAGTAAATCTCCTGTGAAAATGTTTTGCGGTTACCACCAAAGACTTTATTTTCAAGTTGAATCACATCGTTTTCCAGTTCAGCGGCAATTGTGGTGTAGCCATCAATTACTCGGTCAGCCACTGCGTGCAACACAGCAAATGGGCCTTGCGCAAGAAATTCTGGTCTAGTTTCAATCTCTTGGCGCACAGATGTAAGTGGGGAACCCTCACCATGGCGAACAATGACAATGAAATGAGGATCAACAAAACACATTAATTCACCAGTAGTAATTGCACTGCGGGACTCATCATAAAAAACTGTTTTAATTACTATAAAAGTCAGTCCGCCATATTCATCCATTTTGGGGCGCTGCTGGGCGGTAATTGCATCTTCTACAGCTAGTGGGTGGAAGTTAAGTTCTCCCACGACATGATCAAACTCTTCTTGCGTGGGGCTAGATAATCCGACCCAAACGAATCCACCATCTTTACGGGCTTCATCTACAAAATCAGATATGTCTCCCGCATCCTTAACACGTATTCCCTTTCGATAAAGGGCGGAATCAACAATCATTTCTTACTGATCTTCAGTTGGTTTAATGCCGAACATGATTTCATCCCAACTCGGAACTTTTGCTCGTGCAACAACACCATCACGTGCTGCCTCATCATCTGGTAGTTCGCGAATAACGGCTAAGCGTGGAACTTCTGGCATAGGGGTGATGTCTTCACGCAAAGAAGGGTGATTGGCATCTGAGTAAACAAGTCCAGGTGTTGGCATTTGGCGTGCTGGTGGCTCATCGCCCATCATCCATCGCGCATTTTCATCCATGGAAGTCAGTACTCGACGAGTGGTGTCAAAGTTCCATTGCGCAATTCCCACACCGCTGGTGTTGGGGTAATGCAATTCAACTGTCCATGTTGAATCTTCATGGCGCCATGTGGTCCACGAAAGATCGGAAAGATCGATATTGCGTGGTGCAAGACGAGAAACAACAACACCTAATAAGTTCACTGCATCGCGGCTTCCTTCTTTGCGAACAGAGACTTGTTGGGCTTGATCAATGATGTAGATGCGCTCTTGCAAGATTGGACCAGAAAAGCGTTCGATTTTTTCAAGTGGAATATTATTTTCGCGAGCTAACTCTTCTGCTAACTCACCAGCACGCAAGCGACGCTGAATCTCTTTAATAGAGATTGTGTCCACTTCTTGCTCTGGAACTGCAGAAAGACGGGGTTGATTAACTGTGGCGCGCAGAGTGTCGCTAATGCGAACAGTGAACTCGTTGCCATCATTATCGTGAAGGGACAAGTGAGTACCGTCCTCACTCTTGCCGTTTAATCGAAGCTCAGTCACGTGTCAGAGAGTAATGGATGAGCCCCTTATAAACGCGAAAGTAGGGCAGTGTGGCTAATAAAGCTGCACACATAAATCCCAGAGGTACCCAGAGCGCGCTTTGCGCCCCGTAGGTTTCGATGACCCATCCGCCAAGGGCGCTAGCAATTGCACCACCTAATGGCATTCCTGCCACGACCCATGTAAAAGATTCAGTGATCTGTTCACTAGGTACTGCTTCTTGCACAACGCCATAGGCATTTACGATCAATGGTGCGATAGCAAAGCCGTTAAAGAAGAGTGCAATGGCTAGACCCAATATTGAATCCACAAAGATAAATGGAATTGAAAATATCGTCAGTGCCGTTAAGAAAATAAGGAAGCGGCCGGCGTAAGAGGTTTTCCATTTAATTAAGCCATTAATGATGGCCATAACTGCGCTGCCAGATGCCCATAAACCGAGAAGCAAACCCGAATATGATTTTTGTCCTTCACTTTCGGCAAATCCAACAACAGTAATTGCTATGGCACCGAAGAATCCACCGGTCAAAGTTGTGGCAAGTGCGATTGCCTGAACGATAGGTATGCCAATAACAGGGGGATGTGGATCCTTAACCCGAACTGGTGATGGGGGCGGCTCGGTTGCCCGTTGCATGGCAAAGAGTGGCAAGCCAATAGACATCAAAATCATTCCAGCAATTAATCCGGCCGCAGGGGCAATAGAAGTTGCACATGCTGTGGCAGTAATAGGACCAACGATAAAAACAATCTCATCCATCAAAGCTTCATATGAGTAAGCGGTATTGACCACATGCTTATCTGTTTCATCTTCGGCAGTTGTCGATTTATCCGGACTTAAGACATGTAGCCAACGGCGGCGCACTAATCCGCCAGTATTGATTGCAGCAAGCTCAGCCAAAATAATGGAGGCAAACCAGGTCCAGACAGGTGCTTCATTCATGACAAGAGCGATAAAGAGTGAGAGGCCAAGAATTTTAAGTGGGACAACTCGCAGCACCATCTTTCGTTGCCCGATGCGATCTGCAAGCCTGGACCAAAATGGCGTTGCAATAGAGATAGTAATTGAGGCAACTGCGCTCAACGCCCCAGCTAAGGCATAGGAATCACTAACGGCAACAACAATAAATATCAGCGCCAATGAATCCATTGATATCGGCATTCGGCCGATGAGGGCTGAAACTGAAAATTTCATCGCTCCCGGTGTACGAAACAGGGTTGTATATGCCGAGAACATATCGCTCATCCTATGACACGGTTAAGATAAGTGCGTGAGCATAAATGATGAACTCTTAGCGCTGGCCTTGGATATCGCAGCGAAAGCTGGCCGCTTATTAGTTGATCGCCCAGCCTCTTGGGAGTTAACTTCTAAATCAACGGCAATAGATATTGCCACACAGATGGATGTTGCCAGTGAAAAACTCATAGTTAATGCCATTCTTGCGGCTAGAGCTGATGATGGAATCATCGGTGAAGAAGGCGCAGATAGGGTGAGTAAATCCGGCTATACCTGGGTGATAGATCCAGTAGATGGAACTGTTAATTACTTCTATGGTCTACCTGGTTGGAATATCAGTATTGCTGTTAAAGATGCGCAGGGCACAGTTGCAGGTGTAGTTCATGCACCTACTATTGATGCAACCTGGCATGCAACCCGCGGTGGCGGTGCGTTCTTAAATAATGTGCCGATTTCATGTAATGAACCCATTGAATTAAACCGAGCATTAGTTGCAACAGGTTTTGCCTATGATGTGAAAGATCGCATTAATCAGTTAGAACTTCTTAATACCTTGGTTCCAAAGATTCGAGATGTTCGCCGAATGGGCGCTGCAGCAACAGATCTGTGTTGTGTGGCAACGGGAATGGTTGATGGCTACCTAGAAACCGGATTAAAGGAGTGGGATTTAGCAGCAGGTGCCTTAATTGCCGCAGAGGCTGGGGCAGTTGTGACCACGCATTCATGGCGGGGGATGGAGTTAACTGTGGCAGGCGGCGCCCACCTGCATAGCGCGCTCATGCGGGAGATTCCCGCCTAGATCCACCCGATTTAGGCTCAAGGCCCCTTCTGTGGCAAGATACGCAGTCTGCACCTGCCAAAGCCGGTGCTTAATAGATAAAGATAAAAAAGGACGAATTCCATGAACATTCTTGACGCCGTAGATGCAGCTTCGCTGCGCAAAGACATCCCACAGTTTCGTGCCGGTGATGAGCTCAAGGTTCACGTTCGTGTTATCGAAGGTAGCAAGAGCCGTCTTCAGGTATTCCAAGGAATCGTTATCCGTCGCCAAGGCGATGGCGTTCGTGAAACATTTACAGTTCGTAAAGTTTCTTACGGCGTTGGCGTAGAGCGCACATTCCCAGTTCACACACCAGTTATTGAAAAGATTGAATTAGTAAAGAAGGGCGAAGTTCGTCGCGCCAAGCTTTACTACCTACGCGATCTTCGCGGTAAGGCTGCAAAGATTCGCGAAAAGCGCGATGGCGTTGAAGGTTACGGTGATGGAATTCTCTCAACACCAGAACCAATTGCAGCTGTAGTTGCAGCGGCTCCTGTTGTTGAGGAAGTTGTTGAAGCGCCAGTAGTAGAGGCAGTTGTTGAGGCTCCAGTAGTTGAGGCAGTTGTTGAAGCCCCAGTTGCTGAAGAAGTTGTTGAAGAAACTCCTAAAGCCGAATAATCACTTCAATGCGTCGTAAGGGTTCCCTCCTTCGGGAGCTCCCAATCCTTGTTGTAGTTGCTCTCGTTGTCTCCCTTCTTATAAAGACTTTTCTAGTCCAGTTTTTCTATATTCCCTCTGGCTCTATGGAAAATACGCTTCAGATTAAAGACCGCGTTGCAGTGAACAAAGTGCCTTTTCTTTCGCGCAATATCGCCCGTGGTGATGTCGTTGTATTCCGCGATCCCGCTGGCTGGTTACCAGAGATGATTGATTATTCAACAAATAAATATGTTGCCAAGTTAAAAACAGGTTTAGTTGCAGTCGGTGTATTGCCTAACCCAGCTAAGCAGTACTTGGTTAAGCGAGTCATTGGCGTTGGCGGAGATCGCATCGTTTGCTGTGACAAGGCAGGGCTATTAACTGTTAATGGCAAAGCAATTACTGAGCCTTATATCTTTGCTGGAAATAAGCCCAGCGAAATGGAGTTTGATGTCACCGTCCCTAAAGGAAAATTTTGGGTCATGGGAGATCACCGCGGAGCAAGTGCGGACTCCAGATATCACCAAGACGATATCAATAAGGGATTTATTCCCCTCTCTCGTATTACAGGCCGAGTGGTTGCAATTATCTGGCCTTTCAAACACATTACTTACGTTCCACCAATCAACGTTCTTAAGTAGTTCTTTATGAAGGTTATTGAGCAGCTGCTCATTCAATCAGGAATCTCACCTATTGCCGGTGTTGATGAAGCTGGACGCGGGGCATGTGCTGGACCGTTGGTAATTGCAGCTGTTGTTCTCAATGATCCTTTTGCGCCAGAGCTTGCGCCAGTGCGAGATTCAAAAGAAATTAGCGAAAATAAAAGAGATGAAGTTTTTGAACTGATTCAATCAGTTGCAGCCAGTATTAGCGTGGTGATTGTGCCGGCCGAAGAAGTTGATGCACGGGGTGTGCATGCAGCAAATCTTGATGGTATGCGCAGAGCGGTTAATGGCCTAGATATAACCCCTGCTTATGTATTAACTGATGGCTATGCAATTGAAGGTTTAGGCTTTCCAAATTTAGCGGTATGGAAAGGTGATCAAGTGGTAGTCAGCATTAGCGCTGCATCTGTGGTTGCAAAAGTCACACGAGATCGCATTATGCGCCAGATGGATGCCGAGTTTCCACTCTACGGTTTTGCCGGTCATAAGGGATACATCACCGCTGCTCATACACAGGCCCTGAATGAGCATGGGCCTTGTGCACAGCACCGCCAATCTTTTTCAAATGTAGCTGCACTTATTCACAAGCAGTAGTTTTTCCCAAGGTTTTTATCACCTGCCAGTTTTATCGTGGCGCCTTATGTATATACAAACACCTGCCTTTCTGACTCCCTTTGAAGCTCGCGCCATTCTTTTCTCGGCCATTGAACCTGGGCATTTCTTCTGGACGGCCCAGATTTCACAGTTCGGCCCCCTTAAAACTTTGGAATCTATTCTCTCGGGTGAGTATCCGGTTGAAAAAACTAAAGCGATTATCACTTCCATTAGAGCAGCCGAAGTTGGCCAGATTCTCTTTGAGATAGAAAAGGCTGGGGCCAAGTTCCTGACACCTGAACATGAGCATTGGCCACAAGGTGTTAACCAACTTATTAATCCACCTATTGGATTAATTGTTGCAGGAGAATCAAGCTCACTCATCACTCCAGCACTAGCCATTGTTGGTTCTCGCAAACCCACAACATATGGCGCTCATGTTGCAAGTGATTTTGCCCGGGCTTTTTCAGATCTAGGGTGGACGATTATTAGTGGGGGAGCATATGGAGTTGATTCCTTTGCACATCGTGCAACATTGCAAGCCAATGGGCGATCTATTGCAGTATTAGCAACAGGGATAGAAGTTGCTTATCCAAAATCTAACCAAAAACTCTTTGATGAGATACGAGTAAATGGTGCATTGATAAGTGAGCTCATGCCGAATGAGAACGCGGTGCCCTCTAGGTTTCTGGTGCGCAATCGATTAATTGCATCCATTGCCAAAGCAACGCTGGTGGTTGAAGCCGCATTTCAAAGTGGATCTCTTCGCACGGCGCGTGATGCTGCAGAACTACTACGCCCTGTTATGGCAATTCCAGGACCGATTAACTCCGCAATGAGCCAGGGATGTCATCGCTTAATTAGTGAACGTGCCGCAGAGCTGATCACATCAGTTGCAGATGCAGTGGAGTTCATTGGTGCAAATCAGTGAGAGAATAAGCCTATGAGTGATTTCCGTTCGGGCTTCGTTGCCATTGTTGGGCGCCCTAACGTTGGTAAATCAACTCTCATTAACGCTTTAGTTGGCAGCAAGATTGCAATTACTTCCCATCATCCCAACACAACCAGAAGTGCTATTCGTGGCATTGTCCACGGAGATAACTTCCAAGCGGTTTTAGTTGATACCCCTGGAGTCCATAAACCTAAAACTCTATTGGGCCATCGCCTCAACGCTGTTGTTGATCAATCCATGGACTCTGTAGATGTTGTCATTCTCTGTATTCCAGCCGATGAGACCTCAGGTGCTGGAGATGTATACATCGCTCAAGAAATAGCCAAGCACCCGCGAGCTAAGAAGTTTGCAGTTATTACCAAGACCGATTTACTCTCTAAAGAAAAACTGGCCCTTCGCTTAAGCGGGATTATGGAGTTAGCTCAAGGCTTTACATGGGATGAAATCATTCCGGTCTCTGCTGCAATTCATGATCAAATTGATTTACTCAATACGCTCATTGGAGCGGCTCTTCCTGCCGGTCCTGCTTATTATCCTGAAGGCACAACTAGTGATCAGGCAATTGAGCAGTTGATTTGTGAGTTCATCCGAGAAGCTGCTCTGCAAGATGTTCGAGAAGAACTTCCGCACTCTATTGTTGTGACAATTGATGAGTTTGGTGAGCGAGAGGAAAAGGGATCACGTCCCTTTTATGATGTTCATGCAACTATTCACGTTGAACGTGATACTCAGCGCGCAATTCTGCTGGGCCATCAAGGAACGAGATTAAAGGAAATAGGTATCAGAGCTCGAGCAGATATTGAGCGTGCACTCGTTGCCAAGATATTTCTTGGCCTGCATATTAAGGTTTCTAAAGAGTGGCAGCGTGATGCACGCATGCTAGACAAGCTAGGTTTTGAAGAGCGTCGTTAAACTTTCTCTTTACGACTTGCTAAGTAGGAGCCCAGTAAAACCATGGGTAGACCCACGATAATTCCTAGGGTAATCGGCTCATTTAAAATAAGAATTCCAAGGACTACAGCAACTGCTGTGTTGACATAGGTCGTTAATGAACCGCGCGCTACACCAATTTCAACGATAACAATAAAGAAGAGCATGAAGGCGATTGCAGTACTGAATACACCTAGCGCTACAAGGGCCGCGATTGCTTCTGTTGAAACTGGATTACTTGGCCATGTGGCAATGGCGATGGGTGTGTAGAAAAGACATGTAAGCCCCATAGCTACGCCATTAATGGCAATTCCATCAACACCTGGCAAGTTGGTTGTAATCATAAGAACTGCATATGCGTACATGATTGAAGCCAGAATCACCATGGCAATCGCCTTGGGGTTGCTGGTTCCAGTTATAGATTCAATTCCAACTAAGGCAATGATTCCAACGAAGCCAACGACTAGACCAAAGATTCTCTTGGGTTGCCAGACACTGTGATCTCCTCGCAAGGAAGAGAAAATAGATGCAAAGAAAGGCACTGTTGCAACTAATAGTCCAGCGAGACCGGATGAAATCTCTTTTTCAGCACTTGTTATGAGAATCCAAGGGCCAACCATTTCAAGCACAGCGTATGGAATTACAAATTTAATACCATTAATTGCATCTTTAAATGTGTTTTTCTTAATTGCAATGGGAATCAAAATTGCAGCACCAATGAGTGTGCGACCAGCAACGATAAGGGGAGGAGGGATATCGGCAACAGCTACCTTCATGAGTAGATAAGGAATTCCCCACAAGAAGCCGACAATGCCAAATAAGATCCAGGATTTACGAGTCATTTAAGCAATCACAGCGCGATTGAGATTATTGGTTGCACAGACAAAAGCGTTCCAACCAAATCTCTTCATGGACCTACTCTACCAAGTTACGGTGTTATCTCGCAAAGTTCGATATTTATCCATTACATGTGGTGTTGCTTGTGAATCATGATGTGAAACTTTTCCTAAATCCCACATTGGCATTTCACCTAATAGTGCCCATGCTGCTTGTTTAGCTGCTCCATCTGCAACATATTCTCCTGCTGGCGGCACCAAAACTTCGCGGCCAAAGAGTGCGCTAGCAATTGCTGGAATCGCAGGGTTTTTCGCTGCCCCTCCAATAAGAAGTATGCGATTGACGTTTACGCCCAATGCAATCAAAGAATCAACGGCATCGGCTAATCCGGCCAACATTCCTTCGATCATGGCCCGCGCAATATCGGCAGGATTGGAGTTGTTTAAATTCATTCCTGCAAAGACGCCAGTTGCATCTGGGCGGTTAGGGGTTCGCTCACCTTCAAAATATGGCAGAAGAGTTAAGCCATTAGCACCTGGGGCTGCAGAAAGTGCTAGGGCTCCAACTTCATCATGAGTTTTACCAAGAATCTTTGTTGCTGCATCCATGATGCGTGCAGCATTTAATGTGCAGACAAGAGGCAAGAAGCGACCAGTTGCATCGGCAAAACCAGCAACCGCGCCAGTTGCATCATGAGTCGGAGTTTCAGAAACTGCGAACGCTGTGCCAGAAGTTCCAAGAGAGACAATGACATCTCCAGGTTGTGCCTGTATGCCTAAAGCTGCCCCAGCGTTGTCGCCAGCACCTGCAGCAATTGGTATTCCAGTTGTTGTTCTTCCGCCAAAAGAGTGAGGCGCAATTATCTTAGGCAACCGTAGTTCTAAATCATGGCGCAGTGCCAGACGCAAAATATCTTCGCGGTAGTGAGAAGTTGTTGGATCAAAATATCCAGTTCCAGATGCATCGCTACGATCTGTAAATAGTGTGGAGAAATCTTTGCCCCCTTGTAGTTGCCAGGAGAGCCAATCATGTGGCAGAGCTACGGATGCAACTCTCGCTGCGTTTTCAGCTTCGTTATCTGCCATCCAACGGAGCTTTGATGCAGTAAAGGATGCAACTAATACAGAGCCAACTTTGCGAGCAATCTCAGCGTTGCCACCCTCTTCGCGGTTTAAATCCTCTGCAGCTTTGGCCGAGCGTGTGTCATTCCATAACAAGGCAGGTCTAATGACTTCGCCATTGTTATCTAATGCAACCATTCCATGTTGTTGTCCGGCGATAGAAATTGCTGCAACATCATCTAGTCCACCAGCATCTTTTATTGCTCTATCAAGGGCGTTTTTCCAATGGATGGGATCAACTTCAGTGCCATCAGGATGTGCTGCTCGGCCTTGACGCAGCAGTTGTCCCGTGTGGGCATCGCGCATGACTACTTTTACAGACTGAGTAGATGAATCCACGCCTGCGATAATTTGTTGATTGCCCATGTGGCAAGGCTAGACTGTTCCAGTCAGCGTTGACCACAGGCCGGGCGCTTTTCTTAGCTCGAGCCCTTCATCATTTTCTTTTTAATGGAGTTAATAATGCGTATTGGTGTGCTAACTGGTGGCGGAGATTGCCCAGGTCTCAATGCTGTGATTCGCGCCGTAGTTCGTAAAGGCGTAAAAGAGTATGGACATGAATTTGTTGGTTTCCGTGATGGTTGGAAAGGTCCACTAGAGGGCTTAACAATGCATCTCAATGTTGAGACAACTCGCGGCATCTTGCCTCGCGGCGGAACAATCCTAGGATCTTCTCGTACCAACCCTTTCAAGATTGAGGGTGGCGTAGAAAAGATTAAGGAGAACCTAGCTAAAGCTGGAATTGATGCACTTATTGCAATCGGTGGCGAAGATACTTTGGGTGTTGCAACAAAGCTGGATTCACTTGGCGTAAAAGTCATTGGTGTTCCAAAGACTATTGATAATGATTTGAATAACACTGACTACACATTTGGTTTTGACACTGCAGTAAATATCGCAGTTGAGGCAATCGATCGCTTACACACAACAGCAGAGTCACATCACCGTGCTTTGATTGTTGAAGTAATGGGTCGTCACGCTGGTTGGATTGCACTTCACTCAGGACTTGCAGGCGGAGCGGCTTGTATTTTGATTCCAGAACAAAAGTTCTCAATCGAAAAGGTATGTGATTGGGTGGAATCTCGATTCAAGTCTCACTACGCACCCATCATCGTTATTGCAGAAGGTGCTATCCCTCAAGAGGGCGATATGGTCACAAAGGATCAGACTCTTGATTCATTTGGTCACGTGAAGCTTTCAGGTATTGGCGATTGGCTTGCTCATGAAATTGAAACACGCACTGGCAAGGAAGCACGCACATCTGTTTTGGGACACATCCAACGTGGTGGATCTCCAACAGCATTTGATCGTGTTCTTGCTACACGATTTGGTCTCCAGGCAATTACTGCGGCTCATGAAGGTGACTGGGGCAAGATGGTTGCACTACATGGCACCGATATCGTGCGTGTTCCGCTGGCATCTGCCACAGAACAGCTCAAACTCGTTCCCCTAGAGCGCTATAAGGAGTCAGAGATCTTCTTCGGATAATTGCGCTACGCGATTATCAATTGATTCTCTATTCTTATCCCATGACTTCTCCTCTAGATAATCTCTTCACGCCTGGTCTTGTGGCTGCCCAGCAACCACAGTGGCCTGGTGGTCCAGAGGGCGCTCCAATCAAGGCCGCAGTTGCTGAACTGAAATCTTTTCCACCACTTGTCTTTGCTGGTGAGTGTGATGATTTGAAGGCACGTATTGCACTTGCTGCAGAAGGAAAAGCTTTTTGGTTACAAGGTGGAGATTGCGCAGAGACATTTGCCGCAGCTACAGCTGATTCAATTAGAAACCGCATTAAAACTATTTTGCAGATGGCTGCAGTTTTGCAGTACTACTCATCATTGCCAGTCGTTAAGGTCGGACGCATGGCTGGCCAATTTGCTAAGCCACGCTCTAATGATATGGAGACCCGCGGGGATGTGACACTTCCTGCATACCGCGGAGATGCTGTTAATGCTATTGAGTTCGATGAGAAATCTAGAACACCAGACCCACAGCGTTTAGTGCGCGTTTACAACACATCAGCCTCAACTTTGAATTTAGTTCGTGCTTTCACACAAGGTGGTTTTGCAGATCTACGCCAGGTTCATGAGTGGAACAAGGGCTTTATCCGTGATTCATCTGTGGGCGAGCGTTATGAAAAGATGGCAAGTGAAATTGGCCGTGCACTTTCATTTATGAAATCTGCCGGAGTAGATCCTGAATCATTTAAATCTGTCGACTTCTTCTCAAGCCATGAAGCGTTGATTTTAGAATACGAGAAAGCGCTCACACGTATTGATTCACGCACAGGTAATCCATACGATGTTTCAGGTCACTTCATCTGGATAGGTGAGCGCACACGTCAACTAGATGGTGCACATGTTGATTTTGCCTCTAAGGTTCGAAACCCCATTGGTATCAAACTTGGACCAAAGTCCACAGTTGATGACGCGCTTGCTTTAATTGACAAGCTCGATCCCAACCGCGAACCAGGACGCATCACTTTTATTACACGCATGGGCGCCGGCAAGATTCGCGAAGCACTACCTGCTCTAGTTGATGGTGTTACCAAGTCTGGTGCAAAGGTTTTGTGGGTCTGCGATCCCATGCATGGCAATACCTATGAAGCACCTACTGGCTATAAGACACGTAAGTTTGATGATGTTATGGATGAAGTTAAAGGATTCTTTGAAGTCCACAAAGCACTCGGAACTCATCCAGGTGGAATCCATATCGAACTCACTGGTGATGATGTCACTGAGTGCGTTGGTGGTGGCGAGCAGATTTCACATGAGGATCTTGCCTCTCGCTATGAGACAGCATGCGATCCGCGCCTGAATCACTCTCAGTCCTTGGAGCTAGCCTTCCTGGTTGCTGAGATGTTGCGCGACCGCTAATTTTCTCCTTGTGACGTTTTTAATAACTACCCACAAGACACCTGTGGGAAATCTGAATCTTCTAGCCGATGATCAGATATTAATTGGTGCAAATCTTTCAACCATCAGTGCTTTTAAAGCTGGCAAAGATATAAAGATTGTTAAATCTATTCCCGTCATTAGCGATTTGATCAATGATTACTTCGATGGTGATATCACTGCCATTAATGGCATTAAAGTCAGCCAGCCGGGTGCTCCATTTTCACAAGCTGCCTGGAAAGCGATGCGCAAGATCTCTGGCGGCAAAGTTCTCTCATATTCAGATATTGCAGAACGAGCTGGATCTGCTGCAGCAGTGCGCGCAGCAGGAAGTGCATGCGCCAATAACGCCATTATGTTGGTTGTTCCATGCCACCGCGTTGTTAAAACTGGGGGAGCGTTAGGAAATTATGCCTACGGAGTCAATAAGAAAGAGTGGCTACTACGCCACGAGGGCTACCTTTAAAATCTCAATTGCTTCCTTGCATTGAGCATCATCAAAATCTAGATGAGTTACAAGGCGCGCATACTTTGGACCTAAAGCGCTAATCCATAAACCCTTTTCACGGCAGCGTGTTGCTAACTCCGCAGCCGATAGTGGTAGATGAGCCAGATCTAATCCCACAATATTTGTCTGAACTGTTGCTGGATCAATAAGTGATGGGTCAATGGCGGCAATTGCTACAGCAATCTCTTTTGCCCGGCGATGATCTTCAGCTAAGCGATCAATGTTGTTATCAAGTGCGTAGTGACCAGCTGCAGCTAACAGACCAACCTGTCGCATACCGGCGCCATAACGCTTGCGCCACACACGTGCCTTGGCAACGCGCTCCTTAGTTGAAAGCATTACCGAACCTATTGGAGCACCTAAACCTTTAGATAGGCAGACGCTGATGGTGTCAAAGTATTTTCCATATTCATTAAAAGAAACTCCACTTGCAACATGTGCATTCCAGATACGGGCACCATCTAAGTGAAGGGCCAATCCCATTGCATCTGCGCCTTTGCGAAGGACTTTAATTTCATCAAGTGGCTGCACAGTTCCGCCGCCAAAGTTATGGGTGTTTTCAACTGCAATAGCTGTGGTTGAAACTAGGTATGGGCCAGAGTCTGGGCGGGCAATCTCAAGCGCATCGGCTGCCTTTAATAATCCATGGGTTGCTGGCCAAGTGCGAGTCGTAATTCCGCTAAATACTGCCGCTGCGCCAAGTTCTGCGCGAACGATGTGTGAGTTTGTTTCAGCAATTATCTCTTCGCCAGGGTTAACCAGCATTCGAATAGCTAATTGATTGGCAAGAGAGCCGGTTGGTGTGAAGAGACCAGCTTCTTTGCCAAAGAGTGCAGCAACGCGTTCTTCAAGTGAGTTAACTGTTGGATCATCGCTATAGACATCATCGCCAACAGGTGCTGATGCAATTGCATCACGCATAGCCTGAGATGGTTGAGTAACTGTGTCTGAGCGAAGATCGATTGCCATGGCTGTGAGCCTACTTTGATTCTTTGATAACTATCAAATACATAGCAGTTACAACAAGGACTCCACCCAGTGCGCTCTGCAGAGTTAAGCGCTCTCCACCAAAGATGATTGCAAAGATAGCGGCAAAGACAACTTCCATCGTCAAAATGACGGCTACTTTAGTCGGGCTCATGTGTGCCTGAGCCCAAGTCTGAATAATGAAAGCAATTGCTGTTGCAAAGACGGCTGTAAATATGACAACACCCCACACTCCTGCATCAGGTGGTGGTGAATAACCTTCTGGAATAGATGCGATGCCTGCCAAGAGAGCGCACATAAACAACTGCACCACTGTCATGGCATAGACATCACGACCAGAACTCCACTTACTTAATGAAATGATGTGGGCGGCAAAACAAATTGCGCTTATGAATACTAGAAGTTCACCGATTCCCACGGTAAACCCACGAATGGAGAGCAAGCCAAGTCCTATAGTTGCAATAGCAATACAGGTCCAAGTGAATCTATTGACCTTTTGCTTTAAAACTAACCAGGCAATCAGTGGAGTCAATACAACATATAGACCGGTAACAAAACCAGTAATTGCAGCACCCGTGCGATCAAGTCCAAGGGTTTGGAAAATGTATCCAAGACCCAGAAAAGAGCCGGCAGCTCCAGCACGTAGAAGTATGTCTTTATTGAGAAGTTTTAATACCTGAGGGCGGATAAGCACCATCACAAATGTACCTAAAAGAAATCTTGTGAAAAGAAAGTTGTTAACACTTTGACGCTGAATCGCATCTTTCATGATTACAAATGCCCAGCCCCATGCTGCAGCAACTGCAAGAAGTGCCCAAGGGGCTAGCTTCATCTTGAAAAGGTGTTTAGCTTCGCTCACTTTTTATCTCGTAGCTTCTTGAGCAGGGCAACTTCAGGCTTGTGTTTTTCCTCCAAGCCCGGTGTTTCTAGAATCAATGGAGCGTTAGCAATAGCTGGGTGAGCAAGTAGTTCGGCAAATGGCTCTACGCCAATATGGCCATCACCAATGTTTTGGTGGCGATCCTTAAGTGCACCGCACACGTCCATCGAGTCATTGGCATGAACTAATTGGAAACGCTCTACACCAGCAATCTGCACAAGCAGATCAATAGTGGCCGTCATTCCGCCCTTAACAGAAATATCGTGACCTGCAGCAAATACGTGACAGGTATCAAGACAGATAGCAACCTTTGGGTGATACTCCAGGGCTTTTAAGTAGTTTTCTAGATCATCGAGCTTCTTAACTAAAGATTGGCCTTGTCCTGCAGTTGGTTCTAATAACAAATAGGGCGCATCATCGGGCAGAGCGTTAAGGATGGGCATCATGCCTTCATGAATCTGCTTCCATGCTTTTTCTACGTGGTTTACATCCACCGCAGAGCCAGTGTGAATAACTGCGCCAAGGGCGCCGATATCTGCAGCACGTTGGAGTGAATACTTAGTAGAAGCTAAAGAGTTGATGTATGTGGCCTCAGTAGGTGAACCCAAGTTAATAAGAAAGGGAGCATGGACATAAGTTTCAAGATCCATCTCTGCTGCTTTGATTTTGTAAGCCTCATCAAGTTCAGGCTTTGCCGCCGGCATTGCCCACATACGTGGACTTGATGCAAAAACTTGAATTGCACTTGCACCAATTTCTTGGGCATATTCAATGGAGCGCTTTGCCATTCCGCCAGTAGTTGGGACGTGGGCACCAATACGTGGCTTCTTTGACTCCTGAGGCATTGGCTTACCCTACGGTAATTGTGACCACGCTGCCACGTTTAACTTTGCTACCCACCTTTGGAGAGATATTTGTAACCTTCTTTACCTTCTTAGTTCCCAATTTCTTGACTACAACCTTGAGCTGCAGATCCTGCAAGGTTTGAGTTGCTTTGATTTGATCCAAGGAAAAGACGTTAGGGATATATACATACTGTGAACCCTTAGAGACAACAAGCGACACTGTTGATCCCTTAGGCGCTGCATCCACACCGGCTGGAGTTTGAGAGATAACAACACCAGATAAAATCTTTTCATTAAAGACATAAGTAGATTCAACGTCAAAGCCAAGATCATTTAATTCATTGAGCGCTTGTTCTCCACTCTTACCTGAATAAGAAACAAGTGCCACAGTCTCCACTCCCTTACTAATGACAAGTGAGACTGGGGTGTCGCGTTTAACTTCTGTGCCAGATTCAGGCTTTGCAGAGATCACAAAACCTTTAGGAATTTCTTTGTTAAATACTTCAGAGTTTGCGCCAACTATCAATGGGAATTTCTCAAGGGCAGTTGTGGCAGCCTCTGGTGTGAGTCCAGTTACTGGTGGAATGATGTATCGCTCCGGGCCCTTAGAAACGATTAATTTAACTTCACCACCAGATTCCACACGTCCACCACCTGGGGGATTTGTTTCAATGATGGCGCCTTTTGCAATATCTTCATCAAAGCGCTTTTCCAGAATCACAGTAGTTAAGCCCAGAGGCGAAAGAGTCGCAATTGCTTCGTCATATGTGCCACCGACCACCGATGGAACGACTACGCGAGAACCTGGTCCAACCAATGTGTACCAGCCGCCAATTCCAAGAGCTATGGCAAGAATGATTGCAACCTTACGGTTGCGGCGAACGCGCTTACTGGCCTTCTTTTTCTTTTCCTTTGCAGCTCTAATCTCTTGGGTTGTCTCTTTTACTTCAATACTCTCTTCTTTTTCTTCCTCAACCGCCTTCTTCATCTTTCCCCGTGGTTTTTCTTTAATGGGCTCCATTGGAAGATCAAGAGCCAACTTCATCTGATTAGTTTTAGGATCAATTTCGTTTTGGATTGATTCCAGAGCTTTGAGGAATTCACCGGCTGTACGCGGACGCTTATCTGGATCACGGTTGGTGGCTTGAAGAATCAATTCATCTAAGTTTTCTGGAACGTCTTTGCGCTTCGTGCGAAGGGATGGAATCTCTTGGTTAACGTGCATATAGGCGATTTGGATGGGGGAGTCAGCTTGGAAAGGTTTTTCACCCGTAAGCATTTCAAAAGCCACGATGCCAACGGCATAGACATCACTTCTTGAATCTGCAACACCGCGTTGTACCTGTTCAGGCGAGAGATAAGAAACAGAACCCAAAATGACGCTGGATTCAGCCGTCATTGTTGAACCAATGATTTCACCTCGAGCTAAACCAAAATCTGCAATCTTCACACGACCCTCTTTGGAAATCAAAATATTTTCAGGTTTCATATCACGGTGGACAATCCCCAAATCATGGGCGGCAGCTAGAGCGCTAAGGATTGGTGTGAGGTAATTAATCGCATCTTTAATTTCAAATCTTCCACGCTCGTTTAAGTATTCACGAAGTGTGTGACCTTCAATCAACTCCATAACAATAAAGACGGCAGGAACTCCGTTTTGATTCCACCCTTGGTCCTGCA
>Ga0209135_1000269_pt1 | contig 18855 bp, 17 predicted proteins | sample LauGreSBDMM110SD_4_FD_187570 | JGI IMG/M metagenome (GOLD analysis project Ga0209135, IMG submission 187570) | Freshwater lake microbial communities from Lake Michigan, USA - Su13.BD.MM110.SD (SPAdes) (version 3) | ecosystem: Environmental > Aquatic > Freshwater > Lake | place: Lake Michigan... | reverse complement strand
AAATTAACATATTGTTTATTAATTTCCCTTTTTATGTACTTCCGTGCTTCAAAAAAATTAGTCTCATCACCCTTATACGCATGCTTACTACTGGCTTTTTTTGCCATGACGCACGCACAGGCTCAAACTACCCTGCGGGTCACCACCATACCCGAGGAGGCAGCTACCGAGCAGGTTCGCAAGTTCACGCCGCTGGCAACTTACCTAGAAAAACAGTTGGACATGAAAGTTCAGTTCACACCCGTGACCGACTATCCTGCGGCCGTTGAGGCGCTGGTGAACAAAAAGGTAGATCTGGTTTGGTTTGGTGGCTTCACCTTTGTGCAGGCCAGCATTCGTTCAGGTGGAAAAATTGTGCCCTTGGCGCAGCGTGAAGAAGACACCAACTTTAAATCGGTGTTCATAGCCAAGACCAATTCTGGCATCAAAAGCTTGGCCGATATGAAGGGCAAGCAAGTCTCTTTTGGTTCGCAAAGCAGCACCTCAGGCCATCTGATGCCGCGCAGTTTTTTGTTGCAAGCCGATATCGAGCCTGAAAAAGACTTTAAGCGCGTTGCCTACAGCGGCGCACACGATGCAACCATTGCATCCGTGGTCAGCGGTAAGGTTGATGCCGCTGCGCTAGACATTACGGTTTGGCAAAAGTTCGTCACCGAAAACAAGGTCAACACGCAGGATGTGAATGTTTTCTTCACAACACCTTCTTACTACAATTACAACTGGTCGGTTCATGCTGACATGCCAGCTCAACAGCGCGAAAAAATCAAGGCTGCTTTGCTTGCACTCAATCCCGCCAACCCCGAGCATGCCGAAATTCTCAAGCTCAATCGCGCTACCCGTTACCTGCCTACAACGCCTGAAAATTACAAAGGTTTAGAGTCGGCTGCTCGCAGCGCAGGTTTGCTGCAATAAACGGGTCATTCATTCTTGGACATCGAGCTTTCGGACCTTCAGGCCAGACACCCATCGGCACCTGCGCATGCCCCCGCAGCCTTGCAAGGTATAAGCCTGCAACTCGGCGTGGGCGAGCAGATTGCCATCATTGGCCCCTCGGGTGCAGGCAAAACAAGCTTGCTTCAAATATTGGCTTGTGCCCAGCGTCCGACCAGTGGAGAGCTACGTTTAGGGGGGCAAGACCCTTGGCGTTTGTCAACCAGTGCGCTGCGTCGTTTGCGTGGCCAATTGTTTCTTGCGCCCCAGGTACCGCCATTGCCACCGCGCCAACGCGTTGTCACCTCGGTGTTGGCCGGACGTTTGCCTGCCATGAGTTTGGCAGCCAGTTTGCGCTCGCTGTTTTACCCAAGCGATATTCCAGCAGCCTACGAAGCGCTCAGTCACTTTGACCTGAGTGACAAGTTATTCGAACGGGTCGACCGCCTCTCGGGAGGTGAGCGTCAACGCGTGGGATTGGCCCGTGCTTTGCTGTCACCTGCCAGTCTGTGGCTGATTGACGAGCCCTTGTCTGCACTCGATCCCATGCGCGCTCGCATGGCCATGACCGCCTTGGTAGGGCTGGCGCGTGAGCGACAAATCACAATGGTTGCCACCTTGCACCAGGTCGACATGGCCCTCTCGCACTTTGACCGAATCATTGGTTTGCTCAACGGACAAATCGTGTTTGATTTGCCATCTGCACAAGTCACCCCCGAACGACTGGCGCATTTGTATAAACAATACGACTATGAGTCAGGCCGCGATGCTTTGCAATCTGACCTGGACCCAGGCCTGTTGGTGCCTGCGCCTGTTGTCATGCACTGCCGCTAAGGCCAGCAGGCTCTTCGCACTTTTCTGTTATTCATGTCTGCTAACCCATTGCCCCAAGCCCAACTGGCATCCGCTGGCAAGCTTCGCGATCCAGACTTTTCATCAAGGGTGTTTTGGCTGAGCTTGGCCCTGTTGACGCTCTGGCCATTGGGCGTGGCCACCGAGTTTCGCCCTTGGGTGTTGTGGGAACCCGATAACCGAAAAGTCACCCTTGATTTCTTGGCCAGTTTTTGGCCATTGGTTCACGACGCCGAATTCATGCGCATGGTTGCCCGCGAAACTTGGCGTACGGTTGCCATGGCCACCGCAGGCGTCACGCTGGCTTTGCTGCTGGCTGTGCCTATGAGCTTGATGGCTGCTCGCGTTTTGTCGCTGTCGGCATTGTCGGGCCGCATGAACCGCTGGCCTGCTTTGGTGCGCTGGTGCGTGCGCGCCACCTTGATCGTACTGCGCAGCATTCCTGAACTGGTTTGGGCCTTGGTCTTTGTGCGCGTGGTGGGTCTGGGCCCAACGGCAGGTGTGCTGGCCATTGCACTCACCTATGGCGGCATGCTTGGCAAGGTGTATGCCGAAATCTTTGAAAGTGGCGAGAGCCATGCCACCCACACGCTGATGCGCAACGGCAGCGGCCGATTACAAGCATTTGTCTATGCGTTGCTGCCCAGCCATGCTGCCGAGCTGGCTTCCTATACCGTGTACCGCTGGGAATGCGCTATTCGCTCATCGGTGGTGCTGGGGTTTGTCGGCGCCGGGGGCTTAGGTCAACAACTGGACAATTCGATGAAGATGTTCAATGGTGGCGAAGTTGCTACCTTGCTGTTGGTGTTCATGGCGCTGGTGGCGATAGCTGATTCTGTGAGTGCTTGGCTAAGAAGGGCTTTGTCATGAAGCCTTCAACAAATTCACCGCCCATGTCAACAGCCTTTCCCCGAGAAGCGGCCAACCTACCTTATAAATTGCCGCCACCTTTGTTCGATGCTCGATGCAGAGCTTGCTGGTTCACAGTTGCTTTGCTGGTGCTGGTCATTGCAAGCTTTGTGACTTTGGAGCTTGACTGGGCGGCCTTTGCGTCCTTAGAGGCGGGGCGCAGCATGTACCGCTTTATGGCGGAGTTTTTCCCGCCTGATGTGTCGCCCAAGTTTGTGAGCAAAGTCGTTTCGGCAGCTTGGGAAACACTGGCCATGTCTGCGCTAGGGACCGTCATGGCTGCAGTGTTGGGCTTGGCCTTGGCCGTGCCTGCCAGCCGCATGTCCAAACAAGACTCAGCTTGGTTGCGCAGTCCCACACGCTGGCTGCTCAATGCCTTGCGGGCTATTCCTGAACTGGTTTGGGCTGCGCTCTTGTTAATTTCTGCCGGCTTAGGACCTATGGCCGGTACCTTGGCTCTGGCCCTTCACACCAGCGGCGTTTTGGGCCGGCTGTTTGCAGAGGCCATGGAGAATATACCCACGGGCCCTGGCGATGCTTTGCGAACCCAAGGGGTGGGACCGCTGCGCGTATTTGCCTTCGCGACTTTGCCACAGGTCTTGCCGCAGTTAATGAGTTACACGCTGTACCGCTGGGAAAATAACATTCGCGCAGCCGCCGTATTGGGGGTTGTGGGGGCGGGCGGTTTGGGTCAGATGTTGTCATTCAATATGGGTCTTTTCCTCATGAACAAGACTGCCACGATTTTGGGCGCGATGCTACTCATGGTGGCCTGCGTCGATGTGCTGAGCTTTACGCTCAGGCGATGGCTTAACCGATAGTCAAAAAATATTTACTGAAATTTTGACGCAATGACCTACCCACCCGAATGATAGAAGTTTAAAGCGCGCAGGTTCTAAAGCCTGCATAAATATCATCGCGTTCTGGCGTAAAGAAATTTCGATAATTGACATGCCGCAATACAGCGTGTGTGAAGTGCGACGCACCTCTTAACACTTTGTGCGTGCCAAACCAAGGCGCTGAATATTCGGTATAGGGATGCGCCACAAAGCCTTCATAGGGTGCAAACGTGTCTTGCGTCCACTCCCAAACATCACCCCACTCAAAGTCCGGGAGTGTTTTGGCAGCACAGTCCCATTCGGCTTCTGTCGGTAAGCGGCATTGGGCCCAGGCACAGTAGGCTTGAGCATCAGTCCACGACAGGTGAACCGCCGGTGCGTCCAAGTTCAAAGGCCGCCAACAGCCAAACAACTCTGTTTCGAAATCAGTGCCCGTTTGTCGAATGTAATTTGGCATTCGGTGGCCCGTAGAATTTACAAAATCTAAATATTTTGCCCAGTTGACAGGCCGCAGTGAGACTTCAAAATCTTCAACTGAGCAAGTTTTTTCAATCAGCTCGTTGTCATAACAAAACGGTATTTGTTTCGTATCCGCATTGGAGGAAAAATCTCTTGATCCGAGTTTCCAAGTTTGTGAAGGCACTCGTGCTGTTTTAAGCTCAGTCATTGGTTGCTGAGATTTTGTTTTTGATGCTTGGCTTTTTTCAGCATTCGCAGTTTCTTCTGGCCATAGTGCCTTGAAGGGGAGTCCCAGTGATTGCGCCATATAAGCGCTTGCCTCTAGGTGCATGGCCTCATGCTGCAGCACCAGCCAATAGAAATACAAGGCGGGGCTGTGGTCGGTTTCATTGTGCAAAAGCTCTAGTGTTTGCTCCAAGCTGTCTTGTGCGTATTGAATGCACTTGGGCAACGTTAAAAGTTTTAATTCCCAGCGCGTCGAATGCGCTACCTTGGCACTGTCAAACCACGCATCAGCTTGACTTAAAAGTGAGGGGTTGCGGGGCTGTAAAAGATCACAGCGCAGGCCGTTAGAGCGTTGCAGATTTCGGGCAATCCAATATTCTTGAAACCATGCAACATGGCCCAGTTCCCAGACGGGCGGATTTAAGTCTGATTGATAGGGAAGGGTGAGTTTGTTGGCACTCGAATAGCATTCAAAAGAGCTGAGTGTATGGCCTCGAATTTGTTGAAGAGCCTTTGACAATGTCAGGATATTTACTTGACGCATCGATTGATTTGTCCTTTTAGGTATGCTGGACGGCTCAATATGAACCAATCTCCTGATCCAAAATTGCTTCCCCCAAAGGGGCTTAAACCAACTGTCTTTATTGTAAGTCCTGCCCTTGCCAGCGCAAACAACGGCAATTGGCAGACTGCCAAACGTTATCGCCAGTTGTTGAAGGCGCAGTTTCGGGTGCGACTGGTTAGCGAATGGAAGGGCACACAATCGGACGATGTTTTAATTGCATTGCATGCACGTCGGAGTTTTCCGTCGATTGCTGCTTGGCATGCCGTGCATGGCGTCAATGGTTTGGTGGTGGTGCTCACAGGCACTGATTTGTACCGCGATATCCAACACGATTCACAGGCTCAACAATCTCTGGAATTTGCAACTCGTCTGGTTGTTTTGCAGTCCATGGGTCTTGATGAATTAGCGGCACCATTCAAGGCTAAGGCATCGGTGCTTGTGCAGTCAACCACCCCCCGAGTCACCTTGCCTAAAACAAGGCGTTACATACGGGCTGTGATGGTGGGCCATCTGCGCGAGGAAAAATCTCCGCGCACCTTATTTGAAGCAGCAGCCCTGCTGGAGCAGCAGCGCGATATTCACATATTGCATATCGGTGCTGAGCATGATCTGGTGCTGGCAAATATGGCGCACCAAACAGCGGCACTTTACCCCCACTATCAATTCACAGGTGCTTTAACTTATACACAGACGCGTCGGCAAATTCAGCGCGCGCACGTCCTGGTTCACACCAGCGTCATGGAAGGGGGTGCCCACGTGATCATGGAGTCTATTTGCAGCGGTGTGCCAGTGATTGCGTCGCGCATACCAGGCAATATGGGCATGCTTGGCCAAGACTATGCAGGTCTGTTTCCAGTGGGTGACGCAAAGGCGCTGGCTGATATGCTCATCCGTTTTCGGCACGACACCAAATTTGAAGAACTGTTAAAGAAGCAGTGCGCCCTTAGAGCGCCCTTGTTTTCGGCTGAGCACGAGCGCAAGGGCTTGCTTAAAATCATAAAAATGGTCATTTCTGCCCGCCAATTTCCTTGAATGCCCAGCGTTTCAAGCCCCCTCTTTTTTGCATGAAGGAAACACCATGACTATGACTGAACCTCGTTTGACCTCTCTTTCGCATGGTGGCGGCTGTGGTTGCAAAATTGCGCCTGCAGTTTTGTCCGAAATCCTCAAAGGCACATTGCAGATGCCTATTCCCAAAGAATTGATGGTGGGCATCGCGACAGCCGATGACGCAGCCGTTTACAAGCTGAACGACAGCCAAGCTTTGATTGCAACCACAGATTTCTTCATGCCCATCGTTGACGATCCTTTCGAGTTTGGGCGGATTGCGGCCACCAACGCCATCAGCGATGTCTATGCCATGGGTGGTAAACCCATTTTGGCTTTGGCTTTGGTCGGCATGCCAATCAATGTGTTGTCAACAGACACGATTGGCAAAATTCTGGCAGGCGGTGCATCGGTTTGCAACACAGCCGGTATCCCCATTGCTGGCGGACATACCATTGATTCAGTTGAACCCATCTACGGTTTGGTTGTACTGGGTTTGGTTCATCCAGACCGTGTCAAACGAAACGACGGTGCGCGCGTTGGCGATGTGCTGGTTCTGGGCAAACCAATTGGTGTCGGTATTTTATCGGCGGCACTGAAAAAAGAAGTTCTTGATGCCGCAGGTTATCAATCAATGATTGCCAACGCTACCCAGCTCAACACCCCAGGCCCCGAGTTGGCGGAGTTGTCTGGTGTGCACGCTTTGACAGATGTCACTGGTTTTGGTTTGGCGGGCCATGCGCTTGAAATTGCGCGAGGCGCCAAATTGACGGCGTACATCAAGTGGGCCGATGTGCCTTTGTTACCCAAGGTGTCGGCTTTGATCAAAGAGGGGAATGTCACGGGCGCATCTGGTCGAAACTGGGAAGGCTATGGTCCAGAGATTAGCCTTGACAGCGGTTTACCCACTGAATGCCAAACTCTTTTGTCTGATCCCCAAACAAGCGGTGGCTTGTTGGTCAGTTGTTCGCCTGAAACAGTGCCTGAGGTGCTGGCTGTCTTTAAGCGTCACGGTTTCAATCATGCAGCCACCGTGGGCCACATCGGTGAAGCCCAAAAATCACGCTTGATCGTCAACTGCTGAAGTTGTTTTTACATGGAGAACGATGTCTTGGCGGTGTTACAGCCATAAAGTTCATTTGTTACTTTCCTGTAAGACCCATGCTTCTGGAAATAACCTCTTTCATAATTTCATTGGTACCCCCGTATATTCTTTGCACGCGAGCGTCTGCAAAGGCTCGTGTGATGGGGTACTCCCACATATAGCCATATCCACCGTGCAACTGCACACATTCATCCATCACTTTGCACTGCAGATCGGTACACCAATATTTGGCCATGCTGGCGGTTTGGGTGTTTAGCTGTCCCACGCTCACCAGTTCACAACATTTGTCAATAAAGACCTGTGCAATCTGAACTTCAGTTTGCATCTCTGCAAGTTTGTATCGTGTGTTTTGATAATTCGCAACAGCCTGTCCAAAGACTTTTCGATCTTGGGTGTATTTCAATGTCCAATCAATGGCAGCTTGGGAGGCAGCGACAGCACTGATGGCTATTTGTAGTCGTTCCCATGGAAGTTGTTCCATCAGGCAAATAAAACCTTTGCTTTCGTAATTGGCCCCTCCCAGCAATTGGGTGGCTGGAACTTTTACATCATCAAAAAATAACTCTGAAGTGTCTTGGGCCTTGAGCCCTAATTTTTTCAAACGTTTGCCTTTTTCAAAGCCGGGCATGCCTCGCTCAATTAAGAATAAGCTCGTCCCCTTGGCGCCTGCATCGGGGCTTGTTTTGGCCACCACAATGACCAAGTCGGCATGCCACCCATTGGTAATGAATGTTTTGCTGCCGCGTAGCAGATACGAACCATCTGGTTGCAGAGTTGCGGTAGTTTTAATACCTTGAAGATCAGAGCCAGTAGCCGGTTCGCTCATGGCAATAGCACCGATCATTTCACCCGTAGCCAACTTTGGTAAGTAGGTTTGCTTTTGAGCTTCCGTGCCGTAATGCAAAAGATAGGGTGCAACAATTTCGTTGTGCAGTCCATAACCGATGCCTGTGAAACCCGCTAGCCCCAACTCTTCCATTTGAACCACAGAATAAAGCTTGTCAGCTCCTGCCCCCCCATAAATCTCAGGCATCGACATGCACAGAAATCCGTTACCTCCCGCTTTTCGCCAAACTTCGCGGTCGACGTAGCCTTGTTCTTCCCAAGCTTCATGAAAGGGGGCGATTTCTTTTTCCATAAAGTGTTTGAAACTGTCCCGAAAAGATTCGTGTTCAGCCGAAAAAAGAGTTCTGGGGATCATGGTATGTCCTGAGGAGAATGCAAAGTTGATGGACACTGGCAACAGTCTGCAAAAAGTATACTCGTGCTCGATTTAAATGCTTTGCAGTAAGTGATGGCCTCAAATTTTGGAGATGTTATGTCCGAAGCATACGTATATGACGCGATTCGTACACCTCGCGGAAAAGGAAAAAAAGACGGAAGTCTTCATGAGGTTAAGCCTGTCGATTTGTTGGCCGGTGTGCTGTCGCAACTTCAAATTCGAAATCAACTCGACACGGCTGCTGTGGACGACGTAGTCATGGGTGTGGTCTCTCCCATTGGTGAGCAGGGCTCGGTGGTGCCTAAAGTGGCAGCGCTTAAAGCTGGCTGGGATTGGCAATGTGCGGGGCTTCAAGTTAATCGGTTTTGTGCCTCTGGGTTAGAAGCAGTTAACTTGGCTGCCATGAAGGTTCGAAGCGGTTGGGAAGAATTGGTCGTCGCGGGTGGGGTAGAAAGTATGAGCCGAGTTCCCATTGGTTCTGATGGGGGTGCGTGGGCTCAAGATCCAGAAACAAACAGTGCTACTTTGTTTGTGCCACAAGGCATAGGTGCTGACTTAATTGCCACCCTTTGTGGCTTCAGTCGATACGACTTGGATGCCTTCGCGGTGGAGTCTCAAAAGCGAGCCACACATGCCAGAGCCAGTGGCTACTTTGATGGGTCTGTGGTGCCCGTATTAGACAAACTGGGTCAAGTTATTCTGGCCCAAGATGAATTTATCAAGCCTCAAACAACGACTGAAACTTTAGCTACCCTCAGGGCCTCTTTTGAGAAGTTGGGATCCATGGGATTTGATGCCGTGGCCTTACAGCGCTATCCGCAAGTTGAGTGTATTTTCCATGTACACCACGCTGGGAATTCCTCTGGGATTGTGGATGGTGCTGCCGCAGTACTCATTGGCAGTGAGGCTGCCGGAAAAATTCATGGCCTCAAACCGCGCGCAAGAATTGTTGCAGCAGCTTTGTCGGGTGCAGATCCCACCATCATGCTGACGGGGCCCATGCCTGCAACCAGAAAAGTACTTGTCAAAGCAGGTCTGACAATTGATCAGATTGATTTATTTGAGGTCAATGAAGCATTTGCCGCAGTGCCTCTTAAGTTCATGCATGAAATGGGTGTGTCCCACGATCGTGTCAATGTCAATGGTGGCGCTATTGCTCTGGGGCATCCCCTTGGTGCTACCGGCGCCATGATTCTGGGGACTTTGATTGACGAATTGCACCGTCGAAAACTTCGTTATGGTTTGGCCACACTCTGTGTGGGTGGTGGCATGGGTATCGCTACCATTGTCGAGCGAATTTGAAAGCGGGTGGTTCTATGATTTTAAAAACATTACGTTACGAAATAGAGCAAGAAATTGCCACCATTACGTTTGATGAATCCGGGTCGCCCGTCAATACCATGTGCCAGCAATGGCAAGACGATTTAGCCCAGGTTGCGCAAGAGCTTGTTAAAGATCGGCCAAAGCTTCGTGGCGTTATTTTGGCTTCCAACAAATCAACTTTCTTTGCAGGAGCTGATTTAAAAGGTGTCATGCGATCAAGCTCGGCTGATGGCCCTCGGGTATTTATTGAAATTGAACGCATAAAGAAAAATTTCAGGACAATTGAGACACTTGGTATTCCAGTTGTCAGTTGTTTGAATGGCAGTGCACTAGGTGGTGGCTGGGAAGTCGCATTGGTCGGGCATCACAGAATCGCAACCCGAAATCCTAAAACACAGTTTGGTTTGCCGGAAGTTACCTTGGGCCTGATTCCTGGCGGTGGCGGTATCACCAAAATGACGCGCATATTAGGACTGCTTGCGGCCCAGCCTTATATTTTAGAAAGCAAGTTGTTTGGTCCTGAGCAAGCGTTGAAGCTCGGCTTGGTGCATGAATTGGTAGACACAGACTCAGACCTTCGCAAAACTGCCTTGACCTTTATTGATGCGTCCCACAACAAGCCCGAACTCTGTCAACACATTTGGGACAGCAAGGACTACAGAATGGTTGGCGGCACGCCACATAGCCCCGAAATGGCAGGTATGTTGACTGTGGCGCCCGCTGCATTAAAACAAAAAACACGCGGTTTATATCCTGCACCCGAGGCTGCTTTGGCGGCGATGGTGGAAGGGGCCATGGTCGATTTTGATACAGCTATGCGCATTGAAAGTCGCTACCTTGCGGGCCTTATGTCCAGTGGCATTGCGCGCAACATGATCAATACCGTCTTCTTCAATATGAACAATATCAAGAGCGGTCTAAGTCGACCTGCGGGCTTACCTCGCTATCGACCGCAAAAGGTAGGCGTTTTGGGTGCGGGAATGATGGGTTCCGGCATTGCATACAGTCAAGCCAGTCGTGGCATTGCATCCGTACTGAAAGATGTGACGCTTGAAAAAGCTGAAAACGGTAAGGCATACAGTGCCGTACTCTCGCAAAAATCAGTGGAAAAAGGCAGCATCACTGAAGAGCAAAAAGCAACTTTGTTGAACTTGATTCAGGCCACTGACAAGACGCAAGACTTGCAAGGATGTGATCTCATCATTGAAGCTGTCTTTGAGCAGCGGGAACTCAAAGCCGCGGTGACAAAAGAATCGCAAAGCATGCTGGCTGAGGGCGGTTTTTTTGCGAGCAACACCTCTACCTTACCCATCAGTGGATTAGCGTTGTCAAGTAACAAGCCAGAGAAATTTGTTGGCATTCATTTCTTCAGCCCGGTTGACAAAATGAAGTTGGTTGAAATTATTCGGGGCGAGAAAACCGACGATGAAACCATCGCTCGTGCTTACGACTATGTTCTGGCCTTGGGCAAGCTGCCCATTGTTGTGAATGACTCACGAGGTTTTTACACCAGTCGTACTTTTGCTACTTTTGTAATGGAAGGCGCGTCCATGTTGCAAGAGGGTATTCCTGCACCAATGATCGAAAACTTGGCTATGCAAGTGGGTATGCCGGTCGGGCCTTTGGCCGTGCTTGACGAAACTTCGCTGATTTTGTCGGTTCATGTTTTAGATCAAACGCGCGAAGATTTCAAGAAAGAAGGGCGCACCTATGTGGCCAACCCTGGAGAACTGTTGGTCGAACACATGGTCAAAGAGTTAAAGCGTGGTGGGCGGGCAGCGGGTGGCGGCTTTTACGACTATCCCGTTGGCAATAAAAAGATGCTTTGGCCTGACTTAAAAAAATTATTTGAAAAAAGCCACATCACAATATCTGTTCAGGACATTAAAGACCGGTTCCTTTTTAGGCAAGCCATTGAAACTGCAAGGTGTTTGGATGAGGGGGTTCTGACGTCCGTGCACGAAGGAAACATTGGCTCTATTTTCGGTATCGGCTACCCAGCTTGGACGGGCGGTGCTTTGCAATTCATCTACAGCATGGGAGTGCCGGATTTTGCAAAGCGCAGCCAAGAACTCGCTTTTCAATATGGCCCTGGGTTCAATGTTTCTAAAGAGGTATTGGAAACTCTTGAGAAATACAAACCGGTCTACTAGTTCAAAACCCATGGATTGCCCACTATGAAATCTAGCGCAGGCGTGAGCAGCACCATGATGAAAGTGAACTTGTCTTTGAATCACTTTTTGGAGCGGGCGGGCACATTGTTTCCCTCCAATGAAATCGTCTCACGACTGCCCGACAAAACTTTGGTCAAGCACACTTACGCGCAGTTTTATAGCCGCACCCGTTGCTTGGCGCAGAGCTTAAAAGATTTGGGGCTGAAAAAAGGCGATCGCGTGGCCACCTTGTGTTGGAACCACCACGCGCACTTGGAATGCTACTTTGGAATTCCTGCTGCTGGTGGCGTGATGCACACCCTTAATTTGCGTCTCTCACCTGACGAAATTGCATGGATTGCAAACGATGCGCAAGACCGATTTTTAATCATTGACGACATCTTGTTGCCGATGTACCGCCAGATTGAGCACAAGTACAGCTTCGAAAAAGTCATTGTGTTTCCCTTTTCTGGTGCCGATGTTCCTGCAGAGTTTTTGAATTACGAACAGTGGTTATCCGGCACAGACGCCAGTCAATTTGAATATACCGCTCACGCAGAAGACGATCCGGTCTCCATGTGCTACACCTCGGGCACCACCGGAAAACCCAAGGGAGTGGTCTACTCGCATCGCTCTACAGTGTTGCACACACTGGTCGCCTCGCTAGGTGACTTCTGGTCTTTGCGCAGCACCGATGTGGTCTTACCCGTCACGCCCATGTTCCATGCAAACAGCTGGGGCATACCCTATGGTGCGGTCATGATGGGCGCCAAACTTGTGTTTCCTGGTCCGCACTTGCATCCAGACGATTTGTTGGACTTGATGCAACTTGAGCCGCCCACTTTGTCTTTGGGTGTGCCCACTATTTGGATGGGTTTGATTCAGGCCTACGAAGCAGCTTTGACTGAACAATCAGGCCGTTGGAAATTGCCTAGCGGCATGCGCAGCCTGGTGGGCGGTGCTGCAGTACCCGAAGCCCTGATTCGGGCATTCGACAAACATGGCATTTGGATTATGCAAGGCTGGGGCATGACCGAAACTTCTCCGGTTTGTACCATTTCTTACCCCAAGGCCGAATTACGCGATGCACCTCTCGAAGAACGCTATCGGCGTGCCGCTATGGCCGGTATCCCGGTGCCACTGGTAGATTTACGCATTCGCAATGACGAGGGTCAAGACCAAGATTGGGACGGTCAGCATGTTGGCGAACTTCAGGTTCGAGGTCCCTTTATTACCTCTAGCTACTACCAAGTGCCCGTGAGTGAAGATAAATTCACCACCGATGGTTGGCTGCGAACCGGCGATGTGGCCAGTGTCGACACCATGGGCTTTGTACGTATCACCGACCGCACCAAGGACTTGATCAAATCTGGCGGAGAGTGGATTAGCTCGGTCGACCTGGAAAACGCACTGATGGCCCACGCTGGTATCGCCGAGGCTGCAGTCATTGCCATTCCCGACGAAAAATGGAGCGAACGTCCTTTGGCCTGTGTGGTGGCCAAGCCCGGCCACTCACCGCAAGCAGATGAACTGGCGGCCCATTTGCTAAAAATGGGCTTTGCCAAGTGGCAAGTACCCGACCGCTTTGAATGGATCGATTGTGTGCCTCGCACCTCAACCGGCAAGTTCTACAAACTCAAGTTGCGTGAAATGTTTCCCAAGTAAATCTGTTCGGTAAACTTCTGCATGCCACTGCATTTGTTTCTGCGAAGATAAAAGTAATTTGTATTTAACATGCACATTTTGAAGGGTATGAATGTCCACACCGGATACTGTTGACGAATCTCGCCTGAGTGCCGATGCACCGGTGCTTCTGTCTGTTTCGCAAGTTACCGTTGCATTCCGTGGCATTGTTGCCTTAGATGGTGTCTCCTTCAATGTTCAAAAAGGACAGATCGTCGGACTTATTGGCCCCAACGGTGCAGGCAAAACCACATTGTTCAACTGCCTCTCTCGCCTGTATGCGTACAGCGATGGTCAAATTCATTTTGAGGGACAAAGTTTGGACGGCATGACACGCCACAAAACCGCCGAAATTGGAATTGGCCGTACCTTTCAAAACTTGGCACTGTACAAAACCATGTCAGTGTTGGACAACATCAAGGTGGGTTCACACTGCCGTGCAAAAAAAGGGTTTCTGGACCACGCGCTGAGGCTACCTGGTGTGAGTCAAGAAGAAGCCGAAATACACCACAACGCCATGCAATTGGTCGAATTTTTAGATTTGCAATCGGTGGCGCGGCGCAAAGTTTCAGACCTGCCTTTTGGCACGCAAAAACGTGTGGAACTTGCCCGAGCATTGGCCAGCCAGCCAAAACTTTTGTTGCTGGACGAGCCAGCCGCCGGCCTGAACCATGAAGAAGTCAGCGACTTGGGCGATCTGATCAAGCGAATTCGTGACGAATTCAAGCTCACCGTGCTGCTTGTGGAGCACCACATGAGTCTTGTCATGAGTGTCTCGGACAAAGTAGTGGCTTTGAATTTTGGCAAAAAAATTGCCGACGACACGCCTTCTAACGTGCGCCAACATCCCGATGTGATCCAAGCTTATCTGGGGTCTTCAAAATGAGCCGAATGCTTTTGGAAGTCAAAGACCTTTTTGCCGGTTATGCTGCCACCGAAGTTCTCCATGGCCTGTCGATGAAAATCGAGGAGGGCAGCATCACTACTTTGTTGGGTGCCAATGGTGCGGGTAAAACCACCACGCTGCGTGCATTGTGCAAAATGATCAAAGTTCGCGGACAAATACTGTTTGATGGCCAAGCCATTGAAGGCAAGGCCACTGAAGACATCGTTCGATTGGGTGTGGCTCATGTGCCCGACGGTCGTGGCACTTTTGGCAGCCTTTCCACCGAAGAAAATTTGCAACTTGGCAGCTACACCCGCAAAGATAAGCACGAGGTGGCACTCGATCAGGAGAAGATGTACAGCTACTTTCCCCGCTTGAAAGAAAGGCGCAATCAGCAAGCTGGCACGCTTTCTGGTGGTGAGCAACAAATGCTGGCCATTGCAAGGGCCTTGATGTTGCGCCCCCGATTGCTGCTACTTGACGAACCCTCTTTTGGCTTGGCACCACTGATTGTGCGAGAGATTTTTGACATCATGCAGACTATCAACCAGAACGACAAAGTGACCATTTTATTGGTTGAACAAAACGCGGCCATGGCACTCGATCTGGCAAAGTACGCCTACCTTTTGGAAACTGGCAAGCTTGTCTTGTCTGGGCTTTCCGAAGACCTCAAGCAAGACCAAGCTGTTCGTCGCTCTTACCTCGGCCACTGAGAAACTCTGCATGGAAACTTTTATTCACCAAGTTGTAGCCGGCATTGCCACTGGAGGGGTTTACGCCAGCCTTGCCTTGGCGCTGGTGATGATTTACCAATCGACCCACCACATCAATTTTGCGCAAGGTGAAATTGCCATGTTTGCCACCTATATGGCTTGGACGCTGATCAACGCAGGTGTCGCTTATTGGCTGGCTTTCATCTGTACCCTGTTGTTATCGTTTAGCTTGGGGGTCTTGATTCAGCGCATCATTATTCGACCTGTCGAAAATGCGCCGGTGCTCAATATTGTGGTGGTTTTTATTGGACTGCTTGTCATACTCAACAGCATTGCCGGTTGGATTTTCACCTACACCATCAAAGCCTTTCCATCGCCTTTTCCCAAAGAGCCGCCGTTTGGGTTGTATTTCATCTCTTCTCACGAACTGGGCTCTATTTGCGTGACCATGGTGCTTCTGCTTTTACTTTATAGCTTTTTCAAGTTCACCCCGCTGGGACTGGCCATGCGCGCAGCAGCGCAAAACCCGGACTCTAGCCGCTTGGTGGGCATCCGCGTGGGTTGGATGTTGGCCTTGGGCTGGGGGCTTGCCGCCGCCATTGGCTCTGTTGCGGGCATGATGATTGCGCCTGTGGTGTTCCTTGAGCCCAACATGATGTCGGGGATCTTGCTCTACGCCTTTGCTGCAGCATTGGTGGGGGGTATTGACAGCCCAGGGGGCGCCGTATTGGGAGGCTTTATCGTGGGCATTCTTGAAAATATTTTAGGTGCCTACGTCATTGGCACCGAACTCAAGTTGTCGGTCGCATTGGTACTGATCATTGTTGTGCTGACCATCAAACCTGCCGGTCTGTTCGGTAAGGTGATTGTTTCAAGAGTCTGAATCAGATGTCTTCCCACCTACTATCGTCCGAAAACTCGCTTCCTTGGATTCGAATCGTATTGGGCCTGATCGTGGCCTGCATACTGCCCTTTTTCATTTCCAATTACCATGTGTTTCAAGCCTCCATGGTCTTGAGCTATGCCATTGCCTTGGTCGGAATGAATATTCTGATTGGTTACAGCGGTCAAATCTCTTTGGGACACGGAGCCTTCATGGCCATCGGGGCCTACACCAGTGCCATCTTGATGGACAAATTGAATATTCCCTATTGGATGACCATCCCGATTGCGGCCTTTATCTGTTTGGTGGTTGGCTTTTTGTTTGGCTTACCCGCCCTGCGACTAGAGGGTCACTACTTGGCTTTGGCCACATTTGCTTTGGCTGTGGCCTTGCCGCAACTGCTCAAGTTTAAGTACCTAGAGTTTCTGACCGGTGGGGTGCAAGGCATTGTGATCATGAAACCCGAATCGCCTTGGGAGTCATTGTTTGGCTTGAGGCTCAACTCAGACCGTTGGCTTTATTTCTTTACTTTGGCAATCACCTTGGTGATGTTCGTCATTGGTTGGAATCTGATTCGCGGTCGAGTAGGTCGCGCCCTTATCGCCATTCGTGACCAACCTATTGCTGCCGCCTCCATGGGCATCAACACGCCCATGTACAAAAGCCTGGCTTTCGGTGTGAGCGCCATGTTCACTGGCGTGGCGGGTGCCCTCAGCGCTATTTTGGTGGCCTTTGTGGCACCCGACAGTTTCACCGTTTTCCTGTCGATCACATTGCTGGTTGGCATGGTGATTGGCGGCGTGAGCGCCTTGACGGGCGCTTTGTATGGCGCGATATTTATTCAGTTCATACCAAATATCGCTGACCAGATTTCTAAGGCCGCGCCATGGGCCATTTATGGAACCCTGTTGATACTGTTTATGTACATAATGCCAACAGGTATTGCAGGTGCCATTCGTTTGTTGGGCGAGAAACTTCGCATTTCTCGTTTTTGATTTTCAATCCTTTCTCTCAACCAGGACTAGCCATGAAAAAGAGACAATTTACCCTGACGGCTCTGTGCATTTCCCTTATTGGCTTTGCTGCACCGGCGGCGGCGCAAAAAAAATACGATCCTGGTGCCAGTGACACTGAAATTAAGATTGGCCAAACCATGCCGTACAGCGGTCCTGCCTCAGCTTATGGCGTGATCGGCAAGGTTCAGGCGGCTTACTTCAAGCAACTGAATGAACAAGGTGGCGTCAACGGCCGAAAGATTAATTTCCTTACCCTAGACGATGGTTACAGCCCGCCCAAAACGGTGGAGATGATTCGCCGTTTGGTCGAGCAAGATGAAGTCTTGTTGACCATGGGCACCTTGGGCACACCTTCCAATACTGCTATTCACAAGTACATGAATACCAAGAAAGTGCCGCACATGTTCTTGGCCACTGGTGCATCTAAATGGAACGACCCGAAAAACAATCCTTGGACCATTGGTTTCAACCCGAATTACCACTCCGAAGGTAAGCTTTACGCTCAGCATATTTTGGCAACCAAACCCAATGCCAAAATCGCGGTGCTGTTTCAAAACGACGATTACGGCAAGGATTACTTCAACGGTTTCAAGGATGGCTTGGGTGCCAAAGCGGCAAGTATGATAGTTTCGCAAGCTTCTTATGAAGTAACTGACCCTACCATCGACTCTCAAATTGTCACGCTTAAGGGCTCGGGTGCCGACACCTTCTTCAACATCAGCACCCCCAAGTTTGCAGCGCAAGCTATTCGCAAGGTCAGTGATGTGGGCTGGAAGCCCACCCACTACCTGAACCAAGTTTCTGCTTCGGTGGGTAGCGTCTTGAAGCCTGCAGGTATTGATATTTCTGTGGGCTTGATTTCAATGCAATACATCAAAGAAGGTGCCGATAGCCGCTGGGATAACGACCCGACCATGAAGGACTTTAAAGCATTGATCAAAAAATATGCACCTGAAGTCAGTCAAGACGACGGTAACGCCACCTATGGCTATGCAGTGGCTCAATTGATGGCGCACGTGCTCAGGCAGGCGGGGGACAACCTGACCAGAGAAAACGTCATGAAGCAAGCCACCAGCCTCAAGGACTTTCAAGTGCCGATGGCCTTACCCGGTGTATTGGCTAGCTCTTCACCAACTGATTTTGCTTTGTTCCAAACCATGCAGTTGGTGAAATTTGATGGTAAGAGTTGGGTTGAATTTGGTAAACCAGTTGCTGTGAAGTAGGAGAGTTGTGCACCCAACACTTGTCCAGCCTTTGGGTTGCCAAATTGAAGGGCAGGGTATAAATGCAAGGTGAACTGCTGCCTGCCAGCAGAAAAACGCCTACTTGGCTAGCGGCTTACCTTCCTTGTCAAAGACATAGGTAAGGTCTTTTTCACTTTTGCCGCTGCAGGCAGCGGCCATATTGCGCTTGGCATTACCGCAGGCGATATTGGCCGTGGTCATGATGTCGTCCTTGGCAGGATCCCCCTTTTTGGTGCAGAAATATTCAAACTGGCTTTTTGTCTGCTCGCAATTGCCGCCTCGTGTGTCTTTTTCCTCGGCGTGAGCAAACAAAATAAATTGGCTGGTGAAGGCTAGGCTGATGATGAAAATTTTTTTCATTTTTTATCCCTTGAGGTTGATGTCTTTCGACAAATTAATCAGGATGTCTCAAAAGTCTTTAAATATGCACGCAGGCAAACAACTTCTTTGCAGAAGTCTTTTCCAACTTACCATACAGAGGTTTGATTGGCAAGCTGAAAAATGTTTTTCTGCGAGATCTCAATGACCCAGAGGTTGTTGAGCAAGTTCTGCGCGAGGCGCATTTCGATCCTGCTGACTTACTCCATTTGGCCAATGAGCAGGAAACCAAAGACAGGCTCAAAGAAGTCACCACACAGGCTGTCGAACGTGGTGTATTTGGTGCCCCCACATTTTTCGTTGGCGAGCAAATGTTTTGGGGACAAGACCGTATTGAGCAGTTGAAGGCTGCCGTTTAATTTTTGCCTTGAGAAAGAGGCGGCACATAGCGTGGGCGACGGCTATTGAAGTAACAGGGCAGCC
>Ga0209135_1000267_pt1 | contig 18891 bp, 21 predicted proteins | sample LauGreSBDMM110SD_4_FD_187570 | JGI IMG/M metagenome (GOLD analysis project Ga0209135, IMG submission 187570) | Freshwater lake microbial communities from Lake Michigan, USA - Su13.BD.MM110.SD (SPAdes) (version 3) | ecosystem: Environmental > Aquatic > Freshwater > Lake | place: Lake Michigan... | reverse complement strand
ATGGACAAAAGATTCTTTGCACTCTGCTGTTGTTGAAATCATCGTGAAGCCAAGTGCACACGTGACCTACACAACCATTCAGAACTGGTCACCAAACGTGTACAACCTTGTTACAAAGCGCGCGCGCGTTGAAGCAGAAGGCCACATGGAATGGATCGACGGAAACATCGGTTCAAAACTCACCATGAAATACCCAAGCGTGTATTTGATGGGGCCAAAAGCAACTGGTGAAGTGTTGTCTGTTGCGTATGCAGGTGCCGGTCAGCATCAAGATGCTGGCGCAAAGATGGTGCATGCTGCTCCAGAGACCACATCAAAGATTGTGTCGAAGTCAATCAGCAAAGACGGCGGCATCACTGCATACCGCGGACTTGTTCGCATTGACGAAGGTGCATATGGCTGCAAGAGCCACGTGCAGTGTGATGCATTGATTCTTGACGACAAAAGCGAAAGCCGCACGTTCCCGTACATGGAAGTGGGCGCAAAAGACGCAGAGATCGGTCACGAAGCAACAGTGTCAAAGATTGCCGACGAGCAGTTGTTTTATCTCATGAGTCGTGGGCTCACTCAAGAAGCAGCCATGAGCATGGTGGTGAACGGATTCATTGAGCCCGTTACCCGCACATTGCCAATGGAATATGCAGTTGAGTGGAGTCGCCTCATTGAATTGCAGATGGAAGGTTCCATCGGCTGATCACGCCGTCGGTTCACCATGGCAATGCGCACAGAATGCAAGCACTTTGAAAGTCGCACGTATGCGACTGGAGATGCTGTACGTAAGTGCAACCTTGACTTAGCTCCCGATGCGCCATGGCGTTGTCCGGAACCATGTGATGGGTTCGAGCGTCGCCTTGTAGACGTTGCATGGGCACACGGCAGTGTTGTGCCGCCGCCAACTCCACCCGACGTTCCTGGCCTAGATGATGGATCAGCAGCAGCCGTACTTGACGCAGCAGAAGAGATCATTAACGCCATGGGCGCTTCGATCTTGGAAGAAGTAGACAAAGAAAAAAATGCCAAGCCCCGATGGTGGCGACGCAAAAAGTCCTAAGAGAAAAATCATATGAACGCAACCCCCGCAATAGTCATGCCAAGCACTGACGAAGAAATCTGGCGCTACAGCCGCATCGCTGAACTTGATATGTCTGCATACAAGCACGGACATTTGCGCACCGAGACCGTTGGCGCAGATTCTGTTCGCGTCACTGAATCATTGGCTGGCATCGCCATGACATCGAACCCAGACATTTTCGCTGAACTCAATGGCGCTAACGCTGATGTGATCTCACTGCGCATTCCAAAGGGTGTTGTTGTTGAAGGTGCAATTCATATCGTTCACCATCTTGAAGCAGACGGTGTTGTTGCGTATCCGCGCCTCGTCATTGATGCTGAAGAGAACTCTGAAGTCACTGTCATCGAAACCTTCATTTCGAACGACAACATTCATTCACTCGTAGTGCCAGTTCTTGAAGTGCGCACGGGTAAAGCAGCTCGCGTGAACTATCTCACTATTAACCAACTCGGTCTCAGCACATGGCAAATTGGCCATCAGCAATCAGCTGGTCATCGTGACTCCACAACCCGTCTTGCAACAGTTGCCCTCGGTGGCGACTACGCACGCATGCGTACCGAAGTGCGTCTTGTAGAACAAGGTGCATCAGCACAGCAAGTGGCTCTGTATTTCGCAGGCGGAACACAAATGCATGACTTCCGCACCTTGCAGATTCATGAAGCACCACGCACCCACAGTGACTTGTTGTTCAAAGGCGCTGTACGCGACACTGCACGCAGTGTGTACACCGGCCTGATTCACATCAAGCCAAATGCTGCGCACTCACAAGCCTTTCAAACTAACCGCAACCTCACACTCAGTGAAGGCGCATGGGCCGAAAGTGTGCCGAACCTTGAAATTGAAACCAACGAAGTGAAGTGCAGTCATGCAAGCACCGTTGGTTCAGTGGATCAAGAGCAGAAGTTTTACCTTGAAAGCCGCGGAGTGCCGCCAGAAATTGCAGAACGTCTCATTGTGTTCGGATTCTTCAACGAAGTCATAGATCGTTTGCCAAAGTTTGCAGACGTCGAAATGTTGCGCTCAGCTGTAAACCACAAACTCAACCCGGAAAACGAAGTGGCATCATGACCGTTGTTGCAAAATTCTCTGAACTTGAATCCGGCACTGCCCACAAGGTCATGGTTGCTGGTGTCGCAGTCGCAGTTGTGCGCATTGAAGACGAAGTGTTCGCCATTGCTGACACGTGCAGCCATGCTGACATTTCATTGTCGCTTGGCATGGTCTGGTGCGAAACCAAACAAATCGAATGCATCAAGCACGGAAGCGCCTTCAACCTTGTTACTGGCCAGCCCGATACGTTTCCTGCCACTCAACCAGTTGCTGTTTATTCAGCGAAAGTTGTCAATGACGAAGTCATTGTTGAATCACAAAAGGCAAAGTCATGAGCACTCTTGAAATCAAAGGCCTTCGCGCCGAAGTAGCGGGCAAAGAAATCTTGCAAGGCATTGACCTTGTTGTGAAGTCTGGCGAAGTTCACGCCATCATGGGGCCAAATGGTGCTGGTAAGTCCACATTGTCTGCAGTCATCATGGGTAAGCCTGGCTACAAGGTGCTTGCAGGCTCCGTCACTCTCGACGGTGTCGACATGCTTGCGTTGCCAACTTGGGAACGCGCCATTGCTGGCTTGCACCTAGTCATGCAGTATCCAACTGAAGTCCCCGGAGTTCACGCAGACCAAGTAATGGCAGAAGCTCTTACAGCACGTAACCGCGGCACTGAAGGCATGGCTGCTCGTATTACGCAAGAAGCATTGCGAATCAACATGGACCCTGAACTTGTTACACGCGCACTGAACGTGGACCTTTCTGGTGGTGAGAAGAAGCGCAACGAAACAATGCAACTCGGAGTACTCGAGCCAAAGTTCGCGATTCTTGACGAGCTTGACTCTGGCCTCGACATTGACGCACTGCGTGATTGTGCTCGCCGCGTGGAGGCAGCAACACACGAGAGCAACCTTGGTGTTCTTGCTATTACTCACTACGTTCGTTTGTTTGAAGAACTAAAGCCAGATGTTGTGCACATCATGGTCTCAGGCCGCATTGTTGCTAGTGGTGGCGCAGAACTTGCCGACCAGTTAGAAATTGACGGCTACGCAGCCTTCGTATGAGTGATGTCGTTGTTCCGAATGGCTGGCGTCATGAGGACAATTCATTACGTCGTGAATTCACATTCGAAAATTTCGCTGAGGCCTTTGCCTTCATGACATCAGTTGCGGACATGGCAGAAGCAGCTGATCATCACCCTGATTGGTCAAATAGCTACAACAAAGTTGCAATCGCTCTCACTTCACACGACAAAGGTCGTGTAACTCAGCGTGATTCTTCACTAGCGGAGCAGATCAACTCTCTCGTCTAAGGTGACCTTCGGAACGGGGGCTCCATGTCGCAGACTGCAACACGCGTATATCTGGGCAAAAAAGACGCCTTTCCAGGCTGGTGGGTCGCCGGTGGATGCTTCACGATTCTCTTTTTTAGTTCGGCTCTCGGCTTCTATGGAATGTCCGTATATCTCAACGCATTTTCGAAAGAACTTGGCTGGAAGATCTCGTCTCTCTCTATCGCAACAACGTTCTTCTTCTTAGTTGGCGGAATCTGCAATGTTTTTGTTGCTCGACTGATTGCAAAGTTTGATGTTCGTATCCTCATTTACGCTGGTGCGGTTGTTGGTGCAGGCTCTCTGTACATGTTGGGTCATGTCTCTCAGAAGTGGCATCTCTTCGTTGTCTACGGAGTATTCGCAGTCGCATGGTCGTGCAGTGGTTTAACAACAGCAACCACCGTTGTTACGCGCTGGTTCCACACAAAACGTGCATCAGGAATCGCCGCAGCGTCCTCGGGGCTTTCCATGGGCGGCGTTGTGTTGACGCCAATCGTCAAGAAGTTGATTGACGCAAAAGAGATGAGCGGGGCAAGCCCGTACCTTGCGCTTATTTGGTTCGTCGGAATGGTTGTTCCTGCATACTTATTGATCCGTCCTGACCCATTGGCGTTGAACTGGATGCCAGACGGTCAACCAAAACCTGAGAACCACATTTCTGAATTGCCAGGTGTTTCATTGGCTGACGCAACACGCACCAAGTTCTTTTGGGTGGTCACCGTTGGGTACGTGCTGGTCATGGGTAGCCAAGTCGGTGCTATTCAGCAGATCGTGAAACTTGTTGAAGAACGCACGTCTCCTGGCACTGCAGCTCTTGCAACATCGGTGTTGTCTGGCGCAAGCGTGGTGTTTCGTCTTCTGGGCGGCCGCATCATTCCGAAATTTCCATTGGCAAAGTTCATGGTGTTCATTGCTGTCATGCAGGGCATCGCAATCATCCTCATTGGTCAGATGGAAAGCACCATTCCACTGATGCTTGCTATTGGCCTCTTTGGCGCCATGGTCGGCAACGTCTTAATGCTGCAATCGTTGCTCATCGCCGAACGCTTTGGCGTTAAGGATTACCCAAGAATCTCGGCTCGTTCAGGATTGATATCTCTCACTGGAACTGCAATTGGCCCCATCCTCATTGGCACTATTCGAGATTCTTCGGGTGGGTACACCGTGCCGTATTTGGTAGCCGGGTGTATCTCGTTAGTCGGTGCACTGATCTTGACAACCAGTGGTCCAGCTGAAGTAACTGACTAGAAAGTCATTGCCCGCAAGCGACGAACACGTTCGTCTGTAGCGGGGTGAGTAGAGAACAAGCGAGACACATTCACTCCACTGCCGCGACGAGCGTGCATTTCAGCAAGAGGGTTGTGAATATATGCCTGTGCTTGTGCTGGGGCGACAGCCATCGGAGATGACTTTGCGAGTACTTCAATCTTTTCTAATGCCGTAGCAAGAGTCTGCCCTGTGCCAAGAAGTTCAGCAGCACCACGGTCTGCTTCGAATTCACGACTACGCGAAATAGCCATTTGCATCAGCCCAGCTGCCATTGGGGCTACAAGTGAAATGAGCAGAATGGCCAATGGATTAGCCCTATCTTCATCATTGCGACCACCACCGCCACTAAACATGCTGGCAAACATTGCCATCTGGGCAATCGAAGAAATAGCGGTTGCAATAGCGGCAGCGACTGACCCAATCAGAATGTCTCTGTTGCGCACATGCATCAATTCATGCGCCATCACGCCTTCAACTTCTTCGCGTGTCATTGACTGTAAGAGCCCTGTTGTCGCGCACACCACTGCTTTGTTGGGTCCGCGTCCTGTTGCAAATGCGTTCGGTTGATCAGCGGGGGAGACTGCAACGCGCGGCATTGGTAAACCGGCACGCTGCGACAAGTCACGAATCATTCCGTAGAACTCTGGGTGATCAGCTTCTGTAATCACTTGCGCCTTTGCAGACTTCAATGCCAATGAATCGCTAAACCAGTACGACCCACCAACCATGACTAGGGCCATCATGAGTCCGATCATCACCGAGCCAGAACTTCCACCACCCAGAATTCCGGCGATAGCCACGATAAGCCCGCCCATTGAGGCGAGAAGGATTGTTGTCTTAAACGTGTTTTTAAACATGGTGAGCACAATGTAGACGGTCGTAGGCTTGCATTTATGTCGGACGAAAAGATTCACCCCAACGTTGCCCGGGTTACGCAGGCAGCCAAAGACGCCGGCCTAGAGATTGAAGTACGCAAGTTCCCCGAAGGCACAAAGACCGCGCAAGACGCAGCCGACGCCATTGGTGTCACCGTTGGCCAGATTGTGAAGAGCCTGGTGTTTGGCGTCGATGACGAAATCGTGATGGCTCTCGTGAGCGGAGTGAACCAACTAGACGAAAAGAAGCTCGCAGCTGCCGCTGGCGGCGCAAAGTGCAAACGCGTTGACGCAGACGCAGTTCGCGAAGCCACTGGTTATGCAATAGGTGGCGTGCCTCCCTTTGGTCACAGCACACAACTGCGTGTGTTCGTTGATCCGGACTTGTTGCAATACGACGAGGTGTGGGCCGCTGCGGGAACATGGAACGACAACTTCGGTGCGTCACCTACTGACATCGTTCGTGTCGCCGGTGGTGTGGTCGCCGACCTGAAGCGCGCCTAATCGCAGTAAATGGCTGGTGCACTTTTCAGCCGAATCCCAACTTGTGCTAGCAACGTGAAGGCTTTGCGTATGCTTTTTATGTGCCACGCATCCTTGTTATCGGAAACTCAGGATCTGGGAAAACGACTTTAGCGTCTCGGATTTCAAATCTTTTCGACATACCTCACATTGAACTTGACGCAATCTTTCATCAGGCGAACTGGTCACCACTAGACGACGATGCTTTCCGTGAACGTGTTCAAACGGAAACTTTGCAAACTGACTGGGTGGTGTGCGGTAACTACTCAATCGTGCGAGACATCATCTGGGAACGCGCTGAGACAATCATCGCGATTGACCTGCCGAGATGGAAGAACATGTGGCGCATTGTTCGCCGAACTGCACGTCGGGCCATCCGTCGTGAGGAGTTATGGAACAACAACCGAGAGCCACTGAAGGATGTGTTGGCAGTCCATGACAAGGAACGTTCGATTATTCGTTGGGCCTGGTCAATGCATCAGGACAGGCGAGACGAAATCAATAGGGCACTCGTTGATCCGCAGTGGGCCAACAAACAGTTCCTCGTCGTTAAGAACCGTGCAAGGGCCGACGAAGTTGTGGAGATGTTTCGAACACTTGGTCGATGATGTCAGGGAACATCGGGCGAGGCCAGAGTCTCGTTTGATCACGGGAAAAACAAAAGATAGATCCAAGCCTTGGGTTGCCTAAACCAGTGGCGGCGTGCCTCCCTTTGGGCGTAGCACACAACTACGTGTGTTCGTTGATCCTGACTTGTTGCAACACGACGAAGTGTGGGCTGCAGCTGGAACATGGAACTCATGACTCGGTCGCCGTTGGTTCAAATCCAACTTGCCTTACAGAGATACCCATATTGAAGAGATTTTTTACCCCTTATTCACATGAATGTCATGTACGAGACCTAGAAGCGCTTTCACAAAATCTTTAGCATTCGCACATGAGTCAAACACCTACCAACGCAGTGCATAATCCCTTTGATGAAGTAAACGAAAGAGTTGCAATAGCAGCGAAGTACCTCGAACTCAAGCCGGGAATTATCAGCGCTCTGAGCACATGTGAACGTGAAGTCGTCATTTCTATCCCGCTACGTAAGGCAGACGATGTTGAAGTCCTGACTGGATATCGTGTGCAACACTCCAGCGCTCGTGGCCCCCGCAAAGGTGGAATTCGTTTTCACCAAGATGTTGATCTCAATGAAGTAAGAGCGCTAGCAAGTTTGATGACATGGAAAACAGCGCTCGTTGATGTTCCCTTTGGCGGTGCTAAAGGCGGTGTTGCTGTCAATGCAACAAAACTATCCCCCATTGAAAAAGAAGAGATCATCCGTCGCTGGACCAGGTCACTTGTCCATGTGCTCGGCCATCATCGTGACATACCTGCTCCGGATATGGGAACAGATGCCCAGACAATGGCATGGCTCATGGACGAGTACCACCGCTTGGAAGGTTTTCAACCAGCTTGTGTTACAGGAAAACCAGTTGAACTCTTTGGTGCACCGGGCCGTGAAGAAGCAACTGGCCGTGGTGTTGCCCACATTGCAGCAGCAACGCTCAAGGAGAATGAAAAGAAGGTAAAAGGCGCAACGGTTGTTATTCAAGGATTTGGAAACGTTGGAAAGTTTGCTGCTCTTGGATGTGAAGAGCTTGGAATGAAGGTTATTGCGGTATCAGATGTAACAGGCGGTGTTGTTGATCTTAAAGGGCTTGATATTAAAGCGCTTTTGCTGCATCCGACTTTAGCTAGTGCGCAAATTGAATCCCGAGTGGGTTCGGCAGAAGTCCTAGAAATTGAGTGTGATGTCTTGATTCCAGCAGCTTTAGGTGGAGTTATTAACGAATCTAATGTTGAGAGAATTAAGGCTGATTTCATTGTTGAGGGAGCTAATCAGCCAATCACAAGTGCGGCGGACAAAAAGCTACGCGAGTCGGGTTCAATTATCGTTCCTGATATTTTGGCAAACTCAGGCGGCGTCATGGGCTCTTATTTTGAATGGACCCAGAACATCCAAGAATTTAGCTGGCCCATCGAAAAATTCCGACATGAACTCGACACACGCATGGAGAAGGCTTTTAGCCATACACACAAAGTTGCGAAGAAATACAAAGTCGATCTGCGCACTGCAGCGTTCATTGTGGCCGTTGGGCGGGTCGCACAAGCTTTTGAAATGAGGGGAAGCCTTGTCTAAGTTTTTTGAAGTATGGAAAGAGAAAAGCGGCAAGTGACGCCGTTACTCCAATAGCAATGACGGTTTCGTTCAGTTTTTCAGCAGGATGAAACAGAACTCGTTTCCCTCTGGGTCACTCATTACTTGAAAGAAGTTTGCGGGCTCCTCGTGAACTATCCCAAGTCTCGATGCGCCGATTTGGATACTTGATGCAACTGCATCTTCGATGTCTGGCACTTCCAAATCAAGATGCACGCGATTCTTTATCTGTTTAGTTTCTGGAACTTTTTGAAATCCCATCAGCCCAATTATTGGAATGTTTTCGAGCATTAGGTAATCATCTGGTGAATCGGCCATGAGGCTGCCACCAACAAGTTGTTGCCAGAACGAGTGTAAAGAACGAGGATCGTGGCAGTCGATCGTTATGGCAAGCGGGCGGGCAATAGGCGACATGTAGGTCAGATTACCCAATCATTGAAGGGCTGCTTAAACCAATAGCGGCGTGCCTCCCTTTGGTCATAGCACACAACTGCGTGTGTTTGTAGACCTGGATTTGTTGCAGTACGACGAAGTGTGGGCTGCAGCGGGAACGTGGAACGACAACTTCGGTGCGAACCCGAATGACATCGTGCGTGTCGCCGGTGGCGTAGTCACCGACCTCAAGCGCGTGTGACCGGACATGGTTCGGTGAGCTGCCAAAAGTCGAGCGCGCCTGCGGTAGTTTCAATGCGTGCGTGGAGGACAGAAGGTAGTGGCCTCGATCGGTCTTGGGGCAGCGCTGGCCGTCTTTGCGTCCGCAGTCTCAGCAAAACTGAACGATCCCTCTGATGGTGGCTGGTTCATGTACGCGCCCGAATCGACGAGCTTCTACAGCGGAGCATCCAGCAAAAGCACGCTCGGCACGGCGGCTATCTGGCTCGCCACGATCGCCATCTGGTTCGGCGTTTCATGGCGTCTATTCCGTTCGAACAAGTAGCGCATTCTCCGCCGAACTGCACGTCGGACCATCCGTCGTGAGGAGTTATGGAACAACAACCGAGAGTCACTGAAGGATGTGTTCGTGGATCCGGACTTGTTGCAGTACGACGAGGTGTGGGCAGCAGCTGGAACATGGAATGACAACTTCGGTGCTGAGCCTGCGGACATTGTGCGCGTTGCTGGTGGTGTAGTTACCGACCTGAAGCGCAGTTAACTGCTTATTCTGCGTACCTGGCCGGTTGTTATACGGATTACGATTCGGTGATGTCAAAGACCGTTGTCTATCAGGCCAAGCGCATCATCACAATGAACGACGATTACCCGTCGGCGCAGGCAGTAGCTATTCGAGACGGTCGGTTTCTCGCCGTCGGATCACTAGAAGAAGTTCTGACAACAGTTGGCTCCGATCTTGAAGTGTCAAATGAGTTCGCTGAACGGGTTCTTGTTCCGGGACTAATTGATCAACACCTGCACCCGATGCTTGGGGCAACCACGTTGACAACCGAAGTCATCGCACCAGAAGACTGGATCTTATCTCGACGGACGTTTGCTGCCGCTGTGAATGAAACTGATTACAGCGATCGTCTACTCGCTGCGCACCAATCTTTACCAGAAGGCGAGTGGCTCTTTTCATGGGGATGGCACGCGTTGTGGCATGGTCCGCTCAGTCGCGAACGCCTTGACATGTTGGTTGGAGATCGCCCGACTGCAATATGGCAAAGATCCTGTCATGAATGGATTCTTAATTCGGCGGCTCTCGATGCAATTGGGCTTACTCGCGAGTTGACCCAGGGCTTTGGGCTCGCCAGCGAGCAGATCGATTGGGAGCGCGGACATTTTTATGAAAACGGATTCATGATTGTTCTCGCTAAGTATCTACTGCCGCATTTCATGACCCGCGAGCGATTTCATCTCGGATTGAAACAATTAGTTGAGTATCTGCATATGAACGGCGTAACTGCAATCAACGAACCTGGTATTTATTGGACAAGTGAGCCATGGGATCTGTATCAAGAAATTCTCGGTCATGAGAATGTGCCCTTCGAAAGTACTTTCATGGTTGAAGCACGCACCCAACCCTTGCGACAATTATCACCCGAGCAGTTCGTGGCTGATGCTTGCAGTCAGGTCGAATTTGGAAAAGGAACCAAGGTCAGAGTGATCGACCGACATGTGAAACTTTTTGCCGATGGTGCAATTATTTCGCAATTGATGCAGATGAAGGATCCATATCTTGACCACGAGGGCAAACCAGATGCTCATCATCACGGCCAGTGGATGATGGAGCCTGATCAACTAAAACTTGTTTTCGACATGTATTGGGATGCCGAATGGCAGATACATATTCATGTCAATGGAGACCTTGGTCTTGAAGTTCTTCTTGACATCATTGATGAAGCACAACGCCGCAAGCCAAGAAATGATCACCGCACAGTCATCGTGCACTTTGCAAACTCAACAGAGAAGCAAGTGGAGAGAATTGCGAGTCTTGGTGCAATCGTGTCCGCTAATCCGTACTATCCCGTTGGATTTGCCGACAAATACAGTGCATGGGGTCTCGGCCCAGAGCGGGCTGATGCGATGGTGCGCTCTGCATCGGTACTTCGACGTGGTGTTCCACTTTCGTTTCATTCTGATCTCCCGATGTGTCCAAGCGACCCAATGTTGATGGCGTCATTTGCCGTGAATCGAACCACACCATCTGGACGCATTGCAGGCCCTGACCAAAGAATCGGAGTACATGACGCACTGCGAGCGGTGACAATTGAGGCCGCTTATTCGTGGCGTCGTGAACATGAACTCGGAAGTATTGAAGTAGGCAAGATTGCAAATTTGACGGCACTCGACTCAGACCCATACGAATGCGACCCGACGTTGATCGGCAAGATTCCCATCAGGACGACAGTGTTTGACGGCAAAGTTTTTGATGTCCCGCCAGAGTTCGTTATGCGGAGAAGTAGTTTTGCCGGTTTTACATCTCATGATTTGAGTGAAACGAGATCTCACGATGAGAATGAGCACGGGTGTGCTTGTGAGGTGGCTGGTTTCTTCGCGACGTATGTCTCAACGTGTTCTTGGGCTGCCTAACCCAGCAAGGAGTTCCCTGTGGGAGTGGTCTAGCCTCTGTTCTCTAAAAAAGGACATAAGTCATGAGTGCACCAACTGATTACATCGAAGTAGAAATAGCCGTTGCCGCTGATGTGGCAAAGGTGTGGTCGTTTGTTAGCGACATCAATGTTCCTGCGCAGTTCTCCCGGGAATTTCAGGGAGCGGAATGGCTCGACACGCCTGGTCTTGGTGGCACGTTTCGTGGTGACAACGCCGTTGGTGATTACAGATGGTCAACCACGTCAATCGTCACCGACTTCACCGAAAATGAATCATTTGCATGGACAGTCGGTTCGGTGGAAGAGCCGGTCGCAGTGTGGGGCTTTATTCTCTCGGGCTACGACGGCGATGTGCTGTTGAAGATGCATGCAACGATGGGGCCAGCGATGAGTCCTCCACGTGCATCTGCTGCAAAGGATCCAGAGAACGCCGAGACAATTATCTCAAAGCGTCTTCACCAATGGTCAAAAAACATGACAGCCACAGTCGAAGGCATCAAGTCGCTCAGCGAGCAATAGATAACGAATAAGTGCTATTCCATCTGAGTGGCAGCGCGGTCTCGACGAGAGTTATCATTTTCGAATGAGCATGACCTTCCCTGAACCCGATCATTTGGACGACTACCTGTTGGATCCCACTCACGAAGCTGAGTTGAGCCAAGTACAGGCTCGTCGTGATTCTGTGAAAGCTGAAGGCGTGATTGCTTCCAAGTATTGGGGCGGCATTCAGTGGCGCATCGTGGTGACGTTTAGTGTCTACGCGGTGTTGTGGGCCAGTGTTCTTGTTCTTGGCATGAATGGAACGATTCCTCTGTGGATCGGAATCATCCTCAACACTTTTTTCGCGGCAACCTTCTACATGCCGATGCACGAAGCCGTTCACAAGAACATCTGGGGCAAAGTAACGAGTGGACGAGTGGTGGAAGAAATCATCGGCACCTTGTGCAGCATTCCACTCTTGATTCCATTCCGTCTCCATCGCGCTTCGCACATGCGCCACCACGCATTCACGAATGACCCTGACCGCGATTCTGACCACTTCTCGCAAGGAGAACTTCGTGAATTGCCACTGAAAGTTCTCTCGCTTACTTCCGTCAATGCGTTGTTGCCACTCTTTGCATTCATCCCGCCGATGCGAAAACTGTTGCATCCAGCGTTGGCGCGTTCGACTAAGGGGAGCGCCAACAAGGCTGAAGGTTTGATGCAGTTGCGCTTCTGGCTCATCACTCATGGCGTTCTTCTCGTTGCTGTTCTCACTGGTTTCGGATGGCCTGCATTCCTGTTGTGGTATCTCCCAGCGAGACTGCAGACGGGCTGGCTGATACTTGTTTTTGCTTGGTATCCGCATCATCGCGGTGAAAAGCAGGGACGATACGTGGACACACGCGTCGCAGTGTTCCCAGGATCAACGTTGTTGATTCGCGGACATGATCATCATGCTTTGCATCACTTGTTCCCTCGTGTAGCGCATTACCGCCTGCCTGCGATGTGGCAAGAGATGGCTCCAGATCTTGTCGCTAAGGGTGTTCGTGCCGAAGGACGTGCTCTCGAGGCAACCGGCCCTGTTGTTTGGTAATGGGTCGTTTACACGAAGACATCTCGACCGAACTTGCTGAATGGATCGGGCGACAGAAGATGTTCTTCGTCGGCACATCACCTTTGTCAGAAACCGGGTCCGTAAACATTTCGCCAAAGGGCTACGACACGTTCCGAATTATTGACTCCCGAACTGTTGCCTATTTAGACCTCACAGGAAGTGGGGCAGAGACCATTGCGCATTTGCAGGAGAATGGCCGCATCACTTTTATGTGGTGTTCGTTTGAAGGCCCACCAAGAATCGTGCGAATTCATGCGCGAGGAAGAGTCGTGTCTACGCAGGACCCTTCGTTTCAAGGAGTCTTTGATGAGATCCCCGGTGCTCGTTCAATCATTGTTGCTACGGCCGAAAGAATCTCAGATTCGTGTGGTTATTCCATACCCGTCATGAAATTCGAAGAGGAAAGATCTCGCCTTAGGGAATGGGCCGAGAACAAGTCCGAGCAGGAACTCACTGATTATCGGCAACAGAAGAACTCGTCATCGATAGACGGTCTTCCCGCCCTAGAGAAATAGGCCAATTGGTTTAGAGACCGAGGTGCTCTTTAACTTTTGCGACTGATGGGTTTGTCATTGATGTTCCATCGTTGAATACAAGCGTAGGAACTGTGCGATTGCCATTGTTGATGGTTTCAATCAATGCAGCTGCAGTCTCATCTGACTCGATGTCGATCTGAATGAAGGGGATACCTGATTTCTCAAGATCGGACTTCAGACGCTTACAAGGGCCGCACCAAGTGGTGCTGTACATGGTGAGAACTGGTGTCGACATATAAGCCAGTGTAGGACTATTTTTCGGTGGTTTTGTTGCCTAGGAAGCCAGTGCGCCGGAAAAGACTTGCCATGCCAGCAATGACTTAGCGACCAGGCTGAGAACGATGTAAATGCGCTCGCCATGGAGGTAATTGGCCCATTTGCCCTTTGCTTTGTATTGCTTCCACTGCACGATTGCGAAGCAGTTAAACAAGACGAACAACGAGACAACGATGCCAATCACCCAGGCAGGAGCAGAAGCTTCCGATGGACCTTTGGGGTGAAGAAGGTTGAAGATCACGACTATCCAAGGAACTATGCCGGCGATACAACCGAACCAGAACGGCAACATGTCGCCATTTCCTGGAGTTGTGTATTTCTCCTGTAGCCATCCGAAGAGAATCATTGACACGTTGACACCAAAAACGGCAATAAGTGTGGAGATTTGGGTAACGCCGTTGAGCTGCAGAATGACGATGATCATGATGGAAGACGAGAGCGAGTATTCCACCCATCGATACACATTTATGTGTTTGCTTAGGCCGTCTGTATAGCGAGGAAAGATCTTCGGTGACGTGATGAAGAAGTGAAAGAAAGCCGACAGGAAGAGGAATGCAGCGACCATGTAGCTGATGTTGAGGTTAAACAACTGAACCGGCGAAGAGAAGTTGCCAGTGCCTGGCGCTTCGGTCATGTAGGTCGCGTTCACGGGAAGTTTTGCATCGTTAGCGAGCAGGATGATCGCAATGAAAGATGCCAAATGCAGGAGCCCTGCGTTTCGGTTTAGTTTGCGAAGACCTTTGAGATCAGCTTCCATAAATACTCCTTCAGGGCAATGTTGTGTCTGAATTCTCCCACAACTGGTACCTAGGAGTGGGTTGCCACTAAGTTACAGAGCCATGAATGTTGTTGATGCCGTAAATGCCCGCTTGTCGGTGCGCCAGTTTCTTTCCGCTCCTGTCTCAGATGATCAATTGCGTTCACTGCTGGCCGATGCGTCGCGTTCACCTAGTGGCGGCAATGTGCAGCCATGGCGTATCTATGTGGTCAACGGTGAATCACTGACTCGTATGCGTGAGTTCTTGACCACACAACCACCAGTTGAAGCACCTGAGTATGACGTGTACCCGAAGAGCATCACAGAGCCGTACCGCACAAACCGTTTCACAATTGGTGAGCAGATGTACGCGACTCTTGGCATCGCACGCGAGGACAAGCCGAGCAGATTGCGCCAGTTTGCTCACAACAATGATTTCTTCAGCGCGCCAGCAGCAATGTTCTGCTTTATTGATCGCCAGATGGGGCCACCACAGTGGTCGGACCTTGGAATGTTCTTGCAGACATTCATGTTGCTCGCAGTAGAGAATGGTCTTGCAACATGTGCGCAGGAGTATTGGTCGTCTCGCCATCAGGCTGTATCAACGTTTGTTGGTGCGCCAGAAAACGAGATGTTGTTCTGCGGAATGTCAATCGGATACGCCGATACTGCGGCACCCATTAACTCTCTTCGCGCAGAGCGCATGCCCGTTGACGAGTGGGCTCGCTTTATCTAACCGGGGTGATGGGTTTCGGCCTGTAAAACCAATGCGCTCGGTCTGACATGGCGGTCAATATCCATAATGCCGAACTTCAGCTCAAACCCGTGTAGCCATTCGTAGTTGTCGACTGCAGTCCAGTGAAAGAAACCAGCGATGTCAATGCCTCGTGCAATGGCATCGTGCGTAATGTCAAGACCTGCTGACAGATACGCCGCACGTACTGAGTCATCGTCTGTGCCGATGCCGTATTCCGCTATCAGTAATGGAGTGCCGGGGAGTTCTGTATGAAGTTTGTCGAGAATGAGTCGAAGACCCTCTGGCCAGATTGTGTACCCGAGAGGCGATGGCGGAGCATCTTCTGGATATAGAGCAAGTTGTCCTTTACGTACTCCGAAAGCGCAGTAGTACGAGAACCCAATCATGTCGAATGAACCTGCAAGTTCTGGACGAACGTTTGGTGTGCGGTCAGCAACTTGTAAGACACCTGAACGGAATAGTTCAAGACCTGCATTCCAGTTACTTGCATAAAAACGATCAACAAAATCATGTGATGCGGGTTCATCATCTAATAGATGAACGGTCGAGAGGCCGAATACGGAAGCAACTGGCGCGCCGGTTTTCTTCAGGCGTACCGCTGCCTCAGCTGTGGCTAAATGCATTTGTTCTGTGACAGTGCGCCATTCCTCAAGATCGTCATGGCCTGGCGACCAACCTCGGCCAAGATAGGCGGCAGTGGGGTAGTAGTTAGTTTCATTGACTGGTTGCCAACCATCGACCAAGTCGCCAAAGGTGTCTGCGATGAAGTCAACATGTCGAGACCAATACTTCGTGCGATTTTCGTCGACAAGAAATCCGCCCCGATCTGCAAACCACTTCGGCAATGTGAAATGGAAAAGACAAACCCACGGGTGAATGCCTGCATCGCGCGCTGATTGCAACATTGTTCGGTAGTGCGCAATTGCAGTGTGGTCGTGCACGCCTTCTTGCGGCTCGATACGCGCCCATTCAATTGATAACCGATGGTGGGTGAGTCCAAGTTGAGCCAGAATCGTAAAGTCATCTGCATAGCGTTCGGAAAACCCATTGCCATTTCCTGATGCTGGGGCGTTGCCAGCGCGTTCCCATTCAATCCAGTCAGATGCTGGTGCTGCGCCTTCGCATTGAGTCGATGATGCTCCAGTGCCCCACATGAACCCAGTAGGCCATGTGCGGTGTGGTTCAGGCGTCACGATTTGTACCTAGTGCAGCCAAGGCGTAATGCAGAGGCCGACAAGTAGGCCTTCAGGACCCAAGAGACGAGCAATAGTTTGACCCCATGGTTCAACGCGCGTGTCGTGAATCAGTGTGTGGCCTTTTGCTTTCAGTTCTGTGACAGCTGCGTCAACATCAGCAACTTCAAATTCAATAGTTGCTTGAGGGATGGGAATATGGGCAGGCCACTCAGTTGTGCCGAAACATGATTGGGCAGCGTCGGCAAGCGGCCACACGCCAAGATGTTTGCTGCCATCAAAACCATCGACAGCTAGGTAATCGCCTGAGACAACTTGTAGGGGAAGGCCGAGTGTGTCGCGATAAAACGATGCACCTTCTGCTGGGTTAGGAACAATGGGAGCAAAGCCTGCAACAAAGAGAATTTCCATGTCCCTGTTGTATCAGTTCAGGTTGCGAGGTCGCTCACTATGCGGCCTGCTTCAAGCGTGACTGTGCGGGTGATGCGTACGGAATCAAGAAGTGATCTGTCGTGAGTGACGAGAAGGACTGTGCCGCCGAACGTATCGAGAGCTTGTTCTAGTTGCTCGATTGCGGGAAGATCGAGATGGTTGGTTGGCTCATCAAGCACTAGGCAATTAGCACCATTAGCCATCAGTAGTGCCAAGACGCCTCGTGTGCGTTCGCCAGGCGATAGGGAAGCAGCAGGGCGGTTTACGTGGTCGGCTGCCAGGTTGAACTTGGCGAGCAACGTGCGTGCTTCGGGAACCAGAAGGCCAGTTGCTGCCATGAATACTTCAAGCAACGTCGCATCAGAGAATGTGCCGTCGTCGTTGCGGCCAGCCAACTGGTTACGTGCTTGTTCGAGTTCGCCAATAACAACGCCAGGTCCCATCCATTGTGAACCACTGGAAAGCGAAATGCGGCCAAGTAGGGAACCGATGAGTGTGCTCTTGCCGCTGCCGTTGTGGCCAACGATTGCGATGCGATCGCCGAATGACACTTGAAGCTCGATTGGTCCGAGATGAAATGAGTCGTAATCAACTTCAGCACCAGCAAGACGAGCCACAACATCGCCACCGCGTGCAGCAAGTGGAATCTCTAAACGTAACTGCCACGCTTCGCGTGGCTTTTCTACTTTGACAAGGCGTTCCATCTGTTTGTCAGTGCGCGCAGCTTTTCCAGCAAGTTGCTCTGATGAGTTCATCTTCAAGTTGCGTTGAATTTTGTCGCCATCGTTTGGCTTTTTCTTTGCTTTGCTGACACCTTGCGTTGCCCACTCACGTTCGCGTTGTGAACGGCCTGCAAGATCTGACCGCTTTGAGTCGTACTCTTCAAAATCTGTCCAGGCTTGTTTGCGGGCTACTTCACGTTCTGTGAGGTATGCAGTCCAGCCGCCAGCAAATGTAGAAGCAGTGTGTTTGAACTCGTCAAGTTCCACAACATGCGTAATGGTGCGTTCTAGGAATGTGCGGTCGTGGCTGACCAGAACAACACTTCCTGAAATCGAAGTTACAAAGTTCTCTAGGCGTGCGAGACCATCGAGGTCTAAGTCGTTTGTTGGTTCATCAAGCAGGTACACATCGAATCGCGACAAGATAAGTGCCGCAAGACCGGCTCGTGCTGCTTCACCGCCGCTGAGAACAGACATCGGACGTTCCAGAAGTGCAACGTTGAGACCAAGCTCATCCCATGCTTTACCGATGCGTGAATCAAGGTCTGCACCACCAAGGGCCAGCCACGTGTCGAGTGCGACTGAATACGCATCTCCGGCATCAGCATCACCTGCTGCCATGGCGGCTGTTGTGGCGTCGAGAGCATCAGAGGCAGCGGTAACGCCGGTGCGGCGTGCAAGATATGCACGCACTGTTTCGTCTGCTCTGCGTTCTGGTTCCTGTGAGAGGTAACCCACCATGGCACCGTGAGGGGTGACAATGATTTGTCCTGAGTCTGGCGCGATGAGACCAGCCAAGGTGCGAAGCAGTGTGCTCTTGCCAACGCCGTTCGGGCCAACGACACCCCAGCGCTCGCCAGGTTCAACCGTGAGAGATACATGGTCCAGCATTACTGCAGGACCAAAACTCACGGTGATGTCGCTTGCGCGTAAAGAAGTACTCATGACGAGTATTCACCTTATGCGAGAGGCGGGCGCATCAACGCAAAAGGAGCGGCATCACCGATGTGAGACCGCAACTAATTCGTAAAATAGTTGTGGGCGCAACTATCTCTGTAATTCCTGTATATTCGTCATATGGCAACGAAGTGGCTATCTGCAGCTGAAATGACAGCTTGGCGAACATTTATTGAAACCACTGGCGATCTATTACGCGCCATTGAACATGACCTAGAACCATTCGACCTTGATCTTGGTGATTATCAATTACTTGCCATGTTGTCGGAAGCGCCAGAAAAACAACTGCGCATGTCGGAT
>Ga0209135_1000265_pt1 | contig 19052 bp, 14 predicted proteins | sample LauGreSBDMM110SD_4_FD_187570 | JGI IMG/M metagenome (GOLD analysis project Ga0209135, IMG submission 187570) | Freshwater lake microbial communities from Lake Michigan, USA - Su13.BD.MM110.SD (SPAdes) (version 3) | ecosystem: Environmental > Aquatic > Freshwater > Lake | place: Lake Michigan... | reverse complement strand
CAACAATGAAGCCAGCGGACCCAATTGTTAAACCGATTCCAACTTTAGTAACCCCAAATGCTTCATCTGTTGAACCACTTCGCGGTGTGGCTGCACGAGTTGTTCAATCCATGGAAGGCTCACTTTCTGTACCGACAGCAACAAGTGTGCGAGTTGTTCCAGCGAAGTTATTGATTGATAATCGAACTGTTATTAATAATCACTTGAAGCGTGGTCGTGGTGGCAAAGTTTCATTTACTCACCTAATTGGTTACGCGATGATTAAAGCAGCAAGAGTAATGCCAGAGATGAATGCCTTCTTTACTGAGTTAGAAGGAAAGCCAGCGGTTGGACATCCAGAACATATAAATTTAGGTATAGCAATAGATTTACCAAAGGCAGATGGATCTAGGCAATTATTAGTTCCATCAATTAAAGGGTGCGAAGATTTAGATTTTGCACAATTTTGGTCAGCATATGAAGATATGGTTCGAAAAGCTAGAAGTGGCGCTTTAACAGTTGAAGATTTTGCCGGCACCACACTGTCGCTTACAAATCCCGGCACAATCGGAACAGTTCACTCCGTTCCAAGATTGGTGCAGGGGCAAGGATTAATTCTTGGTGTTGGCGCACTTGATTATCCAGCCGAGTTCCATGGAACTAATGAACAAACACTTGCTGAATTAGCGATCAGCAAGGTAGTAACAATAACTAGTACTTACGATCACCGAATTATTCAAGGTGCTCAATCTGGTGATTTCCTTCGCCGGATTCACGAAATTTTACTTGGTGAAGAAAACTTCTATGATGAAATATTTGAAGCCCTTCGAATTCCATATGTACCAATCCGCTGGGTTGTTGATATGCAATTTGAAAAAGATGATGATGTTACTAAAACTGCACGCGTACAAAAATTAATTGATGCATATCGCACAACTGGCCATTTAATGGCGGATATTGAGCCGTTAGCTTATGTTCAAAGATCTCACCCGGATCTAGATGTAGTAAATCATGGTTTATCACTATGGGATCTAGATCGTGAGTTTGCAACCGGTGGTTTTGGTGGCAAGCCATTTATGAAATTGCGTAGAATTTTAGGAGTACTTCGCGACTCATACTGCCGCACAATTGGTGTTGAGTATATGTATATTGCCAATCCAGATGAACGTAAATGGATTCAAGAACGTTTTGAAGTAGGTGCGCCAAGAACTGTTCGCCAAGAGCAACTTAGAATATTACGTAAATTAAATAGCGCAGAGGCATTTGAATCATTCTTACAAACTAAATATGTCGGACAAAAGCGATTTTCATTAGAAGGTGGTGAGTCTGTAATTCCACTGCTTGATGCGATGATCTCATCAGCAGCTGATTCTGGTTTAGATGAAGTGTGCATTGGAATGCCGCACCGTGGGCGTCTTAATGTCTTAGCAAATATTGCTGGTAAATCTTATGGACAAATATTTCAAGAGTTTGAAGGAAATTATCATGATAACGAGGTACATGGATCTGGCGATGTTAAGTATCACTTAGGAACTAAGGGGACATTTACTGCTGAATCAGGTGCGACTACCAAAATTTATTTAGCGGCAAACCCATCCCACTTAGAGGCGGTAAATCCAGTACTAGAGGGCATTGTTCGCGCTAAGCAAGATAAGTTAAGAGCTACTGCTGGTGATACAGCTATTGATGAACAAACCTCCTATCCAGTTCTTCCGATTCTTTTACATGGCGATGCTGCATTTGCTGGACAAGGAGTTGTTTCTGAAACACTTTCGCTATCACTTTTAATGGGATATCGAACTGGTGGAACTATTCATATTGTTGTAAACAATCAAGTTGGATTTACAACTTCACCGCATGCAGCTCGTTCATCAACTTATTCAACTGATATTGCAAAAATGATTCAGGCTCCCGTCTTCCACGTTAATGGTGATGACCCAGAGGCTTGTGTTCGTGTTGCGCGCCTTGCCTTTGAATATAGACAGGCATTTAACAAAGATGTTGTAATCGACATGGTTTGTTACCGTCGTCGAGGACACAATGAAGGTGATGAGCCAAGCTTTACCCAACCACTTATGTATAAATTAGTTGATGCAAAGCGATCCACTAGAAAGCTTTATACCGAAGCATTAATTGGTCGTGGCGATATAACTGTCGAAGAGGCTGAAGAGGTTCTACGTGACTATCAGCAACAGTTAGAGGGTGTGTTTACATCAGTTCACAACACTGAACCAGAAAGTGACCCAAATTGGAAAGCACCGGTTGTTCCTGCTCCACACACCGTTAATACTGCAGTATCTGAAGCTGAACTAAGAAAAATTGCAGCAACTCAATCTGCGTTCCCATCTGACTTCACTGTTCATCCAAAACTACTACCACAATTGTTAAAGCGAACTGAAATGTTAGATGAAGCAACAGTCGACTGGGCAACCGGTGAGATGTTTGCATTTGGCTCACTATTACAAGAAGGCTATCCAATCCGTATGAGCGGGCAAGATGTTAGACGTGGAACATTTAGTAATCGCCATGCAGTAGTTGTTGATAAGGAAACTGGAAAAGATTTATTCCCACTTAGGTATTTAGTTAATGACCCTAATCAATTCCATATTTATGATTCATTCCTTTCTGAGTATGCAGTAATGGGATTTGAATATGGTTACTCAGTTGAGCGTGATAACGCCTTAGTTATCTGGGAGGCTCAATTCGGTGATTTTGCCAATGGTGCACAAACAGTTGTTGATGAATTTATTTCATCCGCACTTCAAAAATGGGGTGAGCGTTCTTCTATTGTTTTATTACTACCGCATGGTTATGAAGGACAAGGACCAGATCACTCCTCTGGCCGAATTGAAAGATTCTTAACATTATGTGCTGAACAAAATATGACAGTTGCTCAACCTTCTACTCCAGCATCTTATTTCCACTTGCTTCGCTGGCATATGAAGAATCCAGCTCGCAGACCATTAGTTGTTTTTGAACCAAAATCTATGTTGCGCTTAAAGGCTGCGGCAAGTGGCCTAAAGGATTTTACCTCTGGAACATTTAAGCCGTTTATTGCAGATGAAAAAGTTGGAAATGCAACTCGCCTAATTTTTGCCTCAGGCAAGGTTTACTACGACTTAATTGCTGAACGTGAAAAATTAAATGAGCATTCAACTTCGATTGCCAGGGTAGAGCAGCTATACCCATTACCGATTGAAGAAATTATTGCTGAAGCTAAAAAACATCCGAAGGCAACCTTGCTATGGGTGCAAGATGAACCAGCAAACCAAGGTCCTTGGCCGTTTGTAGCTCTTGCTACCTCTGAAGCATTTGTTGCTCACGAAGAATTATCTGGTCGCACATTAAGAAGAGTTTCACGACGAGCTACCGCAAGTCCTGCAACTGGAAATCATCATTTGCATGAAGAGGAAGAAAAAGCTTTAATGACTGAGGCCTTTACTCGCTAATTTCCTTTTCGATATTTAAGCACTACTTTTGCTAAAAATTGATCTGTTTCTAACCAACCCCAACTTCTAGAATCTTCACTTAGTAAGTTATCTCCTTCAACCCAGTACCGAATAACACCATGCTCTATTCGGCTCTCCTTTAATCTTTTTAGTAATTTAACCCCTGGTCGATTTGGATCCTGTACTAAGTAGACCACCCCAATTTTGAGGGTGTGCTTTTTACCACTTAAATTTCGGATAATCAGCCAATCTCCTTCTCGATAAGAAGGTGCCATGGAGTTTCCAGAAACGACTACCGTGCTAAAAGCGAACATGGGGAGTATTCTCCCACTATTAATTACTTTTAAAACTACCAGGGAGAGCAATGATAAATACATTACTAGCAAGAATTACACCTAAGGAAACTGTTTTTGCGCACTGCGATCTACCATGTGGAGTTTACGATCCAGCACAAGCCAAAATTGAGGCACAATCTGTTAAGGCTTGCATGGAAAAATATGCAGCTAGCAGCGATGTGGATTTTAAATCTCGTGCAGTTGCGATTAAGGAAGAGAGATCTGAGTTAGTAAAGCATCATCTTTGGGTTTTATGGACTGATTATTTCAAGCCAAATCATTTTGAAGCCTACCCACAACTTCATTCACTATTTAATGAAGCTACCAAGCTAGCCGGTGCAGGTGGCAGCAAAGGAACAAATGATGTTGCTGTTGCTGAAAAGCTAATTGGCAAGATTGACGAAATCGCAGAGATTTTCTGGGCTACAAAAAAGTAATTTAATATCTTCGCTAGTGGCTTAGAAGTTTAAGCTGCTAGCGATTTTATTTTCTTTTAGTGGAATTCCTTTTTCAGCAACCATAGTTTCAGCAGCAACTCTGGCCATAAAGGAAACTCGTTCAACAAATTTTCTAGTAATTAAACCAGAGGCAATTAATCTAGATGATTGATGAACCTCGATCTCAAATTTTAATATCCCCTCAGATAACCCAAGACATCTTGCAGTTGCATGAATTTCAGTTCCAACTCCGGCCGCACTAAATACCTCAACTTGAGTTTGAGATGTAATAGTTGTTTCTCCAAAATCTAAGAATTCAATAATCGCTGTACTGCTAGCGCTCTCCATAAGTGATAACAGCTGGTTAGACCCAACTACTGGTAAATCGTTTACACCTTGCGCAACTGATGTATCGCCAGGGCGAATTGTCATCGCTGCCATGCCGATCGCACCTATTACTTGCTCAGGTTTCATAATCACAAGATTAGTGATTAATTAATTACTCTTGCGGGAATTGCCTGCGAATTTCGCTAGTAATTTCGATTTGTGTTGCACCTTCAGAGGTAATCTCCGTATAAGTGGTTTGAGTATAGGTAATTTCAGTAATTCCTTGCGTTTCACCTGCTTGCATCATTTGATTGTAAAGTTCTTGGGTTTGCTGACTTATCCGAAGGTTTAACTCCTCTGGTGCTGATTCATTTAATGCATTGCATAGAAGATTTCTCATCAACATTATTGTGCTGTTTTCTTGTTCTAGTTGTGTTCGGCAAGGTGGACATTCCCCAAAATGAACCTCGACAGCACTTAATTGTTCATTATCAAAAATTTCATGATCAATATAGAGAACTATATTTGGAAGAACCTGCTCGCATGGAATCAAATTACTCTCATTAATACTCACTTTTGATCACCTGCCTTATCTTTCCCATACCCGCGATCTTTTGCGTATGTAGAGAGCGATGCCCGTAGTAACTTTCGGCCCCGGTGCAATCTAGACATTACTGTCCCTGTTGGCACTCCCATAATTTCGGCTATTTCTTTATAAGCAAAACCTTCTACATCAGATAAATAAACTGCCATCCGAAATTCTTCCGGCATTGCAGCTAATGCATCTTTAATATCTTTATCTGCGATATTTTCTAAAACCTCATCTTCAGCAGATTTACCCTGGTCACTTGTATGTGATGATGCATCGGCAATCTGCCAATCTTCAATTTCACCTGCAGATATCTGTGGTCGACGTTGATCTTTTCGATAATTATTAATGAATGTTGTGGTAAGAATTCTATATAACCATGCTTTTAAATTTGTGCCAGGCTCAAATTGATGAAAACTTGTAAAAGCCTTTGCATATGTATCTTGAACTAAATCTTGGGCATCATGTGGATTTTTTGTATACCGAAGCGCTGCGCCATACAGTTGAGATGTAAAAACAAGTGCATCCTTTTCAAACCTAGCTTTTCGTTGCGCTAAGGTTTCTTTTTCGCGGTCAATGACTGCCGGTAATAAGTTCTCATTACTCATTTGTGCTAAGGCTACCTCGAATGGAGTTTTAGGAATCTGAGTGTATTTTTTGTTTGAGCCAATATTCTGGCGCGTAGCATTCATACCTAAAGAACCTAGTTTTCGGCCATCTTATTCCCGCAATCAACCGCCATATCCCCGCTTAAATGCCTAATCTGCCTTAGTTGATGGAAGGTAGACTGGTGCATATGACAAATTGGAGCGCGCCGTTTCGGGGTGGACTGACCTCTGTTGGTGAGCCAATTAATTCAAAAATAAGCATTCCTGGGTCAAAATCGGCAACTAATCGAGCTTTGATATTAGCTGCAATTGCTAAAACCCCATCGAGATTGCGCAAACCTTTATCTTCTCGCGATGCAGATTTAATGGTTAAAGGATTGCAAAGCTTAGGTTGCAAAATTGATGAAATAAAAACGGACCAGGGTTTTGATTATCAAATAACGCCACAAAAATTATCTGGACCAACCCAAATAGATGTTGGTAACGCTGGAACTGTAATGCGCTTCTTGCCTCCAATTGCATCTCTTGCAACTGGATTAGTTCACTTTGATGGCGACGCCAGATCACATGAGCGACCACTTGAACCGGTTATTAAAGCCTTAGAACAGCTTGGTGCTTCTATTGAACATGGAAATAAATTTCGCTTACCTTTAACAATTAATGGTTCTGGTGAAATTAAAGGTGGAGAGGTTGAGGTAGATGCAAGTGCATCAAGTCAATTCATATCTGCCCTGATGTTATTAGGCCCAGCTACTAAAAACGGGTTAACAATTAGAAATATTGGTAAATCACTTCCCTCTATGCCTCATATTGAAATGACAATTCAAATGCTTCGTCAATTTGGTGCAACTGTTGAGGTAAGTGAAAATTCCTGGACAGTTATCTCTGGTGATTTATTAGGCCAAGATTTAAAAATCGAACCAGATCTATCAAATGCTGCGCCATTTATGGCTGCTGCAATGATTTGTGGCGGTAGTGTTGAAATTCTAGATTGGCCAAAATCTACTTCCCAGCCTGGTGATCAATTGCGAGATATTTTTGCAAAAATGGGAGCAAGGATTGAACAAAGTAATAACGGTTTAAAAATATCCGGAAGTGGCAAGATAAACGGAATTAATATTGACCTGCATGATGTTGGTGAGTTAACTCCATCAATTGCTGCTGTCGCCGCCCTTGCATCTTCACCATCAACATTACGAGGAATTGCACATTTGCGATTGCATGAAACAGATCGACTTGCAGCGCTAGCTAATGAAATTAATAACCTGGGTGGTGATGTAACTGAAGGGCCAGGTGAACTACTAATTAAGCCGGCAAAGTTAGTTGCATCGCAGATATTTAAGAGTTATGAAGACCATAGGATGGCAACGGCTGGGGCAATTATTGGCCTAGCGGTTAAGGATTTAATCGTTGAAAATATAGAAACAACTAAGAAAACATTGCCTGATTTTCCAGGTATGTGGCAGGAAATGCTTAATGGCAAGTAAAAAAGGTAATTGGGATGAGGATGATGTTCGAATAAATAAATCTCGTCAGTTCGGATCCAGTAATAAAGCACGACCACGCACTAAAGACAGACCGGATTATTCAAAGGCACAAGTCGCAACAATTACTGAGGTTGATCGTGGTCGAGTTAAATGTTTAATTGAAACTGATAATGGAAAAGTAATTGTCACTGCCATGAAAGCACGGGAGCTTGGTAAGAAATCAGTTGTGGTCGGAGACTTAGTTTCTATTGTTGGTGATATATCTGGAGTAGATGGTTCACTTGCCCGAGTTGTTGCAGTTCTACCTCGCAGAAATTCTCTAACGAGAACTATTGACGATCATGAAAATGACGAGCGCGTTATCGTGGCAAATGTTGATCAGATTGCAATTGTTATTTCAACTACTAACCCAGAACCAAGAGAAGGTTTTGTTGACAGAGCTTTAGTTGTTGCCTTTGATCAAGGAATTACACCAATAATTATTATGACCAAGCAGGATTTAGCTAGTGGTGATGAGTTTCTAAAAACTTATACAGATTTAGATATTATTATTCACAAGATTGACCGTAAATCTGATCTAACATCTCTTAAAAAGGTGTTAAGTAACAAGATAACTGTTCTACTTGGCCACTCTGGAGTTGGTAAATCTACATTGGTAAATAATCTATTAGGTAGTACTGAAAACCCTGAATCAACCTCTGATATTCGCAATGCATACCGCGCTACCGGTGATGTCAATGAAGTAACTGGCCGAGGCCGCCACACATCATCTAGTGCAATCGCATTACCTTTATCACCATCTTTTAGTGGTGAGGAGTTTGGTTGGATCATTGATACCCCAGGAGTTAGGTCCTTCGGTATTGCTCATGTCCAGCCCTCTCGAGTTATCTCCGCCTTTGCTGAATTTAGTGAGGCAATCGCACACTGCCCTAAGAATTGCTCACATAATGAAACAGAGTGCGCGTTAAATAATTGGCCAGGCTTTACAAACCAAAACCTAGCAAGACTTGCAAGTCTTCGCAGAGTCTTATCAACCCAATAGAAAGTAAGAGTAATCTGCCTATATGGGTACCAACATTGAATCTGGCCAAATAAAAACAAGGCAGGTTAATCTAAGTGTTACCGGCATGACCTGTTCCTCATGTGTTGGCACAATCGAACGCTCATTAAATAAAATTCCAGGAGTAAGGGCTGCGGTAAATCTTGCAATGGAGTCTGCGCATGTAATTGCTCCCCTAAATATCTCTGAGAAGGAATTAATTTCAGCAGTAAGTTCAGCCGGATATCAAGCAACTGCTTTCAAGGGTGAGCGCGAATCATTTGAAAGATCAAATCGATTAGGAATTAGGCTTCTATTTACATTCCTGTTAACTGCACCAGTAATTTTAATATCGATGTTTCACAGTTGGCATATGAAGATTGATACCTGGCTTTTATCAGCACTAGATGGTTTTAACAATGTATTGGCAAATAATGGTCAGGAGTTTGCCATTTCTTACCCAACTGCTCCAATTGCAACATGGTTTTTAATTAGTTTATCGGTGCCAGTAGTTTTTGTTTTAGCTTGGCCAATTCATAGGGCTGCAATTAAAAATTTGATCCACCCAACCATGGACACATTAGTTTCACTGGGATCCCTTGTATCAATTGGCTGGAGCATCTACTCCGCCTCAACATATGTTGCAAAAGATAATGAGATGCCTGCGATTTATGCTGAAGTTGCATCAGCGGTAATATTCTTTGTAATGCTTGGCCGGTATTTAGAGCACCGAGCAAAGCGCAAAGCGGGCTCGGCATTAGCTGAGCTATTTAAATTATCTTCAGGCACTGTTGAGGTTAAGCGTGATGGCATCACATCAGTAATCTCTATCGATGAACTTGAGATTGGTGATTTATTTGTTGTAAAGCCAGGAGACTCAATTCCAACAGATGGACAGGTGGTTTCTGGATTTAGCACAATTAATAACTCATTTTTAACTGGAGAGGCAACACCTGTTGAAGTTGCAATAAATGATTTGGTATTTGCTGGATCGATTAACAACAATGGCAATTTAGTTGTTAGAGCGAGTCGAATTGGATCAGATACAGAATTAGCCCGAATTACTCGAATGGTACTTGCCGCACAATCAGAGAAAGCACCTGCTCAACAATTAGCTGACCGCGTAAGTAGGGTTTTTGTACCTATTGTCTTATTACTTTCACTTTCAACTTTTATTGCCTGGTACTTAACTGGAACTGCCCTATCTCAATCAATTGCAACTGCCGTTGCAGTATTAGTTATTGCCTGCCCATGCGCACTTGGGCTAGCAACTCCAATTGCTCTTCTAGTTGCATCTGGTAAAGCGGCAAAGAATGGCATAGTTATTAGATCGCCGAGATCAATTGAAAAAGCAACTGGAATTACCGATGTGGTCTTTGATAAGACTGGAACCTTAACTACTGGTCAAATGCTGCTACAGGAGATGGTTTTGATTGATAACCCACTTTCTACAGAGAGCACTGCTATGAGCGCTTCTGATCTGATGAGTTACGCACTGAGCATTGAAAGTCTTGATTCACACTCAATTGCAGTCGCGATTGCAAATGCATTATCAAAACAAGGTATCGAACCATTTACTGTTACTGATTTTCAGCATACATCTGGTGTTGGTGTTGCAGCTAGAGTCCATCCAGCTGGATCAGCTACTTCTAAAGCAGTGTTAATCGGATCGCCAATCTCAATTGCTCGTAGTACTACTGAATTTTCACCTAAATTAACCGCTGCAATTGAGGCTGCTAAAGCAAGAGCGAACTCAGTTGCCGTTCTTGCAATCGATGGTCTGGCATATGGAGTATTTGAAGTTGGCGATCAGGTTAAACCTGATAGTAAAGATGCAATAAATAGATTACATGCTGCGAAGTTAAATACTTGGTTAGTTACTGGAGATGGTGAAGTTGCGGCAATCTCAATGGGTGCTCAAGTGGGAATTCCAATTGATCATATCTTTGCCTCTGCTTCTCCTAGTGACAAATTAGATTTCGTTGTATCACTCCAAGAAAAAGGCAAGGTTCTAATGATAGGTGATGGCATTAATGATGCTGCAGCTATTGCCCAATCCGATTTAAGTATTGCAATGGGATCTGGCACAGATACCGCAATTGCCGCAGCAGATATAACCTTGATAAGACCTTCTCTGATTGCTGCCCTTGATGCCATAAGAATTTCAAAGAAAACGACAAAAATAATTAAATCTAATTTAATTTGGGCATTTTTATATAACATTGTTTGTATACCAGTTGCTGCAAGTGGAAATTTGGCACCAATGTATGCAGCTGGTGCAATGTCGATTTCTTCACTATTTGTGGTTTTAAATAGTTTGCGTATCAAGTAAAAATTGGTAGCGGGGGCAGGATTTGAACCTACGACCTCTGGGTTATGAGCCCAGCGAGCTACCGAGCTGCTCCACCCCGCGTCGGTAATGAAATCTTAGAGCAGATGGGCAATTAACCCAAATGGGTTGTATTAATTATCTATTTTGAGCAGAAACTAATGCACTAATTGCTGCTTTAACTCTTGCTCTTGCTTTATCTTCAGCCGCACCATCTAAACGTTTTTGTGCAGCTTCTAGATCTGCATATGCAGATTGTAGAGAAGCAATCGCAGACCTAATTGCTTGGCTGCTACCAGTACCGCCATTTATTGGAGTAGTAGATTGATTGTCAGAAACTGTTGTACCAGAGTTACCACCAAATACTTGGTCTAGTGCACCTTGTAAAGTTTCGCTAAATCCAATTTGATCTCCAAAAGAAACTAATACTTTTTGTAGTAGTGGGTAAGCAGCAGTATTTCCGGTTGCTCGAACATAAACTGGCTGCACATAAAGCAAACCCTTTCCAACTGGAAGAGTTAACAAGTTGCCTAGCACTACATCAGAGCCACCTTGGCGGAGCAATGAAAGTGAGGTTGCTACTTCAGGCTTTGCCTCAAAGTTAGATGAAACCTGGGATGGACCTGCAATATTTGTTGATCGTGGAAGTTGTAGAACAGTAATTTTTCCATACTCATCACCAGCATCAGAGTTAACAACTGCAAGAGCGGTTAAGTTCTCACGTCCTCCTCTTGGCACAAATGGTGTGTACAAAGAAAATGTTGGCTTAGTTTGACCAGGAATTTGCATAGTTAAGTAATAAGGAGGTTGATTTCCAGAGTTTGATCCAAAGCTTGAAGGATCAAGTGGTACGCGCCAGAAGTCCTGACCGCCATAAAACGCATCAGCGGTAGTGACATGGTAAGCACTTAAAATATCTCTTTGAACCCGGAACATATCCTCTGGGTATCTAACATGAGCTAATAATGCTGGTGAAATTTCACTCTTAGGCTGAACAGTTCCTGGAAACGCTTTACTCCATGTTGCTAATACTGGATCTTTTTCATCCCATTGATACAAAGAAACGGTTCCATCATAAGCATCAACAGTTGCTTTAACTGAGTTTCGAATGTAGTTAACATTTTTATCATCTAGTGAAGCAACCGCATTTGATCTACTAGTTAGTGCATCACCAGTATTTGCAAGATTTACTAATCGAGAGTTTGGGTATCCAGCACTAGTTGTATATCCATCAATTATCCAAAGGATTTTGCCATCAATTATTGCTGGATATGGATCCCCGTCTAAGGTCAACCAAGGCGCAACTTTTGCTACTCGATCGCGTGGATGACGATCAAAAAGTATCTTTGAATCAGAATTAATTAAATTAGATAAAACAATTCTCTGCTCTTGATATTTAATCGCAAATAACAAACGGGAGAAGATTGAACCCATCGGCACGCCACCTTTGCCGGTATATGTGTAATTCTTTTGACCATTTGCAGAGTTATCATCTGGGTAATCAAGCTCTACTGGATTACTTGCTGCTGGTCCGCCAATAATTGAATAATCTGGAACATTTTCACCGAAATAAATGCGAGGCTCAAACTCACCTAAGCCTTTTGTAGGTGGAATGTCGCCAACTGTAAAGCTTGGTTTGCCATCAGCATCAACGGTATTTCCAAACGCGCCAACCATTCCAAACCCGTGGGTATATACCAGGTGATCATTAATCCAATTTCGAGATGGATTACCATCAATATTTAATTCACGAACAGAAACAACTACATCGCGCTCTTTACCATTAATTGTGTAACGATCAATATCTAGTGAATCAGCAAAGCTGTAGTACGGCTTAATTTGTTGTAATTGTCTAAAAGTTGCCGATAAAACATTTGGATCCATTAATCGAATATTTGCAATCGTTGCCGCATCATTTGCTAGTTGTCCAGCTGAAGTAGTAACTGTTGCTTGATAATCTTTAACCTCAACCCCATCTAAACCATAAGCAATACGGGTTGCATCAATATTTTTCTGAATATAAGGAGCCTCTTTAGTGGATTCAGATGGTTTAACTTGAAACTGTTGGATTGTTGCTGGGTAGACGCCAGCAATTAATACTGAGGCAATCACCATTAATGCCACACCGGCAGTTGGCAGTAACCATGATTTGCGAACAATGTTGGCAAAGAAGAGCAAGGAACAAACCACTGCAATTGCTGCCAATATTGATTTAGCAGGAAGAAGGGCGTTTACATCTGTGTAGGTAAGTCCGGTAATTAATCGACCCTCTTTTAAAGTAAGGGCGTAGCGATCAAACCAATATGCAACAGCTTTTAGTAATACTAAAAGACCTAGCAAAATAGAAAGCTGAACCCGAGCGGCAACAGTTGTTCGATCTTCTTTTACTTGAGTTCGAATACCACCATAGATGTAGTGAACAGCTGCTGCGGCTAGTAATGCCAAAATAATGGTTGAAATACCCCAACCTATTAACGATTGGTACATCGGTAACTTAAAGGCGAAAAATGAAATATCTTTACCAAATTGTGGATCGACAGTTCCAAAATTTGTTGAGTTGTTAAATAGCAACCACTGTTGCCATAGCCTTGAACCAGTACTGCCAGCAAAGTAGAAGAGTGTTAAAAATACGCCAATACCGACAAGCTTGCGAATTGGTTCAAGTTGAGCCCGATATCTTTCAAGATTATCAGCTTCAACTGCTACTGGAACATAAATTGGACGCTTGCGAAAGGCTAGATAAATATTTAACGTAATAAATAGTGAAGTTACAAGTCCAAACCCAATAAATAGATAAATTTTGGTAAACAATGTTGTTTGCCAAACATTTACAAAATCAACTGAGCGATACCAAAGCAAGTCAGCATAAAATCCACTTGAAGAAATTAAAATACTACTTAAAACAAATAAGACAATGACAGTAATTGTTAGTGGACTTACTCGACGTTTTCCAGGTCCGCGATTTGCAAATGGGTTTGGGAAATTACCACCAAGACCGCCGCCGCCAAAAGGGTTGTTATTGCGATTAAATCCGCCGCCGCCAAACCCAGAGTTGCTCATTATCCAATCTTATCTATTTCTAGGAAATCACTCCACAACTTGGATATTTACCATTACCTGGCAGGTTTAGTACTGAAATTGCCTCAGTAAGTGTGGCGACCGGCACAATTTTCATCTCCCCGGATCCACCGCTATTTGTTAGCTGGCTTTGGTCTTTTATATCACTGCAGTTTTGGGTCGGTGTTAAAAAGATTTTAACGCCATCTCTTTTCGCTCCAATTATTTTCTCAGCAATTCCGCCGATTGGACCTACCTTGCCCTCAGATGTAATTGTGCCAGTACCAGCAATATTTCTGGAATTAATCAAATCATTTGGTGTTAACTTTTCAATTACACCCAATGCAAAAATTAAGCCACCGCTTGGTCCACCAGTTTCAGCAAGTTTAATTTTTACATCTATTGGAAATACAAACTTTTGTTCAATGTTAATCCCAATAAACGCTGACCCATCATCCCGGGCTGAAAGTTTAATTTGTTTACTTACTATCTCAGTGCCAGAGCGCAATACTTTGATGCTAACTAAATCCCCCGGTGTTTTTTTATCTAAAAAATCGATAATGTCTGGTTGGGAATTAAATGTTTTATCATCGATTGATATCACCTGATCTAGCGCCAAAAGTGATTTATAAGCATTAGATTTTTCATTAACTTCAACAATTACTAACTTAGAGGTGCTTTGGTAGCCAAGGTATGAAAGTGCGGCCGCAGTTGCATCAGATTGAGAACTACTCATCTCAGCTGCACCATTTTTTATTGATTGAGCGGTGCTCTCACCCTTTGGATAAATTTCAGCCCGAGGTAGAACTGCTCGGTTTTTATCAAACCAACCATACAAAACGTCAAACCCAGTTATGTAAGAATCTGGGTCGGTAACCATCACCGATGTAACTGATAACTTTCCGGTGGTCGGATAGGTTTTTGCACCACTGATAGTGATTGCTGAACCTAAAATATTTTGTGGTGTACCTGGTGAGAGTATTACAAATGGCGAAGGTAAGAAAAAGGCAGCAACTATTAAGAGAAGTACCGCTATTTTTGTTGGGGTAGGTAATTTAGGCCTTACCGGAAGAATAGATTTCATTTAAATAATCTAGTTACTCTTCTTGTTCTTAAAGGTGTTTTGAAATTTATTAAAACTATTAACTGAACGGTTGGTCTGGTTGTCATACTTTGATTTGTATTTTGTAATCCAGATTCCATAGCCGATTGCGCAAAGTACGGCACCAATCGGGATTACCCACCAAATCAGGGCGGTGGCCGAGGCTGAGTTCATACAGGTAATCCTAATGAGCAGGGAAGAAAAATGGTGTCATTATTGTTCTATTAGAATCGGATATCTTAAGGTCAAAGCGATGAGGGTGGTTGGGTAAATGAGTTTCGGGTTTTTACCAAATGAAGGACAACCAGATTTTGAAGCATTGCTAAAGCAATTCTCAGAAATGGGAATTGATCCTGGTGCATTAGCTGGCGCCAAATCTTTTTTAGAGAGCATGGGATCTGCTAAAACTGGAAGTGATCAGAATTTAATTACGGTAGCAGCACTTAGAGATATTGCTAAAGAAATAATCTCAGCAAAAGGTGATCTGCCGGTTGGTACAGCAGATCAAGACCGGCTTGGTCAATCACTAGCAATTGCTAATACTTGGCTAGATCCTGAGATTCTTTTTCCATCAGCAACTGCTCCAACTCAAAGTGCTTGGTCAAAGCGGGAGTGGCTTGATGAATCACTAGCTGGTTGGCAACAATTAATAGAGCCCTTAGCAGTTGGTATGGCAGATGCGCTGGCAAATGTAATCTCAAGCTCATCATCCTCACTGCCAATCGAATTCACTGGGGAGGTAAATCAGAGCCCTGAGCAACAAGATGCGATGAAGGCGATGCTGGCTCGCCTGCTGCGAGGTTTTATGGGCACCTTAATCGCAACTCACTTAGGCAAAGGAATTGGTTTACTAGCAAACTCAATAACTGGCGCAAATGATGTTGCGATACCACTATTAAAAACTGACTCTGGCTCCCACCTAATACCTCAAAATGTTAATGAGTGGGCGCAAGGCCTAGGCATTGATTTGGAGCAAGTGAGCATTTATCTGGCACTTCGTGAGGCAGCAGCGGCTCGGTTATTTGCAAATACCACTTGGTTAAATACCTATCTTAGAGATGCAATTATCTCTTATGGCAAAGGCATAACTATTGATGTTGATTCAATTACTCGCCAAGCAGAAGAGGCAATGTCTAGTGGTGAAATCGATATTAATAATCCAGAATCACTAAACCTGGCGCTAAATGCCGGTTTATTCACACCACAACAAACTCCGGCGCAGGAGTTAGCGCTAACCAAACTTGAAATGGCATTAGCTTTAATTGAAGGCTGGATTGATCATGTTATCTCTGAGGTTGCGTCCGATCGGATGCCAGCATTTAATGCTTTGATTGAAAACTCTAGAAGGCGTCGTGCTACTAACTCACCAATGCAACAATTGTTTGCAAACCTGCTTGGCCTTGAAGTTTCGCCAAGAAAAATGCGAGAGGCATCTGCTTTTTGGTGTGAGGTAAAGAAAATTAAAGGCGCTGATGGTCGAGATAAATGCTGGGAAGATCCAGCATTTTTGCCAATGCCAGATGATCTAGCTGATGTGGCGGCATTTTTAAATAGTGTGACGGTTCCAGATGATCTATCTGGGCTGATCTAAGTCAAAAACTAAAAAGCGAAATCCCCGGGCGCACAATTTCTTATCTGCCTTCCCCTTGCAGATATGAAACGGTTATCCGGGGACTTCGTAGCGCAAACCTATGTTAATAAAAGGTGAGAATCAACTTAATATGGTGTTTTGAGAAGTAAATCTCAAAAAATATTTTAGCAATTACCCGTCAATTTGCTTTGAAAAAAATCATTGCAAACCACGCGGTGGCAGTTAATAGGGATAGGTCGAGCGAGCGCGTAAAATTTAACTCGTGCTCTGTGGATTAACCTGTGGAGATAACCTAATTATGGTGGATAAGTAGAGGTAATGGTGGATAACTTTGAACAGCAAATCCTCTTTACCGATATTTTGCCGCCCGTGTCCCAAATTTCTTCCCGGAAGAAAAGGATTACCGATCAGCTCCCTGCTGATTTACCCCCATTTCGAGTAATTCGAAAAGAGCGCAGGCGGCGCAGCGTTAGTGCATACCGGCAAGGCGGAGTAATAGAGATTCATATTCCAGCCAAGATGAGTAGGCGCCAAGAAATCGAAATGATCCCTGAGATGATTTCGATGGTCTTACGCCGTGAGGCACGAGAGCGCAAAACCGATCTGCAATTAATGGAGATTGGCATGCAACTGCAAACTCAATACCTACCTGAGTTTGATGTGCACCCAGCAAGTATTAATTGGCGCAATATGAGTGAGCGATGGGGATCTTGCACCACAGTAGATCGCACAATTCGTATCTCAGATCGATTAGTTGGTTCACCTTCCTACGTTTTAAATTACATTATTTTTCATGAGCTAATTCATTTACGAGTTCCAGGACATGACAGTGAATTTAATGATTACTTAATTAGATATCCAGACCAAGGTAGGGCGGAAGCATTTTTGGATGGTTTTGAACTTGGTTGCCAAAGCGGGGGATCTGGTGTTATCCCGGCGGTAAATATCTAGTTTTACCCCCTTTTTTTAGATTATTGAGTAATTTTTTAGATTTTACGCGTGGAAAACCCCAGTTGAGCGTGGCGCGGGGGGTATGGTGTTGCTATTCGTACTCACATGCGGGAACTGTCCGGCATGCTCCCAAGAGTACGGCGGATGGAGGAAGAAAATGGCTGAAGAATACAAGGGTGAGGCTTACTGCGTTAAGTGCAAAGAGAAGCGCGCTTTTGAAGGACATGTAAAGGTCTCTGATTCAGGTCGCCGGATGGCGCAAGGAATTTGCCCAGTATGTGGCACAAAAGTAAATCGTATTCTTGGTAAGGCTTAATAAATAAGCAAGTAACCAAAAGTAAAAGCGGCGAAGGTTGGATTTAACTCCAACTTCCGCCGCTTTTTTGTTAACCCTTCCTAGTTAACAGTTGTTATTAACTTTTTTTAATTAACTAGCTACGGCAATCTTGGCTGGCCGGCCAGGAAGCCTCTTACTTTGAATTACTTGACCTTCATCAAATAACTCTCCTCCCCATACGCCGCATGGTTCAGCTCTGGAGAGTGCTCCCTCTAAGCACTTTGCTTGCATTGGGCAACCGCCACACAACAACTTTGCCTTCGCAATCATTGGTACTTCCTCGCTGAAGAAAAGCTCTGGATCGGCAGAGTGACAAGGCAGGCTGCTCATCTTGGCTGGCTCAGTAATAGTAGGAACGAAAGGATTATCAGCGCGCTTATATCCATCCTTAGCCTTATTACTCTTATTACCGGCATGGGTAGTAGAGGAGTTGCTGGCGTAATCGGTATAGGAGATAACTGGGGCATCTTCAAAAGCCCAGGTGATATCACCTAATCCAATTTTTGCAGTTGGGCCTTCTGCCCAACCTGGGATAAGTAGTTCGCTGAAGAGAACGGTCATCGTTCTCACCTTTCCTTTCGGTCATCTTTCATTTGTTTGGTTCTTTTTTTCTTTGCCACTTTGGCTTTTATTATTTAGAAGATATTTAGATAAAAGAAAAAGGGCCCCGAATCGTTAGATTCGCGGGCCCCTTGGCTTCTATCTCGGATTAACCGATATAGCTCCCAGGGGTGCGATCTGATGTAAAGGTATAAAAACCCTCATTAGAGCGCTTATTGGTCCAGTCTGTGCGATATGAAGAGGTCGCAGCAGCGGATGAAATGGCAGGCCAATTAACAGTGGCTGCAGATGCAGCAACTGTGGTCTGATTAATTAACTTTGCCATGTTGGTAAGGGTAAAGCATCAGCCTGCTTTGATGCAACTTAATTAAATTGCGCTAAAAATACGCTGGGCTTGCCCGCATAGGTGATTTGGATTCGCTGCTTAGCCCTAGTAACTCCGACATAAAACAGCCTGCGCTCTTCATTTAAATCATTACCCATCGGTAGGACGCCATCAGATACCCCAATTAAAAATAGGTGATTCCACTCAAGTCCCTTAGCTGCATGCAAAGTTGCAAGAGTTATGCCGGGCAAGGTGGGCGGATTATTTTGTTCAGCCCGATCTTCAATCTCTCGTAAAAATGCGCGCATATTTGTGCCGCCATTTTCTTGAATGCTTTTAGCAAGACGTAAAAAAGCGATCACATAATCAGCATCACCAAATGGGCGAAGCACTGATACTAAATCGGTATACCAATCACCGATTTCTGAAGGTAAAACTGAGGCACTACGGATAACTCGCATCGCATCCCGGACATCTACGCGATCAAAAAAGCGCTCACCTGATTTAATTTGACTGGCGATCTTGAGATTATTAAGAGCTGATTTAACC
>Ga0209135_1000260_pt1 | contig 19238 bp, 12 predicted proteins | sample LauGreSBDMM110SD_4_FD_187570 | JGI IMG/M metagenome (GOLD analysis project Ga0209135, IMG submission 187570) | Freshwater lake microbial communities from Lake Michigan, USA - Su13.BD.MM110.SD (SPAdes) (version 3) | ecosystem: Environmental > Aquatic > Freshwater > Lake | place: Lake Michigan... | reverse complement strand
AGATATGATAGCTACAATACTTGGATGGTTTTTATTTAATGGTGAATGTTGGGTATCTTACTATTTTAAAAAATATCAGGATAAAAACTATAAAATTGGAGATGATGTATTTGAACACTCCGATATGCAACTTGTTATTCCAATTGATAAAAAATATTTATCAAATATTTTTATAATTATAATGATTTTTAATATAATTTTGCTAAATTATGTAAATATGCGTAGTAATATACTTAATGTAAATATAGGTTATATTATTAGTTTTATTTATATATATTACATATCTTATATAAGAAAATTTTATAATATAGAATTATATAATAGATTAAATATTGAATATTACACAAATTATTTAAATCCATTATTTTCTTTAATATTATTTTTAGTATTATTATTTTTAATAAAGAAATTATATAAAATATTATATAAAAAGGTGTAAAGGCAGACCCCCCTACTCCTTTACTCTGTAATGAGACGCGGAACAACATTAATGGTCTGTAGTTCTTGTGACATCAATTTAAACGCATAAGGTATATCTACCTTCGCAAAATCCGTATTGTTTCCACACATCTTACACAAATGGATGGAAAAGTCCGAGTATATTTTGCGTTGGTCTCCATCATTATACGCAGCTGTTATACCACATTTCTTACACACATGCACACTGTATTTATCTGACACATCATACAGTCTCTCTCTACATAATCGTGCAGCGCCATGTGCTATCATCACATCACGCTCCATTTCACCTATTCTGAAACCACCTTGTTTCGACCTACCTTCCGCCGGTTGTCTCGTCAAATTCACCATCGGACCAATCGAACGACTGTGCTGTTTGTCATTCACCATATGTTTCAGACGCTGGTAAAACACAGGTCCTATAAATATACTCGTCTCCAATTGTTCGCCTGTAAGTCCATTATACATCACTTCATTGCCATAGCTTTCATATCCAATGCGCTGCAACTCTCTCGCAATGTCCTTCACCTCCAGATTACCGAAACTCGTTCCATCTCCAAACATACCCAAGTCCAATAAGACCTTCCCGAGCAAGGTCTCCTTCAATTGGGCAATGGTCATACGCGATGGAATTGCATGCGGATTGATAATCACATCCGGGCGTAATCCGTCCTTGGTAAATGGCATGTCCTTCTCCGGCACAATGTTTCCTACGGTCCCTTTTTGTCCATGTCTCGAGCTGTTTCCTATAATGAGTGACGGAGAATGCATCGACTCGCGCATGTAATACACATGGGATGATGGAGCCTCTATACAATATACTTTTCCACTGTATTTGACCAATTTTTCCACATTGGAATCGTTTGTCTTTTTATTAATGTAGGGTTGATTTTGTTTTGTGATAATACTGACTTTATAATAGGTATGTTTTTGAGTAATTGATACAGCGTGTCCTGCACGTGACCCCAAGTTCCTTACACCCACTCTCGCGATTCCAGTGGGTTCTTCGGCTAATTTGATAATGGCAGAATACCCACAATGAACCGCTAATCTCGAAATATCATTGGCAAGCTGAACACTAATTGTTCCATATCGACTGAACGAATCCTCGCCTTTGTATTGCATAGTCGAACCATCTCCTTGCATCAATGCATCTAATAATATTATGGACTGTCTCTGAGATAAATTCCAAACATAGTCAGGAAGACGTTTATTGAGTGCTCCTACACTTATGTCAGATAGATGATTATACATATCCGGATATTTGGAACCAGAGATATAGAAATTACCACCATTATGATATGAAAATTCAACATCTAATTTATTCAAAATTATCGTATTAAAATCGAGTTTTCGTTGTTTTAATGCTGCTATACGAATAGAATGTGTATGCGTATTTGTCGACCCATCCGATATAAACATTCCAACTAATTGAAGCCACACATCCATCTCGTATTCGGTTTCACCGACCATTATCGAAGGCACATCCGGATATACGTTTTCCATGGCTTTTTGAAATCGCCACTGTGTTCCACGCTTCACGATTTCTTCTCCGGATTCATCAAATGTGCTCATCACATTACTGGTTTCGACGAGTTTATAGTTGTCTTGTCCTCTCTTTTGAACATACAGTTTATGATTGGTAGTGCAAGTCATTTCTAATTGTTTATTCGAAAAATGCCAGAGCGGACCATCGGTCTGCCAATCATGGTCATATTCGAATTTGGCGGTCGGGAATTCATAACACATCTTACCATCGGCGTCTAATGTGCAAACACGGTGTTTCTGAATATCGATGTCCTGTATTTCCATCCATCCAGCATCTGTCAGCACTTGTTGTGTTGGGAGGGCACACATCTTGTCTCCCATGACTGGCTTTCTCAGGATTCTTACACGAACCTTGGCGAAATTGTATCCGTCGCCATTTCTGCTCGTATAATTCTTATCGACATAAGTCTCCTCCGTGGTGCTGAATATCTTGCTCTGGTCTTCGTATTTGATGATTTTCGTGGGGTCATTGCGGTTTTCCTTGATGGGCACGATTTTCGCAATAATGACGTCGCGGTTTTCCACCAAATGATTTTCTTCGATGAATCCATGTGAATTCAGTTTCTCGTAGTTTCCGTATTTGATTCCCTTGGTCTTCGTTTTGTCCGGCTTACATCGAATAATCTCATCTCGGATAATGTTCTTGTCTTCATCTTTTTCTGTATGGTAAATGGTGGCGAGGAAGAGACCGCGGTCAATCGACCCCTTGTTAATCAAGACACTATCCTCCTGATTGTATCCTGTGTGGGTCATAATCGCCACATGAATCTGTGAACCCGATGGAATATTGTTGAGATGGAGGAAGTTCATGACGCGTGTCTCTACGAGTGGACGCGATGGATAATTCAATACATAGGATGTCTTGTCCATACGATGGTCGTAGTTGGTGGAATACACTCCCATGGCTTGTTTTGCCATCGCCGTTTGATAGGTATTTCTGGGGGCTTGATTGTGTTCCGGGAAAGGAATACAGGATGCGAGCACACCGAAAATGGTCGAGGGGTGAATCTCACAGTGTGTATAATTATATCGGAGGTGTTCGTCAGCTAATAAATAGGAGTCTTTCGCTTTCATGGCAATCATCGAGTAGTTTTGTTCTTCCGGGTCAATGTATTCAATGACGGATTCATCGAGACGACATGAGATGAGGAGGTCATTCCAACAGATTTCCTTGGACACTAATTTCTGTATGATGTCTTGTGTGATAATGGCTCGATTATCTTTTACGCGGAGAACGGGACGCGTCAGTCTGCCGCCGTCGTTACAGATACGAATTTCGGATTTCTTGTAGTCAAACACAATCGATGTGTAGATATTGATGATGCCCTTGTATTTTTTCTCTTTCATTTCGCGATAGAGTTCGAGTGGATTCTCTGTAATACCCACCCAGGAACCATTGACAAACACCTTCACTTTTTCATGGAGTTCTTTTGGTGATTGTATGGTCTCAATCGGAGTAATGAGGGCGGCGACATATTCGCGGAGTGCCACGCTGTTTGTGGGGATGGTGATGTGTGCCAAGTAACTGATGTTTTTTACTACACCAATGGATTGACCCTCTGGCGTCTCCGCAGGACAGTTGTGTGTTACAAAAGAGGATGCTACAAAGGAATGGTTGTCGCTTCTTGTAGTGAAATCATACACGGGTTCTGGTTCGATTTCTTGGATGGATGCGATGGGGACACTCATGCAACCGTTTTTCAAAGACTCTATATTTCCATTGAAATCATACACGGGTTCTGGTTCGATTTCTTGGATGGATGTGATGGAAAGTCTCATACAACTATTTTTCAAAGACTCTATATTTCCATTGAATCCATCCAGACCACTATATGTTTTTGTTTTTATGAATTCAATGATTCGAGCAGATTTGATACGCGTCTTTTCACAATATGTGTAATGAAACGTATCTGCATATTTTTCTAAGGTGTCATTGTCTTTATTAAATGAAATATATATATTGAACACACCATCATTTAATTTGCCTGTATGTATGGTGGATGCTATTCCAAATTCAATGAACATATTTCTAATTTGTCCAAGATAACCAACAGAATTCTTGCCGGGTCTTTGAACTATATTTTTAATACGTGGTTTCTGTGTTTTTTTGGAGATGTAAAAACCGCCGCGACAATGGACGGTAGATAGAAACTCTTTTTTTATGGATAATTCTGCGGTTCTTAACCAGCCAGGGATATTACAAACAACTCCTACTTCTCCACCCATTAATAACATCCAATAGGCAAAGCAATCATTGACATAAACACGCCACGAGGACTCCTTGTGGGGTTCCACTACGAATTCATCTCCAAATCCGAGTTCAGTAATATCGTTTGTAAGCTGGACTACATCTGCTTTGTCTCTGAGATAAAAGGATACTGTATTTCTCTTCAAACACCCTCGGGAATGTAGAGCACCAAGAAGTCGGGCAATAATTTTTAATTTGCACACAGGAATATTTGTATTGAGCAAGTGTTTCTCTAACAAACTCTGTTTGTAATGCTCAAGCACGTCTGCATCTGAGATGTTAACAACAGTAGTATTTTCATCACATATGTGTTTGACGGTATGACGAACAATCAGTTTGTCTACTCCAGAACGCAAGTCTTCCAGGTTCTTCCATTCAGGTCGTCCATCCACATTTACGAGGAAAGGATGATTCGCGGTTGCCTTTATTTTTCTTCCACTCATCGTAGTGATTTCAAAGAGTTTGTCGGGCATTTTGCAGAAGAACGAATGAATATCGGAAGGTTCATGCTGGAGAGTTACAGGGTTTATCGTGGTGACGCAGTCTCCGTCTTTCATGTCTTTGATTTTCCGAATGGTCATTTTGTCAGACAGTAATACTTCTGTGTCCCCGGTGAGGCAGAGGAACCCCCACGTCGTGTTGTGTAATTTACGAGGAGCAACCAATTCGCCACTCTTCTCCAGTGGTGTATTGATACGGCGCAAATGACTCAGACTCGCCACATACGTAAGTCGGTTCAGGACTTGCGCGACTCCGACTTTGCTGGAATTCGATTGTTTGATACTGAAGTCACCGGTGGCTAATGCGCGGTTAATCCCGTTTTCAATGGTCGTGGATTTCATGATTTTATAAATGTTCGTCATATTGATGATGTTTTCGAAATCCTCCGTGGAACGCCAGGACCCCGTATTGATTTCGCGAATGACCTGTTTTTGCATTTCTTTCACGAGTTTGTTGAAATAGTTGCGGAACAAGTTGTTCAACAAGGTGCCAGTGAGTTCGATGCGCTTGTTCACATACGAGTCCCTGTCATCGGGTGGAAGCCATCCTTTACTGGTGAGAAGGAGTTTCTTTGCCATGTAGCCTAACAGATAAATTTTCTGTTGTGGGGTGGAGCAATGGGGAAAGAGGTCATTGTCAATGACTTCCTGAGTGAATTCGCGTTTCTTCTTGGCACCCGTTTCCTTGTCCATGTTCATGGGCATATAGGCGACCATGGAGGTAATGTGGCGCATCGCGTCTTCCTGGGTAAGGTATTTGTTGGCATCAATGATGGAGGCTTGCAGGGATTTCAAGAGGTCTTCGTTTTTCTCGGCGTCGACGTCCAACAGAATATATTCGCAGATTTCCTTGTCGCTGATGATTCCGACTGCGCGGAAGAGAACGAAGAGTTCGATGGGTTGTTTGATTCGGGGAACGGTAACATAAATGCCGTTGCCGAACCCGTTGTTTTTCGAGGCAATCATCATTTCGATTTGTTTGGGAGAAATGCATTTGTAGTCGGGGATGGATTTGATTTCCGCGAACCATGACCATTTGGTAGTGTTTTTTCCGTCGAAACAGTAGACGCGGTTTTCTGCTGCGCGCTCTTGTCCCAGAACCGTCTTTTCGGAGCCCTTGATGATGAAATATCCGCCGCAATCCATGTGACATTCGCCTGTGTATAATGGGTGCACATGACGGTATTGGTTGAGTATGCAAACAGAAGATTTCACCATAATCGGCATCTTGCCGATATTGATTTTGGGGAGGACCTTTTGTATGATTTTGGGGTGTTCCATGTCTTCTTGGTTGCGGATGATGTAGTCCATGCGAATGTCCACGGTCATCGTGGAGGCATAGGTGAAATTACGGAGTCGGGATTCCTGAGGAAGCATCATTTTGGTGGCGCCGTTGTTTTCATGGATTTGTGGGGGATACAGTTTGAAATTTTCAAAGGACAGCACGATTTCCAACACATAGAGTTTGGTCTCTGGGATGTAGTCGTGTTCCGAGCGGATGGTCACGGGGTTGAACATGTCGATGGTCTTTTGGATTTGGTAGTTGATGAAATGGTTGTAAGACTCGATTTGATGGCGGACGAGACGTTCGAGATGCTGACCTTCGAAATAGGATTCGATGACTGCATAGGGTTCTTCGACGTAATTGCCGAGATGCGAGAGAACATCCATTCCATCCAGATTGGAACCTACAGATTCGGTGACTGTTTTTTGTATGTGACTGGTTAATTTATCCATTTCAGCCACGAAATCTTTATTCATTTTAATGGTTTCTAGGAATTCGCCTTCTTCGTTTGCAACTGCTACTTCGTTTGCTATGGCTTCTTCGTTTGCAATGGATTCCTCTGCCGCTTCCAGATGACTGCATATTTTTAGTTTGTCGATTTCATCGAGGTCATCGATTTCATCGTCTACTTCTTTTGCAGTAACCTCCTCCTGGTGAACAGTCACTGTTTTTTTGGAGGAACGAGGTTTGGAGGCTTTTTTTGTTGTAGAGGTTGGTCCTACAGATGAACCTACAGATGGTCCTACAGATGAATCCATAGTTAATTTTGTTTGGAAAGAATCCAACAAATCATCGAGGTCATTGGCTTTAGTGGGTTTTTTAGCAATCGTACGTTTATTCATGGTTGTATTCATTATTTCTGACATATGTTGGTTGTTTATGAACAAACAAAAAGGTTCAATTTTATGGAAAATCGAAAGAGGATGGAAAACGGATGGAAAACGGATGGAAATGGATGGAAAACGGAAGGAGGACAGAAGAACCAGAAGAACCAGAAGAACCAGAAGAACCAGAAGAAAAAGGAAATAGAAACACAACAAAATAACAACATAAATACCTTGGATGAAAAAGTTCATTGATTATTTGGACACTTATTCATCCTATGATACAATTTCGAAACACGAATATCTGAATCTTATCCAACAGATAAATATGAATTATACTCTTCATAGTGTTGGACCTGTAGCTCCGATTCCTTATAAATTGTCTTATAATGAATGGCAAAATATGCATGAACCGATTTTTAGTATGGAGGAAGGAGGAGAACCGTCGTTTTATTTTCCGGTGACACCGTTCCCGATGATGCCTTCTACTTGCGTTTGTGCTGGTCTCCCTACGGGTTGTGGTGCTGGCACTTGTACTGCTGGTCTCCCTACGGGTTATGGTCTCCCTACGGGTTGTGCTACTGCTTGCGCTTGTGGCAGTTGCCTATCGAAAGAACCAAAGATTAAAAAGACGATTGATGTGGACATACAGGATATGTCTGATTTATTAAAAATTGTAAGAGAACATGAATATGATTCTGCTTATGAATACAACATCGATTTGGAATCCTTACATAAAATCAAGGTCGAACTCGAAAAAATGAATAACATGATTGGGTTGAAAGAATTCAAGAAATCGGTGATAGACCAACTCTTGTATTTTATTCAGAATCTGCATGTAGGAAAAGAGGGGGATTTCAAACACACTGTCTTATCTGGACCTCCCGGGACCGGTAAAACAGAGGTTGCCAAATTGCTCGGAATCATGTATTCCAAGATGGGTATTTTGAAAAACACGACGTTTCAAAAGGTGACACGTAGTGATTTGATTGCGGGGTATTTGGGACAGACTGCCATTAAAACCCAAAAGGTGATTGAAAAATCCTTGGGCGGTGTTCTCTTTATTGATGAAGCCTATGCATTAGGGGAGACAGGTAACAATGACAGTTTTTCGAAGGAATGTATTGATACGATTTGTGAAGCGCTGAGTGACCACAAAGAGGATTTGATGGTGATTATTGCTGGTTATGAGGACGAACTCCGGGAAACGTTTTTCAAGGTAAACCGGGGGTTAGAATCGCGGTTTATTTGGAAATTCAAGATGGAGGCATATTCTTCGGAGGAACTTAGAGAAATATTTTTCAAGAAAATCAAGGAGAACGAATGGGACATTTTGGATTCGGATTCTGTGAAACTCGGCTGGTTTGAAAAACACAAGAATATTTTTCGGCATTATGGGCGCGATATGGAGTTGTTATTTACTTACACGAAGATTGCTCATGGGCGACGAGTGTATGGTAAGGAGGCTGACCTGCGTAAAAAAATTTCGATGGAGGACATTGAGAGGGGGCTTCAGATTTTCATTGAAAACAAGGGGAAAACAGATGATATGGATGTGCGGGAATCGATGTTTCGTTCGATGTTTATATAGGTAGGGGAAACTACGTTTCCCCCTTTTGCTTCGCTAAGACCGTCTACTGCGTTTGCCCCTTCCTTTTATTTTGGTGAGTGGGTGTGTGTGATTGGATGTATTTGGTGTGATTGGATGTATTTGGATGTATCATGTGTGAACCGGCGGTCCGGATGGTTCTGCTAATGTGTCCAACAATAGTTCATCCTGTGTGTGTTTTGCGTTTCTTACTTTTTTCATAACTTCTTTCATGTCAATATCGGCTGACAAATTATACACATCAACCAATAGTTTTTTTATCTTTTCTGAGGCATATTTTTTGTCTTCCATTTTCTCAATGAAATCAGAGACTGTTTTTACCTTTTTTTCTGTCAACAGGGTTCCTTTGCAATTTTCTAAGAATTCTTCGATATCATACATGCGAGTCTCTACGAGTTCCTTTAATAAATCATCTTTTTTTATGATAATGAAATCTTTGGCATCTTGGACGTATTTGTATCCAAACGGACCCAGCATGTTTGTAATAGACAGATTTTGGAATTGCGTGTAATTTGGATTGAAATGAACGTGTTGTATTAGTTCTCGTAATGAGTTGTATCCCTTTTCCAGAATGTTCTTTTGTTGTTTATGTGTGAACACTTCAGATAGTTTCTCTGTTCCTAATTCAATTGTGATGTTGTGATTATTTATTGTAGTGTTGTTGTGGTTGTTGTTGATGTTATTTTGTTGCTGAAGATTCTGATTGATTGTGCGATTATTACTATTTGAATTACATAATGATAGTTGTTTTTTCTGTTTTTTCATTTGTTTCATGTGTTTCTTCATTTCTTCGCGAACAGCCGATTCAATTATTTTATGCTGTTCTTCATCTTTTTTTGCCAATTGTTCACGTAGTATTGCAATCTCTTGTTTAACACATCTATATTTAATATGTCGCTGCAAGTTATCGTTTCTTGTAAAAATTTTACCACAATTTTTACATGTTTTACAATCCGTTTGGTCGGAGGTTTTTGGAGGTAGGTCGGAGGTTTTTGGAGGTAGGTCGGAGGTTTTTGGAGGTAGATTGGAGGTTTTTGGAGGTAGGTCGGAGGTTTTTGGAGGTAGATTGGAGGTTTTTGGAGGGTCTTGGAGGATTTTAATCCATTCTTCTACTTTTTTCTTTGCATCTGCTGCATTTTTGCAATCAGGATATTTCTCAAGGACTATAGTTTGCCAGTTTTCAAAGCCACCATGTAATTTTATGGTGTCATAAAAATCAATATATTTTGTTGCCATTTCTGGGTGAGAATATAAATATTTTTTATTCCGTAAGCTTGTAGTATGATTTATATATATGCTGTCAAAAGTTGGGCATGTTAATTGATAAATGACTGTTTTTGAATAGTCAAGTTTTGGCATTTTATATATTATAAAAATATATTTTATTCAAATGTTCTTTAAAATGTCTTTAAAACGTCTAAAAACGTCTTTAAAATGTCTTTAAAACTTCTTTAAAATGTTCTTTAAAATTTTTTTATTTGAGAGAGAGAGAAGTCTTTCAAAAATAAGTTCTAAAAAAAAAAGTTCTAAAAAAGAATTCTTTTTTTTCGGACCTCCCTTCCTGGACCTCTTTTCAAAATGAGTTTTGTTTTACAGACAAAAGGGAACATATAAGTATTTACTCAATGACCGTCTTTTTCATTTGTTTTTTTATTCTTTCGCAAACAGATTCAATTATTTTACGTTGTCCCTCATGTTTTTTTGCAAGTTCTTCGCAAAGTATTGTAATATCTTCTATAATATCTCGTTTATTTGCAATATTCGTATTCTCTATAACACACCTATATTTTATATGTCTATTCAAATTATCAGTTCTCGTAAATTTTTTACCACAATTTTTACATGTATTGCACTCCGGAGGTAGGTCGGAGGTTTTTGGAGGGAGTCGGAGTTTTTTAATCCATTCTTCTACTTTTTTCTTTGCATCCGCTACATTTTTGCATTCAGAATATTTCTCGAGGACTATAATTTTCCAGTTCTCAAAGCCACCATGTAAATCGATGGTGTCCTGAAATTCAAGATGTTTTCTTATTTTTGCTGGATGACTGTATCCATATTTTCTAACATATAAATTACTTGTATAGTTTACATATATATCATTAAAGGTTGGACAAGTTAGTTGATAAATCACTGTGTTATGATAGTCAATTTTTGGCATTATATACTATTAAAATATATTTTAATTACAAATCTTTCCTAAATCTTTACAAAATATATCCTAATTTTTTATTTGAGTTTTGGTTTACAGACAAAAGGGAACATAATGAAGCTGTATTCGGAGGTTTTTGGAGGGAAGTCGGAGGGTTTTGGAGGGTTTTGCCGAGAGGTTGGAATTTTAATCTATTTTTATACTTTTTATTTACATCCACTGCATTTTTGCAGACAATATACTTCAATTAACATTAATTTTCAAATTATCAAAATTATATTTTATCGGCAAAACATCGGCAAAACAATCGGCAAAACCTCCCTAATTTTTTTTTATTTGAGAGAGAGAGAAGTTCTTGAAAAATAAGTTCTTACACCTTTTAACATTTCAAATGCCGATTATTAAAAAATTGAAATAAAAAGATAATAATCTTTAATATAAAAAATGAGTTACGGTTCTATTTACAAAATACAATTCCCTAACGGAACAAATTATATCGGATTAACGACTACTTCATTAGAACAACGCAAAAAAGAACATAAACATAAAATGAAAAGCGGTGATACAAGATGTATTTATAACGCATTAAGAAAATATTATATGGAAGGTACTTTTGAACTTATACAAATAGATACAGCAGATACAGTGGAAGAATTATGTGAAAAAGAAAAAGAATATATCATAAAGTATAATTCATATTATATGGATGGTAATGGATATAATATGACGATGGGCGGAGAGGGAACAAATGGTTATGTTTTTACAGAAGAGGATAAGCGAAAAAATAGTGAAATAAGGAAAAAATACTTTCAAGAACATCCGGAAGAATATGAACGAATGAAAGAAATGAGGAAAAAACAGATGGATAATCCAGAACTAATGCAACAAATTAACGAATCAATGAAAAAATATTGGGAAAATCCAGAAGCAAGAAACCGACAGAGTGAAATAACAAAAAAGCATCATGAAGAACATCCAGAAACAACAATACAACAAGCTGAAAAAAGAAAAAAAACATTTCAAGAAAATCCAGAAATATTAGAACGAATGAGAGAAAGCGCGAAAAAACGTTATAAAGATAATCCTGAATTGGGAAAAGAACATGGAGAAAAAATAAAAAAACGGTTAGAAGAAAATCCAGCAGAAAGAGAAAAATATAGTAAAGCGCAGAAAAAACGGTTTGAGAATCCAGAAGAAAGAGAACGAAATAGACAACTATCAAAAAAACATTGGGAAAATCCAGAAGCAAGAGAACGAATGAGCGAAAAAAAGAAACAATACTATAAAGACAATCCAGAAGCAAGTGAAAAAAATCGTGAAGCACAGAAAAATCGTTCGTCAGAATGGATTAAAAAAAGAAATGACACACTGGGAAAAAACAAACCATTTGATGTATTTACAAAAGATGGAACCTTTATAAAGACATTTACTTATCCATTTGAGGCAAAAGAATATTTACAAAAAGAGTATCAAATTACATCATCTCCAGCAATGGGTGAGGTTTTAAACGGGAGTAAAAAAAGTTCTCTTGGATTTGTGTTCAAATATAAGGAAATTTAGAAAATAATTATTTATAATGGGCGTTTTAAATGAGAAAAGGTGTAAAAAATATTGAAAATAAAAAGAATTCTTTTTTTTTCGGACCTCCCTTCATGGACCTCTTTTCAAAATGAGTTTTGTTTTACAGACAAAAGGGAACATAATGAAGCTGTATCCTAGATGTATCCTAGATGTATCCTAGATGTATTACTACGTAGTAAAACACCAATTTATATAAAAAATAATATAAACCCAACAATTTATACTATTTATTAACAATGAATCGAGTAGAACAAATGAAAAAAATTCAAAACGAAGCGTTAGAGTTATTTACCAAAAAAAATATAGACTATGGCGACGCATTCGCAAAATATGGAGTAATCGGTGTTTTGATGCGAATAGAAGATAAATTACAACGCTCAATGTCTATAACAAATAATGGAGTAAATTTAATAGGTGATGAGGGCATTCGCGATACGCTTATAGATTTACATAACTACGCAGCAATGGCTTTAATGTTATTAGATGAATATCAGACGTTTTGCACGTAGCACGTAGAACGTAGTAAACGATAAAATGTGTAATATTTTCTCACAATATTAATATGAGTGATTTCCATATCAATAATAGTATTGATATAATAAGTAAAAATAGTGAAGATACCAATAAAGAGCAACAAGAAAAAAAATAAAACAAACAAAAATAAAACAAAGAAAAATAAAACAAAGAAATCTACAAAAAGGATATAACCGAATTCAACTTATCGGAGCTTGAGGTTCTTACTACACCTCATCATATCGTTGATATCATTTGCAAGTGTAATTTGTTTTAGTAGTTTTTCACGTCGTTTTGATTTCTGTGTTTCTTTTTTAGTGAGGTCTTCTATAAGTATATCATTACAATTATGGATATAATGTCCAGGTTTAGAGCAAAATGAGCAAACTGGTGTAGTAGCAGCAGCAAAAGGTATTTTGTTTTCGATGTGTATCATTGTGTGTATATTTCATTTGTTTTTACAAAAAAAATGAAATCAATTTTATATTTTTACATCTGGGCATCTGGACATCTACTATGTAGTCAAACACCGAATATTTCTAAAAATTGGTTCAACGACATTGGATGCCAATCTAAATAAATTCCTTCACGATATGTGCTACTACATTGAGTATAATATTCAAAATGTATTTCATTTTTGTTGTGTAACTCAGTGTAGAATAAATAGGCTTCTTTCTGTTTTTCATTACTCATTGTTTTGTCATGTTTTCTTTCAAATAATATATTCGCAAAATCGTCGTCGTTGAAATTGTATATTCTTATTCCAAACATACTACCATTATCATAAATACCCATTTTATAATAATGTTATTATATGTTTAAGTTAGTTACCGAAAAAAAGAACCATCTCAAACTAATTCTGTAAGACCATCCCACAAAAACCACCTACAAAACCACCTACAAAACCACCTACAAAACCACCTACAAAATCCATATAATATGGAAAAAGGAGGAGGTCTTAGCGAAGCAAAAGGGGGAACCTTGGTACTATGTTAATGCCCCCCCCCCGTAAAATTGATTGAAAAATAAAAACGAAATAAACAGATACATATATATCAAGACAGTAACACAAAATGAAAACTTCTTCTACCTCATCCACAGCGAAAGCTCAAGCCCAAGACCTACTTTCTCAACAATACCAACAAAAAACCGACAAACAGCATATTCTGGATAATCCAGATACCTACATTGGTTCAGTTGAAAACGTAGAATCTTCCATGTGGGTCTTTGAAGATGCGACGAATTCCATTCAATGGAAAACCATCTCCTACAATCCAGGACTCTACAAACTCTTCGATGAAGGAATCGTCAATGCCAGAGACCACGTGGTCCGCATGCTTCAATCTTCTGCATCCGATAAAAAAACAGTGACCTACATCGAAACGACGATTGCCGCCGATGGTACCATCACCATTACCAACGACGGCAATGGCATCGATGTCGCAAAACACCCCGACAATGGACTCTGGATTCCAGAGATGGTGTTTGGTCATCTCCGCACTTCCACCAATTACAACAAAGAAGAAAAGAAAATCGTCGGCGGCAAAAACGGTTTCGGTTTCAAACTCGTACTCATCTGGTCCACTTATGGCTACATTGAAACCGTCGACCATACCCGCGGTCTAAAATACACACAGGAATTCAAATCCAATCTGGACGAAATTTGTCCGCCTGTCATCACCAAATTCACACAAAAAAAACCATACACCAAAGTTGTCTTCAAACCAGATTATGCACGTCTCGGCGTCCCCGGTCTCGGTGACGATATGCTCTCCCTCCTGAAAAAACGTGTCTATGATATCGGTGCCGTCACGGATAACTCTGTGAAAAAAGTGGTATACAATGAGACACCCGTTCCTGTGAAGAATTTCCAACAGTATATTGATTTATATCTGGGAACGAAGGACACTCCCGGCGGAAAACGCGTTTATGAGGCGCAACCGGAAGGCGCCCGTTGGGAATATGCTGTTGGACTCTCCAGCACACACGAATTCATGCAAGTCTCTTTTGTAAATGGTATCTGTACCCACAAAGGCGGCAAACACGTCGAATATATTCTCGGACAAATTACACGCAAACTGTGTGACTACATTGAAAAAAAGAAAAAAATCAAGGTCAACCCATCATCCATCAAAGAACAACTGATTCTGTTTTTAAGATGCGACATTGAAAACCCGTCATTCGATAGTCAAACAAAGGATTTCATGAATACGCCTTCGGCGAAATTCGGGTCCTCCTGTACGGTGAGCGACGGGTTCATTGAAAAGGTCGCCAAGATGGGGGTCATGGATGTCGCCTGTTCTCTCACTGAAGCCAAAGACAATAAGAACGCCAAGAAAACCGACGGCTCCAAGACAAAAACCATTCGCGGAATTGCGAATTTCATCGACGCCAATTTGAGCGGCACGGCGGATTCGAATCGATGCACACTTATTTTGTGTGAGGGGTTGAGTGCCATGTCCGGTATTGTCTCCGGGCTTTCCAGCGACGACCGCAACGTCATCGGTATTTATCCATTGAAAGGAAAGATGCTCAATGTGCGAGGCGAACAAACCAAGAAAATCTCAGAAAACAAGGAAATCACAGACATCAAGAAAATTTTAGGACTGGAAACCGGCAAAACGTATGCGACCATACAAGACGTGCATTCATCGCTGCGATATGGCAAGGTCATGATAATGACCGACCAGGATTTGGATGGGTCGCATATCAAGGGACTCTGTATCAACCTGTTTCATAGTGAATGGTCGTCGCTCGTGCGCATCCCTGGGTTCATTTCCTTCATGAACACGCCCATTTTGCGTGCGACCAAGGGCGGCAAAACCCTGTTGTTTTACAACGAAGGTGAATATCTCGCATGGAAAATGGGCGCCGTTGCTCCAACCGCAGATATGGTTCGTCTAGGAGGATACGCCGCGGGGGGCTGGAAAATCAAGTATTTTAAAGGGCTGGGGACTTCGACCGCGATAGAATTCAAGGAATATTTCGCCAACAAGAAAATCGTGGATTTCGCTTATACCGGACCGACCAGTGACGACACGATTGACAAGATTTTCAACAAGAAACGTTCGGATGACCGCAAACAATGGCTCGAACAATATAACAAAGAGTCGTATTTGAACACGAACAGACCTCGCATCGAATACGAAGAGTTTATCGACAAAGAGATGATACATTTCAGCACATATGACTGCGCCAGGTCCATTCCCAATATGGTGGATGGTCTGAAAATCTCGCTCCGCAAGATTCTGTATGCCGCTTTTAAGAAGAACCTCACAAATGAAATCAAGGTCGCGCAATTCTCCGGGTATGTCAGCGAACAATCTGCATACCATCATGGTGAAGCGTCGCTGAATGGGGCGATTGTGAAGATGGCGCAGGATTTCGTGGGGTCCAACAATATCAATTTGTTGAAACCGAATGGTCAGTTTGGGTCGCGATTGGCGGGCGGCGAAGACGCTGCTTCGGAGAGATATATCTTTACGGCGTTGAATCCGGTGGCGCGTCTTATCTTTCCTGCACACGATGATGCGATATTGACGTATAAGGACGATGACGGGCTAATGGTGGAGCCCGAGTATTACATTCCGATTATACCGTTTTGTTTGGTGAATGGCATTTCGGGGATTGGAACCGGATTTTCCTGTGAGATACCGCCTTATAATCCAGTGGAAATCATTGATTATTTGGAGGCGAAGCTGGGTACAACTTCCGGAGGAAGTACTGCTCCGACTCAGAAAGAGTTCCTGCCATACTACAAGGGATTCAAAGGAACTGTTCAGAAGATAGGTGAGCAGAAGTATTTGATAAAGGGAAAATACGAGAAAATCGGAGAAGACAAGATACGGATTACAGAGTTGCCGATTGGCACATGGACCATGCCGTATATTAGTTTCTTGGAGGGACTGTTGGATGGAGGGGTAGACAAGGCAGGCAAGAAAGTGCCACCGTCTATCAAGGATATGGTGTCTTTATCCACAGAAGTGGTTGTTAATATTACAGTCACCTTTCCGAAAGGGAAGCTGAATGAACTGTTGGCTGGAGGTGTCACAGGTGAGATAAATGCGGTGGAAAAAATGCTAAAGCTGACGACCACGGTCTCCACGACGAACATGCATATGTTTAATTCCGAGTTCAAGTTGCATAAATATGGGTCGATTGAGGAAATCATGGACGAGTTTTATGTGGTCAGGTTGGATGCATACAGGAGACGCAAGGCGATGTTGGTTCAAACCATGGAGAAGGTGTTGGTGAAACTGGCAAATAGAGCGAGGTATATCACCGATGTGCTTGCGGGTGTAGTGGATTTGAGGAAAAAGACGAATGCGGTAGTCAATGACATGCTGAAGCAAATGAAGTATGCACAGTTGGAAGAGAGTTATGATTATCTGTTGAAAATGCCGATGAATTCCGTGACGGAGGAAAATGTGGCGAAGATTCTGAAGGAGAAGGAGGAGATGGAATCGGAGCTGAACGAATTGAAAGCCACGAGTGTGGAGACGATTTGGTTGAGAGAATTAAAGGCACTACGTTAGAGGGTTTGTTTTGGTTGTTTGGGTTTGGTTTTATTATTCATAAAAATATATATTTTTTTTTTATGAATTGAGTAGAGCTATTCAGCAGGAGATTCGGTATTGAGTTTTTGTATTTCTCTTTGAACAATGGACTCAATATAGGAGTCGTCTTCGCCCCATTGTTGGTATTCATCACCTTCTATTTTCACAACCACTGTATGAAGACAATGCTCCGGCTGGGTATTATCTCCATATAAATTTATTACTAAAGATACCTCTTTATGAATTATCCAGTTCATTAGTTGGAATGTATAGCGACTACATACACGTGTGTTTTTCACAACTTGTGTAAAAGTAATCGGCGTTTCTAAATCGTTCATTTATATAATAAGAAGATTTTATTTTACACCTTTTTACATTCTAAACACAGTCGATTTACCATCTCCTATATTTCTTTCAATAAAAATGATTTGCATATTATAATTTATAGAGAAAAATTACTAAATAGCGCTTTTTTTGACCCAAAAGTAGCTAAATAGCGTTTTTTCCATTCTTTTTGGAGAAAAATAGTTTTTTTATAAATTTGTAAAATATGCTTAATAGCTAAAAAAATAGTTAAATAGCACTTTTTACACCTTTGCACATTCAAAACGCCCGCTTTGCGGGCAGTTATGAGTGGGGAAGGTGATGCTGATTGCGCATCTTGGATGCGAAATGGTGTAAAACGCCCATTATTTATACATCTTTACCTTTTGTTTATTTTTTAGCGTCTATAATGGGTGTAAATGTGCAAAGGTGTAATATTTGGATTCTATGCGAGAGGTATGGCGGCTTCAAATGAATAGTGTGTTCGTTGGGTAAAAGTATACTGATACACTGTAGAACCCTGAAGATTATAATCTATTTCCATTACTATATGTGGAGCTCCTGACTTTATAGCGCAAAAACATACGCAGTTATAACTACCATAGCCCGCTGCCTCTACACGAACCCTGCCTTTCCCAATTAATGTACCTGAATAATAATTATTCGCAAATTGAATCAACGCAGAAGATAATGCTCCAGTCGTATTATAACCCGCAGGTAGTTTATAATAATAGGTCCCATTGCCGGCGGAAGCAGCAACACCACCTACCGGAACACCTGCCGAACCTACTGTATAATAACTCCAATTCATATACAGAGTCTTACCAACCACACTATACATATACACAAAACGAGTATTGGTGTTGTTGGATGGGGTTGGGTTTGGTGTTGATTCTGATATGACCACATTAGCAAATGTACCATTTTCACCAGTGTGATTTGCCAGTGTAGTCCATGGAACATAATTGAACAAACTACCGTTTATATTGATATTCGTCGCTCTTATTGTACCATTTACATCTAATTCAGCTGTAGGGTTGGTTGTATCGATACCCACGTATGTTTTTCCTCCTGATAAATTATTAATAAAACACACACTCGCAGACGGTGCTGAAAAATGTTGAATTAACAAAGTTTTAGTTACACCACGTTTAATTTGGAATGAGCTGTCGGCACCGATTTGGATTTCACCTCGACCTCTTATATCTCCAGATACATCTAAGATTGCGCCAGGTGAACTTATTCCTATCCCTACACTTCCAGTAGTTAATCCGCCATTCGCCGTTATTAATCCTGTCGCTGTTATACCAGCACTCGTAGTTAATAATCCTGTATTACTTATTTGTATTCCAGTTGCGGTGCTATTATTCGTTCCTAATCTAATTATTGAACTTGCTCCAGTAACTTGGTTAAGAATATCAAAAGTTCCTGCTGTACTAGCACCACTTGTAATATATGCTGTTGTTGTTGCTGGAGGACCAAATCTAATAGTTGGGTTAGTATTCAGTCTTATCTCACCATTCGCAGTTATTAATCCTGTAGCAGTAGTCGCACCAGTTAAGGTGGTTGTTCCAGTAGAAGTTAATACTTGTCCAGCACCAGTAGTTAAACCACCATTCGCAGTTATTAATCCTGTAGCAGT
>Ga0209135_1000259_pt1 | contig 19322 bp, 17 predicted proteins | sample LauGreSBDMM110SD_4_FD_187570 | JGI IMG/M metagenome (GOLD analysis project Ga0209135, IMG submission 187570) | Freshwater lake microbial communities from Lake Michigan, USA - Su13.BD.MM110.SD (SPAdes) (version 3) | ecosystem: Environmental > Aquatic > Freshwater > Lake | place: Lake Michigan... | reverse complement strand
GCAACTGAAGCCGTCACGTATTTCGAAAATCACATAAATTCTATTGCAACAAAATTATTAGAGCGACGCCCACCAGAAGTAGATAGTCAACTTAAACGACGGCAAGGATTCGCCGATGTCAACGCTGCTACTCGACAAGGCTTGAACACGCCACTCCACTTTGCATGTTGGTTTTATCCCGAAGTGCACCAAAAAGTGATTGAAACGATTCTTGATTGGCGTTTTGAGGCGAACATCGACGCGCAAAACAAACAAGGCCGAACCCCCCTGCATCTATTACTTTTGAATTTATCGCCATATTCGGAGAAACAACAACAACAGCAGCAATTGCCTGAAGACGTCCGAAACAAAATTATTTCCATTGCCAAATATCTTATCGACGTTGTTCGTGCAAACACTGATCTTACTGACATCAATCACGTTTCTGTCAAATCCCTTGCCCAAGAAGTCGATGTATACAATGAATTGTTTCGTGCACAACAACCCCAGGTTACACGAAACTATCTTACAACGCCACCTCTCGCGCCCAAGCAACCCAAGCAAGTGAATCCCTTCTCAATTAATGAAAAAATTGCTATTGACGTAATGGGTGATAAGTTGACGCTATTTGGTGAATGCATTCGACGCCAACCTAATGAAACATGCATTAAGGTCGAAAATTGTTATGCAGACGAGGCAAAAAAAAATGCCCAAGACTACGACAGTAATAAGGGCGACATCAGGAACAAAATAAAAGAACACTGTTATCAAAAACACCTCCCGCAACACATCACGTATGGACCACCACCACCACCAACAACCACAACAACAACCCCCAACGCCATTGGCCATCCAACACAAGCATCCACGTGATGACCTCATCACCTTTGACGAAAAACCCCACTTGTACTACATTGAAGGCCGAGGCGGCTACACGTCGGTAACGACGTGGAATCACAGCCATTTCGCCCATTTCGATGCCGACGCCATTCTCGACAAGATGCAGCACAAAATCGACACGGACCCCGCATACAAGTACTACAAGATGAGCCGCGACGAGATTAAACGCGACTGGGACAAGAACCGCGACCAGGCAGCCAACGCCGGAACCCGCATGCACGCGGATATTGAAAACTATTGGAATGGTCTGTCCGTCCACAACGATTCGCTCGAATACTCCTTTTTCCTCCAATTCGTCCAGGATTTCCCCCACCTGAAGCCGTACCGCACCGAATGGATGGTCTTTTACGAAGAGTACAAACTGGCCGGGTCCATCGACATGGTGTTTGAAAACCCCGACGACGGAACCCTCGAAATCTACGACTGGAAACGGTCCAAGGAAATCTCGTACGAAGCCTATGGCGATAAGACGGCCACCACGGCCTGCATCCGCCATCTCCCCGACTGCAACTTTTGGCATTATGCGCTGCAACTCAACGTCTACAAAACGATTTTGGAACACAAGTATGGGAAACGGGTCACCGGCCTGTACCTGGTCTGTCTGCACCCGGACTATGTCTACAAGACGTACGAGCGCATCCCGGTGCCCGTCCTCGCCAAGGAAATGTCCGACCTGTTGGAACACCGTGCCGCGGAACTGGCGGCAACAATATCCAGCAAGATCAAACTGGAGTAAGAGGAGCAGCAGTAGCGGGAAACATTGCGACAGAACCCGTCGGGATATCGTCGTGGTTCTTCGCTGACGACGCTAACGACGCTTTGGTTGCCTGAAAAATAATCTATGTCTTTGTTAATAAGGATGAAATCCATGTTTGGTTCCACCACCAAAACCATTCTCGTCATCATCTTTATATCCGCTCTCCTCTTTTTATGTTGTATGTTCTGCCTCTCGATGAAGAAGAAGAAGACGGAAGGAATGAAAGTAAAAGTAGACGAAGGAGACGAAGGACCCGAAGGAGACGTCGGAGGGGACGTTGGAGGAGACGTTGGAGGAGACGTCGGAGACGAAGGAGGAGACGTTGGAGGAGACGTTGGAGGAGACGTCGGAGACGAAGGAGGAGACGTTGGAGGAGACGGGATGAGAAAGGCCTAAAGAGTGTTTTACAGCTATGTCCACCGGTCTTTAGAATCGCCAAGGTCTGAAGACCTGGGTTCCCCGCTAGTGTTTTACTCTACACGGAAGCCGCTGGATTACGCTTTTCCAACTGTTTCCCCAACCAACGACGCAACGTCTTCTTGTCGGCATCGCGCACCGAAAAATTGATATAACGCATACGCTCCCACAAACGGTCACGCAAATCTTGGTCCAAGGCTTGCCGACAACAGCCGTCCACGTCTTTCACCATCATGCCACTCAACACTTTGCGAAATTGATGTTGCAATTGCGCAAAGAAGCAATCCCACCGCACAACCGTCAAGTTTAGCCATATGGGCTGGAACCCCTGTGCCGCCGCCCTTTCCGTGTCCTCCCAATCCCACACAAACATGGGTCTTTCTGCGGAGGAGGCAGCAGCGGCAAACGCGCACATCGGCAACACCTCGCTGCTTCCACCTCGAAGCAACAGCGCGTTTTCCAACATGTCCTGGAAAACTTCCACCAGCGAATGGGCATCCAATCGCTCCACATGCCACGTTTCCACCCGCAACGCCGTGGCTATCCACCCCCCAAAGGTCACGGAAGGACGAGGACACATGGGATGTTTCAGCCACGACGCAATCCCCTGACGACGACGCAATGCATCTCTCTGCCGCAAATCACTCACATCTCTTTCCAACTCCTCGACACGTGTGGCCAGACACTGCTGCCACGTGAGCTGGTTAGCTTGGTCCCAGGCATCGGTGTCGTCGCGTTCCCGTTTCTTGGTTCTATGGCACGTGCGATGTTTGCAAAACGTGCTTTCCGAAGAAATATACTCGCAGCTGACCTGATGTTGGACAAACAGGTCACGAAATTCAAACTGTCTGGAGCACCGTTGGCACATCAACCCCGACCCCGAGCTGCTGCTACTGCTTTCCGTCGCTGCCATCGCCGTAGCCGATTTCTTCTTCTGCACAGTCAGCAGAGCAACCTGGGTGAGAACCGATGTGTATTTTAGCGGGGGAACCTGAGGCTGGCGTTAAAATAAAAGTATACGCACAATATAAGATTGAACAAACAGACGATGAATAGCAGTTCCTACGACAAAGAAGAGGGAAAAGACCCAGAAGTCGAAGAAAAGGCAAAGAAAGAAATCGAATCAGAATTTGGAGATTTGCTATCCAAAATGAAATCCAGAGCAGGTACTTGGCGACCCGCTCACGAAGAAAAAGTAAATAAAGAAAAATTAAAACTTGAACAGTTGAAACAAAAACTAAAAGAAAAAGATGCGGAAATAGAACAGGCCAAAACGGAGAAGAAGCAACTTTCAAGCAATCTGTTCATGCTCAATAATGACTCATTAGGTTATTCTAACAAAATGAAGAAATTAGTAGATTTGATTAAGGTACTAACGGAAACACGACATGTCGTGAAATATAATATCGACCTTTCGGAAAAAAGACTACGTACCTTGAAAAAAAGTAATTTTGGTGCGAAATTGGAAGAAGTTGTTAGATATTTGTATCGCGAAATACCATATCTCGAAACCCACCCTCCTTCCCCGGAGCCGCAACAAAAACGAGTACGAGTAAAACCGAAAACGCAGAAAGAACTAGATTCCGAACGGGAAAGACGTAAAATCAGTGAGTGGCGCCCCCCTGCTCTTCCTCTGACACAATTTTTACACAGTAGCGACAGTCGCAGTCGCAGTCGCAGTCGCAGTCGCAGTCGCAGTCGCAGTCGCAGTCGCACTCGCAGTCGCACTCGCACTCATAGTCGCAGTCGCAGTCGCAGTCGCACTCGCAGTCGCACTCGCAGTCGCACTCGCACTCATAGTCCCAGTCGCAGTCGCAGTCGCACTCGCACTCATAGTCCCAGTCGCACTCGCAGTCGCACTCGCACTCGCAGTCGCACTCGCACTCATAGTCCCAGTCGCACTCGCAGTCGCAGTCGCAGTTACAGTCGCCTATAACCAACTCAGAGCCCAGCTATGCAGCTCAGAATCGCAGGGTTCCCCGCTAGACTCATTTTTTCTCGCCTTACAAAAAATGAATCTGGAAGAGTCCGTCAACCATGCAATGTTAGACAAAGACAAGTATGTGTATTACATGTGTTTCTTGTTGGACCCCGCATACAGAGAGCTATCCATCTTAAGCCAACCCGAATTTTCAGAGTTGCATGCAGCTCTTCCGGATCCGCCGTTCACGCCCGAACAAGAATTCGTCAAACATGTATTTCCGCATCATCCTGAAAAGAAAATAAGTGGTGGAAAGAAATCGGATTCCTCCGAAGTACCAAAATCGCTCGGGCCCGTTTTGCAACCCATCGACGAACCTGTGGATAAGTCCAACGACGAGTCCAACGACGAACCCGACGAAGAGAAAGAAGAAGACGATAAACCTGTGGATAAGTCCAACGACGAGTCCAACGACGAACCCGACGAAGAGAAAGAAGAAGACGATAAACCTGTGGATAAGTCCAACGACGAGTCCAACGACGAAACCAACGACGAAGAGAAAGAAGAAGACGACGAACCTGTGGATAAGTCCAACGACGAGTCCAACGACGAACCCAATGTCGAAAAAGCCCCGTTGGACCAAAAGACCGAGCACTTGTCCGTCGAAGAACTCCGTACACGACTCCTCCAACATTTCCCCATCCAAACCTTTTTAGACACGCTTGCCCAACACGACCTCACCTTGCCCGAACTCTACATTCAGGACAATTACTGGCTGCAAAGCCACCCGTGTCAGAGCAAAGGATGCCAAGAACTCTCGCTCGAGAATTTGAACCACGGGCCCTTCCTGTGCGACGCCATGCACACACAACGCGACCACCACTGTGTCAAAAACGTCCGGTCCTTGTTGGAAGACATGATTCGCGAGTCGCTGGCCAAGAAGAAAATCGAACTGGTCCAACAGCACGTCGCCACCAAGGAGGAAATCGACGGGTATCTCGCACGCATTTCGAGCGTCAACGAGTTCCAACAACTTCCCAAAGAAGACCAGGAACAATTCCTTTCGTTTTTCCGAAACCAACCTCCCCTCGAAGATGCCATCCACGACGTCTTTTACAACGACGATGAACATGACGATGATCATAACGACAACGACAATGACAACAAACCTCACGAAGACGATGAAACAAAAACGGGAGGGGGCAACAACAACAACAACAAACCACGTACAAAACCAAAAACATGTGCCCGACGCAGCGACGACGACGTCATTGTCGACAAAGTCTTGCCCCTCATGATTCGATACATGTCCACCCTCACCGTGCCCCTGGGTCTCACGGCGCGTCAGGTGATGCGGGGTAGTATGGAAAGAAGACATTGGAAAGAGCGAGTGTTCCCCCGCAAAAGCTCAATGCATCGCACGGGCGGGTCCACGAAACGCGCAGCAACAAAAGTGGAAGAAGCCATGGAAAAGTTGCACGACGAACGGTGGTGGTCAAAACAACAGACCAAAGAGTTGCTGCAATTGAAATCGCAAGTGGAATTTAAATTGCAAAGCTGCCATGCATCATCCACGGAAGGAGGTGCAGTCACCACACGCAGTCGGAGACATTTCACGACAACCGCCAAAGAAGAAGACGACGACAACAGCAACAACGACAACAGCATTAGCAACAGCAACAGCAACAGCAACAACAACGACAATGACGAATGCGACGACCACCTGTTGGAAGTGTTGGAACGGGTCGAAGCCGAACTCTTGACCAAGTCCATTTACAAAAACGAACACCAGATGAAGGCCGACGCTGAACGAGAAGAGGACCTGGTCGAACACGTCCTCGAGGAACAAGAACACGAAAAAGAGCACCACCACAATGACAGTGAAATCTCGGACCTTCGCGACGCCATCGCCCGAACCAAAGACACGCTCCAACATGTCAGGAACGAAATCATCCTGTATGAATCGGAAAAAGGTCAGGACAGCACAACTCTTCTTCAAGGAGCACGCAGCGAGGAACGCGAAACCCGCACGGAATTGGAAAATCTCCAAACATCACTCGCACAAAAAGAAAAAGTAGCGAAATCACCATCCTCCTCCAAATCGACCACCACAGAACAGGAAGACAAATTCAAAAAAATTCTGTCCGATGAACTCGACGTGCGCATCGGAGAACATCACGGAGTTGTCATGACCATGTATTTGCAAGTGATTGTCTTGGTCCGCCGCCAAATACGCGAAGTAGTCGAAAAAATAATGCCCCACGATGCTCGCGAAAAACACAAGGAAAACAAATTTGACATCCTCTCGTACGACTCCAATCGAGCGTGGACTGGGGAACAAGGGTATTTGACGAAAAACTGGAAAGCGACGACCTCCACAGTGGCCGTCGGCACACACAACGTGACCTTGAAATCCATCGACGCCATCTACTTGATTTTCAAAAACCAATACGTATTGACCGCAGTCTTATTTGCTTTACAAAAAGTCAAACGGAGAATGTGTCGTCGCATTCAACAACTGATGTTTCTCACCAATGTGGACGCCAAACCATTGAATCAGAAAGAAGTTGTCCAAGAGCTGATTACTACCTTTCGTTTATATTTTCCAACACATATCATCCCCCAAGGTCAGAAAATCATTCGTGACGGATTAGAATCTGTAAAACTGGGGTTGAATATGATGAACCTCGCCAATTTCGGAATCGTCGGAAATGCCATCAACGCCGTCATCTTATTCATCGTCTGCGCATCCGAAGACGCGTTTGAAGAAATGTGCTCGGCCAACTTTTTGATGACTACCGCGACCCAACTTGTCGACATTTTGGATTGGTTCCACTGTTTCACAGAGTCTGCGACGCACAAATTGAATCAGTCGATATTCGGCAATATGGATATATTTCACGTGTGGAACATGGACAATTATAAAATTGAACTCCATGTTCTGACAGAACATGGACAAGGGTACAACTTGGGTCATGAAGTCTACGTGGAAGACTGGGATTATAAAAACCTGGAAGCAAAAATGCATCATCACTCTACCACCGGTACCATGTTCACATATTACCCACCGAAGAAAGAAGAGCGAAAACAATGGGAAGCTCGAGTGTTTCGCGTGCATGGCAACGATTACGCCGCGTACGCCTTGTGCAATGGACACACCACGTTTGTCAAAAATGAAAACAATGAACGCGACACCAAAATCACCAAAACGTTGGGCACCTTTTCACTCAGCAAATCCCGTTACGATGACATTTATGCCTATCCCGCCAACCTTGACATGCTGTCCATGTTGTTGGCTGACAAGGCCTTGACTGTGGACCAAATACAACCCCCGGGTCTGCGGTTTCCCATCGGACATTGGTCGCAATCCGCCATTCGGAAACAACAAGACAAGACCCACAACCGACTGTTGACGGACATCTACCCTTCCAACGACAAACCCTTTGACTTTTATGCATCGTCACCTACCGACAAGGAAGAACGTGAAAAGTTTGAAATTTTTCAATCCTACTTTCCGGGCAAGTCCGCAGAAGAAGCTCGCACCCGAACACTAAGTAAAAAATACATTAAAAACTATACGGGAAGTGGCATTGTGTTTCGTTTTTCTTCGACACGCGGTTTAGTATTCGCCAATTCATCGTACGCGTTCAAGACGGCCAACGAGCTGAAAGAACAAGAAGAGGAAATCAACAATCCAACGACCACGGTGCTAGCCGATGCCGACGAGAATGAGCCCGCTTCGAAGAAGAAGAAAATCGAAGGAGGGACAACCTTGTCCTTGCGCACGTACACGAACAACAACAAAAACAAGACCAAAAAGAATCAGTCCTCGTGATGAATCTTGATGGTTTTGCGTTTGGATAACAAGGATTTGTACCGGGGCAGCTCTTGCGAAATGCGCACGTGTTTCTTCGCAGATTTCACACCTCCTACTCCTCCTCCCTTGCTCAATGCCGACTTGATTGTCCCCGTCGAAGACGAAGACGAAGACGAAGATGAAGGAGGGGGAGGAGGCTTGAGTAGCAACACTTCTTCTCGAAACAACAACCAAATGCAGTTTAGGCGATGAAACACCATCATGGTGGGAGGCACCACAATGTCCATAGGAACCGCCGGCAACGTTTGGGTCCAACCCGCCGACCTGGCACTGCCTCGAGCAAAGTCGACCAGATTGGTAGTCGGCGTCACGAAAAAGGTTTCAACGTCGACCAGTTGAAACCGCCGCTTGTCCGGACGTTGATGACGCTGTGCATGTATCATGCCCAACAATGCCGATTCCGGCAGCACTCTCTTCTCCATCGTCATTGGAACACTGACCGAAGAAGAAGACAGGAGTTTCGCCGAAGTCCGCACCATGTCGACCAACGTTCCCGCAGTATCCACCATCATCGACACGACACAAATCTCATCTTGTGCCACAAGGTCCTGCATCAACGTTTGCTGCGCTCTTGGGTGCGCAAGAAACAACTCTTTCAAAGACGACGACGACGACGACGACGACGACGACGACGACGACATCCTGTTCTGTAACATCCAGTTCTGGAACGCCTATATATTCTTTGTTGTGAGGAGGGATGCAAAGTCCTCACAAAAAATGATGTTCGATTTCAACGAACCCAGCGTCCGCCGGTGTTTATTTCCCCTGTATCGCGCAACGTTCGATTGCAGTACTACGACGTGCAAACGTGGTTTCATGTTCACGAAAAACATGCGGCATCTTCATATTTTTTTTTCAAGTCGAAAGAGTGAGAGCGGGAGAGGTGTGTGCAGTAGCGATACCCTAAAGCATCCCACCATCTCTTTATATCCTTTTTTTTTCTAAGTACACTTTAATCCCCCCAAAACCAAATCCAATTCCCACGTTTTCGTTTTCATGGCAGGAAAACGAAGATTTGGGTATGACTGGACAAAATTTAAATCGCAACCGGTTCGACCAGGCGAACCTCGCGTCGTTCGTGTCGTGAAAGATGGGCAAGAGCATGTGGCAGCATATGTAGGAAATCCCGACGGGGCAACCGAAAAGGAGCGTAACCTGTTTGAATACGTCGACAAAGACGGAGAAACTGTCCGTACCAATCTGTCGACATTCTTGCACCACTACAAATGTACCAATTGTTCGCCCTGGCAATCGGTGGAACTCAAAGTGTTTAACGCGAATGGAGAATTCTTGTGGGTGAAAATCGGGAATCCCACCTTGGGGATCAAAATCGAACAACCTCAACAAGGAACCCGCAAAAAGAAGTCTCCGTTGCCTGTACCTCCTCTCCCGCGCAATATGAATCATCGGCCTCCTGCAGCTGCTGCACCTCGTTCCAAAACACTGTCTCCCTCTGACGAGGAGCCTGCCGCTGCCGCTCGTTCCAAAACTCTGTCTCCCTCTGACGAACCACCAGCAGCAGCAGCATACAAACCTCCTCCAGCGGCAGCAGCAGCCCACAAACCTCCTCCAGCAGCAGCAGCCCACAAACCACCTCAAGCAGCAGCGGCAGCAGCAGCAGCAGCTGCCAATCGACCCAAACAAATGCCCAACAACAGCGATATGATTAGAAAAAACGAAGCAGATATTGCCACGTTATACAAGGAAAGTACAAAGTCGTTGAGAGAACTCAAACTCTCGTATGAAAAATATACAGACGCGTTGATTGCGAAATTAAGTGCCCGTCAAAAATTACAAATCGAGTGCGAAGAGCAATTGAAGAAATACCGAGAACGCGTCCACAAATTAAAAGACACCGAAGGCGAACAGAAACGTAAATTTGAAGAGCAGCTCAAACTGGAAAAGGAGGGATTACAAAAACAAATTGCAAGTCTCCGAAGACGAAACCACGAGTGCGAAGACCAGTTAAGAAACGAAAAGCAACGACGACATCAAGACCAAATTCAAACCCGGAAATTACGCTTTACCAAGGACGAGGCGTACAAAAAACTGGAACGCAATTTCAACAAGACCATGAAACGCCATGAAAAGAGAGAACAAGAGTTGGTGGAACAACTCGATGATTGTCTGGACACCAAGAAAGGCATATGGACAGAATATACGACCGGTGTCGGTAGACCCTATTATGTCAATTCTCGTACAAATCAAACGGTATGGAATTTACCTCCGAATGCACGCGTGATTACAGATGAAGAACGCAAAGAACGCAAAGAACGAATGCAAGAACAAGCTAGAAAACCTGCAGCTGCAGCTGCAGCAGTAGCAACAGCAACGAGTTCACCGGCCCAAAGAAAATCATCTTCAACACCGAATGATGACTCCTCCAGTGATGGCGAAGAAATAATAATAGAAGAAGGTTCTGCTGCACCGGCTGCTGCATCAGCTACTGCATCTGCTGCATCCCTTTCAACGGCTCTTGAATCTGTGTCGGAATCGGTGTCCAAACAATTTGAGATACGAAAAAAAAAGAAAATTGAAGAATTGGAAGAACTAAAAAAAAAATTGTCGATCAAAGAAAAAAATATTAAAAATAATCCTTACCTACTATACATTCCTAATTATAAACCAATAATTGAAAATGAACTTAATAGTTTAAAAACCAAAATTAAAACCGTAGAAGCAGAGTTGCGTCAAGATCTGCAAACTCTGGTGGAACAGGAACGACAACAAGCAAACGAAGCACAACCATTGCAATCCGTGCAACAAAATGACGATTCGAGTGGTGACGAGGAAATATTGGAAGAAGGTTATGCCGGACCATCTCGTGAAGAAATCTTAGCACAACGAGCGGAAGAACAACGGAGACGACAACAACTAGACGAAAGAAATAGACAAAGACAGCAAATGGCCCGTAGAAATGCAGAGCAATCCAGATTGTTTCGCGGAATTCAAAAAGGCTCCAAATAAAATTCCAACATTGCTTTTTCCACGAAGAGTGCCCCGTTTTTCAACACCTTTTTCCCCAAATACACTGCGACCAAATGATGGTCTTCCATCGTCAACGCACCACAATAGTCGGAACGGCAATCTGGTGAGCAGCAGGCATCACACACCAACCGAGTCTCGTAGCGGCACTTGTAAAATAATAATCCTTCTTCCTCGTTGAAACGCCGACAAAACGCCCAACCGCCACGTGTAAACAAGTTCGTGGCCATTTCATACTCGGAATCCGACCGCTCAAACTGCAAATTGTCGGCATCCCCCACAATGTATTGGAAAATGTAACGTCCAATACATGACGGAATCTTTTTCATCCATGTTTCCAACACGTCGGTTGGAATAATAATAGTGGTGACGCATGAGGTGGTGTATCCCTTCATTCATGCAACTCGTTTGTGCAAAACGTGCTAGGTTGCCATTTTATATCTTCTCTCTCTCTCTCTCTCTCTAATGAGCGAGCAGCTGAAAGCAAACTACTCGACGTTCGGACCGGGGGCTTTCTTTCCCAGGCTCCGGGAACAGGGTCATTCCAACATTCCAACAAGTCATAAAAAGGATTTTTGGACGGGGGGGCGAAGCGAGCCTGTGTGCAAATTTTGGAAGGACATATTGCATACAGGCTCGCTTCGCTCGCCCGCCCCCCGTCCAAATCTTCATGAATGTTTGAAAAGCTTCTTGTTGGAATGTTGGAACGACTGGTTCCTGGACCAGCCGTTTCACTTGCCCAGTAACTACCCCGTCGTTCGGAATGGGTCCTGGAGCCTTGGAAAGAAAGTCCCTGGGTCTAAACGACGAACCCACGACGAACCACGACGAACCACGACAGAACCCTTCGTGTTCGTCGTGGTTCAACAATCCAACATCGCTAATGAAATTGGAAAAACAATTTCTGTGTCAAGGATAGATATGAAATGATGATGAGCGAAAAACCCAGTTTTGTCTACTTGTTGGAAGCGAGTCCGAGTGGGGCAACCTATGTAGGAGCCACCGTCGACGTCGACCACCGCTTGCGACAACACAACAAAGAATTGGTGGGCGGAGCACACGCCACCACCCTGCGTGTCCAACGCGGCGAACGCTGGCGTCGTGTTCTCTACGTCAGCGGCTTCCCCGATTGGACGGCGGCATTGCAATTCGAGTGGCGTTGGAAGCAATTGTCTCGCAAACCCCATTTGAAATCCTTGAAACCCTTGGACCGGAGACACCAGGCCTTGCAACTCTTGCTGCACCTGGAACGACCCACCACCAAAGCTCTGAGGTTCCAAGACTGGCCTTCCTCACTCTCCTCCGCCGCAGAAAAAGGACCCCAGCTACATTATGAACAACCACCACAATCACACCATGTCGAACTCAGCCACAGCAACACACCCGAGTCCACACCGTTGTCCGAAACGGCAACGTAAACACGAAGCAGACGAAAACAAGTCCCCTCACCAAACCACCACGAACAACAACAACAACAGCAAGTGCGGAATGTGCATGTACTTTTGGCCGTATTGCGACGCGTGCATCTGTCCCCCCCGCACCAATGCCAAGACGGCGGCGGCGGATACTACAAAGAAACATCCTTGGATAATAGCTTTGGAACAAGACGTTTTGAAACGAAATCCCTTGTTGGATGCGGAGACTCTGATAGAATGGGACGACCTGTTGGAACCGATGCACTATATGAAACGTTTGGTCAAATATTGCAAAGTAGACAACAACATACCGAGCCAAACGACAATTGTTTCTAGCGAATAGCAAAGTCAATGAAAATCCATCGATATGACACCCCTCCCTCCACACCTTTACCAAGAACTCTGTGCGCCAATGGAAAACGAAGAAAAGCCCGAGCCATTTTTGCATGGTGGGCTTTCCGAAAAGTACACGCCAATGAGCGTTCCAACAAAAAAACCATCGGCGTTTTCCATGACGGAAGAAGAACAACAACAATTGTTGGACCGACAAGCCAATCTTCGAGAACGATGGAACGAGATTTACGAATCACCGCCGCCGGACATTGTGGTCGATTACCCCGAAGACCCCGCGTGGTTTGATCTGGTCAAGTTTCCGCCATTCCACATCATTCACTTTTTTTGCAAATCGGGCCATCGCTCGGCGGCTCAACCAGGTTCTGGCGTGGTTCCAACATTCCAACAAGACACAAAATAAGATTCCATCATCATCATTGCAAGTTTTTTTTAGGTTGCCTTAGGCCTTTATTACCTGGATTATTTTTAAAATAAAAAGTGTGTTGTTGGATTGTTGGAATGCAGAACAGCAGACAGGACCAGCCGTTTCGCTTAGACCCAGGGACTTTCTTTCCATGGGTCCAGGAGCACGTCGTTCCAACATTCCAACAAGACACAAATGAATCATTCAGTTTTGCAGAAAGTAAAAACTCTTTTGTTGGATTGTTGGAATGACACCAGACAGGACCAGCCGTTTCACTTGCCTACCTAGTGACTAGTCGCTTAGACCCAGAGACTTTCTTTCCAGGGGCCCAGGAGCACGTCGTTCCAACATTCCAACAAGACATGAAATAATATGATTTAACTTTTTTACATTGTCAGATTTTTTTATAGAAAGTGTGAGAAAAGCACGAAAGAGCTCTCTCTTTTGTTGGATTGTTGGAATGACACCAGACAAGACCAGCCGTTTCACTTGCCTAGTGACTAGTCGCTTAGACCCAGGGACTTTCTTTCCATGGGTCCAGAAGCACGTCGTTCCAACATTCCAACAAGACACAAATGAATCATTCAGTTTTGCAGAAAGTAAAAACTCTTTTGTTGGATTGTTGGAATGACACCAGACAGGACCAGCCGTTTCACTTGCCTCAACCCAGACCTTGTCTGGGTTGGTCATTGCCACGACAGAACCCTGAGAAAAGCACGAAAGAGCTCCAACAAGACTCAAATTGTTTATTTGGGACCATGTCCATACACAGGCTCGCTTCGCTCGCCTTGGCGATTCCAGACCAAAAATCTTCTCAGATCTATACATATCTTCCTTTGCATGTTTGGCACACAGCAACGCGTCGTAGAAAAAGTGGTCGAAAACGGCCACGTCGTCCGTGACATTGACATGTCACTGATTCGCCCCAACCCAGGTCAGTTTCTCATCCAAGGCTTGAACCGCAATGTGCCCTTTGTCGCCACCAACATGAGCCCCAAAACGTTGCAGTCCGTGTTCCAACAAACACGACAGCAACAACCCAAGCGAACATACCGGAAAAAAGCCACGTCGTCATCATCGTCTCATAAACGCAAACTAGGGAAAAAGAAAGGATTTAAAAAAACGGTGACCAGAAAAAAGAAATGATGCAGCAGCCCGAGCGATTTTTAAATTGGGTGTTGCATTGGATACGCGTCTTGTCGTTTCGCGTGTTCTGTGTCGTCGTCGCTCTCACCCGACCATGGAATCTTCATCCCCTCGCAGCCACTGCTGCTGCTACTACTATACCCATGTTACCCGACGACGTGTACAAAATGAAACGCCGTGAACGGTTCGTGTCCTGGTTTGACCAGCAACATTCCAACAACAACAACAGCAAAAACAATGAAAACGTCGATGCGTGTTTTTTCCCGTCGTCGGTTGCAAAGACTGCTTTAGATAAACAGGCCACCACCACAGCATTTGCCGACTACAAAGCCCAAGTGTTGCCCAAAGACAATCCGCTCGAACTGCGATGGCGCAAACGCCTCTTGATGGAATTCACTCCCCGCGGCCTCGTCCTCATGTACTATGACGCGTTCAAACGGGGATTCGCCTATTATTCGGACACACACATGCCCTATGGGATCTTGAATGCGGCAGCCATGAAATATGTCATGACATTCCGATGCCAGGCCTTTTTCGTCGACGAAGAATACTACGTTTCCCAACCCCAACAATCCCAAAATGACTATACGAGTCCCTTGCTTCAACTCGAACATGAAGAAGAGGATGTAGCGACCAAGAAACATGTAAAACCTTCCAATGTGAAACCAACTCCTGTGGGACCGTTTCTTAAACCCAAACCAACGACCACGACCACGATGACCACGACGACAATCGCGGGACAAACGTCGGACACAGCCGCCGCCGAACTGCGCAATTCGCCCGAACTGCACAAAAACCGATTCATCCATCTTGGAAAACTCGTCAATCATAAAATGTTGCCATCCCCTTCCTCCGTCCACAAGGCCAATCCCCTTGCAGCAGCAGAAGCAGCAGCAGAAGCAGCAGCAGCAACAGCAGCAGCAGCACCGATGCTGAGTTATGCCGAATATAAATTTTGGCAAACACATGGGGCCGCCGCGGCAACTGCAAGTCAAGTCCTGGACGACTTGCAGTAGCGGCAGCCATGTCCACCGGTCCACCGGAGGCTAACCAAAAAACATTTCATCGCTGCTACAAAAGACGATGAACAAGAATTTCGCCACCGCCTACATCACTACCATGTTTTACCTGTTCCAGTCAACCCGCATGTTTCATGTTGCTTTCGCCGCAGCCAACGGCATGAAAAAAATCAAACTCAAGACGAGCCAACGTCTGGGCAAAACCGCGCAACAAAAAGTCTACCAGGACTTTTTGCAGCAATCCAACATTAGCATGATCGTCGCCGTCGGGTGTGCAGGCACGGGGAAAACCTGGTTGGCGTGTCACGAAGCCGCGCGTGCCCTGGCGAGCGGCGACGTGGACCGCATCGTCTTGACCCGTCCCATCGTGCCCGTCGACGGCGAAGACGCCCTCGGATTTTTGCCGGGGTCCCTGGCCTCGAAAATGGACCCCTGGACCCGTCCCATGGTCGACATTCTGGCCCCTCTCCTTCCTCCGCCCCTCCAAAAACAAGTCGAAATGATTCCTCTGGCTTATATGCGCGGTCGTACCTTTGACCGCACGTTTGTCATTGCCGACGAGATGCAAAACAGCACGCCTGAACAAATGCTCATGCTGGTCACGCGCATCGGCAATCATTCGCGCGTGGTCATCACCGGTGACCCTCAGCAGACGGACCGGTCCTCCACCAAAGGCAGCAGCAGCAGCAGCAGCAGCAGTAGCAGCAGCAGCAATGGCTTGGCCGACTTGGTTTCCCGACTGCAACAAAAATCGCCTGGTCAATCGCGGGAGCAATATGACGGCAGCAGCGGTTCCTCGTCGTTGATACGTCTGGTCCATTTCACCTCGGACGACGTGCAACGGAGTGCCTTGGTCACAGAATTGTTGGAACGCATCTATGCACAACCCAAGCTGGTTCTCTCGTCACCATCACCACCACGACCACCACCACCACCACCACCATCTACAGCAGCAGTGAAACAAGGTCCTTTCCCCCCACCGCCGCCACCGCCGCCAACCTCGTCGTCGAATCCGACATCGACGAGTCGTCAACGTCCCGAACCGTCGCAAGACTGCGCTCTCATCATCGACGACCCATACATGCGTCGACCGTTCAAGTTGTACTAGTACGAAGTTCTGCATGAATTTCATTTTTTCTTTTCGGACGGTGTAATAATAGTAAAAAGGACCACCCGTATGCAGCCACAACCACTCCTGAAACAAAAGCGAAACCCGCCGCCCACGGAATTGGAACTGTTGACGCAAGACAATCAAGAACTCGAACTTTTAGGACAAGGAACATACGGATGTGCCTTTTACCCCGAAATCACGTGCCAAACGCATCACATCTCCAAGACATCCCGCAACTTCTTGAGCAAAATCCAACTCGACGACGATTCCCTCCAGCGCGAAATCCAAGTCGGCAAACGCATCGTTCAAAAGCTTCCGACATACCGCGCCTTTTTCGCACCCGTGACAGAGTCCTGTCCCGTCCAACTGTCTCGACTTCGCCAAGACAAAATCCAACAGTGCGACGTTTTAAAAAAACAACAATCCAAACGTATCGTGTCCAGCAAAATTCCCTTTGTCAGCAAAGTCACACTCGGGGAGTATTTTTCATTGACCAAAAAAAAGTCATCGTCCACCGTCGAATACGTCAAAAAGCTAATCAATACCTACTTGTATCTCTTGAAGAGTTTCAACGTCCTCAACACCCAGCTCGGAATCGTGCATTTGGATGTCAAAAACGACAACATCATGTCCAAAAACGGCAGACCCATTCTCATCGATTTCGGATTATCCTATTGCATCGACTGGCTGCAGTATCCCAAATATCTCGAATTCAAATACCCCTTTGGCATTCAAAGCTACTCGTATTCCCCGTGGTGCATCGAAATCTGTTTCCTCACGGAAGTAGCTCGACATGTACGCGGCGGCGTCGTCCCTGGCGCGAAAAACCAACATGGCGGATACGCCGACGAGGCCACGTTTCAATCTCCCGTTCCCTCAAGTCTGCTGGACAGTTTTAAAACGCACGCCCAAGACTTTGTCGACCACAATTTCCCAGCGAATCTCTTCTCCGATGCGGAACGTAAACTGTACCTGACTCAACTCCAGGCATGGATTGACGCCCTCCCCCAAAAATCGGTATCCGCACTGTGGACCGCCATTCTTTCCAGCTACAACACATGGGACTTGTACGCCGTGGCCATGACTTATTTGGAGGAACTGTCCCATTCGGGACTGCTCCGCGAGAACCGAGTGGAACTGTCCCATTCGGGACTGCTCCGGAGCGATGATGAACAACAAACCACGTTTTCCCCCATTCGCGCATTCATCCGTCAATTGAAAACTACTCTGTTGGCCATGCCGGGTAAACGCCCCTTGGCGATGCAACTATTTCAAGACGCCCGAGCAATTTTCGCCAAAATGAGCTCTTCCAACTACAAAACCATCCAACAAACAGCGTTGAATCCCAAACAGCACCGAAAACAGCAGCAACAGCATCAGGCCGTGAAACTCAACATTGCCCTGCTTCAGAATCCAGCAGCCACGACGTTTCCTCATCCATAAACCAATGCGTCAAACCAACGACCCATGGGTATATACCGTGGGTGGTCTACCATCTTTTTCCAAGGGCTTTGGCTCTCCGTAGTAGTAGTATTCATTTTGCGATGTTCCAACTTGGACAGCAACACCGAGACATTGTGGGTGAATCCGTCGGACCTGCGAATACACACATGGTCCGGAATCACGAGCTGATTCAACGCCACCACCACCACTTCTTCTTCTTCTTCTTCTTCTTTTTCCTCCTTCGCGTCGTTGTCCCACAAATGCAACAAGGTTTCGACTATCCAAGGATACAACCGGTCGCTGCACGGCTTCTGTCTTGGTCCGCCGTCGCCCCCGTCGGCCATGGGCCCGCGTCGCCGTCGGTACAATTGAACATACCTGTCCCACGCAGCATCCAGTCCTTTCTCGTTGTGCAAGGCACGGTGCACCCACGTTTCCAATCGCCGTTCCCCCCATCGGTGTTCCAACAACGACAACTTCATCGGGCAACAAGGTTTGGTGTTGGAAATGATGCGACGAAACGCACGACGTTGTTCCGTGGAAGGAACTCGTGAGGTACCCGAAAACCAGGTTTGCACAAACAACTCGAACAACCACAACTTTTTCTTCGACGTTTCGCGCGGTACCCACTTGGCCACCACCGCGCTATCCGCATCGCCGCGTTTTAATTTTCGCACCATCATTTCTACAGCCGTTTCCACAAACGGCGGCAAATGCTGCTGCTGCGGACACGGCCTCAACGCACAGCACAGTCCCGGTACATCTCGCCACGAACCGTACCCCAGAGAAAGCAACGCATCCAATGCGCACACGGCCACCACGGGGTAATAGGCATACCACACTTCCAACATCATGTAGGTAAGTCGACGCTCGCCGCGTCCACCCACAATATCGCGATTCCATGCCACGATCACGAATAGTGTGCGAAGTGTTTCCTTGTCGCACTCGCCGAGAAGCTGTTCCAACATGGACTTTAGTTTTAAAAACGCATCGTCGACATGATCTTCATCGTCGCGACCGCTGCAACGATACAATGTCAACCTGGAAACAAAGTCGTCCAACAACGACATTGAGGGAGGATCTATTCCTTCTTTTTTTTCAGAGGGGGGCGGGGCGGGGTACCACTTCAAACGAGTGTAACGATGTGATGATGATGTTGGACGAGAAATCGGTCGACGACGGGATTGTTGTTGGCGACTACCCCCGCGTACTTCTTCTCATTGAACCACCAGAACGCTTTATGTGCATTTTGAATTTCCTGCGTGAAAATGCGGTCAATGTGACAAAATGCCAAACGATGGTGCATCAACTCTTCTTTGATTTTTCCTTTTACATCCATCAAATGTTCTAAACGACAATTATATTTTTCGTGATTGTTTTCCAACATTGCAGTCTTGTATTCAATGTAACGAATTTCATTTTTCACGTCTTTGAACTTGGCAATGAGATTGCGACGAGACCCTTCCACCCGTTTGATGAACGAAAAAATGTTAATGTTGCAAATGACTGGAAACGAACGGACCACGGACGTGGGCACCAACTGCGAATTCCATTCTTTAATTTCATTGACTTTTTTCTCGATTTCTTGAATTTTT
>Ga0209135_1000258_pt1 | contig 19330 bp, 18 predicted proteins | sample LauGreSBDMM110SD_4_FD_187570 | JGI IMG/M metagenome (GOLD analysis project Ga0209135, IMG submission 187570) | Freshwater lake microbial communities from Lake Michigan, USA - Su13.BD.MM110.SD (SPAdes) (version 3) | ecosystem: Environmental > Aquatic > Freshwater > Lake | place: Lake Michigan... | reverse complement strand
GAATCATTAATACTGCTTGGGCTGAGCCAAATTTTCATGCCCGCTTTACACCGATTTCGCGCACCTATCAATACAAAATAAATGATGGTGGCAAAGTAACTGCACCTCTTGATCGGTATGACAGCGCTGAGTGGTTTCGGCCATTAGATATTGAACTTATGAATGCTGGTTCAAAACTCTTATTAGGTGAGCATGATTTCTTCGCTTTTTGTAAGTTTAGAGAGGGCGGAAGTACGGTTAAAAATCTTATAAAATTTGATTGGTATCGTGATGAAAATGGTGTGGTGATCGGTGAGATTAAAGCAGATTCTTTCCGATATAACATGGTCAGAAATTTAGTAGGTGCAGCGGTCTGTGTTGGCGAAGGTAGATTTAAACCAGAGTGGATGCTTAAAACTTTGCAGGACAAGGTGAGAATTTCAGATAGTTATGTTTTTCCAGCCAAAGGTTTGACGTTAATAAGTATTGAATATCCACCAGCTGATCAATATTTGAGCAATTATGAGAAATACCTGCAATCTGAAGATCTGGCCACCGATGAGGTGGATTTCTAAGCGGGGGAAGATTGCGGTTTTGACCCAAAGCCAGTGGAAAGGTAATCTTGCCCCTCTGGAAATGACCCGATTGGGAAAATCCTTAAATAAGAAAGCGAGATGCTTGTGCGCACATTTACACCAAAAGCTGGTGAGATTACCCGTAGTTGGTACCTCATCGATGCTCAAGATGTAGTGCTTGGCCGTCTTGCAACCCATGCTGCACATTTACTTTACGGAAAACATAAAACTACATTTGCTCCACATATGGATATGGGAGATTTCGTAGTAGTAATTAACGCTGAGAAGGTTGTTCTAACCGGATCAAAAGGAACACAAAAGTTTGCATACCAACACTCTGGTTATCCAGGCGGCATGACTGCAACTGTTTACTCAGATATGTTTGAAAAGTTTCCAACTCGCGCAGTTGAGAAAGCAATCAAGGGAATGTTGCCAAAGAACTCTGTTGGCAGAGCAGCTTTAACTAAGTTAAAAGTTTATGCAGGTAGCGAGCATCCTCATGCTGCGCAAAATCCAAAGGCATTTGAGTTCAACCAAGTTTCTCAGATTGTAAAGAAGTAATAGGAGAGCAATGACTAACGAAATTTTAGAAGCAGGCGACGAGGCACTACCAACCTCATACAGCTCAAGTACGCCAGCAGCTGCAACTAATCGCAAAGCAATCACTGCTCCTGGTGGTGGCGTTGGTCGTCGTAAAGAAGCGGTTGCAAGAGTTCGCTTAGTTCCTGGAACAGGTCGCTGGGTTGTTAATGGCAAGCCACTTGATGTTTATTTTCCAAACAAAGTTCACCAACAATCAGTTTCTGATCCATTCCGTACCGTAGGTGCTGAAGGAACATATGATGTTTTTGCTCGTATTAATGGTGGCGGAGTTTCTGGCCAAGCTGGTGCACTTCGTTTAGGTGTAGCACGCGCGCTTAATGAAATTGATGCTGATGCAAACCGGCCAACACTTAAAAAGGCTGGTTTCTTAACACGGGACGCACGAGTTATTGAACGTAAGAAGTACGGCCTGAAGAAGGCACGTAAGCGTTCTCAATACAGCAAGCGTTAATTTTAAACTTCGCTTAAATCTAATATGGCCCTCTTCGGCACCGACGGTGTACGAGGTGTTGCTAACGTTGATCTCACTGCTGAACTTGCAGTTGATTTAGCAATTGCTGCAGCTCATGTTTTAGGTGAGATCGGTACATTTGCAGGTCACCGCCCAAAAGCAATTGTTGGTCAAGACTCCCGCGCATCTGGTGATTTTTTAGAGGCCGCAGTTGTTGCAGGGCTAACCAGTGCAGGTGTTGATGTTTATCGCGTTGGCGTATTACCAACACCAGCTGTTGCATTTTTAGTAAAGGAAAGTGGCGCAGACCTTGGCGTAATGATTAGCGCATCTCATAATCCAATGCCTGATAATGGAATTAAGTTTTTTGCTAAAGGCGGGGATAAATTAGCCGATCAGGTTGAGGCACAAATTGAGAAAAGATTAGGTGAGCCTTGGGATAGGCCAACTGGCTTAAATGTTGGCCGGATTATCTTCGATGAAGCAGCAGCCGAAAGATATATAACTCACTTGCTTTCAACTATAGATACAAAATTAACTGGGCTTAAGGTGATTGTTGATTGCGCCAATGGCGCCTCATCAACTGTGGCACCAAGTGTTTATCAAAGAGCTGGGGCAACTGTTACCGCAATTTCAGCAACACCAACCGGCTGGAATATTAATGAGAATTGCGGTTCAACCCACCTAGATAATTTAATTAGCGAGGTTAAAAAAGCTGGCGCAGATATTGGCATAGCCCATGATGGTGATGCAGATCGGTGCTTGTTGGTGGCAAAAAATGGTGAAGTAATTGATGGGGATTACATCCTAAATATTTTAGCTACCTATTGGCTAGAAGAAGGTAAGTTAAACAAAAAGGCAGTAGTTGGCACAGTTATGAGCAATCTTGGCTTTATTAAATCTATGGAATCTTTAGGCATTAAATTTGAAAAAACTGCAGTTGGTGATCGTTACGTATTGGAGAAGATGTTAGAAAATGATTACACCCTAGGTGGTGAGCAATCAGGGCATGTGATTATGCGCCAATTCTCAAATACTGGTGATGGTTTGTTAACTGCGCTACAAATCATGCAGGTAGTAGCCAAATCAAAGAAATCTCTCTTAGAGCTTGCAACCACTATGAAAAAGTATCCACAAATTTTAATTAACATTGAGAATGTAAAAAAAGAGAAATTATCTTCATCTGAAAAAATAAACAGTGCTATTTCGCAGGCAGAAAAAGAGTTAGGCGCAAATGGACGGGTATTGGTTCGGGCCTCTGGAACTGAAGCACTAGTACGGGTAATGGTTGAAGCAAATGATTTGCAATTAGCTCAAAAGATCGCAGATTCATTAACACAACTAGTAAGATCAGAACTTAAGTAATAAGAGGAGTTTAAAATGTGCGGCATTGTTGGCTACACCGGTAAAAACTCCGCACTGACTCCAGTGATTGATGGCTTGCGCCGACTTGAATACCGTGGCTATGACTCAGCTGGGATTGCACTTCCAACAGAAATTGGAAAACCACTATTTATAGAGAAGCGTGCTGGAAAGTTAAAAAATCTAGAAGGTGCGTTAGCAAAAACACCAAATTCAACTAGCGGTATTGGCCATACTAGATGGGCAACTCATGGTGGACCTACAGATTCAAATGCTCACCCACATTTAGATAATGAGGGTAAGTTAGCTTTAATTCATAATGGGATTATTGAAAATTATGTACAACTTCGGGCAGAGTTAGAAAAAAAGGGACACAAGTTTAAATCAGAAACTGATACAGAATCAGTGGTGCATTTACTAAGTGATGCTAGAAAAGAAAATAATGGTGATCTAGCAGCTGCCATGCGCCAAGTTTGCAAACAATTAAAAGGTTCATTTACGTTGCTTGCGATCCACTCCGATAATCCATCTCATATTGTTGGCGCTCGTCGTAACTCACCATTGGTAGTAGGGGTTGGCAAGGGTGAGAATTTCCTAGCATCTGATGTTGCAGCCTTTATTGCTCATACCAAAGTTGCACTAGAGCTAGGTCAAGATCAGGTTGTTGAAATTACGCCAGTATCGGTTGTAGTAACAGATCTAAGTGGGGCAGTTGTTGTACCAAAGGAGTATCAAATCTCATGGGATGCAAGTGCAGCAGAGCGTGGTGGTTTTTCGCATTTTATGCTCAAAGAAATATATGAACAACCTAAGGCAATCTCAGAGACATTAATTGGCAGATTGTCTGGCTTAGAAATGAAATTAAAGTTCAAGAAATTTGAAAAAATTATAATTATTGCCTGTGGTACTGCTTATAACGCAGGGCTAGTTGGAAAGTATGCAATTGAAAAATGGGGACAAATTCCAGTAGATGTTGAGCTGGCTTCGGAGTATAGATATCGCGAGCCAAATCTAAATAAAAAAACCTTAGTAATTCCAATCTCGCAGTCAGGTGAGACCATGGATACTTTAATGGCGATGAGATATGCCAAGTCAAAGGGTGCAACGATACTTTCAGTTTGTAACACCAATGGCTCGACAATTGCCAGAGAATCAGATGCGGTTCTATACACACACGCCGGTCCTGAGATTGCAGTAGCTTCAACAAAAGCCTTTGCTACCCAGTTAATCGCTATGTATTTAATTGGCCTTGAAATTGCTCGCCAGGTAGAGAGTTTGAGTAAAAAAGAGATATCTAAAATATCAAAACAGCTAACAGCACTGCCATATAAAGTTGAGCAAATTTTAGAAACAGTCGAGCCACTTCGAGAGTTAACTAGAAAGTTTAAGTCAGCCGAATCTATATTATTTTTAGGCAGAAATGTTGGCTATCCAACAGCATTAGAGGGAGCACTTAAGTTGAAAGAGTTGGCATATATGCACGCTGAAGGTTTTGCCGGCGGCGAGTTAAAGCATGGACCAATTGCACTAATTGATAAAGGAACACCTGTTATTGCAATCATGCCTAGTGAAGGTTCACTTCTTGCAGAAAAGATGGAAAGTAATATTCAGGAGGTTAAGGCAAGAGGTGCGGTGGTAATTGCAATTAGTGAGTTTGAATTTAAGGGTGCAGATCATCTAATCCGAATTCCTAAAGTTGATCAATTACTTCAACCGGTATTATCGGTTATTCCCCTGCAGGTCTTTGCCTATGAGATGGCAGTTATAAGAGGAAATGATGTTGATCAGCCGAGAAATCTTGCAAAATCAGTAACAGTAGAGTAAAAAATGCCGGCACAAAGAAGAAAAGAGATGACTTCGGCGCTAAAACTAGCAGCTCTCTTTATTGTAATTTATGGATTTATAACCCAGCAGGTAATAGCAAATACTTGGATCAGAAGATTAGACGAATGGATTTATAACCGAGATTTTTTATTAGTTACCCCTGGTAAAACTCCAACCTTGGTAATGTTAGTTGATGATTTAGGTTTACGTGGTGTTACTGCTTTCTTTTTACTTGTTGCTGCTGTCCTCATTAGCCGAAGATTTAAGTCATGGCGACCAATTAATCTTTCAATACTTTCGTTACTATTACTAAATTTCATTGTAGGTATTTCAAAGCTTTTATTTGGTAGAACCAAACCAAGCACAGGTTTTGATTTAGTTTTTACTGATAGTGGACTTTCATACCCAAGCGGACATGCAGCTAATGCAATTTTCACTTGGGGTATTCTTGCTTACTTAATTTTTCGCTACTCCCATAGGCAACCATTTGAAGGATTACGGCTTACCTGGTTTGTTTCAATAATTACAATTGGAGTTTGCTTAGCCTCACTTTATCGGAATACCCATTGGTTCTCAGATTTACTTGGGGGCATATTTATTGGATCTGCATTACTAGTATTGGTTATCGCAATTGACCGATCTATTACCTCAGATCGCCAACCTTCATAAATCAAAGGTAGGCTAACGGGATGAGTCGTGCCAGTGCAGAGGTTAATCTCTTAGCTGTTGCGGATAATTTAAGGTTAATAAAAAGTAAAACAGATGCCCAAGTTTTAGCAGTTGTTAAAGCTGATGCTTATGGCCATGGCCTAATTCAAGTTAGTAAGGCAGCAGTTGATGCTGGCGCAGATTGGCTTGGGACAGCTCTATTAGAAGAAGGTATTACACTTAGAAAAAGTGGAATCAAAATACCGATTATTTCCTGGTTAACTCCATTGGGTGAGGATTTTAAAACTGCAATGGATTTAGATATTGATTTATCTGTTTCATCAATTGAGTTATTAAATGAGGTTGTAACAGCGGGTAAATCTGTTAAAAAGATTGCAAGAGTTCATATCGAAGTTGATACCGGAATGAGTCGCGGCGGGGTCGGCGATGATTGGCAGATATTTCTAGATCAATTAATTAAAGCCGCAAAATCTGATGAAATCAACGTTGTTGGAATTTGGTCACACTTTGCCAGGGCAGATGAGCCAGATGAGGTTATGAATAAAGAGCAGTTGGCTACTTTTGAAGACCGGATTAAAAGTTTAGCAACGGCTGGGATAAGCCCAGAGTTTATTCACATTGCAAACTCTGCCGCATCGCTAACAAACAAAGGTGCTCATAAAAATATTATCCGTTGGGGAATTGGCTTATATGGTTTAAGTCCTGATGTAAGTAATTTAGGTGATTCTAAATCACTAAATTTAAAGCCAGCTATGAAATTAACGGCAAAGTTGCATTTAGTTAAAACGGTTAAAGCAGGTGCCAGTGTTGGTTATGGTGGTACTGCTACTACAAAGAGTGATACTAAACTTGGTGTGGTAACTCTTGGTTATGCAGATGGAATTCCACGGAATGCAAATAATTTAGCTGGTGTTTTTGTAGCTGGATTGCGTGCACCATTGATCGGTCGAGTTTCAATGGATCAATTTGTAGTAGATCTAGGGATTAACTCTCTGGCGAAAACTGGGGATGAGGTGATTGTCTTCGGTGATGGCAGTAGTGGTGAATACACCGCAGATGAGTGGGCAAAGGCCTCTGGCACTATAAATTATGAGATAGTTACCCGAATCGGCTCACGTGTGCCTAGAATCTACCCTCGTGAGTAACGCAAACCTGCTTTCAATTAAATCTTTATCTGTTTCTTTCGGCGGCTTAAAAGCGTTATCTAATATCAACTTAGATCTACACGCCAATGAAGTTGTTGGATTAATTGGACCAAATGGTGCGGGTAAGACCACATTATTTAACGCACTCTCAGGCTTAGTAGATGTTGAAGATGGAAATCTTGAAATAAATGGCAAGTCACATAAATGGCCAAAACCTTATGAATTAGTAAATCTTGGTATTTCTCGCACCTTACAAGGTGTTGGTTTATTTCCAGAGTTAACAGTGCTTGAGAATGTCATGATTGGTGATAGCAAAAGTGCTAAGGCTGGCTTGATCTCATCGGCGTTAGGTTTAAATGGTAGAGATGAAGCAAAACTTAAAGCACGAGCAATGACAGCTTTAGAGCGAGTTTATGCCTCTGGTATTGCAGATCAGCGCGCAGATTCATTGTCTTATCCAGTTACAAAACGAGTTGCGATTGCTAGGGCTTTAGTTTCAGAGCCAAAAATTCTTTTATTAGATGAACCAGCTGGTGGCCTAGGCGCCCAAGATATTGAATGGATGAACTCATTAATCCATAATCTTTCAACTCAATGCTCAGTTATTTTGGTTGAGCACCATATGGATGTTGTGATGTCAGTCTGTGATCGGCTCTACGTTCTTAACTTTGGCGAGGTTATCGCATCTGGTGATGTTGAAAATGTTAGAAGAGACCCAGCGGTTATCGCAGCATATTTAGGGGTGAACAATTGAGCCTTGTTGTTGAGAATTTAACAATTGATCATGGCGCAATTAGAGCCATTGATAATGTCTCGTTCACAGTTCCTGCTGGGCAACTTGCTGCAGTCATTGGCGCAAATGGTGCTGGTAAAACCACGCTGCTTCGCACACTTTCTGGTCTTAAAGAAAGTAAATCAGGTGTTGCAACTTGGAATGGTAAATCAATACTTGGCGTGCGCCCGGAAGATTTAGCTAGGTCTGGCATCATGCATGTCTCAGACGGCAAATCTGTAATTGCAGAATTAAGCGTAAAAGAGAATTTAGCACTTGCCGGACTGTGGCGAAAAGATAAGAAAGATGTTGTAAAAGCAACGGATGAGGTAGTTGAGCTATTTCCAATTCTTGGCCAAAGAATGTCGCAAGCGGGTGGTTCACTATCAGGTGGTGAGAGGCAGATGTTGGCGATCGGTAGAGCTTTAGTCGCACGGCCAAAACTATTACTTTTAGATGAACCATCTTTAGGGCTAGCACCAATAATAATTGAGCAGATATTTAAAACAGTTAAATCCTTGGTCACAAAAATGGATTTAACTGTTGTATTAGTTGAACAAAATGCGATGGGAGCATTAAAGATTGCTGATGAAGGTATCGTCTTAAACTTAGGTTCAGTTGTAACAGTTGATTCTGCACAAGCCTTATTAAACGATCCGGCAGTTCGCGCTGCCTATTTGGGGTTTTAAATGTTGCGATTTATAACAGCTATTTTAACCTCACTCTCAGCTGGTGCGATTTATGCATTGATGTCGACGGCGTTAGTTTTAGTTTGGCGCTCTACAAGAGTTATTAACTTTGCCCAAGCCGGACAAGCAGTATTAACAACTTATATTGGGTATGAAATTACAATTAGAACCGGTTCTTATTGGTATGGATTAATGGCTGCAATATTAAGTGGCGCCCTAATTGGCGCCATGATCGATAGATTCTTTTTGAGACCAATCTTTAAGAGAGTAAAATCTGGCCCAATTGTGATGATCGCTCCAGTTGTTGCCACTCTTGGTTTACTTGGAATTATTCAAGCAATCATCGGCTTTATTTGGGGATTAAATTATCAAGCATTAGCTGCACCAGTTTCAACTGATGGCTATAAGATTTTAGGCACTGTAATTGCTTTTAGTCCCTTTAATTTAATGGTTTTACTTTCAGTAACAATTACCATGGTTTTACTTACAGTTTTATTCCAAAAAACAAATATAGGACTAGCACTTCGCGCATCGGCTTACTCACCTGAGATAGCAAAACTTTCTGGAATTAAAGTCGATGCAGTAAGAACTTTGGGCTGGGCAATTGCAGGCGCTGCTGGCGGGCTTGCTGGAATGCTTTATGTTCCAGACTCATATTTGCATCCAAATAGTATGGATGTTTTATTAGTATTTGGATTTATCGCAGCAGTAATCGGTGGGCTGGACAGTTTATTTGGCGCAGTGGCTGGCGCGATGATTTTAGGATTTGCAATTAACTTTGCCGCCACCTATATAAGTTACAAAATAGTTTTTCCAACTGCTTTTGTAATTCTAATTTTAGTCTTACTTGTAAAGCCTGGTGGAATATTCTCAAGCAGTAAGGGCCGGAAAGACTAATGCATAAAATCTCAGCTAATCGAAAAAGATTACTCACCTTTATTTTATTGGGTTGGGCGCTGCTCTTAATAGGAGATCGCGTCGGTGAATTTCGGCAATACCAAGGTTCATTTGTTGCTATGTATGCATTAGCGATCGCTTCAATTATTTTGCTTACCGGCTACTCTGGCCAACTTTCATTAGGCCATAGCGCACTGATGGCAGTAGGTGCTTATGCTGGGGCACTTTCAATAAATAATTTACATTTACACCCAGTTATTGCACTGATTATCGCAGCACTTGTTGCAGGCATATTTGGTTTAATTTTAGGTATTGCAGCTGCAAGATTAAGCGGTCCCTACTTAGCTGGCACAACGCTTGCATTGGCGATTTCATTACCCACAATTGCTAACCAGTTTACAATTTTAGGAGGAGAGCAGGGAGTTGCATTTGATATTGGCACACCACCTGCAAGATATGGTGAAGATTTTTCTCAATACAAATGGTTTTTTTGGATAAGTAGCTTGGCTGCGTTAATTATGATTTGGATGGTTGCAAACCTGATGCACTCTAAATTTGGCCGGGTATTTATAGCTCTTCGTGACAACCAAACCGCTGCTCAACTGGCAGGCATCAATGTTGGTCGCCAAAAGGCGGTTGCTTTCGGGCTCAGCGCTGGAGTGGCCGGTTTGGCCGGTGGCTTGCTGGTAATGCTCATAAGTGGGGTTTCACCGAGTGCTTTCCCGCTCAGCCTCTCATTTTCGTTATTAACTGGCGCGGTAGTTACTGGCGTGTACGACCTAAAAGGTGTGATGCTAGGGGGGTTGGTCCTGGTAGCTATCCCTGAGATAGCTGATTCGGTTGGAAGCCGAGTTGGTGGTTCTGATGGATTCACTATTGCTTTACCAGGGTTCTTGGTAAGTGCACTGCTGATCTTGGCAGTTCTATTCTTACCTAATGGGCCAGGGAAGTTGTTAAAGAAAAAAATGTAATAAGCAAGATAACCATACGGAAGGAAATAAATGATCAGAAATACTCGCATGAAACGAATCTCTATCGTTTCGGCGGTAGCTGTTGCTGGAGCAATGGTGCTTAGCACCCTGCCAGCACAAGCTGCCGATCCAGGGTTAACCTCAACTGAAATCAAGTTAGGTTTGTCATCTCCACAAACAGGCTTAGCTGCCGCCTCATACGGAAAACTACCTAAAGCAATGAAGGCTTACTTCGACTATATCAACGCCAACGGCGGAGTATATGGAAGAAAAATTAAGTTAGTTGCCCGCGATGATAGGTACTTGCCACAACAGGCAGCTACTCAGACAACAAAATTAGTTCTTGAAGACGAAGTTTTTGCTTTAGTTGGCGCACTTGGTACTGCAACACATACCAAGGCTTATGCAGCCGCACAACTTGCAAAGAAAAATGTTCCTGATCTATTTGTTAATTCAGGATTTAGTAAGTTTGGTGACAAGACCAAATATCCAACAACCTTCATGATTCTTCCAAGCTATGCAATGGAAGCAAAAATTATTTCAAAATTTATTGCTGATACACCAACTCTAAGACCGCAAGCTTCATTCTTGATCGCACAAGATGATGAGTTTGGCGAAGATGGTGTTAAGGGCTTTGTGTTGGGTGGACACAAATTTACCGCACCTGCAACTCTTTACCCACAAGGTGGATTATCTTCAGCGCTCGCTGAAGGTGCACTTACATCACTAGGTAAACTTCCTGGGAATCCAGTACTTGTACTTATGGGTACAACAGATACCACTGCCACAATTCTTAAGGCAGCAGAGAAATTGGATCTAACTACTAAATTTAATTGGATCGTAGGTTCAGTAGGTGGAGATGCGACAACTCTTAAAGCTCTTGGCGTTAAGTCAACAACTATTGATGGCATCAAAGCTGCTAGCTTCTTCCCAGATGCTAAGGACACAACTGATGAGTATGTAAAACAATTTATGATAATCAACACCAAGTACAACAAGGGTGTGGCATTTGATAACGTTGTTTTGCAAGGAATGAACTCAGCGATGCTTACAGTTCAAGCACTTCGTGCGGCTGGTAAGAATCTAACTCGTACTGGATTAATTAAAGCAATCGAGGATAAAGGTTCAACATTTGCTAGTGCAGGTCTTACATCACTTAATTACTCAGCAACTAGCCGTGTTGGTTACAACGGGTACTGGTTTGGTCAATTAAATGCACAAGGTGAATTAAAGCCTTATGGTGGAACACGAAAGATTTACACCACTGACTCAACTACAGTCGATGTTCCCGTACCTCTTCCAGACACCTATAAGCGCAAGCCAATTCCAAAGAATGGGATACCTACAAACTAATGAAAAACATATACCTTAAGAAGGGCTTAGTTGCCCTAACTTCTGCAGCACTTGTTGCAACATTTGCAGTAGTTGTTCCTTCAGTAGCTCGCGCTGCTGAACCAACTTGTTCGGTAGCACCATTAGCTCTTTACAATGTTGCTAACGTCACTACCTGCACAGGTGTTGACGAAAAGGGCTCTAAGTATGAGATCCGTATGCCAAAAAATTTCAATGGCACACTATTTTTGTACTCACATGGCATCCGCAAGCCTGTAAATCTGCCACCAATTCCAGTTGTTGCTCCAGCGGGTTACGTAGTTGATTACTCACCCGAGGTAGCACCATCAGCAGAGGTTGCAACATCACTTCTAAAACAGGGCTTTGCTCTTGCTGGAGCTGGTGTTCAAGCTCAAGGTTGGAATCTAACTGAGCAAACATACGCTGCGCTTTTATTAAACCAGGAAGCTCAAAGACAGTTTCCAAAGATTAGCAAGGTTGTTGCCTGGGGTAATTCACTAGGTGCACTTACTTCTCAGACATTAGCTGAGCAATATCCAGGAGTAGTAGATGCAGTTGGAAATATGTGTCCATCTGATTCTGGACTTGCTGAAATTACAATGGCTGGTGACTTTTTATGGGGATTAAAAACTTTCTTTGATCCAAGAATTAAGGCAACTGGTTATTCAGAGGGTACTGCTGGATATCTGGAAATGCTTGGCGATATTCAATTGACATTGGGCGTTCTAGTTGCACTTAAAACTGCAATTACAATTGATCCTCTGGCGCCAAAATGGCCAACTACATCAGGAGTTCCTGTTGCCTACCAAGGAATCCCAGTACGAAGTGCAGTTTTGTTACTTGGATTAATCTCAGGTATTTCAACCCAATCAATGACTTATGACTCAGCTAGCGGTCCTGCTGGTGCGGATGAGACCACATTTGGTTTGATACTAAGCCCAGCACTTGCTGTTCTTGAAAATGGCGCAGAGGCTGCGATATTAGCGATTGTTGCTAATTACGACATGGAGATCAGAGCAGGCGGAGTTGTCTTTGATAACTCAAAGACTGATTACTCGGTTCGTCTAGGTGATGATGGTGATGTTTATGCAGGAGCACTATCTGGTAAAACATTTACTGGTTACCTACTTTCAATTCTTAAGGCATCTCCAAGAGTTACTGCAAACGCAGCAGCAGTTGCTAAATTCAAGCAGATGTACGATTTGCAAGGAAAATTAACTGTGCCAACTATTAACTTAGCTGCCACTGCAGATCACATCACACCACCGGGTGCAACTACACACTTACTTGATCTTTATGACGCTCAAGTTGCAAAGACAAAAGCTGGTGTTGAAGGCGGAAGCCAGGCTGGTCTAGTAACTACTATCTGGAACAAACCATCTGACACATATTCAATATTTAAAGATGGTAAGCCAGTTACGCCAACAATTTGGCCAAATGGAACAGGTCACTGTAACTACACAACTAGCCAAATCTTGTTAGTTGCGAAGATGCTTGCAGCATCTGCTAAGTCAGGCAAGTCACCATCCGCTTTGACTGTAAAGGCTGCAATAAAGAAAGACACAAACTTATTCGTGGACCCTGATTATCGGGCACCACTACTTAAGTACCGTCAATAAGTAAATAAGTTATAAATAGGGCCTCAGGAAACTGGGGCCCTCTTTCTTTCTATAAACTACTCAGCATTATGAAAATCTCAATTGAATCTGTTTTGCAGATGCATGCCCTCGGCGCAAAGATTGGATCGCACCTTAAAACCTCTGATGTAGTGGTCTTAACTGGGGAGTTAGGTGCTGGTAAAACGGTGCTAACACAAGGAATTGCCTCAGCATTTGGAATTGAAAATGTTACCTCTCCTACATTTGTTATCAGTCGGGTTTATAAAGGCGAGCCGAATTTTATTCACGCAGATGCATATAGATTATTAGATTCTGGCATTGAAAGTTTTACTGATTTAGATTTTGAAAGCTACCTACCCAGCAGTGTATTTGTAATCGAATGGGGTGCAGATTTTGTTACAACTCTTACCGATCAATATCTAGATATTAAAATTAACCAAGGTTCATCTGAAACATCAAGAGAGATTGAGATTACTCCAATCGGCCAGCGGTGGAGTGGATTTAAAGTATGAGCATAATTCTGGCAATTGACACCTCAACTAGCCGCACATCAGTGGCCCTTGTCGCAGATGGAAAAGTCTTGTTCACTAAGTTTCACGATGATGCACTTGCTCACGGTGAGGTATTACCTAAGTTAGTGAAAGAGGCGTTAGCAGTTAATAAAGATATTGATTTAGTTGCAGTTGGCATGGGACCTGGTCCATTTACCGGACTTAGAGTTGGGATTGCTTTTGCTCAAAGCTTTGCACTTGGTTTAAACATTAACTGGGTGGGGGTTTGCTCACTTGACGCAATGGCGGCAAGTATTGATGAAACTGAATTTATTGTCTCAACAGATGCCAGGCGCAAAGAGCGATTTTGGGCAAGCTATAAAGATGGTAAAAGAGTTTCAGATCCAGCAGTTAGCAAAGCATCTGAGTTAGAAAAATTAGGGGTTCCAATCTTTAATGAAGGTGATTACTTTCCGGACCCAGCCTCACTTGCAAGCCTCGCAGTAAATATTAAATCAGTTGAACAGCCAATTTACATAAGAAAACCAGATGCTTATCCATTACCGGCTGGCGTGAAATTTAGAGCTATGACCGCACTTGACTTAGTACTTGCTGCTGCAATTGAGAAAGAGGTTTACGGCAAAGCTGCATGGTCTAGTGCACAATTTAAGGAGGAGTTTGCGAAAGCACCTAAGGATGCGTACTACCTAGCAGCAGAGGCGCAGGGTGAGTTAATTGCATATGCAGGAATCTTTTATGTGGCAGATGTGGCTGATATTCACACCATTACTGTGGTTGAAAAGTATCGACGCAAAGGCGTAGGACGTGAGTTATTAAAGCGGTTAATTGATTGGGCAAGAGTTAAAAAAGCAGATGCCATCATGCTTGAGATGCGTCTTGGTAATGATGCTGCACGCCCACTTTATGAACAAAATGGTTTTGTGGAAGTTTCAAAACGGGAGAATTACTACGGCCCAGGTCTTACTGCAGTGGTAATGCGCAAGGAGCTTAAGTAATGGCGCTAGTACTTGGAATTGAAACCTCATGTGATGAGACCGCAGTTGGCATTGTTAATGACCGAAAGTTATTAGCAAATGTTATTTCTTCAAGTGTTGAACAGCATGTCAGGTTTGGTGGCGTTGTCCCTGAGGTGGCAAGCCGCGCGCACTTAGAAGCGATGCAACAGGTGATTAAGCAGGCACTAAATGACGCATCTGTAACACTTAAAGATATAGATGCAATTGCAGTTACAGCAGGTCCTGGCTTAATTGGTGCGCTACTAGTTGGCGTAAGCAGTGCATCTGGCTTAGCTCTTGCATTAGATAAACCCTTGTATGGAGTTAATCATTTATCTGCCCATATTGCAGTTGATCGATTAGATAATGATGCGATCATGCAACCAAGCATTGCATTACTTGTAAGCGGTGGTCACTCATCAATTTTGCAGGTAAATAACTTAGCTACTGATGTGATTGTTAAGGGTACAACTATTGATGATGCCGCAGGTGAGGCCTTTGACAAGATTGCTCGCATAATGGGACTTGGCTTTCCCGGTGGACCAGTAATTGATAAAGCAGCAAGTAGTGGAAATAAAGATGCAATTCTTTTCCCAAGAGGTTTAACACAGAGTGCTGATTTAGAAGCGCATCGTTATGATTTTTCATTCTCTGGTTTAAAAACTGCAGTTTCTAGATACTTACAACAAACTCCAAATTATCTAAAGGCAGATGTTGCTGCCTCATTCCAAGAAGCGGTAGTTGATGTGTTGATAAGTAAATCAATTGCCGTTTGTAAAGATAGTGGAATTGATAATTTAGTAATTGCAGGTGGTGTTGCAGCAAATAGCAGGCTGCGTGAACTTGCAAAACAAAGGTGTGAGGTGGCAAAGATTGCACTTCGAATTCCACCAGCTGGCCTATGCACCGACAATGGCGCGATGGTTGCCGCCCTTGGCTCACTTGCGATTAATGAGGGAGTAAAGCCCTCTCAGGCTGGCATATCAGCCGATTCAGCTGCCTCTATCGCTCAAGTGATCTGGTAGTTAGCCCTTAATTTGCCCTAGGCCTAAGCGCCCTTTAAAGTTGGCTTTAGCACTCTAAGCCTCCGTGTGCTAATTCAGAATATGGAGCGCTTCAGAGGGATTAACCAAATAAAAAGGAGATATCAAGATGGCAATTTCAATTAAGCCACTAGAAGATCGCATTGTTGTTAAAGCAAATGAGGCAGAGCAAAAGACTGCATCTGGTTTAGTAATTCCAGATACTGCTAAAGAAAAACCACAAGAGGGAACTGTTATGGCAGTTGGACCTGGCCGTTTTGAAAACGGAAATCGAATTCCATTAGATATTAAAGAGGGCGATGTCGTGCTTTACTCAAAGTATGGCGGCACCGAGGTTAAGTACAACAATGAGGAGTACTTAGTACTTTCATCCCGTGATGTACTAGCAATTATTGCAAAGAAGTAATCGTGGGTAAATCACTTCAATTTGATGAAGCAGCACGTCGGGCGATGGAGCGCGGCGTAAACATTCTGGCTGACACGGTAAAGGTAACCCTTGGACCTAAGGGCCGTAACGTTGTTATTGCTAAAAGCTACGGCGCACCATTAATTACTAATGACGGTGTAACAATTGCGAAAGAGATTGAGTTATCAGATCCAGCCGAAAACATGGGCGCTCAACTTGTTAAGCAGGTTGCTGAAAAAACTAATGATGTCGCAGGTGATGGCACTACTACTGCAACAGTTCTTGCTCAAGCTATGGTTAAAGAGGGTCTGCGCAACTTAGCTGCCGGTGCTCAACCAATGGAGCTTAAGTATGGAATTGAACAAGCAGTCTCTGCAATTACTGAAGCACTTCGCAAAAACTCAACTGCAGTAAGTGGTAAATCACAGATTGCCGATGTTGCAACTATTTCTGCCCAAGATAAAGCAATTGGTGATCTAATTGCTGAAGCAATGGACAAGGTTGGCAAAGATGGCGTTATCACCGTTGAAGAGTCATCAACAACTGGGTTAGAGCTTGAGTTCACTGAAGGTATGCAATTTGATAAGGGTTATATCTCCCCATACTTTGTTACCGATGCTGATCGCATGGAAACAATCTTGGAGGATGCTTACATTCTTATCTCAGGACAGAAGATCTCAGCATTAAGTGAGATTTTGCCGGTATTAGAAAAAGTTGCCCAAGCAAGTAAGCCATTGTTAATCATTGCCGAAGATGTTGATGGTGAAGCACTTTCAACCTTAGTTGTTAACCGTATGCGTGGCACCTTTGCCTCAGCAGCTGTTAAAGCACCAGGTTTTGGTGATCGACGTAAGTCAATGTTGCAAGATATTGCAATATTAACTGGCGGTCAGGTTATCTCTGCTGAAGTGGGCTTAAAGCTTGAACAAATTGATATCGAGATGCTTGGTAAAGCTCGCCGGATTGTTATTTCAAAAGATAACACCACAATTGTTGATGGTGCTGGAAATAAGAATGATGTGGCAGCCAGAGTTACTGAGATTCGGCGCGAAATTGAAAAAACTGATTCTGATTGGGATCGCGAAAAACTACAGGAGCGAGTTGCAAAACTTGCTGGTGGTGTTTGCGTAATTAAAGTTGGCGCTCATACTGAAGTTGAGTTAAAAGAGAAGAAGCATCGTCTTGAAGATGCAATCTCTGCAACTAGAGCTGCAGTTGAAGAGGGAATCGTTGTTGGCGGAGGTGCTGCATTAGTTCATGCCGCAGCTGCCCTTGATAATGATTTGGGCTTTGACGGTGATCGCGCTGTTGGTGTTCGTCTAGTGCGTAAGGCATGTGATGAGCCACTTCGTTGGATTGCAGAAAATGCTGGCCATGAAGGTTACGTAGTTGTTTCTAAGGTTCGCACCATGAAACCTAATGAAGGTTTTAATGCTTACTCTGAGGAGTACACCGATCTAGTTAAAGAGGGTGTAATTGATCCAGTTAAGGTAACTAGATCAGCATTAGCAAATGCAGCATCTATTGCGGCAATGTTTATCACCACAGAAGCTTTAGTCTTTGAAACCCCAGAGGCTAAGAAGGAAGAGGCTTCCGGACATGGCCATTCACATGGAGCAGGCGGACACTCTCACTAAATAATATAAATTAACTAAGAGGCCTTGTTCTCAAAGTAGCTTTAATCGATTAACATCAATCGGTGAAAGTTACAACGCTAGCCGTAGATTTCGGTGGCACTGGGATCAAGGCCTCTGTGCTTGATAAGAGCGGCAAACTCTTAATTGATTTTCCATATTCAAAAACACCATACCCACTCTCACCTAATTTATTAATTTCAATTGTTAAAGATTTTGTCGCAGCAGACCACCGAATTAAACGAGTAACAGTTGGCTTGCCTGGGATGATTCGAAATGGAAAAGTTGTAGTGATTCCGCACTATATAAATAAAAATGGACCAAGAAGTGCGGTAGATCCTACCCTTAAAAAAGTTTGGTATGGCTTTGATATGCAGAAGGCGTTGAATAACAAACTAAATCTTCCAACCTTGGTATTAAATGATGCTGAGGTACATGGCGCAGCAGTAATTACCGGTGTTGGATTAGAAACTGTACTTACATTTGGTACTGGCCTAGGTAGTGCCATATTTAACGATGGCAAGCTAGCCCCGCACCTTGAAATATCTCACGCAACTATTCGTTATGGAAAATCAATTGATGCTTGGATAGGTGAGATTTCAAGGCGAAGAATGGGTAATCAATTATGGTCAAGGCGAGTTAAAAGTTTGATTCAAGAGTTATATCCAATGATTGTTTGGGATAAGTTGTATATCGGTGGCGGAAATGCGCAGCGAATAAGTAAATCGGCCCTAAAAAGTTTTGATTACAAAGTGAAGATAATTCCAAACTCAGCTGGTGTCTCAGGTGGGGTTAAAGCCTGGGATTTAAGAGCCTAGATTTCAACAGATTACTTTCAACAGATACGATTGGTTATATGTCCGATATTGAATTAGGCCCTGGTAAGCGAGCCCGAGCGGCATACTCATTTGATGAGATTGCAATTGTTCCATCTCGCCGAACACGTGACCCAGAAGAGGTTTCAATCACTTGGCAGATTGACGCATATAAATTTGATTTACCATTTTTGGCAGCGCCGATGGATTCAGTTGTTTCACCAGAGACCGCAATTGCAATTGGTAAGGCAGGCGGTCTTGGGGTTTTAAATCTTGAAGGTATCTGGACAAGATATGAAGATGCAGAGAAACAATTATCTGAGATGTCAAAGCTTTCCCAAGACAAAGCAATAAAGAGAATGCAAGAGATTTATGCTGCACCAATTCAACCAACCTTAATTAAAGAACGGCTTGCGCAAATTCGTGCCGCTGGTGTCACTGTTGCTGGCGCATTATCGCCACAACGCACAGCTGAATTTCATAAAGCAGTTATCGATGCTGGAGTTGATATCTTCGTAATTCGCGGAACAACAGTTTCGGCAGAGCATGTCTCTGATAAAACTGCACCCCTTAACTTAAAGAAGTTTATTTATGAGCTAGATGTACCAGTGATTGTTGGTGGTTGTGCAACTGCGCAAGGCGCACTGCACTTAATGAGATCTGGCGCAGCTGGTGTATTAGTTGGTTTTGGTGGCGGCTCTGCACACACAACCAAAACAGTTTTAGGAATCTCAGTTCCAATGGCCTCTGCAGTTGCTGAAGTTGCATCTGCTCGCCGTGATTATTTAGATGAATCTGGTGGGCGTTATGTTCATGTGATTGCAGATGGTTCAGTAAGTACCAGCGGTGAGATAGCAAAAGCTGTGGCATGTGGTGCGGATGCAATCATGATGGGCTCACCTCTTGCTAAAACTGTAGAGGCACCTGGCAAGGGTTGGCATTGGGGATTAGAGGCACACCATGGCGAACTGCCAAGAGGTAATCGTGTTCAAGTTGGCGCCGTTGGCACACTTAAT
>Ga0209135_1000256_pt1 | contig 19392 bp, 24 predicted proteins | sample LauGreSBDMM110SD_4_FD_187570 | JGI IMG/M metagenome (GOLD analysis project Ga0209135, IMG submission 187570) | Freshwater lake microbial communities from Lake Michigan, USA - Su13.BD.MM110.SD (SPAdes) (version 3) | ecosystem: Environmental > Aquatic > Freshwater > Lake | place: Lake Michigan... | reverse complement strand
CCTTGTTCCGCCAGTTCTGAACGCTGTTTGTCCCTTGTGGCTTAAGACGACAGCCTGTTTGTTACATAAATGGACTATTGACAAAATTACTTCAGACCTAAACAATATGGACATGAACATATTGTGCATAGGCGGTGGCCCCGCCGGTTTGTATTTCGCGCTGCTGATGAAGCAGCAAAATCCCGCGCACAGCATCACCGTGGTCGAACGCAACCGGCCGTTTGACACCTTCGGCTGGGGAGTGGTGCTGAGCGACCAGACGCTGAATAATCTGAGCCGTGCCGATCCGCACACGGCACAACTGATAGGCGACGCCTTCAACCACTGGGATGACATTGAGGTGTTTTTCAAAGGCCGCAGCGTGCGCTCCACCGGCCACGGGTTTTGCGGCATAGGGCGCAAGCACTTACTCAAGATACTGCAAAAACGCTGCGAGGAACTGGGCGTGGAACTGGTGTTCGAAAACGACGTCACAGACGACCAGGCGCTGGCACAGCAGTACCAGGCCGATTTGGTGATCGCCAGCGACGGCTTGAACAGCCGCATACGCACCCGTTACGCCGACAGCTTTCAGCCGGATATCGATGTACGTAATTGCCGCTTTGTCTGGCTGGGCACGCACAAAACCTTTGACGCTTTCACCTTTGCGTTCGAGCAAACCGAACACGGCTGGTTCCAGGCGCATGCCTACAAATACGACGAACACACTTCTACCTTTATTGTGGAAACGCCGGACGCGGTCTGGCGCGCCCACGGCCTGGACCGTATGTCGCAGGAAGAAGCGATTGGCTTTTGCCAAACCTTGTTTGCCAAGTACCTGGACGGTCATGCGCTGATGAGCAATGCCTCGCATTTGCGCGGCGCGGCCATCTGGATACAGTTTCCGCGCGTCATTTGTAAAAACTGGGTGCACTGGACTCAGGCTCAACCCAACAAGCAAGTGCCCGTGGTATTGATGGGCGACGCAGCGCACACGGCGCATTACTCCATCGGAAGCGGCACCAAACTGGCATTAGAAGACGCGATTGACCTGGCCGATACCTTCGCTGCGCATCCCTTGTCAGACATGCGTGAAATGCTGCAAGCCTACCAAGACCGGCGCAGCGTCGAGGTATTGAAAATACAAAACGCGGCGCGCAATTCCACCGCCTGGTTTGAACATGTAGCGCGCTATACCCACATGCAGATTGAGCAGTTCACCTATTCACTGCTCACGCGCTCACAACGCATCAGCCACGAAAACCTGCGTCTGCGCGACCGCGATTGGCTGCAATCCTACGAAGCCTGGTTGTCCGGCGGGCACGTCATGCCGCCCATGCTGATGCCTTTCAAACTGCGCGATCTCACACTGAAAAACCGCGTCGTGGTGTCGCCCATGGCCACTTACAGCGCGGTCGAGGGTGTGGTCGGCGATTTTCATCTGGTGCACATAGGCGCCCGCGCCTTGGGCGGCGCCGCTTTGGTGATGGTCGAGATGACCAGTCCGACGCCCCAAGGCCGCATCACTCCGGGCTGCCCGGGTTTGTGGAACGACGCACAGCAACATGCGTTTGAGCGCATCACCCGTTTTGTGCACCAAAACCAGGCGCACATCGGCCTGCAACTCGGGCACAGCGGCGCCAAAGGTTCAACCCAAGTCGGCTGGCAAGCCATTGACGAGCCCTTGCCGGAGGGCAACTGGCCGTTGCTGGCCGCCAGCCCGGTGCCCTACGGCGACAACAACCAATTGCCGCAAGCCATGTTGCAGCAAGACATGCACACACTGACGGCACAATTTGTACAAGCCACACAGCGTGCCGATGCCGCCGGTTTCGATTGGCTGGAGTTGCACTGTGGGCACGGCTACCTGCTATCGGGTTTTATCTGCCCGCTGACCAATCTGCGCGATGACGAGTTTGGCGGCACGCTGGAAAACCGTTGTCGCTTTCCATTGCAGGTTTTTACGGCCATGCGCGCTGTCTGGCCATCCCGCAAACCCTTGTCAGTGCGTATTTCAGCGCACGACTGGGCACCGGGGGGCAACACCGACGATGACGCGGTGCAGATTGCGCTGCTGTTCAAACAAGCCGGTTGTGACCTAATAGACGTGTCCTCCGGCCAAACCACCCGGGCTGCCAAACCGGTTTACGGTCGCATGTACCAAACGCCGTTTGCCGACCGCATCCGCAACGAAGTTCATATCTCCACCATGGCCGTCGGCGCTATCAGCGAAGCCGACCACGCCAATAGCATCATAGCCGCCGGTCGCGCCGACCTGTGCGCCATAGCCCGCCCGCACCTGGCAGATCCTAACTGGACGCTGCACCAAGCCGCCAAACTCGGCAGCACGGATGCGGCTTGGCCACTGCCTTATGAAAGCGGGCGCGATCAACTCTACCGTTTACTCGGTACCTGAAGGTGATTCCATGGATTTAGAAGCCCGTGCTCACAGCACACACCCCGATGCCTTGCGTTTGTGGTTGCGCTTGCTCACCTGCACCCAATTGATTGAAAAAAGAGTACGTTCAGGTTTGCGCGATGAATTCAACACCACCTTGCCGCGCTTTGACTTGATGGCGCAACTCGAACGCGCGCCCGATGGTATGAAGATGATTGAGTTATCGCGCCGCATGATGGTGACCGGCGGCAACATCACCCCGGTGACCGACCAGTTGGTCAAAGAAGGATTGATAGAGCGGCTGAGCCTGCCCAGCGACCGCCGCGCCTGGCTGGTCAGGCTTACGCCTGCTGGGCGTACCTTGTTCAAAAAAATGGCCAAACGCCATGAGAGCTGGATCGTTGCTGCGCTGGGTGGCGTCAGTGCTAAAGAGTTAAAGCACTTGCACGAGTTACTCGGGCAGGTCAAACAACACGCGCTGTCAGGCGCAGCCACGGAGAACACATGAAACATTTCATTCCCGCCGACAGTCCCATGCACGCGGGCACACGCTCTTTTGCAGCGCATCAGGCGCAACATTTTTCCTGGCAATGCGCAGCAGATGGCGTAGCGGTTCTCACCCTCAACCGCCCAGAGCGCAAAAACCCATTGACGTTTGAGTCTTACGCCGAGCTGCTCGAACTGTTCACGGCACTTCGCCACGCCAACGATGTGCGGGTCGTGGTGTTGCAAGGGTCGGGCGGAAATTTTTGCTCAGGCGGTGATGTACACGACATCATTGCGCCATTGACACGCATGAGCATGCCTGAGTTACTGTCATTCACCCGCATGACCGGCGACCTGGTCAAGGCCATGCGCATGTGTCCGCAACCTGTCATCGCCGCGATTGACGGCGTCTGCGCCGGCGCCGGTGCCATGCTGGCTCTGGCCAGCGATTTGCGATTGGGGACCGCGCAAGCGCGTATCTCTTATTTATTTTCACGCGTAGGACTGGCCGGCGCCGACATGGGCGCCTGCACACTGTTGCCGCGCGTTATAGGCCAGGGCCGCGCCAGCGAGTTGCTGTTCAGCGGCCGCGCCATGACGGCAGCAGAAGGTCTGGCCTGGGGGTTTTTCAATCAACTGCATGACGCAGCCGACTTGCCGCAAGCCGCTTTGCTGCTGGCGCGTTCTCTGGCAGAAGGTCCGACTTTTGCCCACGGCATGACCAAAAACATGCTGCACCAGGAATGGAATATGTCGCTAGACCAGGCCATAGAAGCTGAAGCCCAGGCCCAGGCCATTTGCATGCAAACCCAGGATTTCCATCGCGCCTACCAGGCATTCGCTGCCAAACAACGCCCTGTGTTTGAGGGCAATTGAGATGAGCAGCCACTGGGAGTTGCCGTTTTTTGATGAACTCCACCGGACGCTGGCGCATGAACTCGACGTCTGGATCGCGCAACAGCAGGTGGACGAAAGCGATGACCGTGCCGCCTGCCGCACCTGGGTGCGTTTGCTGGCAGAGGCTGGCTGGCTGGAGTTTTGTGTTCCTCTGGCGCACGGCGGGCGCTGGAACACGCTCGACTCACGCGCACTCGTCATCATTCGCGAAACCCTGTCGCGGTATTCACCGCTGGCCGACTTCGCCTTTGCCATGCAGGGATTGGGCAGCGGCGCCATCACCTTGGCAGGAAACGCCGCACAGCAATCGCACTACCTGCCCAAAGTGGCTCGCGGTGAATCCATTGCGGCTTTTGCTTTGAGCGAACCGCAAGCCGGTTCTGATGTTGCCGCCATGCGCACAAGTGCTGTTGCAACGGCAGAAGGCTTTGTACTGAACGGCGTCAAGACATGGATCAGCAACGGCGGCATCGCCGATTTTTATGTGGTGTTTGCCAAGACAGATCCGCACGCCGGTGCTCGCGGCATCAGCGCCTTCATCGTTGACGCCGACACTTCAGGTCTTGACGACAACACCCATTTGCAAGTGATGTCACCGCATCCGCTGGCGACATTGCGTTTTGACGATTGCCGCTTGCCTTCGGGCAATCTGCTGGGCGACATCAACGGCGGCTTCAAACTCGCCATGCGCACGCTGGATATTTTCCGCGCCTCTGTGGCCGCTGCCGCCATAGGAATGGGCCGACGCGCCTTGCATGATGCGGTGAATTACAGCCGCAAGCGCCCCATGTTCGGCGCATACCTGGCGGATTTGCCTTTGACCCAGGCACGCTTAGGTGATATGGCTTCGTTGCTGGACGCCGCGGCTTTGTTGACCTACAGAGCCGCCTGGCTGCGTGACACACAGGGCAGCGACGGAGATGCAGCCGTCGCATACACACGCGCGGCCGCCATGGCAAAGCTGACAGCCACAGAAAATGCTTCGCGCGTCATCGATATGGCGCTGCAAATGCACGGCGGCACGGGCGTGCTGGTGGGGAATAAGCTTGAATCTTTATACCGTGACATTCGTTCGCTGCGGATTTACGAAGGTGCTTCTGAGGTGCAGCAACTCATCATCGGTAAATCTGTCATCAAGAACGCGGCATGAGCACTTACACCGACCGTTTTGTCGCAGAGCGGTTACCTCCGCGCAGCGAATGGCCGGTGATGATTTACTCTGACGCTTTGACCAACGGCACAAACTCATTGAACCTGGTTTCGCTTTTGCTCGACCAGTCCATGGACAAGCCCTGGGCGGACCGGCCTTTGTTTCGCTCAGCCGATCAAACACTCAGCTATCGTGAAGCACTGTCTGCGGTCAACCAACGCGTGAATCTGTTGCGAGCACAAGCCGGTGTGCAAACAGGAAACCGCGTGCTGTTGCGCGGCAACAATAGCATTGGCTTTGCACTGGCCTTGCTGGCTGTGGTCAAAGCAGGGTTGATCGCCGTCCCGACCATGCCATTGCTGCGCGCCAAAGAGCTTGGCGAGATCATTGACAAAGCACGTCCCGCCATGGCCTGGTGCGAAGCATCGCTGTGTACTGAACTGTTGTTGGCCCAAGAACATCACCCTGACTTACACACGGTTTTGCAGTTCAATTCACACAACGCAGCTGACAGTGTGGAGTCTTTGTCAGCGAGTTTTTCAAGCTCAGCCACAGCCAGTCCTGCGACGGGTGACGACATAGCTTTGCTGGCCTTTACCTCAGGCACCACCGGCGTGCCCAAAGCCGTCTGCCATTCACACCTGGATATCTGGTCTGCCTGCCAGGCCTGGCCTTTGGAAGTCTTGCGCGCGCACATGAACGATATCGTCACCGGCACACCACAACTGGCATTCACTTTTGGCTTGGGCGGTTTGTTGTTATTTCCGATGGTGGCAGGTGCCAGTATTTTTTACCCCTCACCCCCTTTGACACCGGAACGCATGGTGCAGGAAATGGCACAGGCGCAATGCACGATTTTTTACACCGCGCCGACCTTTTACCGCCAAATGGCTGTACATATTCAACAGCAACCTGTGCCCACATTACGCATCAGTATCAGCGCCGGTGAGGCACTGCCGGATGCGACACGTCAGCTCTGGCGCCAAGCCAGTGGGCTTGAGATGCTGGACGGCATAGGCGCGACTGAAATGTTCCATATTTTTATTTCTTCACCGATCGCTGAGTTCAAACCAAGCAGTCTGGGCAAAGTGGTACCTGGTTATGAAGCACTGGTGGTTGACCCGCATGGACAAGAGTTACCGCGTGGCCGCATAGGCAGACTGGCTGTGCGTGGCCCTACTGGCTGCAAATATTTGGATGATGAACGCCAGCGCGCTTATGTGCAGGATGGCTGGAATTTTCCCGGCGACGCGGTGCTACAGGATGAGTACGGTTATTTTTTCTACCAATCGCGTGCCGACGACATGATTGTGTCTTCGGGTTACAACATAGGCGGGCCCGAGGTTGAAGACGCGTTGTTGCTGCACCCTGCGGTGGCCGAATGCGCTGTCATCGGAAAAGCCGATGCCGAGCGCGGCATGGTGGTACAGGCGTTTTGCGTGTTACACGTAGATACACCTGCGTCTGATGCACTTGCCAAGCTATTGCAAGACCACGTCAAGCAGCACCTGGCGCCCTACAAATACCCGCGCGTTATCACTTTTTTGCCATCGCTGCCGCGCACAGCCACCGGCAAATTGCAACGCTTTAAATTACGCGATCTGAACAACTAAAACAGGACTTATATGCACACAGTTTTACTTCCCGAAGGATGGACCGTCCCCAAAGGCTACGCCAACGGCATTGCAGCTCGCGGTCTGCAAATTTATGTTGGCGGCCAGATAGGCTGGAATTCTGCACAGCAGTTCGAGTCCGATGATTTTGTCCATCAAACTCGGCTGGCCTTACGCAATGTGCTGGCAGTACTTCAGACTGCGCATGCCTCGCCAGAACACATGGTGCGTATGACTTGGTACATCACTGACAGGCACATGTACCAGTCCCGCTTAAAAGAGTTGGGCTCGGTTTACCGCGAAGTCATGGGTAAACACTTTCCGGCCATGACTTGCATTGTGGTCAGCGGACTGGTCGAAAAACGCGCTTTGGTTGAAGTTGAAGTCACTGCTGTCATACCGGATGCAGATTGAATTTATTTAAGCAAGACTTTTCAATAACAAATCATTGAAAGCGTACGGCTGTTCAAACTGCACCCAATGGCCGGCATCCGGCAGTACGTGAAGTCCGCGTAAATCACAGGCCGAGAGCAGGCCTTGAATCAAATGCAAAGTACCTTGGTACAAAGCATCGCGCTCACCCCAAATGCCATGCACCTCGCAAGTCCATTTTTTTTGCAATGCAAGCATGGCATCGCTGCGGGCAATACGCCTTTTACGCAATCGGTCGCGCAGCACATTGTGTTCTTGCATGAGCAACAGTTCGGGGCTGATGTGTATTTCATCGTGCAACATAATGGCCAGCAAGTTGTTGCGGTGAATCTCCATGCGCTCTTGCGTCGCCATGCCAGCTTTGAAACCGCGCATGGTCTTGATGCCATTGAACAAGCCGAAACCCGGCACACCCACCAGCACCATGCGCTTGATGCGTGCGGGTTGTTGTGCAGCCAGAAAACCTGCCATCAACCCCCCAAACGAAAAGCCTACAAGGTCTATGGCTTGCTGTTGAAACAAGACCTCTAAGCCCTGTGCCAGGGGTTGCGCCAGATCATCTGCATCTTCTGCGTTCGGTGGCAAGTCGGAGTCACCTTGTCCCGGTGTATCCAATGCCCATACCGCTCTGTGCTGACTCAACGGCAAGACATTGCGAACCCAATGGTTCCAACTGCCACTGCCCCCATGCAGCAAGACCAAAGGGTTACCAGCGGCTTGGTTCCACACATGCCAAACTTGCTTGCCCATCGCAGTGGGCAATTCAAGCCTTTGGGCTTGTTGCAATGCTGTGTCGAGTTCTTGGTTGAGGTTCACGTGTATTGGCTAATGCTGCTGAAATGCAAAACGCCCACTGGGAAATGGGCTGAGAATGCAAAACGCCCACTTGAAAGTGGGCGTTGTGTATTTGGTTGCGCGAGCAAGATTTGAACTTGCGACCTTTGGGTTATGAGCCCAACGAGCTACCAGGCTGCTCCATCGCGCGTCGTGTACGTTGATTGTAACGTTTATTCAGTTACAGCGCTTGTTGTTTCGGTGATTTCGGGTCTATCAACCAACTCGACCAAGGCCATGGGTGCGTTGTCACCCACACGAAAACCCATTTTCAAAATGCGTGTGTAGCCGCCTGGACGGGCTTTGTAACGAGGGCCGAGCTCGGCGAATAACTTCACCACGTTGTCGCGGTTGCGCAAGCGGTTGAATGCCAAACGCTTATTAGACAGCGTAGGTTCTTTGCCGAGGGTGAGCATAGGCTCGATCACGCGACGAAGTTCCTTGGCTTTGGGTAAGGTGGTTTTGATGGCCTCGTGCTCGATGAGCGAGTTCATCATGTTTTGCAACATGGCCAGTCGGTGTGAGCTGGTTCGGTTGAGTTTGCGTAGTCCGTGTCCGTGACGCATGATTTTTCCTTTTTTTAGGCTTGCACTTGTTTTGCCGGCCGCCGTATCAGGTACGGCCAGGGGGTGGCTGACTTGAAGTCAGCACTTATTGTTAAATTCGTTTGGCTTCCAAACCAGCAGGTGGCCAGCTCTCGAGCTTCATGCCCAAGGTCAGACCACGAGAGGCCAAAACTTCCTTGATTTCGTTGAGCGACTTGCGGCCCAAGTTGGGGGTTTTGAGCAACTCGTTTTCAGAGCGTTGGATGAGGTCACCGATGTAGAAAATGTTTTCAGCTTTGAGGCAGTTAGCCGAGCGAACCGTGAGTTCAAGTTCATCGACAGGGCGCAACAATATAGGATCGAATTGCTGCGCACTGCGCGGTGCGGGCGCATCAAATGCAGCCAATTCATTGCCTTCAAGTTGGGCAAACACCGCCAATTGCTCAACCAAAATTTTGGCTGAAGAACGCACGGCATCTTCGGCATTGATGGCGCCATTGGTTTCGATTTCAACCACCAAGCGGTCGAGGTCGGTACGTTGTTCAACGCGGGCGTTTTCAACGCTGTAGCTCACACGCTTGACGGGTGAGAAAGACGCATCCAGAACAATGCGGCCAATAGATTTGTTCACTTCGTCGGCATGGCGGCGCATGCTGCCTGGCACATAACCACGACCTTTTTCAACTTTGAGTTGAATATCGACCTTGCCGCCGTGGGACAAGTTGGCAATCACGTGCTCGGGGTTGATGATCTCCACATCATGCGGTGTTTGGATATCTGCAGCAGTGACTTGGCCTTCGCCTTCTTTGCGCAAACTGAGGGTTACCTCGTCGCGGTTGTGCAATTTGAAAACCACGCCTTTGAGGTTCAACAAAATATTGACCACGTCTTCTTGGACGCCGTCAATCGATGAGTATTCGTGCAATACGCCAGCGATGGTGACGTCGGTGACGGCATAGCCGACCATGGATGACAACAGCACGCGACGCAAGGCGTTGCCCAAGGTGTGACCGTAACCACGCTCGAAAGGCTCGAGCGTTACCTTGGCTCGGTTGTGACCGAGTTGTTCAACTTGGATGGCTTTTGGCTTCAGGAGATTGGTTTGCATTCGTTATTCCTCTCAATACCCCCGGCTCGTTACACCGGTAAGGCTGGGTGATGACCCCTGCACAATTTGTACAGGGCGACGGATTTAAAGGGCCAACAAGCCCTGTTTAACGTGAATACAACTCGACGATCAGCGATTCGTTGATGTCAGCAGCAAATTCGTCACGGTCAGGCGGCTTTTTAAAGATGCCTTCGGCTTTGTCGATATTGACGTCGACCCATGCCGGCATGCCTACTTGGGTAGCCAGCTGTAAGGCTTCCAAAACTCGGCCTTGTTTCTTGGATTTTTCACGCACGCTGACCACATCGCCAGATTTGACCAAGTAAGAAGGAATGTTGACTTGATGTCCATTGACTGTGATGGCCTTGTGGGAAACCAACTGGCGCGCTTCAGCACGTGTTGAACCAAAGCCCATGCGGTAAACCACATTGTCCAGACGCGACTCAAGCAATGACAACAGGTTGTTACCGGTGTTGCCCTTTTGCTGGTCGGCCATCGCAAAGTAGCGGCGGAACTGACGCTCCAACACGCCATACATGCGTTTGACTTTTTGTTTTTCGCGCAACTGCAAACCGAAGTCGGACATGCGCTGACCGGATGTACGGCCGTGCTGTCCAGGCTTGCTGTCGAATTTCGCTTTGTCACTGATAGAGCGACGCGCGCTCTTCAAGAACAAATCGGTGCCTTCTCGGCGAGAGAGTTTGGCCTTGGGGCCTAAGTAACGTGCCACTTGAACTTCCTTTTTGTCAACTGCCCGCAGCAAGTGCGGGGAGCCATGGGTGTGTCACCCGCGGCGGTGGGCTTGGTGAAAAATCAGATACGACGACGCTTTTGCGGTCTGCATCCGTTGTGAGGAACCGGTGTCACATCAGAGATGGAATTGATGCGAATACCCAGAGCGGCCAACGCACGAACCGAAGACTCGCGGCCAGGGCCGGGTCCTTTGATTTCTACGTCTAGGTTCTTAATGCCCTGATCCATGGCTGCACGACCGGCCACTTCAGAAGCCACCTGAGCGGCAAAAGGAGTGGATTTACGTGAACCCTTGAAACCTTGACCACCCGACGACGCCCAAGACAAGGCGTTGCCTTGGCGATCGGTGATGGTGATGATGGTGTTGTTGAATGAGGCGTGCACGTGCGCAATACCATCCGCAACGTTTTTGCGGACCTTCTTGCGCACACGTTGTGCGGCTGAGTTGACGGGTGCTTTTGCCATGGATATCCCTCTTTATTTCTTCAGCGATTGAGCCGCCTTGCGGGGGCCTTTGCGTGTGCGTGCATTGGTACGTGTGCGCTGACCACGCATGGGCAGTCCACGGCGATGACGAAAACCGCGGTAGCAACCAATGTCCATCAAACGCTTGATGTTCATGGTGGTTTCACGGCGCAAGTCGCCTTCAATGGTGAACAGTGCAATCTGGTCGCGAATTTTTTCCAAATCGGCGTCTGTCAGATCTTTGATTTTTTTGCTGTAAGCAATGCCGGTGGCTTCGCAAATTTTGCGAGCGCGTGTACGACCAATGCCGAAAATTGACGTCAAGCCGATTTCGGTGTGCTTATGCGGTGGGATGTTGATACCAGCGATACGTGCCATGTTGTGACCTCTTTAATGCGGTGAAAGATCAGCCTTGACGCTGTTTGTGACGCGGGTCTGTACAGATGACACGCACCACGCCCTTGCGGCGGATGATTTTGCAATTGCGGCAAATTGTTTTGACCGAAGCCGAAACTTTCATTTCATTCTCCAAAAAATCCTGAAACACGCCTTTGCGTATTCCTTGTTAACTCTGCGTGCTCAGTGCCTTACTTGGCTCTGAACACAATCCTTGCCCGACTCAAATCGTAGGGCGTCATCTCAACTGTCACCTTATCGCCTGGCAGGATTCGGATGTAATGCATCCGCATCTTGCCGGAGATATGTCCGAGCACCACATGGCCGTTTTCCAGTTTGACCCGGAAAGTGGCATTGGGGAGATTTTCAACAATCTCTCCAAGCATCTGGATGACATCGTCCTTCGCCATGCGCCCAATCAGCCACCTGGTGTCATCTTGAAGTTGGCCTTTTTAAGCAGCGACTCGTACTGCTGACTCATGAGGTAGTTCTGCACTTGGGCCATGAAGTCCATGGTGACCACCACAATGATCAGCAACGAAGTGCCGCCAAAGTAGAAGGGCACGTTGTACTTGAGGATGAGAAATTCAGGCAACAAACAAACAAAGGTGATGTAGATGGCGCCGGCAAACGTCAGGCGCAACAAAATCTTATCGATGAAGCGAGCGGTTTGGTCACCTGGGCGAATACCGGGGATGAAGCCGCCACTCTTTTTCAGGTTGTCAGCGGTTTCGCGGCTATTGAAAACCAAAGCCGTGTAGAAAAAGCAAAAGAAGATGATGGCCACGGCATACAACATGACGTAAATGGGCTGACCTGGTGACAATGCGGCAGAGATATCTTTAAGCCAAACCATGCTCTCACCGGCACTGAACCAACTGACCACGGTAGAGGGCAACAAAATAATCGATGAAGCAAAGATAGGGGGAATGACACCCGCCATGTTGAGCTTCAAAGGCAAATGCGAAGACTGTCCGCCATAAACCTTGTTGCCAACCTGTCGACGTGCGTAGTTGACCAAAATTTTGCGCTGGCCGCGCTCAACAAACACCACGAAGTAAGTAACCGCCGCCACCAAAACAACAATCAACAAAGCAATGATGATGCTCATGGCGCCGGTGCGTACCAACTCAAGCAGGCCGCCAATCGAGCCGGGTAAGCCAGCGGCAATGCCGGCGAAAATAATGATGGAAATGCCGTTACCCAAACCGCGCTCGGTGATTTGCTCGCCCAGCCACATCAAAAACATGGTGCCGGCAGTCAGGGACACCATGGCGGTGATGCGAAACAACAAGCCGGGTTCGTTGACCAAACCGACTGAAGATTCCAAGGCCAAGCCTATGCCCAAGGATTGGAAAATAGCCAAGCCCAAAGTGCCGTAGCGTGTGTATTGGGTGATTTTTCGGCGTCCGGCTTCGCCTTCTTTTTTCAGCGCTTCCATGCTGGGCACCACATACGACATCAGCTGCATGATGATGGAGGCCGAGATGTAAGGCATGATGCCCAGGGCAAAAATACTGAAACGCGATAAAGCGCCGCCAGAGAACATATTGAACAAACTCAGAATGCCGCCCTCTTGGCCCTTGAACAACTCAGAGAGTTGGTCTGGGTTGATACCCGGCACAGGGATGTGTGTGCCAATGCGGTAGACAACCAGCGCGAGCAACAAAAAGATAAGCCGGCGACGCAAGTCGGCAAACTTATCTGTTTTGGGCAAGGCGCTGGTAACCACGGTATCTGGACTCTTTCTTCAGTTGTTAGGCGACAGAGCCGCCAGCGGCTTCGATGGCAACTTTGGCAGCTGCGGTGGCACCGATGCCATGCAGCTTGACAGCGCGTGAAATTTCGCCGGTCTTGATGACCTTGACGACTTTGGCCATTTGACTGACCAAACCAGCGGTTTTGAGCGCCAAGACGTCGATGTCTGTGATGTCCAGCAATTGCAAAGATGCAAGCGTGACTTCTTCGTTGTACTTTAAGGTTTGTGATTTGAAACCACGCTTGGGCAAGCGACGCTGCAAAGGCATTTGACCGCCCTCAAAACCTACTTTGTGGTAGCCGCCTGAGCGTGACTTTTGACCCTTGTGACCACGGCCAGCGGTTTTACCTAAGCCAGAGCCAATGCCACGACCGACACGGCGGCGGTTTTTGCGTGAGCCATCTGCGGGTTTGATTTCATTGAGTTGCATGGCGAAACCTTAGAGAACTTTGATCAGATAACTGATCTTGTTGATCATGCCGCGCACTGCAGGGGTGTCCTGCAGTTCGCTGGTGCTGCCGATTTTGCGCAAGCCCAAACCACGCACGGTGGCGCGGTGAGATTCTTTGGTGCCGATAGGGCTGCGCACCAATTGCACTTTGACAGTTGAAGAAGTTGTAGACATGCCGTTGCTCCGGATTAGACGAAGAGGTCTTCGACGCTCTTGCCACGCTTGGCTGCAACCTCTGCAGCGGTGGTGGATTTGATCAACGCATCAAGTGTTGCGCGAACCATGTTGTAGGGGTTGGATGAACCATGGCTCTTGGCCACGATATCGGTGATGCCCATGACTTCGAACACCGCACGCATGGGGCCGCCTGCAATGATGCCGGTACCTTTGGGTGCCGGTGCCATTTGTACATTGGCTGCACCATGGTGACCCGTAACGTTGTGGTGAATGGTGCCGTTTTTCAAAGACACTTTATGCATATTGCGACGGGCTTCTTCCATGGCTTTTTGCACAGCAGCGGGCACTTCCTTGGATTTGCCTTTGCCCATGCCAACACGGCCATCGCCATCACCGACCACGGTGAGGGCGGCGAAACCCAAAATACGGCCACCCTTGACCACTTTGGTCACGCGGTTGACCGCGATCATTTTTTCTTTCAGACCGTCGTCACGACTGTCGTCTTGCATTTTTGCTTGAACTTTTGCCATGTGTGTATCCGTCTTCGGTTAGAACTGCAAGCCGGCAGCACGCGCGGCATCGGCCAATGTTTTGACACGACCGTGGTAAGCAAAACCCGCTCGGTCGAAAGCGACTTTTTCAACGCCGGCAGCTTTCGCTTTTTCGGCGATGCGAGTGCCAACCACTTCGGCTGCGGCTTGGTTGCCGCCTTTGCCGACCGCACCCAAACTCTTGCGAATGTCAGCTTCGGCTGAAGAGGCAGTCGCCAACACTTTGGTGCCGTCGCCAGAGATGACTGAAGCGTAGATGTGCAAGTTGGTGCGGTTGACCGTTAAGCGAGCAACGCCTTGGGTGGCAATGCGAATACGGGTTTGGCGGGAGCGGCGGATACGCTGCTGTTTTTTGCTTAGCATGTGGCAGCTCCTTATTTCTTCTTGGTTTCTTTGATGACGATTTTTTCGTCAGAGTAGCGAATGCCCTTGCCTTTGTAAGGCTCGGGTGGACGTACTGCGCGAATTTCAGCAGCGATTTGGCCCACACGTTGGCGGTCAGCGCCTTTGATCAAAATTTCTGTGGGAATGGGTGTTTCCACCTTGATGCCTGAAGGCATGTCAAAGTTGACAGGGTGCGAATAACCCACCACCAAATTGAGTTTGTTGCCTTGGGCCGCGGCTTTATAACCCACACCCACCAAATTGAGTTTTTTCTCAAAGCCTTTGGTGACACCAATGACCATGTTGTTGACCAATTGACGCAAAGTGCCGCTCATGGCGTTGGCTTCACGGCTTTCATTGGCAGGCGCAAAGCTCAAACTGTCAGCGCTGTGCACCACTTTCACCAAATGATTGTTGGCAATAGACAGATTGCCACCTGTACCTTTGATGTTGATGAGTTGTTCGTTGATGGCCACATCCACGCCCTTAGGCACGGTGACTGGCATTTTTCCGACTCGGGACATGCTGTTTTCTCCCTTAAGCCACGTAACACAAGACTTCGCCGCCGACGCCAGTGGCGCGGGCTTTGCGGTCCGTCATCACGCCACGGGGCGTAGTGACAATAGCCACGCCCAAGCCGTTCATGACTTGAGGAATGGCATCGTGGCCTTTGTAAACACGCAGACCAGGACGAGAGACGCGCTCAATGCGCTCAATCACTGGACGGCCAGCGTAATATTTCAAGGCGATTTCCAATTCGTGCTTACCGGCTTCGGTTTTGACGTGAAAGCCGTCGATATAGCCCTCATCTTTCAACACCTGGACGATGGCCAGTTTGACTTTGGAAGAAGGCACCGACACGGTCGGCTTGGCCACCATCTGCGCATTACGAATACGCGTCAGCAGGTCGGCAATGGGGTCACTCATGCTCATATTGAATATCTCCTGCTGTATTACCAGCTGGCCTTGGTGATGCCAGGAATATTGCCCGCAAAGGCCATTTCGCGAATCTTGGCGCGACCCAAACCAAATTGGCGGAAGGTGCCACGCGGACGGCCCGTGATGGCGCAACGGTTTCGCTGGCGCGTAGGGTTGGCATTGCGGGGAAGTTTTTGCAGCGCCAAACGGGCTTGCGCACGGTCTTCTTCGCTGTGCTTGGCGTCATTTGCCACAGCCTTCAGTTCAGCATACTTTTTTGCATACTTGGCGACCAATTTGTCGCGCTTGAGTTCGCGTTCAATCAAAGCTACTTTAGCCACAGGGCACCTCAGTTCTTGAAGGGGAAACGGAAGGCGGCGAGGAGCGCTTTGCACTCGTCATCGGTCTTAGCCGTGGTGGTGATGCTGATGTTCATGCCGCGCAGGGCATCAACTTTGTCATACTCGATCTCGGGAAAGATGATTTGCTCTTTCACGCCGATGTTGTAGTTGCCGCGACCGTCGAAAGCACGGCCAGAGATGCCGCGAAAGTCGCGCACACGGGGCAAGGCCACGGTGACGAAACGGTCGAGGAATTCATACATACGCACGCCGCGCAAAGTAACCATGCAACCGATGGGTTGCTGTTCGCGGATTTTGAAACCGGCGATGGCTTTGCGCGCCTTGGTGACCACAGGCTTTTGGCCAGAGATTTTGGTCAGGTCACTGACCGCGTGGTCCATGACTTTTTTGTCGGCGACTGCTTCGGATACACCCATATTGAGGGTGATTTTGGTTAGGCGCGGCACTTGCATGGGCGACTGGTAACCAAATTTTTCGGTCAACTCGGGGACCACTTTTTCACGATAGTGTTGTTGGAGTCGTGCCATGTTTATGCCGCCTTGATGACTTCGCCGCTGGACTTGAAGATACGAACCTTCGAGCCATCGGTATTGATCTTGATGCCCACGCGATCGGCCTTGCCGGTGGTGGCGTTGTAAATAGCGACATTGGACTGGTGAATAGGCATGCTTTTTTCAATCACGCCGCCAGTGGTGCCCGCCATGGGATTGGGTTTGGTGTGTTTTTTCACCAAATTGATGCCGTCGATCAAGAGATGCGAATCATCGGCGCGCACAGCAACTTTGCCGCGCTTGCCTTTGTCTCGACCTGTGATGACGATGACCTCGTCGCCTTTGCGAATCTTGTTCATGGTCGGTGTCCTTATAGTACTTCTGGCGCCAATGACACGATCTTCATGAACTTCTCGGTACGCAATTCACGCGTGACCGGGCCGAAGATACGGGTGCCTATAGGTTCGAGTTTGGCGTTGAGCAACACAGCCGCATTGGAGTCGAACTTGACCAAAGAGCCGTCGCTGCGACGGATGCCTTTGGCTGTACGAACCACCACCGCGCTGTAAACCTCGCCTTTTTTGACGCGGGAACGGGGGGCGGCTTCTTTGATGCTCACCTTGATAACGTCGCCAACACTGGCGTAACGACGCCTAGAGCCGCCCAACACTTTAATGCACAAAACGGATTTTGCGCCAGTGTTGTCGGCCACTTCTAATCTGGATTCTGTCTGGATCATTTCTGTTTCCCAACTTGTACCGGGTATATGGCCAAAAAATTCAACCACCTAACCCGATCAGTCTTGGGCCCGTCATCGGCGCTTCGAACCATTTCGCTGCGCTTTTGCTTGGGGCTGTCGTCTGTCTTTTCTGCTGTTTTAAATGCAGAGCCGGCTATTATGGCATAGTTATCTGCACTTGCAAGTTGTTTTCTCCCTGCCGCACTATTGAACGATGTCAAATACCACTTATTTACTATCTTTAGACCAAGGTACTTCCAGTTGCAGAAGCATTGTGTTCTCCCCAAAGGGCGATGTGGTGGCCAAGGCGCAAGTGGAATTGAAGCAAATTTACCCCCAACCGGGCTGGGTAGAGCACGACCCCCAAGAAATTTGGTCTAGCCAACTGGCCACGGCGCGGCAGGTATTGCAACAGTCGGGGCTGAGTGCCAAGCAGATCGCCGCCATGGGCATCACCAACCAACGCGAAACCACGCTGGTATGGCGGCGCGACACCGGCCAAGCTATCTATAACGCCATTGTTTGGCAAGACCGGCGGGCCGAGCCCGAGTGCTTGCGCTTGCGCGAGGCTGGTTTTGCGCCCATGGTGCAACAAAAAACCGGCTTGGTGCTTGACGCTTATTTTTCTGCCACCAAATTGCAATGGATTTTGGACAACATACCCAACGCACGCGCCATGGCCGAAGCAGGACAACTGGCGTTTGGCACGGTAGACACGTGGTTGATGTGGCAACTCAGTGGCGGCGCTGTGCACGCCACCGATGTCAGCAACGCTGCGCGCACCATGCTTTTTAATGTGCACACCCACCGCTGGGACGATGAGCTGCTGGCCTTGTTTCGTATTCCGGCGTCTGTGCTGCCGCAAGTGCAGGCTTCGGCCAGCCACTTTGGCACTGCACAAGCGCAGTGGCTGGGCAGCGACATGTCGATTGGCGGCGTGGCCGGCGACCAGCAAAGCGCTTTGTTTGGTCAAGCCTGTTTTAAAGCAGGCCAAGTCAAAAACACTTACGGCACGGGTTGCTTCATGCTGATGCATACCGGCGCACAGTTTCAAACCAGTCATAACGGCTTGATCACCACCAGCGCGGCGCAAGTCGACAACAAACCTGCCTTTGCCTTGGAGGGCAGCGTGTTTATTGGAGGTGCGGTCGTGCAGTGGTTGCGTGACGGCCTGCGAGCGTTTGACACAAGCGCGGATGTGCAAGCTTTGGCCCAAAGCGTGCCCGACTCGGGCGGGGTTGTTCTGGTGCCGGCCTTCACCGGCTTGGGTGCGCCTTATTGGCAGGCTGATGCACGCGGCGCGATGGTCGGTTTGTCACGCGGCACCACCATGGCGCATATTGCGCGTGCCGCTTTGGAGAGCATCGCATTTCAAAGTACGGCTTTGTTGCAAGCCATGAACCGCGACGCCGCAACCCCGGTCACCGAGCTTCGGGTGGACGGCGGCGCTTGTGTGAATGATTTGCTGATGCAGTTTCAGGCCGATTTGCTGGGCATTCCCGTGCTGCGTCCCGCTGTGGTGGAAACCACCGCCTTGGGCGCGGCTTATTTGGCGGGATTGAGTGCGGGCGTCTACCTCAGCACCGATGAGCTGGCCAATCAGTGGCGGGTAGAACGCAGCTTCGAGCCCCAGATTTCCCGCGATCAAGCCCAAAGCTTGATGGCAAACTGGGAAAAAGCCGTCAGGCAAACAGTGGCAAACTGATGGCATGACGCAGGTTTCTTCTCTTTTGCTGCCCATGGCCTTTGTAGGCGGTGGCAATATGGCCAATGCAATGATAGGCGGCTTGATTCGCCATGGCGCACCAAGTTCGGCAATACGCGTGGTTGAACCCTTTGCCGCCACCGCGCAAGCTTTGCAAGCGCAGCATGGCGTAGCGGTGCAGCCTGCGGCCGATGCTTCTCTGAAAGACTGCGCCTTGGTGGTGTGGGCTGTGAAGCCGCAAGTGTTCAAACAGGCCGCCTTGTTGACCGCCCCCTTTGTGGCAAACGCTTTGCACTTGAGCGTAGCCGCCGGCATCACCAGCAACAGCATCGCCCAATGGCTGCATACCGAGCGCGTGGTGCGGGCCATGCCCAACACGCCTGCATTGGTGGGTTTGGGACAAACCGGTCTGTACGCCCGAAGTGCGGTGAGCCAAGCTGAAAAAGCCGCCATCACCGACATGATGGGCTTGATGGGCGAATCGCTGTGGGTCGATACAGAGGATTTGCTTGATACAGTCACCTCCCTGTCTGGCTCGGGGCCGGCGTATGTGTTTTATTTTTTAGAAGCCATGGTCGACGCCGGTGTGCACATGGGCCTGACCCCAGCGCAAGCGCATCAACTGGCGGTGGGGACTTTTGTGGGCGCGTCCGAGTTGGCGCGCAGCAGCAGCGAAACCCCTGCGGTGTTGAGAGAACGGGTGACGTCCAAGGGCGGCACCACGTTTGCCGCCTTATCGGTGATGCAAGAACAAGGCTTGCACGCCATCTTGCTGCAAGCCATGCAAGCGGCGCAAGAA
>Ga0209135_1000252_pt1 | contig 19557 bp, 19 predicted proteins | sample LauGreSBDMM110SD_4_FD_187570 | JGI IMG/M metagenome (GOLD analysis project Ga0209135, IMG submission 187570) | Freshwater lake microbial communities from Lake Michigan, USA - Su13.BD.MM110.SD (SPAdes) (version 3) | ecosystem: Environmental > Aquatic > Freshwater > Lake | place: Lake Michigan... | reverse complement strand
GTTATCTAAATTAATAAATTGCCGCCCGCTATAACGAGCGCCAACGCTCAATGTGAAATCATCATTCACTCGGTAAGTGGCTACTGCCTTATAAAGTTGCTTAGGAATTCTTGGTGCATTTTTGCCCACATAGACTGGGGCCGCATCATCCTGCAAAACTTTCGCATCAGTCCAAGTGGCATTAGCGCGAATATCTAAACCAGAGATCATCACATTTTTCCACTCCGTTGCCGCTTCTAAACCGTATGTGCGAATGTGGTCTACATTTTGCACATAGCTAGTTGTTGTACCTGCTGATGCAATATTGGTTTGCGAAAGCAATGCATCGTACTTATGCTCACTAAACGCACTTAACCTGAGCAATCCATTTGCAAATCGACGTTCAGCGGTTAATTCAGCAGAAAGGACTTCTTCGGGTTTGAGGTCGGGATTGTTCACCAGAATGTTTGAGCCGTTTGCGAGCTGCTGATAAAGCTCTGTTACCGTTGGAAAACGGAATGCTTGACCAAAGGCAGCTCTAAAACCCCAAGCTGGTTGAGGCTCAAAACTTAGTGAAACTTTTGGTGAAAATTTATTAGCTGACTTATCTTGGTAATTTGCAACAACCGCGCCAGATTGATTGCTACCATCGCTTGCTTGCCAAAACTCCTGACGCGCGCCCAAAGTTAATGCCCATTGTGGGTTGAATTGCCATTTGTCCTGCACATACACAGCTTGAGTTTGGGTATTGCCGCGAGAGGATGCATTAAAGCTTCCCTTGCTAATCGCTGCCCAGTCAGCACTATTTGTTGTTGTACTGCGCAGTTGATAATCATCAATGTGATAGCCAACATCTACAATATGGTTTTGTGGGCGTAAAGTGCCCCGCGCATCAAACACCGACCAGCCTGTGCCAGACAAATTATTCACTATGCCAGCTCGATTAATATAGGGGTTGCCCGTAGAGATTTTAGAGCTTCCATTGAGGTCTTTTTGATAGTCGTAATCAGACACAGTAAATTGCCAATCAAAAAATCCTTTAGTGCTCGACTTGAGTTCCAAAGCCTGCATAATATGCAAAGCATCTGTCTTCGCTGGGCTCATGGCTGGAAGTGTATATTTAGCACCATTAAAGTTTACATCTCCTGAATAAACAGGGTTGCCACTCGTATCCTTAAGATAACTTTGAACGTCAGTCTTTCCATCAATATCCCACAAGCCTATGGTATAAGCTGCTTTAATTTCAGGCGTAAAGTCGTAAGTCACCTTAAATTTAGTATTAATCTGCTCGCTTTTATCAATGCTCGTCGCGCCAAAAATAACACGGCTCTTATTTTTTTCACTGATGTCTTGATAAGCGCCTGTGACTTGAGATCCTCCTGCAGCTGCTGCTTTTGCATCACTCACAGCAAAATCCATAGGCTGACCCGTATTTTCGAGCCTATCCACACCTAATCTAAAACTAAAATCATTGATTTTATTACCGACCGAAGCGCTCTCATGATTGCCGCGATTCGTCATATCAGTGCCATACAGCTTAAAGTTCTGCATAAAGCCTTGCACGTTGGCATGCGCCTCAAACTTTTCAGGCATACGTGTATGAATGCTAATCACGCCGCCAAATGAATTACCTGCATAAAGTGAAGAAAATGGACCATACATCATGCTGATGCTTTCAATTTCCTCAGGACTGACCATACCCCAGCGTGGAGGATAGTCCCAGCGATTACCCAGAAGGTTTGAAAGCAAAATGCCATCGGCAAAAAGCATACTTTGCGCGCTTGAAATAGCCCCAATCGTTCGCGTTGCAATAATGCCGTTGCGGTCACCAATAAAACGCTCTCGCACTTGAATGCTAGGCAAATACTTCATCGCTTGCGCTGGCGTAGCGACATTCACGCTCTCTTGTATTTGCTGTCTATCGTAGGTTTCAACGGTAGCAGGGTATTTCATGATTCGGCTATCAATAGCAGGTGCATGCACTTCCACATTTTGAATTATAAGCTCCTTATCAACCGCTAGGGCTTGCTTGCTAAAGGCGGTGAGGATAATAAGAGCGGGAATGGTAAGGCGGCGACCCCATTGGGCAGTTTTTGCGACAATAAGCGCTTTCATTTGTAAGTGAATCATTGGGTACCTCAATCAAAAATCTAAAATACGATGCGTTAATCAAATACTTAAAGCCATAGGCGCGGTTAAGCGCTTACGCATCAATAAAAAAACTAATTAGATTGAGATTGCAGGTGGTGCTTGGGGGGGGTGTGAAGACTGAAAGTACGCTTGTTGAACTGGAGTCTCATATTCAGTAAAAAACTGTGAATATGAAGGGATAGCAACAGAACCTATTTGGACTGAGCCTGACGGCAGGTAAACCTTGTCTGAGGCAAGAGAACAATAAGAGCAGTGTTGCAAATGAATTGCAGAGTGCTGATCCACAGGAGATGCAGGGCTTGAAGGAATCTCTTTTACGCCTTTCGCAGTGCAGATCTTTTCGGACCCCTGAAGATCATTTAATGCCTTCGCATGCGAAATCGCAGGCGCAAAAGATGCCATCAGGATGGCACAAATGGCAATCCAACTAGCAAATCTATGTACGCCTCGTTTAAACATTTTTTGATTATATATTAAGCTTGTGGCTTTTTGAAACTATCAAACAAGAGCAAGACAACGCCACCAGTGATCGCAGAATCAGCGACATTAAACGCGGGCCAGTAATAGTCGTAGCCGTTGTAATGAAAGAGCAAGAAGTCGACCACATAACCCAAAGTGAGCCTATCGAAGAGATTGCCTAATGCGCCCCCCAAGACCAAAGCTAGCGCAAAACAAAAAAGCTTTTGCTCGGCATTTTTATGAAGCAGATAAACAATCACGGCTGAAGCCGCCATCGCAATGCCCGTAAAAAAGAAATGCTGCCAACCACCTTGGCTGGCTAAAAAACTAAACGCCGCCCCTTCATTATGAAAACGCACCAAGTCAAAAAACGAGGTGATTTGCAGATGCTCGCCATACTGAAACGCCTGCTGAATAAGATGCTTGGTATAAACATCTATCACAATCACAACAGCACTAAGGCTTAGCCATTTACGCATAGATACGCTTCTCACCTTCGCCGAATAAATTGCTAACACAGCGACCACAAATTGTTGGATGTTCAGCGCTTGCGCCAACCTCTTCTCGGTAATGCCAGCAACGGTCGCATTTAGCGTGTTTGCTTGCCGCGACTTTAAATGTCAAACCTGAACCACACTGTTTTTCCACTTTAGCTTGTGAAGTAATAAACACAAAGCGAAGCGCATCATCCATCCTCGCAAGTGAGTCATAAGCTGGGCTATCCAAAGTAATGGTAATTTCCGCCTGCAATGATGAACCTACCTCGCCAAGACCACGCTTTTCTTCAATGGCCTTATTCGCTAAAGCACGCACTTCAATCATGTTTTTCCAGTCGGTGATTTGGGCATCGCTCAAACCATGCGCTGGCAAGTCGTACCAAAGCTCTTCAAACACGGTTGCCTCTCTATCCAAGCCCAATGTTTGCCAAATCTCATTAGCCGTAAAGCTCAAGATAGGTGCCATCAAGCGCATCATGGCTTGGGTAATGTGGTGCAAAGCGCTTTGCGCGGCACGACGTGCTTGAGAATTTTCACCTATGGTGTAGAGGCGGTCTTTTAGAATATCCAAATAGAAACTGCCTAAATCTTCAGAGCAGAAGCCCACAAATTTTTGCACCGCCAAATGGAATTCATAACGGTCAAAATCCGCCAACACTTCTTTTTGTAATTTCTCTGTGAGCACTAAGGCATAACGGTCAATTTCAAGCCATTGGTCAACTGGCAACAAATCTTTGCTTGCATCAAAGTCGGCTAAATTCGCCATTAAGAAACGTAAAGTATTACGAATACGGCGATAGCTTTCAGCCACGCGCTTGAGAATTTCATCAGAAATCGTGAGTTCGCCTGAGTAATCTGTCGATGCTACCCATAAACGCAAGATATCCGCGCCGTAAGTGTCCATCACTTTTTGAGGTGCAACTACGTTGCCTTTAGATTTGCTCATTTTATGGCCCGCACCATCCACCACAAAGCCGTGCGTGAGAAGGGCTTTGTAAGGCGCTCTGCCATCAATCGCACAACCTGTTAATAGAGAGCTTTGGAACCATCCACGATGTTGGTCTGAGCCTTCTAGATACAAATCAGCAGGATGTTGTAATTCTGGGCGACGTTTAAGCACCGCCGCATGGGTTGAGCCTGAATCAAACCAGACGTCTAAGGTATCAGTGACTTTTTTGTATTGGCCTGCGTTTTCTGGCGCGTGTTTAGCCAAGAAGGCCGCCGCATCTAAACTAAACCAAGCTTCAACACCTGTTTGCTCGGTGAGTAAAGCGGCCTGCTCTAAAAGCTCAGCAGTTTTTGGATGTGGCTCGCCTGTTTCTTTATGCACAAATAATGGCATTGGCACGCCCCAATTGCGTTGGCGTGAAACGCACCAATCTGGACGGTTTTTAATCATCGTCTCTAAACGCGCACGACCCCAGCTTGGGAAAAACTCGGTTTCATCAACGGCCTTATTTGCATATTCACGCAAGCTTTTAGCCGACGTGTCAGTTTCATTCATGCCAATAAACCATTGGTGTGTCGCCAACTGCATGAGTGGCGTTTTGTGGCGCCAGCAATGTGGGAAGCTATGGTTCAAACGTGCGCTAACAATTAAAGCGCCGCTTTCTTGCATTAAGTTCAGAATGACTTTATTCGCATCTTGGCGGCTTAAGCCACGAATCGCCTCAAGCTCAACCAAATTGCTGGTGAAGAATTTACCATCCGCACCAATTAGCACACGTGGTTTTTCTTGCGGGAAATTCGCACGCATCACCAACCAATCATCATTGCCATGTGCTGCGGCGGTATGCACCAAGCCAGTGCCTGCATCAGTTGTGACGTGTTCGCCGCAAATGACCGGTACTTGGCGATTATCAAACGGGTGGTTTAATTGAAGACCATTTAAGGCAGATCCTTTGCATGTCGCAAGTGTTTTAGCACCCTCTTCAACGTAACGGCTTAATGTCGCTTGCGCCAAATCATGCGCAAGGATTAACAAACCTTTGTTGGTTTGAATCAATTCATACTCACACTCTGGATGAACACTCACCGCTTGATTAGCTGGTAATGTCCATGGCGTCGTTGTCCAGATCACGGCAAACACATTACCGGCAACATCAGTGCCAAAAGCTTTCGCTAAAGCAGTGTTATCTGTCACCTTAAAGCCCACATCAATTGCTGGTGAGTTCACATCTTCATATTCAACTTCCGCCTCTGCCAATGCAGAGGCGCAATCTACACACCAATGAACAGGCTTGCTACCTTGGTATAAATAGCCGTTTTTATAGGTATCACCCAAAGCGCGCATGATGTCTGCTTCAGTTTTAAAGTCCATGGTGAGGTAAGGATTATCCCAATCACCGAACACACCTAAACGCACAAAGTCTTTCTTTTGGCGCTCTACTTGTTCTTTTGCATATTCACGGCAAAGCTCGCGGAATTTAGCTGGCGCGATTTCTTTGCCATGATTTTTTTCAACCACCAGCTCAATCGGCAAGCCGTGACAATCCCAGCCTGGTACATAAGGGGCATCAAAGCCACTCATGGTTTTAGATTTAACGATAATATCTTTTAGAATTTTATTCACCGCATGACCGATATGAATATCTCCGTTTGCGTATGGCGGGCCGTCATGCAGAATAAATTTAGGCTTACCAGCGCGGGCTTTGCGAATGCGCTCATAAAGCTTTTTATCTTGCCATTCTTTAAGCCAAGCTGGTTCACGCTTAGCCAAGTCGCCCCGCATAGGGAAGTCTGTTTCAGGCAGATTAAGCTTATATTTCGAGTCTTGTTTTAAATCTTCAGTCATTCCAAACTTTCGGTCTTTTGCTTTTAATTATCTAAATTTTTATTTGAAAAAATGTCGCGCCACTTGCGCGTCTTTTGCGATTTGGGCTTTGAGTGCATCCAAACCTTCAAATTTCATTTCATCTCGAATTTTATGGTAAAACTCAACATGCACATGCTTATCGTACAAATCCCCATCAAAATCAAATAAGTGAACTTCTAACAATAACTTAGGCACACCAGCAATGGTTGGCCTAACGCCTAAATTAGCCACGCCATTTAATCTGTCTAATTTTACTGCATACACGCCCGTTAAGGCAGGTCGTTCGTGGCGCATATGCACATTTGCAGTCGGGAATCCTAGTTTTCGACCCAATTGCGCACCATGAATCACTTTTCCGCTAATACTATAAGGGCGATCAAGTAGATTTTTAGCGACATCAAGCCGTCCGGTCGCAAGTGCATTTCTCACGCGAGTACTCGAAACACGCTCGCTATCACCAAGGGCTTGCAAATCTGCATCACTTAAATTTACTTGCGGCAAGCTAATGAGCTCAAGCCCCGCATTGGCAATATCCATCACACCGCCACGGCGACCCGCGCCGAATCTAAAGTCTTCACCCACTAAAATAATTTTGGCGTTCAGCGATTTAATCAAAACATCTTGAATAAACGCATCACTACTTAAGCTGGCAAAGCGCTGATTAAATCGGCATAAATACACAACATCAACGCCAGTATCTGCAAATCGCTCTAACTTTTCCCTTAGCGAGGCAAGCCTCGCTGGCGCTTTTTCTGGGCTGAAAAACTCGCGCGGGTGCGGTTCAAACGTCATCACAGCCGTTTGTAATAATTGTGTACTTGCAACAGATTTAAGCTCTTTAAGCAAAGCTTGATGCCCTAAATGCACGCCATCAAAATTACCAATCGCTAATGCGCATGGCTGACTATTCTCACTTGGGAAATGTCTAAGGATTTGCATAAGGACTAAATCACTGCCCGCTTCATAAAGTCTTTAACGCGTATGCCTAACGCCCAAAGCACTGAGAAATAGGTGACTGAGCCAAGCACAAGCAAGACCAATAAATGCAGTAGCTTCGGTAATAGTTTATACGTCATCCAAGTGGCGTCAGGCCCCGCGGCAAAATGTAAAACAAGCGCCATCGCGCCAACCGCTAAGGCAAGTTTTGCCATAAAGGCGTACCAACCAGCTTGTGGCTTAAACACGCCCGCTTTACGCAAATAAAAATAGAGCAACCCTGCGTTCATACAAGCGCCAAGGCCAATCGCCAAAGCCAAGCCGGCGTGCTTAAAGGGGCCAATAAAGGCTAGGTTCATGAGCTGAGTTGAGACCAAGGTAAACAGGGCGATTTTGACTGGCGTTTTAATGTTCTGGCGTGAGTAAAACGCTGGCGCAAGCACCTTCACCAAAATCAGCCCAAGCAAGCCAAGGCTATAAGCCATCAAGGCTTGGCGCGTCATTTCTACATCCAGCACACTAAATGCACCATAGTGGAATAAACCAGTTACAAGGGGCACTGAGAGTACTGCCAAAGCGACCGCCGCTGGTAATGCGAGGATGAAGGTCAGGCGCAGACCCCAATCTAAGAGCTGAGAATATTCACCATCCGCTTTATCCGCATAACTTTTAGCTAGGCTAGGCAACAAAATAGTACCAAGCGCCACGCCTAAAACACCCGTAGGAAATTCCATTAAACGGTCAGCATAGTAAAGCCAAGAAACACTGCCTGTTGCCAAGAATGAAGCAAAAATCGTGTTAATTAGAAGTGAAATTTGCGCGATAGAAACCCCAAAAATCGCCGGGCCCATCAGCTTAAGGATGCGCCAAACCCCTTCATCTTTGAGGTTAATCTCAAACCTTGGCAATAAGCCTAGCTTGCGTAAATAAGGGAGTTGATACACCAACTGCGCAACACCTCCAGCAAAAACGGCCCAGCCAAGCACCTTGACTGAATGCTCAAAATAGGGGGCAACAAACAAGACTGCAGCAATAAATGAAAGATTGAGCCAAACAGGCGTCATGGCTGGCACACTAAAGTTGCCGTAAGTATTAAGCACACCACCAGCAAGCGACACCAATGAAATAAAGAAAATGTAAGGGAAGGTAATACGAAGCAAATCAACCGTTAAATCAAATTTAGCCTTATCTGCCGCAAAACCTGGGGCGCTGACTTGCACCACCCAAGGCGCGGCGAGCATGCCTAAAATAGTAATGACCACTAAAAACAGGCCAAGCAAAGTCGCCACATGGTTAATTAGCGCTTTGGTTTCATCAACACTGCGCTGTTTTTTGTATTCAGCCAAAATCGGCACAAATGCTTGAGAGAATGCGCCTTCAGCTGAGATACGGCGCAATAGGTTAGGGATTTTAAACGCAACAAAAAAAGCGTCGGTCTCAACACCCGCCCCAAACATACGCGCAATCAAGGTATCGCGGACGAAACCTAAGATGCGTGAGAGGAATGTCATGCTCCCAACGGTGGCAAGTGCTTTAAGCAGATTCATGCGAGTATATGTTGTCGTGTAAAGTAGGGTTGAAATTAAAGCAGATTTTAGCATGAGCGAGGCTAAAACCCCGAACGCAATTGCTTACAGGCCCGTCTCAACCAAATCACTCACAGCAATATTATTGCAAATAAGCGTAATTTAACGCTGACAAGACCTTGCAAAAGCCTAAATAAAGCGATAAGATGTTCGGCTTCGTATTTTGTTAATTAGGAAAATTCATGGCTAATACCGCGCAGGCAAGAAAACGTGCTCGTCAGGCAGTTAAGCAACGCGCCCATAACGCCAGCTTGCGTTCTACTTTGCGCACCGCGATCAAAAAGATCATCAAAGCGGTAGAAGCTGGTGACAAAGGTGCAGCTCAAGTTGCATACTCTGAAAATGTGAGTGTTATTGATCGCATTGCAGACAAGAACATTATTCACAAGAATAAAGCTGCTCGTCATAAGAGCCGTTTGAACGCTTCAATTAAGGCAATGGCTTAATCAGTCTTGTTTTAATAAGCACCAAACGAGAAAGCCGAACATTAAGTTCGGCTTTTTTATTGTCTTTAACTTGATACTTACAAGTTAACCAATCCCTAACTCTTCACGCGCTTTAATCGCGTTCACAATCACGGTCTCTTGATCTGCGCCAATAACAGTATAGTGGCCCATCTTACGGCCTGGACGCGGCTCATGTTTGCCATATAAATGTAGTTTTAACTCTGCGCGTGCAAAAACTTTATCCCAAGCTGGTTCAGCCCCATTTTTCCAAATGTCGCCAAGAATATTCACCATCACAGCTTGGCTATGCAAACGACTATCACCCAAAGGCAAGCCAACTAAAGTGCGTAGCTGCTGCTCAAATTGATTGGTAACGTTCGCATCAATCGTGCAATGCCCTGAGTTGTGAGGGCGTGGCGCCATTTCATTAGCAAGCAATTTGCCATTGCTCACGAAAAACTCAACAGCGAGAACGCCAACATAATCTAACTTCTCAGCAATCTTAATCGCCAATTGCCGTGCTTGGTCTTGAATCGCTTTCGGCGCTCGTGCTGGTACTATGCTCACATCCAAAATGCCATTTAAATGACTATTCTCAGCCAATGGATAAGCAGCAACGTTACCTTCAGCATCGCGAGCTAAAACAACCGAAACTTCGTAATCCAAACTCAACATTTTTTCTAATACGCATTGCTCGCCTTTGAAGGCTTCAAAAGCCATTTGCGCTTGTGCTTTATTGGTTACACGCGTTTGACCTTTGCCGTCATAGCCAAAACGTGCAACTTTCAAGATAGCTGGATAAATGGCTTCACCATCCACAGGTAAATCTGATGCCACATTCACCACGACAAATGGCGCAACTGGAATCCCCGCATCACGGATAAATTGTTTTTCTAATACGCGATGTTGTGCAATTGAAACCGCCTTGGCAGAGGGGCGCACAGTTCGTGTCTGCGCCAAAGTTTCTAATGCTCTAGCAGGGACGTTTTCAAATTCGGTAGTAATCGCTTGGCAGGTTTCTGCCATGGTTTTTAATGCGGATGCATCATCATAAGCTGCGCATAAATGGACATCGGCAACCTTGCCTGCAGGACTATTTTGATCTGGGTCTAGCACGGTAACGCGATAGCCCATTTCGTGCGCAGCAATCACAAAAAACCGACCAAGCTGGCCGCCACCCATCATGCCTAACATTGCTGGAGGAAGGATCATGTTAGGAATCAAGGTTGCTCCGTTAATGTGATGTTCAATACTTTAGCGGTTTGCGCCGCACGAAAATCTTGTAGTTTTTTAGAGAGTGCTGAATCCCCATTCGCCAAAATAGACACGGCGAACAAGCCGGCATTTGTTGCGCCGGCCTCACCAATCGCAAAAGTAGCGACTGGAATGCCTTTTGGCATTTGCACAATAGAGAGCAAAGAGTCGTTACCTTGTAAGTGTTTACTCGCAACAGGAACGCCTAAAACAGGCAATGTAGTCTTGGCTGCGACCATTCCCGGCAAATGTGCTGCGCCGCCTGCTCCAGCGATAATCACTTGGATGCCTTTTGCGGCGGCCGTCTCGGCAAATTCAAACATCAAGTCTGGTGTGCGATGCGCAGAAACCACTTGTGCTTCATACGGCACACCGAAATCTGCTAACATTTGCGCGGCCAATTTCATGGTTGGCCAATCGCTGTCCGATCCCATAATGATGGCTACTTTTGGTGATGTTTTAGTCATGGCTGCCCCAGTACATAAAAGTAAATCTTACAAAAGGATTAGGTTATCTCGGTGTATCAACTCAGCTTCATCCACATAACCCAAAATGGATGCAATCTCACTGCTCGGCTGACGCAAAATTCGTGCCGTTTCAGCCGATGAATAATTCACTAGACCGCGCGCGATTTCTTTGCCTTGTTCATCTAGACAAGCCACAACATCGCCACGCTCAAAACTGCCTTCAACTGCTACAACGCCAACTGGCAATAAACTTTTGCCATCTGTCCGTAATACTTTCACCGCGCCAGCATCGAGTTTTACTTGGCCAGAAACACGCAAATGGTCAGCCATCCACTGCTTCTTAGCAAGCATTTTTCCTTGTTCTGTGCGGAGATGCGTGCCTATAACTTCACCAGAAGCCAACTTAACAAGCACTTCTTTTTCACGGCCAGATGCAATAATAGTATGCGCGCCACTGCGCGCAGCACGCTTAGCCGCTAAAATCTTAGTCAACATACCACCAGTACCTAAACTACTACCCGCGCCGCCAGCCATTTGCTCTAGCGCTTGATCGCCTGCTATTGCGTGCTGAATAAACTTGGCATCAGGATGTTTACGTGGGTCAGATGAATAAAGGCCAGCTTGGTCAGTCAAAATAACCAAAGCATCCGCTTCGATGAGATTCGCCACCAAAGCAGCTAAGGTATCGTTATCACCAAAACGTATCTCATCGGTGACAACAGTATCGTTCTCATTAATGATAGGAATCACACCAAAATCTAGCAAAGTGCGCAAAGTACTGCGCGCATTGAGGTACCGCTTACGGTCAGCCAAATCATCATGCGTGAGTAAGACTTGCGCTGTGTGCAATGCGTGCTCTGCAAAGCACGATTCGTACATTTGCACCAAGCCCATTTGTCCAACGGCCGCAGCCGCTTGCAACTCATTCACCGCTGTTGGGCGCTTTTTCCAACCCAAGCGCTGCATGCCTTCAGCTACTGCGCCACTAGAAACCAACACCACTTTTCTTGCTTGAATATCGTTATGAGCAGGATGCACCAAACGGGCGATTTGAGCCGCCCAAGCAGCAATCGCTTTTTGGTCTAGACCCTCGCCATTGTTAGTGACTAGGCTAGAACCCACCTTAATCACAATACATTTTGCGTCAGCTAATAATGATTTCATCTCACTCAAACTTTATTCTGCGCTTTCAGCTCTCATTAATGCTGCTGCTTCTTTACGCGCTAATTTTTCTGCGGCTAATTTTGCTTGCTCCGCATCTTCCTCTTCACGCGCTTTAGCACTTACTTCTTCCACATGCTCCATGATCGCGTAAACTAGTTCTTTACAACCTCCACCACTGATCGCCGAAGTGGCGAAAGTACGACCTTTCCAACCATAAGCTTTTACAAACTCCGTTACTTTTTCAGCTGAGTTTTCTAGCATGTCGACTTTATTCAAAACCAACCAACGTGGCTTGTTATAAAGATCTTCATCATATTTACGAAGCTCTTCTACAATCGCTTTCGCTTCAGCAACGGGATCAATCGCCTCATCATAGGGTGCTAAATCCACAATATGGAGTAACAAACGCGTACGTGCCAAATGGCGTAAGAATTGGTGACCAAGGCCTGCGCCTTCAGCGGCACCTTCAATTAAGCCAGGAATATCAGCGATGACAAAACTGCGATTGGTATCAACACGCACCACACCTAAATTAGGATGCAATGTGGTAAATGGATAGTCTGCGACTTTTGGTTTTGCGGCTGAAACAGAGCGAATAAAGGTCGATTTTCCTGCGTTTGGCATACCGAGTAAGCCAACGTCCGCCAACACTTTTAGCTCTAAATAAAGTTCAATTTCTTCACCTGGCTCACCTTTTGTACATTGGCGCGGTGAACGATTTAGACTGGACTTGAAGTGAATGTTACCCAAACCGCCTTTGCCGCCCTTGGCCAACATGGCGCGTTGCCCATGCTCAGCCAAATCGATCAAAGTTTGGCCTGATGCTTTTTCACTGATGACGGTTCCTACAGGCACACGTAAAACCATGTCATCACCGCCTGCGCCGTAACAGTCAGAGCCACGGCCATTTTCACCACGCTGTGCACGGAAGCTACGGGTGTAGCGATAATCGACCAATGTATTAATGTTGCGGTCGGCTTCAAAGTGCACGGAACCACCATGGCCACCATCGCCGCCATTTGGTCCGCCCATAGGCTCGTATTTTTCACGACGGAAAGTCGCTACACCGTTACCGCCATCACCAGCAAAAAGCTTAATGGTGGCTTCATCTATAAATTTCATTAGTCACCGCACAATTGATATCATACTTTGGACTCAGCATTGGAACTCAAGCTAAAAATCCATTTAGAGCTAACCGTATCATACCGCCAAGTTAGTCCAATATAAAACAAAAAAGCCCTACCAAGCGATAGGGCTTTTTATAATGCTAGCGAGCATTTAAAGTGGGATGATACTTACCATCTTACGACGCAGCGCACCTTTAATTGCAAAAGCAACTTTACCATCTACTTTTGCAAATAATGTGTGGTCTTTACCCATGCCTACGTTTTCACCAGCATGCATACGTGTACCACGTTGACGAACAATGATGCTACCAGCTGAGACTTCTTGCTCACCAAAGGCTTTAACACCTAATCGTTGGGAGTGTGAATCACGACCGTTACGGGAACTCCCGCCAGCTTTCTTATGTGCCATTTTTTACTCCTTATTCAGCAGCTTTAGCTTTTGCAGCTTTAGCTTTTGCTGGTTTAGTTGAAGCGCCACCGAAATCTGCAATTTGGATTTCTGTATAGCTTTGACGATGACCTTGTGTCTTACGGTAGTGTTTACGACGACGGAATTTGAAAATCATTACCTTGTCGCCACGACCGTGTGATAACACTTTAGCTGTCACGCTAGCGCCAGCGATTAATGGAGCACCAATAGTAACATTCTCACCATCAGCCAACACTAATACTTGATCGATAGTAACGTCGCTACCAACGTCACCCGTTAATTTTTCTACCTTAAGCCTTAGGCCAGGAGTTACGCGGTACTGTTTACCGCCAGTCTTGATGACTGCATACATGATTAAGCCTCGTTTGCTACGCATTCAAATGAACTGCGCATTATACGTAAAATTCGTACTTAAGCAAATACAAAATAGGCTTTAACTAAAAAACCTTGAGCGGCATATAGATGCAAGTACATTATTCTTTCTTAAGTAACGATATTGCGTAGTTTTTAGTACTTTTGACACACAAAAAGTGCGGCAAACATTCTGTTATAAATGCTAGAATTGTTACAAATTTTATTGGTAGCATCAAGTGTCACTCTCCCTTATTCAATCAAGCATTGCAGAAGATATGCGTACCGTCGATGACGTCATTCGAAAATCACTGCATTCTGAAGTCGTCCTCATTAATCAAGTTGCTGATTACATTATCAATAGCGGTGGAAAACGCTTGCGTCCTGCCTTGGTTATTTTGTCTGCAGGCGTCTTCGGCAAAATAGAACCCCACCACCACACACTTTCTGCAGTGGTAGAGTTCATCCACACAGCAACCTTATTACATGACGATGTTGTCGATGAATCCGCAATGCGCAGAGGCCGAGCTACTGCCAACACCCTTTTTGGCAATGCCGCCAGCGTATTAGTTGGAGACTTTGTTTATTCGCGCGCCTTCCAAATGATGGTGAGCATCCAAAATATGCGTGTGATGGATATTTTGGCTGAAGCGACCAACATTATTGCCGAAGGCGAAGTACTGCAACTTCTCAATATCAATGATGCTGATATCAGTGATGCAGATTACCTCCATGTCATTCATTACAAAACCGCTAAATTGTTTGAAGCCGCAACTAGGCTAGGCGCTGTGATTTGTAGGGCATCCGAAAAAGATGAGCAAGCCATGGCCGAATACGGTATGCGCCTAGGAACGGCTTTCCAACTCATTGATGATGTGCTTGATTTAAGCGGAGAGAGCGAAGATATCGGCAAGAACCTTGGTGATGACATCGCAGAAGGAAAACCAACACTACCGTTACTTTATGCAATGAGAAATGGCAACGAAACGCAACGCAATCTTATTCGAAATGCGATTGAACAAGGCGGTTTAGAAGATTTACCGGCTGTGATAAAAGCCGTTAAAGATACAGGCGCATTAGAATATGTCACAAACGTTGCGAAACAAGAGGCGAAGCTTGCATGCCTAGCGATTACTCATTTACCCAAAACTGCGCAACACAAGGCACTGATTGATTTAGCAGAGTTTGCAGTCACTAGGACCTATTAATTAAAGGTAATCGGCTCGCCATTTTCTGGGTTGAAGTAAGTCAACTGCGCGCAAGCATTCTTGCCATTAGTGAGCGTACCGTTAAATAAGGACTCACCGTCCACATCTACCACCGCATAACCGCTGTGATACAAAGTTACTTCAGCTTCTTGACGGCCTAAGCGCATTGCATAACTCATGTAGTCATCAGTTTCTTCTTCGTTAAATACTTCCCAGTTTTTATAGCCCGTTAGTTCCGCCATCCAATTAGGCAAATCCACCTCTACGCGGCAGACAACAGGCTTCGTCCAAGCTTCCACTTGGGTTTCATCCATTTCTAATATTGAGGCTTCTAAATTTGACTCGGGACGCATACAATCTTTTCCTAACAGCTATTTTACTAATTATATATTGGTGACTAATTTTTGCATTTCAAGAGCGCAGATTATTTATCAGTTGGCGCGTAAAACCTTGCCACTTAGACCGTAAAGCTCTTCACCTACCCACTAAGCGCTAAAGCGCAAAGTGGAGACCTGAGAGTGACGGTGCAACAAGACCGCACAATGAAGCATGAACCCACTGAGGAGACTAAGCATTAATATGCATAGATCGGTAGGAGTCTTCGTCATTTATGACGAGGAGGATGTCAAAAAGTTGCTCAGAACAATGTTCAATGCGAATATGCTACGCATCAACATCAACCATTTAACCAAAGAATAAACTCATGACTGAATTGATTGCACTTATCCAACAAAATTCAACCATTTTCATTATTATCGCTAGCCTATTTGGCCTTGTGGTTGGTAGCTTCTTGAATGTGGTAATACACAGACTCCCCATCATGATGGAGAGGAATTGGCGCGAACAATGTGCGTCGCTCAACGGCACTGACCATCCTGCCAAAATGACAAAATACAATTTACTCACCCCGAGATCCGCTTGCCCGCAATGCCAAAAAATCATTGCAGCATGGCACAACATCCCCGTCATCAGCTTTCTACTCCTTGGTGGCAGATGCAAAGAATGCAAAGCTTCCATTAGTTGGCGTTACCCTGCTGTTGAAATTATCAGTACATGTTTAGTTGGCCTTACTGCTTATAAGTTTGGCTTTTCTTTAAATGCATTGGCCGCATCAGCGTTTGTTCTGGCGCTACTAAGCCTCACTTTTGTTGATTTAGATACCCAGCTTTTGCCAGACGAAATTACCTTGCCACTTCTTTGGCTAGGCTTACTTTTTAACCTAAATGGGGGCTTCACAGATATTCAATCAGCCGTGATTGGTGCAGTAGCCGGCTATCTAATTTTGTGGAGCGTTTATTGGTTATTTAAGCTCATCACAGGCAAAGAAGGCATGGGGTATGGCGATTTTAAAATGCTAGCGGCAATAGGCGCTTGGTTTGGCTGGGCGATGCTTCCAGCGGTCATCCTTTTATCATCAGTCGCAGGATCCATCATCGGGATTTGTTTGATCGTTTTCGCTAAAAAAGGAAGAAATACAGCCATTCCTTTTGGGCCCTATCTGGCACTCGGTGGCATTGCAGCCTTATTTTGGGGCACTCAACTTTCACACTTATATTTAGTTAGCTAGCCCATGTATATCGTTGGCATGACAGGCGGAATTGGCAGTGGAAAAAGCGAAGCAGCAAGACTTTTTGCTGAACTCGGCGTGCCTATTGTAGATGTAGATGTTATCAGCCATGAATTAACCGCTTTTGGGCAGCCAACTTTAGAAGAAATCACCAACACTTTTGGTCAAGCTATTTTGAATGACGACGGCAGCCTCAATAGAGCAGCCTTGCGCCAAAAAGTGTTTGCAAATAGTGAGGCCAGAAAACAACTAGAGGCTATTCTTCATCCAGCCATCTTTGATAAGGCAATAGAAGCGCTTAATAAAAATGCGGCAGCACCTTATCAAGTTTTAGCCATCCCGCTTTTATTTGAAAGTGACCGTTACTTAAAAATCATCAATCTCAGTCTAGTGATTGATAGCACCCCTGAAATGCAAATTGCCAGAGCAAGCAAGCGGGACGAACTTTTAGAAGCTGACATACAAAAAATTATTGATGCACAAATGTCACGCACAAAGCGAAATTCACTTGCGGATGACATCATTTTGAATAACAGCTCAATTGAAGAGTTAAGAGGCAAAATCAAGCAAGCGCATGAGAAATATATCAATACTTGCGTAATTGACAATTCAAACCCATAATCTGTCGTACATATGTGTTTTATAGAATATTAAGCGATAAAATAACGTGGCAATTTACGAGTTTCCCTTCAATGAAAGAATTAGGACTTTGTTACGTCTAGAGGACTTGTTCTCTAAAGTTTTACTCAATCTTCCATCTGAACACGCAAGTCACCACCACGGCGCCATCGTGTCTTTTTTTCAGATTCTAGACATTCTCGATCGCACAGATTTAAAAACTGACTTGTTGCAGGAGTTAGATCGCCAGAATGCCATTCTGACAAGCTTGGCAGGAAATCCCAATATCGCGACAGAGGTGCTTAAACCCATCTTAGACAAAATCATTGGCACATCTGCTCGCCTAAGAACCATCAACTCTAAAATTGGTCATTCACTCAAAGAAAACGAATGGCTAATGTCGATAAAACAGCGCGCTGTGATCCCTGGTGGACTTTGTGAATTTGATTTGCCGTCTTACCACTATTGGTTAGAAAGCCCCGCTGCCGATAGGAAACAAGATTTAGCAAAATGGCTAGGGCACGTAACCCCTATTTATGACGCGCTGGCAATTATCCTAAATATTGTAAGAGGCAGTAACAAAGACATTCCAAATATCGCTCTGAATGGCGCATTCCAGCAAATGCTTGGTGGTGCAAAACCAGCACAAATGATTCAAGTAAAAGTCGACGATAGCTTAAATTGCTACCCTGAAATTAGTGCCAACAAATATGCAATCAACATTCGTTTTATTTCAATGAGTCGAACTGAAAAGCCCCATCCATGTGAAGGTGATATCCCATTCTCACTGACACTCGGCAATCTTTAATTTATTTATAGAACTTTACATCTATGCAATCAACAGAAAAAAAAACCTTTGTACCTTGCCCTGAATGTGGTCAAGCTTCTGAATTTAGCGCAAATAATCAATACAGACCTTTTTGTACTGAACTATGCAAAATGATTGATTTAGGCATTTGGGCAAGTGAGGGCTATCGCATAGAAACACCCATCACCGCAGATGATTTAGATACAGAGGGTCTAAATTAAAATGCTAAACAAAAAATTATATGTTGTATTAGCGATGCTAGCGGTCATATTGTTTGCTTGCAGCAAACAAGCGCCCGAAATTAGCATCACCGACAACTGGGTGCGTGCAACAGCTGAGGGGCAAGACGTAGGCGCTGCCTATATGACCATTACCAGCGCATCAGATACCAGCTTAATCAAAGTTGAAAGCTCAGCTTCAGATAGCGTGGAAATCCATAGCATGAGCATGGAAAATGGCGTCATGAAAATGCGCATGCTTGAGCAATTAGACTTAAAATCCAACTCACCTAACAAGCTTGCACCAGGTGGATTTCATTTGATGTTATTTGATTTGAAGAGTCCGCTAAAAGCTGGCGAAACCGTTTCCTTTAACTTACATTTCAAAAACAAAGGGGGTAAAGAAAATTTAGCGACTTTCAACAGCCCTATCCTTGCTGAACAGCCATAGGTAAGCTATTTAATACGATTCGCTGATGCTGAGAATGGTAATTGAAAACGCTGAACCTTACCTCCAGTTTCGATCTCAACCAACATATTCCAATCACTACGCCCCTGCACACAAACAGGCAAAGTCACCTCAGCTTGCCAATCGCCAGATTGATTCCCTTGGATTAATCGGTATCGATTCAAACCCATTTCCATGCGCTGCATCGCAAAATCAACATGAATATTTTTAATAGCTTCATCTCGATTCATATGTAAATTTAAATGAAGCGGCATCATCACTTGAGGTGCTTCAGAAAACCGAACCGTGAAGCTCTCATTACCACAGGACTGCGTGATATCAGCACAAAGCAAAATGCTAACGGCTACTAAATCGGGCTTAGCCAAATAAGACTTCGCCGCAAAACCTAGCGCGATCAATAAAATTAGCGGTATAAAAAAACGCTTCATTTATTCCCAAGCCGCTCGCTGCATGGCAATGCCATGAGCCCCCGCTTGCCAAGCATTTTTGATTTCTGATAATTGCATGCCGCCCAATGCATAAACAGGTAAAGGGTAGTCTTGTTTAATTTCCGTAAAGCTATCCCATCCAATCCCTTGCAATTCAGGATGACTGCGCGTTGGCAGTACTGGAGAAAGCACAACAAAATCTAAATTCAATTGGGCGGCCTTCGCCATCTCTTGCGCATTGTGACAAGAAGCCGCGACCAACAAGCCGTGAGGCTTCTCGCTCAAATCCATCAGCGCAATGCTGTTCAAATGAAGACCATCAGCACCTGCGTTAATAGCATCATCCACATCTGAGTTAATCAACACTCTAGCGCCGAAGGGGCGTGCAAGCGCAATCACTTTTTTGGCGAATGCGATCAATGCATTTCGACTCAATTGCTTTTCACGCACTTGTATCAACTTCAATCCTTTTTCTAATTGAAGTTTTAAAGCCTTGAAAAAAGCAGCTTCACCCATCTCGTGCAGATTAGTAATCGCGTAAACAGGATGCAAACTTAAAGCACTCAGAATAGGCGTATT
>Ga0209135_1000251_pt1 | contig 19558 bp, 16 predicted proteins | sample LauGreSBDMM110SD_4_FD_187570 | JGI IMG/M metagenome (GOLD analysis project Ga0209135, IMG submission 187570) | Freshwater lake microbial communities from Lake Michigan, USA - Su13.BD.MM110.SD (SPAdes) (version 3) | ecosystem: Environmental > Aquatic > Freshwater > Lake | place: Lake Michigan... | reverse complement strand
ATAATAAAGCCCTTATTGCAAGACCTGCAAGAGAAGAGAATAAAATTACTCCGAAACAAGCGGAATAAGCCAGCATAAATCCTCCCAAAAGGAAGACTTTTAAAAAACCCCAATCACTGATGGATTGGGGTTTTTGGTTTTTTATTAGCTTGTAGTTTTGATTTTTTACTAATTGATTGTATTATATTTATAGGATTTTTTTAACTTTTGTTGTACTATTATCTTTTGATAAAAAATTAATTTTACGACACAATTTTAAATTCACAAAAATGACAAAAACCGTTGGTATAATTGGAGCTGGAATTGGAGGTCTTGCACTATCAATTCGGCTTGCTAATCAAGGGTTTAAAGTAACCATTTTTGAAAAAAATAGCTATCCAGGCGGTAAATTGAGTGAACTAAAAATGGATGGATTTCGATTTGATAAAGGCCCATCATTATTCACAATGCCATCGTTAATAGATGAATTGACCAATCTGCAAGGAAGTCCACATCTATTTGAATACCAAAAATTAGACGTGATAACCAACTATTTTTATCCTGATGGAACGCAACTGAAAGCATCTGCTAATTTAGAAGAATTTGCAGAAGAAGTGCATTTAAAATTAAATGAAAAAAAAGCAACTGTTTTAAACCACATCAAACGCAACGCTTTTTATTTTAAAACTACTGAAGATTTGTTTTTGAAACAATCGCTGCACCAGCTAAAAAATTTTATAAATCTTAAGACATTAAAAGGTATTTTATACGCCCCATTCTTAGGTTTATTCAGTACCATGCACGAAAAAAATGCCCAAACATTTTCCAATCCGAAAACAGTGCAATTATTCAATCGATTTGCCACCTACAACGGTTCCAATCCATATAAAGCACCTGCCTTGATAAACATGATTTCGCATTTAGAGTTTAATCTTGGTGCTTATCTGCCTAAAAAAGGTATGCATCAAATTACTACCCATTTGGTCAAACTAGCAGAAGCAGCCAATGTCACTATCAACTATAATGCAACGGTTGAAACTTTAGCGGTAGGACCAAATAATCGTATAACCGCAATTCAAAGTAATGGCGTAAGTTATCCCTTTGATATTGTGGCAAGCGATGTAGATATTAATGTCCTATACAACCACTTATTACCAAAATCTTTTACTCCAAAAAAGCTTATTCGCCAAGAAAAATCAAGTAGCGCCTATGTTTTCTATTGGGGAATAAACAAAGAGTTTGCAGCGCTAGGACTTCATAATATTTTGTTTAGTGCTGATTATAAAAAAGAATTTGATCATTTATTTTTGAAACAATTTCCAACAGATGACCCTACTGTTTACATTAATATTACCTCCAAATATTGTAAGGGTGACGCGCCAGAAGGTTGTGAAAACTGGTTTGTGATGGTAAATGTGCCGCATAATAAAAACGAAAGTATCAATTATGCTGCAGCGATTAAAAAAGATGTTGTTGCCAAAATTAATATGATGTTGAAAACAGATATTGAAAAACACATCATTACAGAAAGTATCTTAAGTCCAATTGATATAGAAAACCAAACTTCTTCTTTCGGCGGATCACTTTATGGTAATTCTAGCAATAATAAATTTGCTGCATTTTTAAGACATGCCAATTTTTCGTCAAGCATCAAAAATTTGTTTCTTGTGGGAGGCAGCGTACATCCTGGAGGAGGAATTCCCTTGTGCCTTTTCAGTGCAAAAATAGCAAGTCAATTGATAGTAGAACAAGAAAAGAAATGATAAAGACATATAAATCATATTTATTATATTTCTTAATGCTGGTTTATGTTTCTGGCTCAATCGGGTTTGTGGTTAATCCACCTTTTTTTAGTCCTTTTACACCATATACTTTGCTACTTACTTGTTTTGTTTTTTTAATTCATAGTCCATTAGCAGACAAAAAATTTATATTCGCGTTTTTTTCTATAGCGTTTTTAGGTTTTATTATAGAAGTAATTGGCGTGAAAACGGGGATGATTTTTGGTAAATATTCCTACGGGAATGGGTTAGGTTATAAATTACTTGATGTTCCGCTTATTATTTCTATCAATTGGGCAATGCTTATTTTTGCCGGAATAACAACCATTAGTCGTATCTTTGCCAATAAAATAACAGTTTTGATTGTTGCTTCTTTACTAGTTACGCTTATTGATTTACTGATAGAACAAGTGGCACCAAAACTTGATTTTTGGCAATTTGAAGGCGGATTACCTGGCTTACATAATTATTTGGGTTGGATTGGAGTTGCGTTTGGTATTTCTTACTTTTTTTATCCGACAATTATAAAAGGCAATCGCACTGTTTCTTTAATAATTTTGATTTTACAAATTATATTCTTTACGACTTTATTTATATTTATTTAACATGGAAATAATAATTAATTGCAGCATAGTTTTAATCACTTTTATACTAACCGAATTTTCCGCTTGGGCAAACCATAAATATATCATGCATGGCGTTATGTGGTATTTTCATGCTGATCATCACAAAAAAGACCATCAAAGTTGGTTCGAAAGAAATGACTTGTTTTTTATCATTTATGCGGTGCCAAGTTGGTTACTCATAATGTTTGGCATGATGAACCAATATGCTTGGTACACTTGGGTTGGCTTTGGTATTCTACTTTATGGTTTAGCTTATTTTTTTGTTCATGACCTCATCATTCACCAGCGTTTTAAAGTTTTTACAAAAACAAAAAATGTTTATGTTTTAGCCTTGCGGCGTGCTCACAAAATGCACCATAAAAACATCGGAAAAGAAGGTGGAGAAAGTTTTGGAATGTTAATTATAAAGAAAAAATACATTCAAGCTGCTCTAAAACAGTCTAAAACTCTTTACACGTAAGATCAAAGTGCTGCAAAAAATATCTATTGCTTTACTTTAAATTTTTGTATTTGCTTTTGCTAATCGTTTAAGTTTTTCAATAGCATTCTTTAAAATTTAAATTATCAAATGAAACAAACAAGTACAGCAAAATGTCTGATTTGTAAAAACACCGAAACTACTTTTTTCATCTCTACAAAAGCATTGATGCATGAGACAAATAATGAGCTTTTTGTTTTTAATATTTGCAATAATTGCGAAGCCATATTTTTAATAAATCCAGTAACGTCTGAAAAATTAGACCATTATTATACTGATAATTATTTACCTTATAGAGGACATTTAGCTTGGGGAAAATACAGTTCTTTTGTGGTCAAAAGTCAGAAGCATCTTGATTTAAAACGTGTTAATTTTGTCAAAAAACACCTAAAAAACAACAATTCAAATCTTAATATTCTAGATGTAGGATGTGGTAATCCGAGTTTTTTAGAAATGCTGCAGCAAAATGCAAACGTAAATTGCACTGGAATTGATTTTTCAGATTCAGGTTGGAGAGGCAAAAACTATCCCAATTTAGTGCTCAAAAAAGTTTCAATTGAAGCGTTTGATGCTACAAAACAATTTGACGTAATTACGCTATGGCATTATTTAGAACACGATTACAACCCAAATAAAACGATTGAAAAACTATATAATTGCCTAAAACACGGAGGAAAACTAATAATTGAGGTTCCCGATTATAAAAGTATTACTGCAAAAATTCAAAAAACAAATTGGCAAGGATGGCATAGCCCGAGGCATATATCATTATTAACTGAAAAGAGTTTTACTCATTTGTTCCAAAAAGACAAATGGGAAATTAAAAAACATTTGCGCTACGGAACGCTTGATGCATTTACCCTATGGTGGCTCGGTAGAATGGAAAAAAAAGGGACTGATTGGTCGGGTAATATGGCTAATCATTTTTGGATGCTTGTGCTTTTAAAAGTCGTTACTTTACCATTTTTTGCTTTGGAAAAACTATTCCCAATGGGCATACAAATAGTGGTGATTGAAAAAAAATAATCTCAATAGTAATCAAAAATTCCATTCAAAACAAAACACAATACCATGAGCCAAATAACCACTTGTACTTTTTTTAAATTGGAATCTTTTTCCAATAAACTTTGGGCATTTTCACAAATGCAACTTGGTCATGCTCACTTCAAGAATATCGAAGGATTAGTGTTCTACAAACTGTTAGGTTCAGGCGCTGAAAATGGTTTTAGTTCAAAACCAAACTTTGGCACTTATGCTTTGCTTTGCATTTGGGAATCAGAAATACATGCTACCGATTTTTTTGAAAAAAGTTCGTTTTTTAACAACTATAAATCTAGAAGCGCTGAATCATTCACTATTTTTGCACATGCCGCAGAAGCACACGGAAAGTGGGACGGAAAGCAACCTTTTGTTGCTGCTGCCACTTTGGCTATAGACAAACCAGTTATGGTTTTAACGCGAGCTAGTATTCGGATTTCAAAATTAATTTCTTTTTGGAGAAAAGTGGGACAAGTGAGCAAAAGCTTAGAGGATTACAATGGACTAGCGCTGTCAATTGGTGTTGGCGAATGGCCTTTAATACAGCAAGCAACTCTTAGCGTATGGAAAACCCAGGCCGAAATGATTGATTATGCCTATAAAAATGAAAAACATAAAGAGGTTGTTCGTCTAACTAGAAAACTCAAATGGTATAAAGAAGAAATGTTTGCAAGATTTATCCCTTATCAATTTGTAGGCAAATGGAATGGTAAAAATGTGGAGCATTTTTTAGATTTTTAGATTCCATTCGAACTTACAGTTTTAAAAGAAATCATAATTTTAATCAGCTTTGAAAAGTTTTAAAAAGTTGTCAAAGTTATTACTCATACTAAAATCAACCTCGGCATCAAAATCATATCTTTGTTTTTCTTCAAAATTAAAATCAAATATGAATGATATTCAAAACCAAACCGATTTATACCTATTAGTCGATGAATTCTACAAAAAACTGCTTTCAGATGATGCGATAAGTTATGTTTTTACGGATATTGTGAAAATTAAAATTGAGGAACATTTGCCAATTTTGGTTACATTTTGGTCACAGGTAATTTTAGGAACCGGCGGTTATGCTAATAATCTGACGCAAATTCATTTGGATATAGATGCAAAAAGCCATTTAACACCTGCATTGTTCAAAATTTGGATTGGTCATTTTAACAGAACTGTTGACGAAAATTTTGAAGGCGGAAATGCCGAAAAAATTAAAACGCAAGCATTGAATTTGGCAACAGTTTTACAAATTAAAATTGCACAACAAAATAATATTGTTTAAAACTGCGCAGCAAATCGTTCGTGAAACTAAATCCTAATAAAGGTTTATTTTTTAGTATTTTTGCAAAAAATTAAAATGACTACACACAAAGCAGGATTTGTAAATATAATTGGAAACCCCAACGTTGGAAAATCAACTTTAATGAATGCTTTTGTTGGCGAGCGGTTATCGATTATTACTTCTAAAGCGCAAACTACACGCCACCGAATCCTCGGAATTGTGAATGGTGAAGATTTTCAATTGATTTTGTCGGACACACCTGGTATTATTAAACCGGCGTATGAAATGCAAGAATCAATGATGAATTTTGTAAAATCTGCTTTTGAAGATGCTGATATTTTGGTGTATATGGTCGAAATTGGCGAGCAAAACCTGAAAGACGAAAGTTTTTTTAATAAAATTATTCATGCTCAAATTCCTGTGCTACTTTTATTGAACAAAATCGATATTTCTAACCAAGAAAAACTTGAAGAGCAAGTTGCTTTTTGGGCAGAAAAAGTGCCAAATGCAGAAATTTTTCCAATTTCGGCATTGCAAAATTTTAATGTTCCCGAAGTTTTTGGTAGAATAATAGAATTGTTACCAGCGTCTCCAGCATACTATCCAAAAGACCAATTGACGGACAAACCCGAACGTTTTTTTGTAAATGAAACCATTCGCGAAAAAATCTTAATCAATTACAGCAAAGAAATTCCATATGCAGTTGAAATTGTTACCGAAGAATTTTTTGAAGATGAAAACATTATTCGCATTCGATCATTAATTATGGTAGAGCGAGAAACTCAGAAAGGAATTGTGATTGGTCACAAAGGTGCCGCGCTAAAAAAAGTTGGTGTTGAAGCTAGGGCCGATTTAGAAAAATTCTTTGGAAAACAAATTCACATTGAACTATACGTCAAAGTGAATAAAAACTGGAGAAGCAACACCAATATGCTCAAAAGATTTGGTTATAATGACTAAGGATTTACATAAAAAAAAGGAAGCGATTGCTTCCTTTTTTTTATGTAAATATAACCTGTTAAAACGGTAAATCGTCGTGGTCTTCTTCTTTAAAATCTGCAGCTGGTTCAAATGCTGGAGCTGCTGGCATTGGTGGTTGCTGGCCTTGTGTTGGCGAATCAGTTCCAATTCTGTCTACTTTCCAACCTTGGATATCGTTAAAATATTTTACTTCGTTTTGTGGACTTACCCATTCTCGTCCACGCAAATTTATTCCAACTTTAACTTGTTCTCCAACCTTAAAATTATTTAGAATATCACATTTGTCTTGAATAAAATTTACTAGAATATGTTGTGGATATTGTTCGTCTGTCGATACCACTAATTCTCTTTTTTTAAATGTAGCACTAATTTGTTGCTCGGGATTGATCAATTTAATTCTTCCTGTTACTTCCATTTTCTGTGGTTTTTAATGTTATTACTTTTTTTAATTTTTTATATTCTCTCGGCCAGCAGTACTTTCCAAGCCGATAAAACCTGTTCTTTTTCGATAAATTCTTTCGCTTTTAGCTGAATTTGGTGTTCGTCGTCGGAACTCAAAACTGCTTTTACATCAAAATTTTGATTTACAAATATACTAACTTCTTCTTTATTTGGCAAAGCTTCCACATTCCCTAGCATTCCTAAATCGTTGCCCGAAAAAACATCACTTTCTTTGATGAAAGTTGGAATTTGATCCACACCGATGCCAAGTGTTGTCAATGGTTTTGGCACTTCAAAAAGCCCTTTGTTGGCTCTAGAATACCAATTTCCACCCATTCGAGCAACCAAATCTATTTTATGTTGGTCGATGTTTCCGTTTTCGTCCAAAATATTTTCGTCAATATGGATTTTTAAAACTTCACAAATCACCAAATTTCCTGCTCCGCCTTCGGTTCCTAGGGCAATAATCTCATTGACTTTACATTCAAATTGAACTGGACTTTCTGCAACCCGAAAAGGCTTTACGACATCTGAGGGAATTTGCGTCAAACCTGCCTTTAAAAACTCGTTTACACCATCTGCATATTCAGTGCTTGACAATGAAGCTTGCTGAACAATCTCAAAATTAACAATGTTGATAACGACTTCTCGCGTGGATTCAACATTAATCAAAGTATGCTTGATAGAATTGTCTCGCACTCTGCGCGCAGGTGAAAAAATAAGTATTGGCGGATTAGAACTAAAGACATTAAAAAAGCTAAAAGGTGACAAATTGGGAATTCCATTTTTATCTACAGTACTAGCAAAAGCGATAGGTCGCGGACCAACAGCACCTTGAAGATAGGCTTGTAATTGTGTAGGCGAAATGGCTTTTGGGTCGATGGATAGCATTGCTTTTTTTATTACAAATATAATTTTTTTGAACCAAAATTGTGTTATTTTAGATGGTTTTTTGAGAAAATTACTGCCCTAGCCTTGATAGAAGCGGTATCCTTTGTCTCGCTTCTTTAGCGAGGCAAAGATTTAGCGTATAGCGAGATTAGCTACTAAAAAAATATTATATTTATGCCTTCAAAAAGGATTTATGCAATTTTCAGAAAGAAAAAATTTTACCCGTTGGATAATTATCCTAATTTCATTTGTGATTATTTCGCTGATTTTGTGGAATACTTATACGTTTTTTCAGATTTTTAAGAACGAAGAACGCAAGAAAATGGAGCATTGGGCAGAAGCTCAAAAAACTTTAAGAAATGTAGATGTCAACACCGATATTGAGTTGCCATTAAAAATAATTCAGAATGCAAACATCCCTATTATGGTGATTGAGAACGATTCTATTAGCAATTCTGCCAATATAGAAAATGATGTTTTAAGTGATAAAAAGAAAGCTGTAAAGTTCTTGGCTAAATTGAAAAACCAGAATGATCCCATCGTGATGGAATATGACAAAGGCAAAAAATTATACCTTTATTATGGTGATTCTTCGTTATTGAACAAATTGAAATACTATCCAATTGCCTTGCTTTTAATAATTGTTTTGTTCGGAACATTGGTTTTTAACTTCTATCAGAGCACGAAAATAGCCACACAAAACAAACTTTGGGCAGGAATGGCGAAGGAAACTGCGCACCAAATCGGAACACCACTTTCTTCGTTAATCGGTTGGTTAGAAATTATGAAAGCCGACAAAGTAGACGCAACTACAGTAACCGAAATAGAAAAAGACATTGTTCGATTACAAACCATTACAGATCGATTTTCGAAAATTGGTTCAGATCCTGTTTTGGAAAATCTAGACCTGATTGCTGAAACCGAAAAGTCATTTGAATACTTGAAATCAAGGTTTTCAAAGCAAGTAATCTTTTCGTTTACCGCTCCAAATTATTCGATTCCAATTGCAATAAATGCAGCATTACACAGCTGGACGATAGAAAATTTAGTAAAAAATGCAATCGACGCCATGAAAGGAAGAGGAAATTTAGACATTGCCATAATCGACGAAGATAAAATGGTTAAGATTTACGTTTCCGATTCTGGAAAAGGAATTCCGAAAAACCAATTCAGAAGTGTATTTGAACCAGGTTTTACAACCAAAAAAAGAGGTTGGGGTTTGGGTCTTTCACTTACAAAAAGGATTGTAGAAGAATACCACAAAGGAAAAATTAGAGTAACCCATTCTGAAATTGGCAAAGGAACAACGATGCAAGTGAGTTTTAGAAAAATAGTCTAATTGTTTCGCTTGAAATTACATTTTATGTTACTAAACACTGCAACTTAAAACTTGCCTTTAAAAACAATTCAAAACTAAATCGATAAAAATTGTTATTTTACATTCAGACTTTTACCTTTGTAAGTCGAATAAAAAGAGTACAATGAATCAAAATAGCAAACGCAGAGAAGCTTTATTATACCACGCGAAACCTACTCCGGGTAAAATTCAGGTGGTGCCAACCAAAAAATATGCAACCCAAAGGGACCTTTCTTTGGCTTATTCTCCGGGTGTTGCCGAACCATGTTTAGAAATTGCAAAAGACATTAATAATGTTTACAAATATACTGCAAAAGGCAATTTAGTAGCCGTTATCACTAACGGAACAGCAGTTTTAGGTCTAGGCGATATTGGTCCAGAAGCTTCAAAACCTGTTATGGAAGGTAAAGCTTTGCTTTTTAAAATTTTTGCGGATATTGATGTCTTTGATATTGAAGTCGGAACAAAAGACATTGATGCTTTTATAGAAACCGTCAAAAACATTGCACCAACTTTTGGAGGAATAAACTTAGAAGACATCAAGGCCCCAGAATCGTTCGAAATCGAACGGCGATTGGTGGAAGAACTAAATATTCCGGTGATGCACGATGATCAGCACGGAACAGCAATTATATCGTCGGCAGCATTGTTAAATGCTTTAGAATTAGCAGATAAAAAAACAGAAAACGTAAAAGTAGTAGTTTCGGGTGCTGGTTCAGCTGCTTTGGCTTGTGCGAATTTGTATGTGCTATTGGGCATCAAGGCAGACAATATTATTATGTTTGACAAAGACGGAGTGCTTTCATCTGAAAGAACAGATTTGTCGCCTCTTCAACAAAAATATGCCAAAGGTCTGCCCAACATCGATTTGAAAACCGCTTTGATAGGAGCAGATGTTTTTTTAGGACTTTCAGCAGGAAACATTTTGAAACCAGACATGCTAATCGGAATGGCGAATAATCCTATTGTTTTTGCAATGGCCAATCCAATTCCCGAAATAGATTATGATGTGGCAATTGCTACTCGAAAAGATATTATCATGGCGACTGGGCGCTCAGATCATCCTAATCAGGTGAACAATGTTTTGGGATTTCCCTATATTTTTCGGGGTGCTTTAGATGTGCGTGCTACTAAAATAAATGAAGCTATGAAAATGGCTGCTGTTCGAGCATTGGCCGCTTTGGCAAAAGAGCATGTGCCTGAACAAGTGAATATTGCTTATGGCGAAACCAAACTGAATTTTGGTCGTGATTATATCATTCCAAAACCATTCGATCCTAGATTGATTACAACTGTTGCACCAGCAGTGGCAAGAGCAGCTATGGAATCTGGTGTTGCGTTGCACCCAATTCACGATTGGAACCGCTATGAAGAAGAACTTGCCGAGCGCATGGGGTCGGATAACAAAATGGTGCGCCTATTGGCCAACCGAGCTAAAATGAATCCTAAAAGGATTGTTTTTGCCGAAGCAGACCACTTAGATGTTTTGAAAGCTGCCCAAATTGTAATGGAAGAAGGCATTGGATTTCCAATACTTTTGGGTAATAAAGACATTATTTTAGAACTTAAATCAGAGTTGGGTTTTGATGCAGAAGTGCCAATATATGACCCGAAAACACAAGAGGAAGACGAAAGAAGATTAAAATATGCCGATATTTATTGGCAATCGCGGCAACGAAGAGGAATTTCTTTGTTAGATGCACAAAAATGGATGCGAGAAAGAAATTATTTTGCCGCCATGATGGTGAACGAAGGCGATGCGGATGCGCTTGTTACAGGTTATTCCAGAAGTTATCCTTCAGTGATAAAGCCCATGATGCAGCTGATTGACAAAGCACCGGGCATCTCGCTTATTGCAACTGCCAACATGATGATGACCAACCGTGGACCAATGTTTTTATCAGATACGGCAATCAATCCAAATCCATCGGCCCAAGATTTAGCAAAAATTGCCTTAATGACTGCCAAAACAGTTAGAATGTTTGGTTTAGAACCTGTAATTGCGATGATTTCCTATTCCAATTTTGGATCGTCAACCAACGAAAGTGCGGTAAAAGTGCGAGAGGCCGTTTCCTATTTGCATAAATATTATCCTGATATGATTATTGATGGAGAAATTCAGACCGATTTTGCATTGAATGCCGAAATGTTAAGAAAGAAATTCCCATTTTCTAAATTAGCCGGGAAGAAAGTGAATACGCTAATTTTCCCTAATTTGGAAGCCGCTAATATCACTTATAAATTGCTAAAAGAACTTTATAATGTAGATTCTATCGGTCCAATTATTTTAGGAATGGATAAACCAGTTCACATTTTTCAATTGGGAGCAAGTGTTGAAGAGATGGTAAACATGGCAGCTGTTGCCGTGGTTGATGCACAAGAAAAAGAGAAAAAGAAAAATACAGATTAATTGAAAAGTAAGTTTTTGATTTGAAACTTTCGTTTTCAAACCACCTTAAATCAAAAAAGCTCATCACAATAAAGTGAAAAGCTTTTCATTGGTCTAACTACTAAACCATGATACGAGTTACAAATTCGTATCGAAAACAACACAACTTTCTTTGGTGCTTTCTTTGGGCAAAAAAGCGATTCATTTCTGAATCGCTTTCCCCAATTTCGCGGTCTGGACGGGACTCGAACCCGCGACCCCGTGCGTGACAGGCACGTATTCTAACCAACTGAACTACCAAACCTCTGCATAATTGCGAGTGCAAATATAAGATTGATTTTTGATTTCACAAGCATTTTCTGTGATTAAAATGAAAAAAAATCACTTCGATTAACCAAAACTTTGTTTTTCAACTAAATAAGTAGTTAATATTTTTTCAAAATTATCGCTAACACTAACCGGAACGTACTTAATTTTGTTTTGAGCGCAAGTCTGGGCAATCTTTTTAAAGTACTGCACGACTTGTTTTTCGTACTCACTTTTTACATTATCAGCATAAATATTGATTTCTTCCCCTGTTTCTAAGTCAATAAATTTGCGTGGCGCATTATCAAAATCAAAATTTAACTCCGTTTTATTGTCAATAATATGAAATAAAACCACTTTGTGCTTGTTGTGCTTCAAATGTTGCAGCGCATTAAAGAGCGCTTCTTCGTTGCCAGATTGAAACATATCTGTAAAAAGCACAATCATTGAACGGCGTTTCATCTTTTCGGCTATTTGATGCAAAAAAGTAGTTGTTTCGGTACTTTTTGGTTCTTTTCTAGTTTCCAAAAGCGCCTCCAACTTGTTCAAAATCATTCTGTGGTGACGATCACTTCCTTTTTCGGGCGCATAATATTCATAAGAATCTGAAAAAACGCTCAGACCCACAGCATCTCGTTGTTTTTTCAGTAAATTCATCAAAACAGCTGAGGCCAAAACAGCAAATCCAATTTTACTTTCAAAAAAAGGTTGGTTTTCTTTTATTTTAGGATAATGCATTGAAGTTGAGTTATCTATAATTAAATGACAACGCAAATTTGTTTCTTCTTCGTACCTTTTGGTATACAAACGGTCGGTTTTTGCAAATAATTTCCAATCGATGTGTTTGGTACTTTCACCAGCATTATAGACTTTATGTTCTGCAAATTCTGCAGAAAATCCATGAAAAGGACTTTTATGCATACCAGAAATAAATCCTTCAACAATTTGATTGGCTAACAATTCAAGGTGCTTGAAACGTGATATTTTTTCTATTTGATCTTCAATCTTCATCTATCAAATGTAAAATTTTAATTTGAAATTATAAATTATATTTCAAACTAAAAATGATATACCGCGGTTGCACATTATATTGCGAAGTTCGAGTAGCATACTGGTCAAAACTGTCATCGTTGAGCGAAGTGGTGTTTAACAAATTGGTCGCGCCCACTTTGTATTCCCATTTTGAATCTTTCTTTTGATATACTAAGCTTGCACTTAAAAAATCATATTCGTTATTAACTGTTTTGCTGTTGTTGTAATAGTGATAAAACTCATATTCCGAAACAAATGAAAAACTATTTAAGAAAAAATAATCCAATCGAACATAAGGTTTTTCAGTGTAAAAAGTAGTTTTATTGTAATTGTTGGAAGTGATGCTATAGCCAAGTTCTACATTCGGAATTTTTTTATAATTTGTTGATGCTGATAAATTATAATTTTGGGTTAAACTTTCTGTTTGAAAAGGATTTCCGTTTTGAATATTATTAAATTTAGACCAATTGACACTTGCACTTAACGATGCTTTATAAAATCTTGAAAAAGAACGTCCATAACTTCCATTTGAAGTAAAAGTTTCGTCTGCAAAATTAGAATTGATAGGCGTTGAAGTTTGATTAATACCTTCAAAAACAGCATTAGTTTTAACGGGATCTACTCTTTTTGTATAATTGATTGCAGCAAAAATATTCTCAAAATTAAACATATTGTATTTAAAATACCGCAACGAATGCACTAGTGATGTTGCATTTTCTAGCAGACGGTTTCCTCTAAAAAGACTGTTGTAATTGTTCAAAATATAACCTTGCGCCAATTGGTTAATATCTGTAAAATCGTTTGTTAACGAAAAATTATAAGTCAGTGTTTCTGCTTTTTTTATTTGGTACAAGGCATAAAAATCCGGCAATACTCTTGTGAAATTTAAAGTGTAATCTGAGGATAATTGATTGTTGGTCATGTTATACGTGTGCAAACTAACACCGGGTGTAAAAGTGAATTTTCCGGTCAGAAACTTAAAGTGCAAACCCAAAAATGTGTCATTAAAATTGTATTTTACTTTGTTGTTGTTTTCAGCATCGGTTAAATTGTTTTGATTTCCGTTGTCTAACATTTGAAAGATAGAAGAATTAAAATTTTGATGTGAATAGGTGTTTCCAAGCGTTACATTAAAGTTACTTTTCGGCGTTACCATATAATAGTAATCTAATTTCGAATCGATCTTATTGGTTTTTACAAACCGATTTTGATTGATTTTATTTCGGTTTTCACCGTTGATATAGCCCTTTAAATCAAATGGTTTTGTTTGTAAATTGGCATTAAAAAATGGATTTTCATCTTGGTACAAATGTTGCATTTCAAAAGCAAAAACATTTTTGTCGCTCTGCGTAAAATACAAGCTTAAATTTTGGTTGAACGAAGTTGGATTTTGTCTTTTGTTGGTCGAAATGTTTTCAGAACTAGAATTAGCATTTATAATTGTTGTTCTTAATAAATCTTTCATTTCATCTTGTTCAGAAAGTTTAGATAAAATATCGTAATCAATCTGAAGTTTTGCATTTGGTTTGTAGCTCGAACTCAACTTAAACAACCCTAAATTACTTTTTTGATGAGCAAGTTCAGCGCTTTTTTGTTGATTGCCCGAGGTTAAAATTGTGTTTTGAGATTTCGTTTCTAATTCGGTTGTTGAAGAGGAAAGAATTGCAAAACCGCTCAAAGTCCATGCTTTTGTTGGATTGTATGAAAAATTTGTCGCACCAAAGCGAGTTTCGATTTCCTTAGCTCGGTTGTTCCTCATCAGTGATATTCCCAAATCGTTAGACGAAACATTAAAACTGCTACCGCCTTTTTTCATCATACTTCTAAAGCCTCCTGTAAATTTAAAATAATCTTGAACGGTAAGTGGTAGTTCACCAATATTATTAAAATTTGTTATTAAATTGATGCTGTATTTCGGACTGTAGTAAAACAATTTTGGATTGACAATATAGCGTTTGTTTGGTCCCAAGCCAGCAGTAACGTCACCAAACCAAAAGTTCTTTTTTCCTTTTTTTAATTTGATGTTCATCGCCACATTTTCTTCATTGTTTTCCAATCCTTTCAACTGACCAACTTCATTATAATTTCTTAAAACTTGTATTTTTTCAATGGCATCAGCTGGAATGTTTTTCACTCCTAATTTTGTGTCTCCGTCAAAAAAATCTTTTCCTTCCACCATCAATTTGGAAACTTTTTTGCCTTCTACTTCCACTTCACCATCCGCATTTACGACTACTCCTGGCAGTTTTTTCAGTACATCTTCGAGTTTTCTTTCCGTTCCTGATGTAAAAGAATCCGCATTATAAACAATCGTATCACCTTTGATTGAAACCGGCATTTCTTGCACTATTTCTACGCCTTCCAAATCAAATCCGCCTTCTTGAAGCACAATGGATTTGTTGATGTTTTCATTTTGAGTAACAATCGTTAAATCGCGCGATTTGAAACCTATAAAACTCACTTTCACAGAATAGCTTGAATTGGGTTTTAAAGACAATTGAAATCGACCTTTATCGTTGGTAATGCTATAACCGTCCATTGCTTTTGTATCGAGATTGACTGCCATTACATTCGCCATTTCTAAAGGATGCTTCAACGAATCTTGAACTACACCTTCAAATTTTACGGATTGCGAAAAAGAAAATGTTGTGAATATTAAGATAAAAAAAAGTAGTGTTTTATGCATTTTATACATATGTTTTTGAATAAGTAAATAGAATTAAATTCTAGCTGTGCTTAACGGATTGAATTGTTAAACTCATAAATTTTAAACGAAAGTAATAAATTTAAATTGCACTCATAAAAATTTAAGGTATTTAGTGCGATAAAAAGCCAATATTAAAAAAACTGTTAAATCCTTACTGACAACTTGTCATATTTATGGCAATTGCATTATCTTTGCTTTTTTTAAAAATGAAATGGAGAAGATTACTATCGAAGAACATCAAGGGCAAAGTTTAGTGCTTGATAAAAAACCAGAAAACACAAAAAAACTATACATAGAAAGTTATGGTTGCGCTATGAATTTTTCTGATAGTGAAATTGTGGCCTCCATTTTATCCAATAATGGCTACAATACTACTCAAATTCTTGAAGAAGCTGATTTGGTTTTAGTAAACACGTGTTCTATTAGAGACAAAGCAGAGCAAACGATTAGAAAACGTTTAGAAAAATACAATGCTGTAAAAAGAACAAATCCGAACATGAAAGTGGGGGTTTTGGGCTGTATGGCAGAACGTTTGAAAGAAAAATTCCTAGACGAAGAGAAAATTGTAGACATGGTTGTTGGACCAGATGCTTATAAAGATTTACCCAATTTACTCTTAGAAGTAGAAGAAGGAAGGGATGCCATCAACGTAATTTTATCAAAAGATGAAACCTATGGTGATATTTCGCCTGTGAGATTAATGAGCAACGGAATTACCGCTTTGGTTTCGATTACTCGTGGCTGCGACAATATGTGTACTTTTTGCGTTGTACCTTTTACCCGGGGACGCGAAAGAAGTCGTGAACCTCAAAGCATAATGAATGAGATTCAGGATTTATGGAACAAAGGTTTTAAAGAAATTACACTTTTAGGTCAAAATGTAGACAGTTACCTTTGGTACGGCGGCGGATTGAAAAAAGATTTCGATAAAGCAACTGAAATGCAAAAAGCTACTTCGGTTGATTTTGACAATTTACTAAAAATGGTAGCTGTTGGTTTTCCTAAAATGAGAATTCGATTTTCGACTTCAAATCCGCAAGATATGCACGAAAGTGTTTTGCATGTAATTGCAAAATATCCTAATATATGTAAGCACATCCATTTGCCAGTTCAATCCGGAAGCAACCGAATATTAAAAGAAATGAATCGATTGCATACGCGGGAAGAATACATGATTTTGATTAATAAAATTAAAACCATCATTCCAGAAAGCGCTATTAGCCAAGATATGATTGCTGGTTTTCCGACAGAAACGGAAGAAGATCACCAGGATACATTATCTTTAATGGAATATGTAAAATACAGTTTTGGATACATGTACAGCTATTCCGAAAGACCAGGAACGCTTGCTGGTCGCAAAATGGAAGACGACGTTGCAGAAGAAACCAAAGCAAGACGCTTGCAAGAAATTATAGACTTACAGCAAAAACATGCTTGGCTTAGGAGCGAAGAATTCATTGGGAAAACAGTTGAAGTTTTGGTTGAGAAACTATCCAAAAAATCAAAAGAAGAATATTCAGGGCGAAATTCACAAAGTATAACCGTTGTTTTCCCAAAAGAAAATTATAAAATTGGCGATTTTGTGAATGTAAAAATTCAAAGTTGCACCAGCGGAACTTTGAAAGGAACTGCAGTTGGGTTGAGTGATATGAATTAAAAAAACTGTTTCAAGTTTCAAGTTAATATTAGTTTCAAGTTATGAAACAAAAAAACTTGAAACCTGAAACCTGAAACAAAAACAAATGGAAACAATACAATCAATAAAACAACGATTTGAGATTATAGGAAATGACCCTAAACTCAATCGCACAATAGAAAAAGCTATTCAAGTGGCGCCAACAGACATTTCGGTTTTAGTAGCTGGTGAAAGTGGCGTTGGAAAAGAAAACATTCCAAGAATTATCCATTCGCTTTCTCATCGCAAACACGGAAAATATATAGCCGTAAATTGTGGAGCAATTCCAGAAGGAACGATTGATAGCGAACTATTTGGACACGAAAAAGGTGCTTTTACCGGCGCAACATCTACCCGTGAAGGCTATTTTGAAGTCGCTGATGGCGGTACAATTTTTCTCGATGAAGTAGGCGAATTGCCACTCACAACCCAAGTACGATTGCTTCGTGTTTTAGAAAATGGCGAGTTTATAAAAGTAGGTTCATCGCAAGTGCAGAAAACAAATGTGCGCATAGTTGCCGCCACGAACGTGAATTTATTTGATGCGATTGACAAAGGAAAATTCCGTGAAGATTTATATTATCGATTAAGTACAGTGGATATTCTTTTGCCTCCTTTACGAGATAGAAAAGATGATATTCATTTATTATTTAGGAAATTTGTTGCCGATTTTGCCCACAAATACAAAATGCCACCTTTAAAACTAGATGAAAATGCAATTCAGGTGTTACAAAAATTTCGTTGGAGCGGCAATATTCGACAGTTACGAAATGTTGCGGAACAAATTTCTGTACTTGAAACCAATCGCGATATTTCTGCGCAAACTTTAAATTCTTATTTGCCACAAGAAGGAAATAATTTGCCTTCGGTAATCAAAAATAAACAAGCAGAAAGTGATTTTTCTACCGAAAGAGACATTCTTTACAAAGTACTTTTTGACATGAAAAGCGATTTGCACGATTTGAAAAAATTGACTTTGGAATTAATGAAAAATGGATCGGCAAAAGTGCAAGAAATCAACACCAATCTTATCCAAAAAATTTATGGAAACAAAGATTTAGAAAGCGAAATTTCTTTTGAAGAAACCCCACGAACTGCGGTTTATAATCCTCAGAATACCGAAGAAGATTTTGAAGAAAATGAACAAAATTATCTTTTTGCAGAAACAGTCGAAGAAGAAGAAATATTAAAATTAGAAAAAAAAGAAATCGAAATGATTAAAAAATCACTCGAAAAAAATAAGGGAAAACGCAAAGCAGCAGCCGATGAGCTGGGAATTTCCGAAAGAACTTTGTACAGAAAAATAAAACAATTTGATCTTTAATTGAAAATTGATAACCATTTGAATATCTTTGGATTTTTAAAACGAATGATGCAAAAAACAAAATTTCTTTTCATATTTGTATTCGCTTTTGCCTTGAATGGCTGCGGTGTTTATAACTTTACTGGAACTGGAAAAATTGACGCCAAAACTTTTCAAGTAAACTATTTTCAGAATACAGCGCCACTCATCGAGCCAGGAATTGATAGGACTTTTACGCAAAGATTGCAGAATCTGATTCAAGACCAAACCAATTTAAGTCTAACCAATTCTAATGGAGATTTGGTTTACGAAGGCGAAATTACAGATTATCAAGTAAGCCCGATGACTGCAACAGCAGACCAACAAGCTTCACAAAGCAGGTTGTCGATTACGGTAAAAGTAAAATTTACCAACAAAAAGAAAGAGGAAGATGATTTTGAAAAATCCTTTTCATTTTATGATGATTTCCCGGGTAATTCTTTGCCAACCGGTGCACAACTAACTAAATCGTTAGACTTAATTTTTGAGCGAATCACACAAGATGTTTTCAACGCGTCGCTAGCGAAATGGTAAGTAAAGTGAAATTCCAATGTAACAACAAGTTTAGTAAAAACGCTAAATTCTAAATTCTAAATTCTAGACCCAAATGAACGCTATTGATTTCAATTTCATCCTTAACAAACCCAATGCTATCACTGAGAGGCACAGTTTGTATTTAGATAAAATTGTATCAGAATTTCCGTATTTTCAAAGTGCACGCGCGTTGCAACTTAAAAATTTGTACACCCAAGATAGTTTTCGCTATAATCAGGCGCTAAAAGTTACCGCGGCCCACACCACCGATAGAAGCGTTTTGTTTGAATTTATTACATCAGAAAACTTTGCGAGCATTCAAAAAGCTTTTTTTGATGATAAAACAGCCAAGATCAATGAAATTATTGTCAGTGATTGGGAAGTTATTGATAGAGAAATACAAGAAGATTTAAAAAGTTCAAAGTTAGAACAGTCTATAATTACTTCTATTAAAACTGCCAATTCGGATATTGATACTGAAGAATCAGAAAAATTAGAGGAAAAATTAGCCATCGGAAAACCACTTTTTTTCTCAAAAGAAGAAAAACATTCATTTGAAGAGTGGTTGCAATTGTCTAGTTTCAATCCAATTAACAGAAAAGAAGGTATTAAAAGCGAAGTAGAACCAATAATAAATGACGAAAAAAAGCGCCATTTCGAGCTTATTGACAAATTTATAGAAGCCAATCCTAAAATCAGTCCTGTTAAAGATACCCCAACAATTGCGG
>Ga0209135_1000242_pt1 | contig 19690 bp, 42 predicted proteins | sample LauGreSBDMM110SD_4_FD_187570 | JGI IMG/M metagenome (GOLD analysis project Ga0209135, IMG submission 187570) | Freshwater lake microbial communities from Lake Michigan, USA - Su13.BD.MM110.SD (SPAdes) (version 3) | ecosystem: Environmental > Aquatic > Freshwater > Lake | place: Lake Michigan... | reverse complement strand
ATCGATACGAATCCCGCGCGCGCGTGATTCTATACCGCGCGCGGGATTCGTATCGATGGCGCGGGCGGCCGCTGGCCGCTGGCGGCATGGCGATAGCAGGGCGGAGCAAGGGGGATTGACGGCGCGGAGCGACTCGGGGTAGTTGGGCGCACCGGCAGGGAGCGCCGGCAGCAACAGGAGCAAGGGACATGGAAGGTAAGTTTGAAGTTTCGGCCGATTGGCTCAAGGCATGCGGCAAGGGCGATAAGGCCAAAGTTTTTCCGGTAATCCGTACTTGGATGGCGGGTCACCTCCCTTTCGCCTTGCTGGACATGGGCGAAGGTCGCACTTGGGAAGTCTGCACTGAATGGCGCGGCCGTTTCGTTTAACAGCAACAGGGGGAGGCCTCGCGCCTCCCCATCACATCACAGGAGCAACAGACATGCACACCTACACTCACGTTGACGGACTGACTTGGGCAACGTCTCATCGTTTTGGCGAACAAACTTCGTTCGTTGTTGACGTTTCTTCATGGGAAACCATGATGCAGAGCATCCAATGGGAGCTAGAGTCGGGAGCGCAATACGTCACGTTTGGGATGGCTGTTATTTGGGCCTGACTCGCGATAGGGCCACCCGTCACGCGCGGGTGGCCATATGGCAAGCCAGCCAGCACAGAAGGAGTCGAGACCATGACAATTAAGACCATAATCAACGGCTATAACGTCGAAGTATATAGCGATTGCGGGCAGACTTATTGCGATGTTGAAAAGGGAAGATTCACTGCGTCTCTGGCGGCGCTGGATGCCGAGGGCGCGCTATGGGATTACGATTGTGAAAAGTCCCTAAAAGTCCCCGCATCAACTATCGCCAAGATTGAAAAATTTGCTATTAGCCACGGCTATTGAGGCCTGACTCGCGATAGGGCCGCCCGTCACGCGCGGGCGGCCATATGGCAAGTCAGCCAGCAACAGGAGTAGAGACCCATGAACGAGAACTACCACGCCTTCGAGCCGCACACCGAGACGGCCGCTGATCATTTCTGCGATCAGTGCTTCGGCTATCACGATTGGCGCGCCGGGTGCGCTGAGGAGCCGCTAGAAATCGAGCCACACAGCGCCTTCGATATCGTCCGGCCGGACGAGGTGGCTGAGTGCTGGGAGGGCGTCACAAACGCCCTCTACGCTGCTCTCTGGGCTTGCGTGTCCGAATATACCGCTGCTTCCCCTGAGGCCTCTGAGGAGCCTTGCTGGGGCATGGATTGCGTGGCTGATTTCTGGGGCAAGTTCACCCGTGAACAGCAAGAGTCCCTTAACGCCCTCGCAGTGCTGAACGAGGCCTGACTCGCGATAGGGGGACTCGTTTCGGCGAGTCCCCATATGGCAAGTCAGCCAACAACAGAAGGAGTAGAGACAGTGGCAAACGGATATGTTTTGTACGAAGGCCCGAGCATGCTGGATGGCGCACCCATTGTGGTTATCGCCACGGGGTTTGAGTCCGCCAGCGCCAATGGCAAGACCGGGGACATGATCCAAACGTGGATCATCCGGTCAGATATCGCGCCCCATCACGCCCTAAAGACAGGCCAGGATTCCAGTATCTGCGGCCAATGCATCCACCGTCCGGGCATGCGGGCGCAAGTGCTGGCGAGCGGCGCTCCGTTTGTCCCCTGCTATGTCCGGGTGTTTCAGGCTCCCCTGTCGGTCTATGGGGCTTACCAGCGCGGCATATATCCCCATGCCACGCCGGCCGAGATCGCCAGCCTGTGCGCCGGCCGCATGGTGCGCTTTGGGTCTTATGGAGACCCGGCGGCCGCGCCTATCGCGATATGGGAGGCGGCCGCCAGCGAGGCTCTAGGCTGGACAGGGTACACCCACCAGTGGCGAACAATTGGCGCGGGATGGGCGCGGCTTGTCATGGCGAGTGCCGACAGTCTCGCCGATATGGCTGGGGCGCATGCGATGGGATATCGGACGTTTCGCGTGACCGAGCGGGCTTTTGAAAACGTGAAGGGGAAGGAAACCGTTTGCCCTGCCAGCAAGGAAAAGGCGGCCGTGACAAACTGTGCCGCATGCCGCGCCTGCATGGGTACCAGCGGCAAGGCGAGGGTCTCTGTGCAGATCGCCCGCCACTGAGCCACCATAGGGCGGGCTGTCACGCGCAGCCCGCCATATGGCCGCTTATGGCCAGAACAGAGGAGTCCAGTATGAACACAGCCACCATTACCCTGATCCGCCCTCGCCACTGGATGCATGCCGCAACTGGCCTGACCATATGGCTCCCATGCGACAAGCGCACATTTCGCGTGATAGACCGCGAGACTGGCGAGGAACAAACGCCGCGCCGGTTCCGCAGCCTGAAAACAGCGGCGGCATTCTTAGACCGCCTGCCGCGCTGATCCCACCCACAACAGGAGTCCACCACCGTGAACACCACCACCACCACCCGCCCCTTGCATGCCATTGCCCGCGACATTGCCCGCGACTGGGCAAAACCGAACTTCGCGGCTGCCCCCTATCTGGACGCGATGCGGGCGCTGGATAGCATCAGCGACAAATATTACTACGACTCCGCCGAGTCCGTTGTGCGCTATTTTCTGGCCAATGCCGGCCAATGGCGGGGGGCTGTGGCGCGGGAGATCAAGGCCGAACTGAAGGCCCTGCTGTCGCGCTGATCCTGTCCCCCAGCCCCACCTAGAGCCGCCCTGTGCGGCTCTTTTTTTGTCTGCCGCGCACCCTCCCCCCAGTGCGGCGGCTCTCTCTGTCTGTCCCCCGGTTCTGCCGCTCCGTCTGTCCAGCAATGGGGGGCAACCCCCTTTTTTCCGGCCGAATCCGGGCATCCCTGATCCCCCTGTCAACCGGCTTTTATGTTGCACTTTTGTTTCAAAAATCGTACCACATATGCAACACAGTCGTATTACATATATAACACACTGTGTACCACATATATAACACAGGTAATAATGTTGCTCTGTTTGGGAACAATGTTTCAATATCGTCAACTGGGCTATCTGTTTGAAAACGTTCATGTCGCATAAGTCGGGGGGTTGACAACGCGCGGCCTGTTACCGAGGGGAAGATGGATAGTGGGTTGACACGGAGGGAGGTCTAACCCTCTGAAAACACACCCCTTATTATTAATATATATCTATATAGAGATAGATATAGATAGAGGGATTTTTGTCTATTTTTTTTGAGAGAGGGGTGCCTCCATATGGCTATATATCCCCTCCCCCCTGTATAGATCGCCCCTTACAAATCCCCCTTATATCTCAGCACCTTACCCAGGATTTGCGGTCAACCCCCGGTGAGGTCTCCCCTCGGTGCGAGTTCGGCCGTCGTCAACCCCCAACCATTTTTTAGCGGCAGGGGGATTGACGGTCTGAGCGGCTGGGATCATAAGGCCCATGCCCCCGGCGATTCGGGGGTCGAGCAGAAGGGACTGGGATATGTTGGAGACGGAAGCGGACGTGCTGTATGCGGTGAGGCTGGCGCTGACGACATGGCGCGACAAGATCACGGATGCGGAGGCGGTGGCCATCATCCGGGCGGCGCTGGCCAAGCTTGACGCTGTGCCGGTGGAAGTTGTGCAGGAGATCGAAGGTCTGCCGCCGCTGTATAGCTGATCGATGAGTGCCGGGGCTGGCATGGTGCTGGCCCCGGAAACCGAGAGTAGAAGGGACAGGGACATGTCATACTGGGATTTGGTAAACGTGAGGTGGCAGGACGGGTTTGAGATTTGCCTGCACATCACGCCGGAGATCGACGCGCCTGAGGGTTTCTTTGCCAGCGGTGACGATGCCGCTGACGCTGATCTGGTCGAGCGCATCCGCAGCGGTGATCTGATGTGGTTCGTGGCGCGGGTGACCGTGAGCAAGGCCGATATCGTGCTGGGCGACGATTATCTGGGCGCATGCTGCTATGACAGCGTCGAGGCGTTCGTGGCTGGGGATTACTATCCTGACATGATCGATGCGGCGCTGGAGCGGGCGCATGACACGCTGGCGAGGCTGGCAGCATGAGCGGGCGGCACACACCGGGGCCGTGGGGCATTCTGTCGATGGCGGTAGGCCCTGCCTGCAGGGCTGTTTCTATCGGCCAACTCAATGACGAGCAAGGGCTGGACGGCGTCTCTGACGAATACGCTGTGTGCGTTGTGCCATTGATACACGACGAAAGCCGCCCAAACGCCGCGCTGATCGCCGCCGCGCCTGATCTGCTGGCCGCGCTGGAGGCGCTGGTTATCAGCCACCGCGCGCTGTGCGACTCGCTGGACTGGGACGAACAGGATGAGGCAGAGCAAGCCAAGGCCCGCGCCGCCATCGCTAAAGCAATAGGTGCGGCATGAGCGGGCGCACCATCGTTCACGTCAACCGCCAGCACATCGCGATGAACGCCAAGGACGGTGGCAATCGACCTATCTATATTGTTAGGCAGGGCAAGTCAGTGCGTTACGCCCGCGCCGTCAAGATCGATGGGCCGGCTGAGTTTGTGCATCCGGACAAGCCGCTGCCCTGCGGCGCGCGGGCGTGGCTGGAGACGGCGGCGAACGTGATCCTGATCGATGAGATGACTTTTCAGGAGGCGCGTCACTCAGGAGTAGAGGGGGGTTGACACCGGAAACGAATCGGTTCATGATAATGGGGTTGGCGATTCGCAGTGATTCGCTAGCAGAAGGAGAAGACCGATGAATAAAGAACGCCGCAAACTGATCGCCGAGGCCGGGGCGCTTTTCGAGAAGGCCTACGGTATGATGGAAGATGCCAAGTCCATGCTGCAAGATGCGCTGGATGCGGAGCAGGAGTATCTGGACGCCATGCCCGAGAGCTTGCAGGATGGCGAGAAGGGCCAGACGGCGCAGGACGCCATCAACGTGCTGGAGCTTGCCATCGAAGCGTTGGTCGGGCTGGACGGTGTGCAGGGCTACATCGAAGAGGCCGGTCAGTGATCACCGGGGGGCGGCTCTAGGGTCGCCCCCACCATTCAGGAGTAGTGCCATGTACACCCACGACAACACCGATTACGTTTACACGTCCGGCGAACTGGCCGCGCTGAACGAGGCGCTGGCCATCCGCATCGAAGCGGGTGAGCAGATCAAGGGCGCGATGGACGCCATCAACAACCTGTGGTTCGACAGCGCGACCGCTGTCGATCTGATCTGAGGAGCAAGCAGATGACTAAAGCCAACCGCGCTGCCATCATTGCCTATGTCGGAGCAGAGCGCATCCGCATCACTCGAAACGGCGAAGTTCACGCTTACGGTCGGATGCCCAACAGCATCATGACGGGCTGGTATTTTGCCGGCTTTGCCGATCACATTCTTATCGTTGCACTCCCCGCCTAACCCCACCAACCAAGGAGCAACCGACATGTTGAATTTGGATTATGCCCGCGCAGGCGAGGGTTATTATTACGGCGAGGGCGCTGCGCTGATCGCTGAGAAGGTGGCGCTGGCCGCCAGCAAGCGGAAAAGCTGCCGGGGCCGCGCTGAGGCTGCCTACAAGGCGATGTGCCAGTTTGCGAAGGCGATGGGCTGCAAGCCTGAGGTCGAGTGCTTCATCAAGCAGGAGAACGAAGGCTGGCGCGTGTCGTTCGAGGCTGGCCCGTATCAGTGGGCCATCGTGGCCAGCGAGGCGCTGTGCCAGTGCGGAATCTTCGCGGAGCCGCACTTCAGTTTCGACCTGTGTTTCTATCCGGAGTGAAGGAGTAAGGACGATGTTTTACACGTACAACCAGAACAACAGCTTCGGCACGTTCGATGTCAACGATGACGTGACCTACTACGTCATCGTCGAAGCGGACAGCGCCGATGACGCCAACAGGCGCGCTCAAAACGTGGGTATCTACTTCGACGGGTGCAGCGTGTGCCGCGATTGCTCTTGCTGCGGAGATCGCTGGTCTGAGGCGTGGGAAGGAGACGGAGACCCGGAGCCGATGATCTACAGCGAACCAGTCTCTACGTTCAAGACGTGGCGGGCTGAACCCGGCGAGACCTTCGCCTACGTCTACTACAAGGACGGCACGAAGGTGACGGTGGAGAGTGACGCATGATCGCCCCCACACTGAACCTAAACGGCAGCGGTGTCCGTGATCTGATCGATCCGCGCATCGCCGCCTATGATTTTCTGGACTCTGCCATGCTGGAGTTGCAGAAGGTGACGCCGCACGGCCGGGATTATCTGGGCGACACCGACCTTTGGGCCAAAGACCTTGAGGCGCATTTCGGCCGCATGAACCAGATCAGGATCGTCATGATCGATCTCATGGCAGAAGCAGCCACTATTCAGGAGCAAGGACAATGAAGATACAGGTGCTGGACGCAGAGATCATCCAGCTAGAGCGTGAACGGTGGCTGCGGGCTTGCCGGGTGCGTGATGAGGCTGCGCGTGTGGCGCGGGATGCGCTGGCGCGGTGGACACATGCCGAGAAGGAGGCACGGAAATGATCGATGAACTGTTGGATGTACTGAGCGAGTGCGCGGAATTTCTGGATCGGTACGCCGATTACGAAGACGACGGATATGGCAGCATGGAGCCGAACAGGGCGGCGCGTCTACTGTATGACGTGCAGCGCATGATCAACAAAGCAGAAGGGACGGAGCAATGAAGCAGGAAGTGAACCAGAGCGTTGTTGTCGCTGGCTACGGCTTCGACACGCCAGTTTGTGTTTGCAGGAACGAGGAGGAAACCGGGGTCTGGGTTGGTGTCATGGGAGAACCCATCGATCCGTCTAGGCCGATCCTGCTACGCACCTCTGCCGGGGAAGACGGGAACTTCGCGGCACTGCTGACGCCGGAAGAGGCCGCCCTGCTTGGCGAACTGCTGATCCGGCTGTCGGCATCGTCGAACGAGTTCACACTGCAATGAGGGCTGTTTTCATTGGTGTCGCCGTGATCATGGTGTTCGTGTTTGCAGGAGGTTTGTCGTGATTGATGAGGCGATTCGGATGTACCTGTCAGGCACAGGGCTGTACGCGATCCAGAGGATGACGGGCGTTGCCCCATCGACCCTGTACAAGGCGCTGCAACTGCGCGGGATCAAGAAGCGCGGCCAGCCGACGTTCACGGGGGTGATTGACAGGGAAATGAAGATGGTTAGGCTGCGGCATGAGGGCGAATCGTATGGGAAGATCGCCAAGAAGTTCAACATCACAAGGCAGCGCGCCCATCAGTTGGTGAAGCGCGGTTTGGAAAGACTGGGAGAGGTGTAATGAAGGCGAACGGATTTTATCGAAGCGATGACATCGCCGTGGATTTCTCATGCGCGATGGAGAAGGCGGATTACGGGGTCAGTGGCTCACCGGAATGGCTTGATCCTGTACCGGGCAGCGAGGAGGTGATCTATCTGGCGATCTGCGGTGTCGATGTGGAGATCACGTCACTGCCGAAGCTGCTGCAAGACGCCATCTATGAGCTTGCCGACGATGTTGATTGGGAGTTCGAAGAATGATCGCGGTGGCGCTGTGGTTCTTCGCGTCGGTGATGTGGTATCGCGCCACCGTCCGGATCGCGCGGCTTGAGGCAGAGTTGGATATGTTCGAGGAGAAGCAGCTATGAGTAGCTCAAGCGCGTCTCTTCCCCGGCACTACTACGTGTGGGTAGATTCCGCATTCATCCGCGAGGGTGGCAGTGGATACGAACCCGCAGCGTGGTTCGGGCTGCACAGCTATCCCAGCAGGGCATGGGGTTGTCACCTGCTGCTTCAGGGTGGGGCATTCTATAGGGGCCTTCCTCCCCATGCGATTTCGTTTAGCCCTGAGCCTGTTTGCGCCCACTGGACACTGCCGCAGGCTCAGGTGTGGGATTGCTACGGCAGAGACTTCTCGCTGCTCATATATGATTATCTGGACGGGCTGCGCGTCAAGTTGAAGAGCGGTGAGGAAGGTGAGTATCTGTTCACGGCCGTGCCGCAGTGCGATGCGTACACCCATGAGGTGTCGCAGGCGAAAGAGTTCATGTTCATCCGCACCGCTGGCGACAGGCTGACCATCGTGCCGACGAATAATCTGTTGTTCGAGGAGCGGTCATTCACTGAGGATCAGGGCTGGCCGCGCCTAAAACGATCCGACGAAGTGTGGTCATGCGAATGACCGCCGATTTTGAGCAGGAGAAACGGCAATGATGATTGAAATCGGAGCGGAGGCACTGGACGGTATCGCCCGCGCGTGGCTCAAAGAGGTGTTGTCCACTTTTGAATGGCTCTCCACCAGCGCCTACGTCCACCCGGACGACGCGAAGACTTATAAAAAGGACATCAAGGCGGTTAAGCGGCTGCTGGCATTTATCGGGGAGTGACCGCGTGGCGGCGATAGACCGATGCAATCTGTCAAGCATAAACTCACCGCCTATCTGTCTGGTCGCGACGAGAGTCCTGACCCTGCGATTTACAGTTGGGCATCTCATGCGATTTATTTAGAGGCTTGCCGAATCGCTAACATCGGTTCACTGCCGGAGAGGAGGTCTGCGATTGACGGACTGCCAGAGACAATAAGGGATCGCGTCAAGTCAGAACTGGCGCGGGTATGGAGCAGAAGGAAGGATTTGAAACGTGCATATATGGAATGAGCTTGAGTTTGGCGCTGCGAATGTCGTGGAAGTCACGATCATCGCGCTGGGTGTCATAGTTTCCGGGGACGTGTTCCACGGGTTGGAACTGATCCGTCGCTCGCTTGAGGACAACGGCTTCAAGGAAGAGGCGCAGGAAGTTGCTGAACTGCAACAGCGTGTGTCGAAATGGTAACAGTTAAGGACAGCCGTCTCGGCGCTATCCATGTGACCGGGCTTCGCGCGACCAAGCAGGGCGCTTTCGTTTTGCAATTCGTATCGGAATCCGGCGGGTTGGTTGGTGTTGTGACTGAAGACTCGGTCACGGTGTTCGACCCTCAGTATCCCGGCATCGTGTATGATGACGCTTGCTTTGCGAAGCCACTGCGCTTGGCGATCTCAGAATGGATTAAGTGATGTGTCACGAATTGCAAAAATTAAATCGACCATCACCAGTGAACAGGTCGCTGCCTTGTGCTACCAGTGGCTCCCCCGTGGGAAGCAGAAGGGAGACTGGTATCTATGCCTGTCCCCCTTCCGTAACGAGCGGACAGCTTCTTTTGGAGTATCACTCCGTGGGCCGAACTACTGGTGGACAGACTTCGGAGGAACGGAGTCAGGAGACCTAATCGACCTCTGTTGCAGGCTGCACGGGGTTAGCAAGAAGGAAGCCATAGAGGCTTTCGAACAGATGTTGTGGGGTTGAATGTGGCTATTCCATTGGTGCCACTCAAAGACATCAAGCCAGATAGTAAGTGGAAGGCTTCGGCTCACAAGGCCGTAGTCCCGATGCTTGAACCTGTTGAGGTTCCGAAGGGCTTGAAGCGCATGGGGGAGCCGGCTCGCGTCAGCGTTTTTCGAAACGCCGATGGCGAAGCCTGCTTCGCCGTCATGCGCTGGGATGTCGATGGGGATAAGAAGAAGACGCTGCCTGTCATCTGGGATGGCAAGGATTTCTTGAACGCTGGGTACAGTGGTCTGAAGCCGTTGTACAACAGCGACCTGATCGCGGCCGACAAGATGGCTCCGATCTTGGTGGTCGAGGGCGAGAAGGCCGCTGAGGATGGCGCTCGCTATCTGCCTGACGGCTGGCTGATCACGACATGGGCTGGTGGCGTGAACAACGTTCACACTACGGACTGGTCTTTGTTGAAGGATCGTCGGGTTGTAATCTGGCCCGACAACGACAAGCCCGGACGCAATGCGGCCGAGAACATCAAGAAGATTCTGGATCGCGCGGCCATCGTCGGGCTGTCGAAGAACTATCCTGAGGCTTGGGACTTGGCTGATCCGTTGCCGGGAATGGTGTCGGAGTCTATGGTCACTGCCAACATGATGTCCGCACTCGCCGAACTCGACGAACAGGAGAGGGCTGAAATAATCGATGTTACCGGGGCAGAGTCCGCGATAACGGACATGCGGCCGCCCCTTGATCCGAACAATCTGTTCCGCTGCCTTGGCTATGACAACGATTATTTCTACGTCATGCCGGGTGAGTTGAAGGTCATCAAGAAGTTCACCACCCGTGAACTGAACTCGTTCAACGGCTGCATTCAGATCGTGAACGATATCGAATATTGGCGGGAGGTTGCTCCTCCTAAGAAGGGGTCAAGCGAACCGAACTGGCAGGAGGCGGCGAGCCTCATCATGCGAAATTGCAGGCATGCCGGATTGTACGACGAGACGGACGAGAGGGGTCGCGGTGTCTGGGAAGACGAGGGTCGCGTCGTCGTTCACACCGGAGAGTCGATCATCGTGGATGGCAAGCAGGTCAATCCGGCAGCGTTCCGCTCAAAGAATATCTATCGCTTGATGCCGTCGTTCTTTGAGAACGGTATCGACCCATCGAATGAGGCGACAGATGCCGAAGGCCGCATGATCGTTGAACTGTGCAACACGGCGCGCTGGGAAAAGGAAGTCTTCGGAGACCTCCTCGCCGGATACATTGCAACATCAATGGTGTGCGGCGCACTGAGGTGGCGCACCCACATCTGGGTCACTGGCAACAGCGGCTCAGGGAAATCAACGGTGATCAACGACATCGTCACGCCGTGTATCGGAGGCATTGCCCTCTATCCATTGGGGGAGACAACGGAAAGCGGCATCCGTCAGTCGATTGGTAAGGATGCGCGGCCGGTGATCTTCGACGAGATGGAAGGCACCGATCAGTCTCGCGGGAACATGGGCGACGCCCGCCGTCATGCGATCATTCAGTTGATGCGTATGGCTTCGACCGAAGGTCTTGGCCGGATCATGAAGGGGACGGCTGGCCACAAGAGCATCGCCTTCACCATGAAGTCGTCGTTCCTTGTGGCGTCTATCGGCATGGCGCTGAAGGAGGCTCCAGACCTTACGCGCACTATGGTGCTGTCTCTGAAGCCGCTGTCTCACGATGCCCCGCGCGAAGAACGCAGGCAGGCGTCGGAGAATTGGTTGAGGATGAACAGGCTCACGGCTCGCATCCCATACGATATGCCTGAGAGGCTGTTCGCACGGATGACCAAGATGGTTCCTGTGATCCGCGCCAATGCTGAGACGTTCAAGATGGTGATTGCTGATCGTCTGGGAAGCAGCCGTCTTGGGGATCAGATTGGCACACTTCTTGCAGGACGCTGCGCTCTGACATCGCAGAGAGTGATGACGACAGAAGAGTGCGACGAGTACCTGTGCCGCTTCGAATGGAACGAGGTCATAGCTTCTCCGAGCGACCGGGAGGATAAGGCCCTGTTGCGTCAGATGAAGCAGGCCACAGTGCGTTTGCAAACGAACGCTGGCATGAGCATCGAAAGCACCATTGGGGAACTGATCCTGATTGGCGCGGATGAATTGCCAGACCCCAAGATCAGCGTTGAAAACGCACGTCGAACTCTGCTGCGCTACGGTTTGAAGTATGATGTTAACAAGCCGCCGCGTGGAATCTGGGTTGCCAAGAGTGCATCGTCGCTTCAGAGTGTGATGAAGAACAGCACCAACCCGTCTGACTGGTACAGTGTTGTCTCGCGGTGGCCTGACTCTCAGAAGGTCAAGTCGCCCATGAGGTTTGGAAGCTGGAGTAGTGTTGCCGTTTTGATACCAATGGAGGGATGGCGTGAGTAAGAGTTCATGGATAGACGAACACGACGAAAATCGAATCCGTTACTCAACAGGTCGGTTGGAAGCGAAGCTGAAGTTGGAAATGAAAAAGGCGGGGATTGAGCCTATGATTTACAAGCAGCGAACAAAATCGTTGCAGATCGGGTGAGGGGTTTGTTTGATGACGATGACCCCTCCTCCGTTTCCTGATCCTGAGTTCTATGACAGGGAGACGGATACGTATCTGTTCGTGGCATCGTACACTACGCCGTTTGGTTCTCGCTGCATGGTCGAAGTCTGGGCAGAGGACATGGAGAATGCAGAAGAGCATGTAGAGATGATGCGCCGGACGATGAGGTTGGACGGTCAGGTGTATCGCAAAGAAGAAATAGAAACAGGAAAGGAATAAGGTAATGCTTTCATATAACGAACTATGCGAACTGGTGGAGCGCGGCGTCATCACGAATGTCCGAGATGGGGCAATCAATGCGGCGAGCATAGACATCCACCTAGCGCCGAAGGTTTTAGTGGAGGGCAATCGCCGCAAGACCATAGTCTACGCCAAGCGCGACCCAATGGAGATGTACGATATAGATATCGCACTGAAGGGTGGCTTTGACATTCTTCCGGGTGGTTTTCTGCTTGGGTCTTCGGTTGAGATGTTCAACCTACCGACCGACATCAGCGCGCAGTATCGTTTGAAATCAAGCATGGCGCGCATTGGTCTGGAACATCTGAACGCTGGGCATTGCGATGCTGGGTGGAACGGCAGCGCGCTCACTCTTGAACTGAAGAACATCACGCAGTTCCACACGATCCGACTGACTGCGGGCGATCCGATTGGGCAGATGGTTTTCTTTCGTCATGCGGAGGTTCCGGCCGAACGTAGCTATGCGGCGCGTGGCCGATACAACCAAGATGAAACCGTTTCCGGTATCAAGGAGTAGGACATGGGCAAGAGAAGTGATTTTGAAAGGGTGGAGCGGGACTTCTACCCAACGCCGCACAGCGCGGTGCTTCCACTGATTCCCCATCTTGACGTGGAGCGTGAGTATGTCGAGCCATGCGCGGGCGATGGGCAACTGATCTACAACCTTGGCCTTCACGGCCTGCGTTGCCGCATGGCATTCGACATCGAACCCAGACGCCGAGATGGCCTACCGGATTACGGCATTCAGGAGCAGGACGCACTGGAAATTCGGTGGGGGCGCTTCCTGTACATCAGCAATCCGCCGTGGGACAGGCAGATACTGCACCCGCTGATTGAGGGCCTGACTGAGAACGGTGGACAGGCATGGCTTCTGTTCGATGCTGACTGGGTTCACACCCTACAGGCCGCTAAATACTTGCCACGCCTCCGGAAGATCGTCAGCGTAGGCAGGGTGAAGTGGATACCTGACAGCAAGATGACGGGGAAAGACAACTGCGCTTGGCACTACTTCACTCCGCCATCCGATGAGCCAACTCAGTTTTATGGAAGAGTTAATTGAATGGGTGGAAAGACAATGCCGGAAGATTTCCCGGCAACTGGACGTGGAATGTGCGTGTCAGTGGCGGCCAAGCACTACAAGGTCTGCACCAGAACCATTCGTAACTGGGCTGTCGATCACGGTGGCGGCCTGCACGAAGCAATGATCCAGAATGGACGGTGGGGCAGTAGGGTTGGAGGCGCGGCTGGTGCGAAAAAGCTACGAGAGACCAAGCCCGTCGAGAAAAGCTGGCACGATCCCATCGACCAGCGCGCAATGACGCACTTACAGCGGACGAAACGTTGGGTGTGTTACAGCAGTAGAATTCATGGAAGCATCGGAAAGGTTTACTACAATGTCGGAAACAGAAAACTCACCTTCGACGAACTCATCGCCGTCGCCCGCCAGAATGGTTTTCAAGACTGATATTTTGGACGGCCTGTTCTCGCAGGTGCTGCGCTTAACGGGGGTCTCAAAGCAGGAAATTTTTGCGGAGATTCGCGAGGCGCACGTTGTAGATGCGAGGTTTGTCGTCATGCTTGCGCTGAGGAGGCGTGGTATTTCCGCAGCGTCGATTGGAAGGCTTTTGAAGCGAGACCACACGACAGTCCTCTCCAATATACGCGCATGCCCTCGTCGTTGCGAAAAGCGTCCCGAGTTCCGTTATCTGGTCGATGAGGTGTGCGGTGATTAAGCTCAGAGATTATCAGGAGAAACTCGTCTCCGACATCAGGGAGTCGTTTCGTCAGGGGTATCGTCGGACGCTTGCGGTTCTCCCCACGGGCGGGGGTAAGACGTTGTGCTTCAGCTACATCGCGGCCGGAGTGGCTCGCAATGAGAAGCGCGTCCTCATTATCGCCCATCGCCGGGAGTTGCTGAAGCAGATCAGCAAGGCTCTTAAGCAGCAGGGTGTCCGTCATGTCGTCATGGTCGGCGGGCGTCGCGGCGTACCGCAGGCAAAAGTTGTTGTGGCGTCGGTCTTCACGCTGGCGACTAGGGTGGCCCGCTTCCCTGCACCAGACCTGATCATCGGCGACGAGGCCCACCACTTCACACCGCAATCGACGTGGGGCAAGGTCGCCGCAGCCTTCCCCCGCTCTATGGTTCTGGGCGTGACGGCAACCCCGGAGCGCGCTGATGGCAAGGGTCTAGGCCTGATGTTCGACAACATGGTCACAGGGCCTAGCGTTGCAGAGCTAACGAGCATGGGGTTCCTGTCGCCAGTGGAAGTGTATGCACCACCGTCCCCCGATCTCACGGGCATCCACACGCGAGCCGGTGACTACGTCAAGGGCGAGCTTGAGCAGTTGATGGGCAAGGCGAAGGTGACGGGTGATGCAGTGCAGCACTACGCCAGCATCTGCCCGCACAAGAAGGCCGTGGTGTTTTGCGTCTCCGTGAAACACGCAGAGGATGTGGCGCTGGCATTTAATAGCGCAGGGTTCAGGGCGTCGAGTATCGACGGAGGCATGGACATGGAGAAGAGGGATCGCATCCTGTCGGACTTCGAGTCTGGCAAGCTGGAGGTGTTGACCAGTTGCGATCTCATCAGCGAAGGCTTCGATCTCCCGGCCGTCGAGGTCGCGGTGATGCTCAGGCCGACGAAGAGCCTTGGGTTGTATCTCCAGCAGGCAGGTCGAGCGATCCGCATCAGCCCCGGAAAGACTGGGACGATCATACTCGACCATGCCAACAACACGCGCGTTCACGGCTTCATCGATGACGAACGGAATTGGGAACTGACAGATGACGTTGCTCGAAAGAAGAAGGGTGACGGGGAGAAGGTCGAGACAGTTCGCACATGTCCGCAATGTTTCGCAGCGCACAGGCCGTCTCCCGTCTGCCCGAAGTGCGGCCATCAGTACAAGGTGAACGGGCGCAAACTTGAGGTCGTTGACGGCAAGCTGGAGATACTTGAGCGAGACGGCCAGTCGTCTGGGTCTGTGAAGAAGGTTGATTGGCAGAGGCAATATTACATGCTGCTGCAACAGGGGCGTAAACGCGGGATGAGAGCGCCTGAGCAGTGGGCCTTCAACGTCATCTGCAATCAGGAGGCGAAGCGTCTCGCTGGCAAGCGTGACGTGTTTGGCAAGCCGATGATCAACGGGCTGACAGCCGAAGAGCGCAGTAGGGTGAAGGAGGCTATTGGCATATGAGTGAAGCAGCGATCCAGCAGCAGATACGCCTTGCCTTGGGCCAGCGCGATGACGTGATGCTGATCCGTATCAACGTCGGGAAGTTCCGCCCGTTGCATGGGGATCAGAACCGCGTCATCGTTAGCGCGCCATCGGGGACACCGGACTTGCTGGGCGTATGGGATGGCAAGGCCCTCGCCATAGAGGTGAAGAAAACCAAGGGCCAGCAGAGCTACGAGCAGAAGATGTTTCAGCGCGCGTGGGAATCGCGGGGTGGGATTTATGTTCTGGCTCGCAGTGTTGAGGATGTTACTAGGAGGATCGGTGATGGACAAGGTTGCGCGGATTAAACAGATGGCCGCAGAGGGTAGAAACAGGGAAGAGATAGCCTGCGCCCTCAACATGACGTATCCGCAATTGTGCGTTATGGCCTCTGCGTTTGATATCGAAATCAAGCGCAAGAAAATTGACGTGCCGCAGTTGAGGATTGATAAGCGGCGTAGGAGTGAAATTAAGGACAGGACTGAGGAACTTATCCGCAAAAACAAAGAGTTGGCACTTGTCGGCAGCGGGCTTCATGCCGCCCTTGCCTCATGCCTGAGTGATCTTGAAATGGCCTATCAAAAATTGCCGGTGAGCGAGGAAGAGCGGTTGAGATTAGAGACGTATCGCGGGTCTTTACATTCTCGCCAGAAGCGTGGATGATGTTTTGTCTGTGATTGATTCGGAGCAATGCAATGTCCATCAACCCGATCAACGCGACGTTGCTGATGAGAACCCTCAGTGAAGACCTTCGCAACAGGCTCATCGAAGCCAACCGCGACAAGGTCATAGACCTTAGACATCGATACAGGAGAAGTAAGAATGAAACTGACGATAGAGAACACTGAACACTGGCACGTTATCCGCTCCAAGAACATTGGCGGCAGCGAGGTCTCAGCCCTGTTTGGGCGCTCCCCGTACACGACCAAGTGGCAGCTATGGATGGAGAAGTCTGGAAAACTCCAGCGCCCGTTCGATGAGAAGTACACGCGCGCTGGCAAGTTCTTCGAAGCTGGCATCGCTGCGTGGGCCGCAGAGAAGTGGGGTATGACCATCCACAAGGTCGAGGAATACTACACCGACGATTCAACTCCGGGCATGGGTGCCACTCTGGACTACGCCACGGACGAAGGTGTCCCGGTTGAGATCAAGTACAACCACTACAAGTCAGCCGACTGGGGATACGAGGAGGACGTTCTCACCCTCGTCCCTGAATCCTACATCTGGCAGTGTCAGCATCAGATGGCCTGTTATGGCGGCGACTATGCGTGGCTAGTGGCCTTCATCGCGGGGGAGCCTCGTCGCATGAAGGTCAAGCGCAGCGAGCGCATCATTGAGAGCGTCCGTAGTTCTGTCTCTGACTTCTGGGCCAGCATCGCAGAAGAGCGTGTGCCGCCAGTGGATTACAAGACTGACGGTGACGCGCTCGCCGACCTGATGATGATAAGCAAGTTCGCGAGTGCCGAGCTTGATGCTGAAGATTACGAAGAAGTCATCTGCCTTTACAGGGACGCGAAGGCCACAGAGAAGCTGGCCAAGGAAAAGATAGAAGAGTATAGAGCCATGCTCCTTGATGCGGCAGAAAAGGCCATGCACGGTATCAACGACCGTGGCCCGAAAGCCAAGCTCAAGTGCGGCCGGTTCGTGATTTCGCTGTCAGAGGTGGCGGAAAATCCGGGCAGGTTGGTGACGGCTGAAATGGTTGGCACCCACGTCGGTGGCAGGAAGGGCCATTTCAAAATGACGTTGAAAGAGGAACCTCAATGAGTACGTCAGAGGATGTGATCCGCTGGATTGCGAGGGAGGGCCTTCTCCCGTGGCATGAACTTGCCCGCATAATCAGAGCCTTCCCGCAATCCAAACCGCGCATGTCGCTCTATCATTGGTTGGGAGTTGACGCGGAAGATGAAACTACTACAGTGCCAAAACCGAATCAGCAGTAGGAGGAACAAGTGAGCAAGCAAGTCGCCGTAATCGATTCATTCCGTCAGGAACTCCGCCTGATGGAACCAAATTTCCGCCCCCTTCTCCCGGCAACGATCCGCCCGGATAAGTTTGAGGCGCTGGTTATCGCTGCCGTTACTAGTAACCCGAAGCTGTTGGAGTGCAGCCGTGAATCCCTGTGGAAGGCGTGTGTGCAGGGCGCTGAACTCGGCCTGTCCCTGAACCCTACACTTGGGGAGGCAGACATTCTTCCCGTGTGGAACGGCCAGCGGCGCTGCAATGAGGCTCAGTTCCGGCCGCGCTACAAGGGGCTGATGAAGCTGGCTCTTCAGTCTGGTGAGGTCACGGGCATTCGTTCCGTTCTGGTTCATGAGAATGATGAGTTCATCGTCATGGAAGGCCTGCGTCCGGATATCATCCACAAGCCCGCTCGCGGTGACCGGGGTGAGATGACGCATGCTTACTGCGTGTGGAACCTGAAGTCCCAGTCCGAACCTCAGTTCGAGATCATGGATCGCGCTCAGATCGCTCGCATCAAGGCGCGCTCCTCTTCGAAGAACAAGGACGGTTCGGTTGTTGGCCCGTGGGTTACCGACGAGGCTGAGATGTGGCGCAAGACCGTGGTTCGCCGCGCGTCGAAGTACATGCCCGTCTCATGCGATGCGTTCCAGCGGGCCATCGCCGTCGATAATATCGCGGAAGTGGGCGGTGATATCGAAGTGACGGCCGATGGCGAGATCATCGACATCACTGCGATGGAGGTTGCTGAGGTTGACGAGGAGGCGGTTCAGGTTTCTGAGATCGAAGAGGCCATCGATACCGACATCCCTCTGGTTGACTTTGGCCCAGCAGACACATGGCAGACATGGTGTCTGAAGGCCGGCAATGCAGTGAAGGCGTTGCCGAAACAACAGCGCGCTGCTTGGAGTGTGAAGCATGAGGCGCTGCTGGTCGAGGCGGAAGAGAGCCGCCCGTCCGCTGTTAAGCGTATCAAGGATTTAATTGAAGGAGCAGACTAATGCCGGGTATCAATAAAGTGTTTATCGTGGGTCGCCTTGGCAAAGACCCAGAGATCAAGTCGTTTGCGAACGGGGGGAAGATCGCGAACATCAGCGTCGCCACCTCCGAGACGTGGAAGGACAAGCAGACAGGGGAGAAGAAGGAGCGCACCGAGTGGCACAACATCACCGTTCAGGGAGATGGGCTTGTCGGTGTGGTCGAACGCTTCCTCAAAAAGGGTTCTGAGGTTTCCGTTGTCGGCAAGCTGCAAACACGCAAGTGGCAGGACAAGGAAGGCAACGACCGATACACCACCGAGACAGTCGTCGGCATGGGTGGCGAGCTTGCCCTCATCGGCGGCGGGGGTGGCGGATCGTCTTCTCAATCAGTCCCGAATACGAACTCGTCCGACATTGATGAGGACGATATCCCATTTTAACATGGGTTAAGGGGCGGCCCCCTCCTGCCGTGGAATAGCCTTGCCGGTCGGCTACCCCTGAAGACCGGCACTTACCTCTGTCGTTCAGCTTCCCTGTTATACGCAGTGTTGAAGCGAACGAAGACTTGATCGTATCGTTCCTTAATTCGCTTGAGCCGCTCATCCTTAGCATCAGCCGAAAGGTTTGATTTTTGGATGGCGGTTCTTTGCTTGTTGAGATCACGCACCTGAGAGCGCGCCGCCGTCATAGCTGACTGCACGGATGGCGATGTCTCGACGGGGTGCCGGCGCTTGAAGTCGCGCAACCTAACCGGATCATCGATGCTCCGCATCTGAAGAGAAAGCCCCTGAATCTCCCCAGCGCGCTCATAGTATCGACCGATGTTGCGACCTTCCTGAGGCGAGCCAGCAATCTTGTTGAGAAGGGGGGCGCTATTTATCGAAGGTTCTTCGCTGGCCAACTTCCACAGACCACCAACCCACTGCATCGGGCCAGCAAACGCAAAGTTGAAAAGATACTCAAGCCCCTCTGCCGGGACATCGAACTTACCCTTGCTCTTACCTTCGCCGCCGGTCAGGTCGTTCAGGAACTGGGCAAACCACTTGTACCTTTCAGGGGTGCCGTATCTAGCGGCGCTCGCAATCGACTGGGATTTATCGAATGGCTCGTTGTAGATTGGCTTGCCGACGAAGTTGCTGTTCAGTATGAGGTCGATGACAGGCTTACCCAGAGTTGGGGTGATAGCCTTGATGACACCTTCAGGAACGTTGTCGCTCTGGAACTGGATGGGCGAGAAGTTCGTAAGCACTGCGCTGAACAGGTTGCCGGCCACATCTCCAACATCATCACCCTTCCGGATAGCATCAGTGATTCGGGTGGCGACATAGGGGAAGAAGGCGAAGCCATACGGCATCGGAATCTTGACGTAGTTGCGGCCGTCCAAAGACATGAGAATGAGGTTGCGCTCTTTCACATAGTCCGGGATTTTGTCGTAGAACAATTCGCCGTCGTCATCTTCATCTGACATAGCTGCGTTCATTGTGGCAAGGACAGCGGCCAGCCCTGCGATG
>Ga0209135_1000241_pt1 | contig 19818 bp, 21 predicted proteins | sample LauGreSBDMM110SD_4_FD_187570 | JGI IMG/M metagenome (GOLD analysis project Ga0209135, IMG submission 187570) | Freshwater lake microbial communities from Lake Michigan, USA - Su13.BD.MM110.SD (SPAdes) (version 3) | ecosystem: Environmental > Aquatic > Freshwater > Lake | place: Lake Michigan... | reverse complement strand
GTTTCCGTTGCGCCAATTTCTTTTAAGATTTGCTGGTCTGTTTCACTCATGGTCATATGCTTCACTTTTTCTGAGGCGTTCAACTCTTCACGCATTTGCGCAAAAGTCCATCCTTCAATAAAAGTAATGCTTACTTGGGTGCTTGAGCCTGAAGTCATCATGTCCAACAGCTCTAATGGTGTGATGCCGCTTTTAACTTCGTATATGCCGGCTTTGACGTCTGAGGCCACGCGCAACGCTCTAGCAAGCACTTCAAAGCTTACAGGGTCTTGTATGATTTTTTGCTGAACAAGTTGATGTGTGACGCCTCTAAAGCGGCTTCCAGCTTCAATATCAAAGCTCTCAGTTTCCGTTTTGAGCTGTATGCCTGAATTGGCAAAATAAATCAGCCATGCGAGCGCTAAACCAGCGCACAGCAAACTTATTCTGATGGTTTTTATGATGAATCGCATCCTAGTTAAGTAGCATTTCACGCAATCGGCTATCTAGGCTTTGTTTGGACCATTGCTTACCATTAAAGTCTACCACTTGCCATACGCCAAACAAGCTGTTGCAAATAATTATTTCATCAGCCTGCATGAGTTTATTGAGCTTCAATACTTCAATTTTAACATCCAGATCAAAGTCTTTAGCATTTTCTATGATACGTGCTCTTGCGATGCCAGCAACGCCACATTGATCGAGCGATGGTGTAATGAACTCATTACCAAACCTTGCGAAAATATTGCTCATTGTGCACTCAATGACGTTGTCGTTGCTGTCCATCAACAGGCCATCGGCAATCTTAGTGTCGTTCCATTCCATGCGTGCCAAAACGTTCTCTAATCGATTAAGATGCTTCACCCCAGCCAACTTTACTTGAAGGCCCAGTTTTAGCTCACAAAGATGAAGCTTCACGCCCTGCGTTTGATTGCTTAAAGGATAAGTTGGCAATGCTGATTTAGTGACGACTCTGTTGGCTTGAATGCCATCAGGCACCGCGTAGCCACGACTGCTTTCGCCACGTGTGACAATGATTTTAGCAACGGCATCTGCGCCTCCATTAAACAACGCTTTAATGTCTGATAGTAATTCTTCCTCGCTTGGGCAAGCGATTCCTAGTGCTTGGCAATCTTGAGAGAGTTTTTGATACTGCAACTCCCAATGATGCGGGACGCCATTTTTGAAAAGAAAGGTACGGAAAACGCCATCGCCATAAGCAAGGCCACGGTCAAACATAGAAAGCCCTGCTGAGGGCTTGCCATTGATTAAATATTGATTGTTTTGAGCTTCTGGATTCATGCGGTTTAGATTGTTGGTCTTTTAGTGCATTCTCATGTTAAGAACAGCCTAAAGAATGTTTTTTGATATCCCGAAAGAGTTGCGGCTTGCTTAAATCTTTCGGAATATGAGCGAACCATTTGTACCACCGAAACCAAAGTTGTTTTTGAGTGCAATATCAATTTTCATATCGCGTGCGGTGTTTGCACAGAAATCCAAATCGCATTCTGGATCTTGATTGAAGATGTTGATGGTTGGTGGTGAGATTTGGTTGAAGATAGAAAGTACAGTGAATACTGATTCCAAACCACCTGCCCCACCCAACAAATGCCCTGTCATGGATTTGGTTGAGTTTACAACGACTCTCTTTGCATGGTCCCCAAATGCCGCTTTAATTGCATTGGTTTCGTTTGCGTCGCCTAATGGTGTTGATGTGCCATGTGCATTCACAAATTGAACTTGATCAGGATTTACGCCTGCATTGTTCATCGCATTTCGCATAGAACGACGTGGGCCGTCCATGTTTGGTGCTGTCATGTGAAATGCATCAGCGCTCATGCCATAGCCGATTAGCTCAGCGTAGATTTTAGCGCCACGTTTTTTAGCTGACTCATACTCTTCAAGCACCATCACCCCAGCACCTTCGCCTATGACAAAACCATCTCTGTCCTTATCCCAAGGGCGACTTGCAGTTGCCGGATCATTATTGCGACTTGATAAAGCACGCGCTGAAGCAAAGCCAGCAACAGAAAGCTCTGTAATAGCAGCTTCTGCACCGCCAGCAACCATTGCGTCAGCATCACCGTATTCAATCATACGCGCTGCATCGCCAATGGAGTGGGTGCCGGTTGTACAAGCAGTCACTATTGATACATTCGGGCCTTTAAAGCCAAACATAATAGATAGATTGCCGGAAATCATATTAATAATCGTGCCGGGAATGAAGAATGGCGACACTTTACGAGGACCGCCTTCATCATAAGTGTCATTGGTTTGTTCAATTAACTGAATACCACCAATACCTGAGCCGATAGATACGCCGATACGCTCAGCATTTTCTTCAGTCGCTTCAATACCTGAGTCTTTTACTGCTTCAATAGCTGCGGCTAAGCCGTACTGAATAAAAGTATCCATGCGACGCGCTTCCTTTGCAGGAAGATATTGCGACACATCGAAATCTTTTACTTCACCTGCAACTTGAGATGAAAAATTACTAGGATCAAATTTTGTGATTCTAGTAATACCAGATTTTCCAGCAATAAGATTAGACCAAGCAGGCTGTACACCAATACCAACCGGTGATACAACCCCTAGACCAGTTACAACGACGCGTCGTTTAGACACGTTAATTGGCTTGGACAAAGCGACTCCAAGAAATAATGAGACGTTTAATTACTTAAGATTAGCTGTGACGTAGTCAATAGCTTGTTGTACTGTTGTGATTTTTTCAGCTTCTTCATCAGGAATTTCGCAGTCAAACTCTTCTTCAAGAGCCATCACTAATTCAACTGTATCTAGAGAGTCAGCGCCCAAATCATCAACAAATGAAGATGCGTTTTTTACATCTGCTTCGTTAGCACCAAGTTGTTCGATTACAATTTTTTTAACGCGTTGTTCGATGTCAGACATCTAAATCCCCTTAATTTATTTTAAATTTACTGCTACTAAACCTCATGCCATTCTAACAAAAAGCCTGAGGAAATCAAAAAACTAAATTATTAATGGCATTATGCCATGTACATTCCACCGTTCACATGCAAGGTTTCGCCTGTAATATAGCCTGCTGATGGTGATGCTAAAAACGTCACCGCAGCTGCAATATCGCTGTCTTGACCAAGTTTAGCCAAAGGAATGTGCTTCAATAATGCCTCTTTATGCTCATCTGGCAATGAGCGCGTCATATCGGTATCAATAAAGCCTGGCGCAACACAGTTCACTGTAATGTTGCGGCTGCCTACTTCACTTGCTAATGATTTCGTAAAGCCTGACATGCCTGCTTTTGCAGCTGCATAATTTGTTTGGCCAGCGTTACCCATATGCCCAACGACTGATGAAATGCTAATGATACGACCTGTTCTTGCCTTCATCATTGGACGCAAAACGGCTTTAGACATGCGGAATACAGAGCTTAAGTTCGTTGAGATGACCGCATCCCAATCGCTCTCTTCCATGCGCATGAGCAATGTATCTTTAGTGATGCCCGCATTATTCACAAGAATGCTTACATCGCCAAATTGCTCAGCGATTGTTTTTAAAGTCGCTTGAATTTGTTCATTATCATTTACATCTAGCAAGAGGCCACAGCCTTTTATGCCAGCATCTTTTAATGCAGCGCTAATGCCCTCAGCACCCTTTTGTGTGGTGGCTGTTCCAATAACAATTGCGCCCTTCTTGCCTAGTTCTTGAGCAATTGCAGCACCAATGCCGCGACTAGCTCCTGTCACTAATGCAATTTGACCATCTAACATATTGTTCTCCCTATTATTTATGCTGAGAATTGCACTTGAGCTTCTGCCAAGGATTCTACATTTGTTAATGCGATACAAGGCAATTCAGCCACAATGCGTTTTGTGAGACCTGCAAGTACCTTGCCTGGGCCGCACTCTGCTGTGTTTGTAATGCCTTGATTGTAGGTACTTTGCACAGTTTCAACCCATCTTACCGGGCTATATAATTGACGCACTAAAGCGTCCTTCATTTGATTAGTATCGCTATAAGCAAGCACATCAGCATTATGAATCACTGGAACATTGCCAACTGTCATTGGGACGTTTTGTAAATATACAGCCAAGGCTTCTGCTGCTGGTTTCATCAATGCACAATGCGATGGAACGCTTACAGAAAGGGCTAAAGCACGTTTAGCGCCTTTGGCTTTTGCAATCTCCATGCCGCGCTCAACAGCGGCTTTATTGCCTGCGATGACCACTTGCCCTGGGGAGTTTAAATTAACTGCTTCCAGTACTTCGCCTTGTGCGCCTTCAGCACACACCTGACGGACTGTTTCATCATCAAGACCAAGAATAGCAGCCATTGCACCAACGCCCTCAGCAACAGCACTTTGCATCACTTCAGCGCGATAACGTACCAATGGCAACGCATCTTTAAAGCTTAAAGCGGCGGCAGCTACTAGAGCCGTGTATTCACCTAAGCTATGTCCTGCCAAAATGGATGGCGCTAAAGATGAATGTGCTTGCCAAGCACGCCATGTGGCAACGCCTGCTGTGAGCATTAATGGTTGTGTATTGCTAGTTTGGTTAAGCGCTTCGTTTGATTCTGTCACCATTGTCCAAAAATTTTGGCCTAATATATCTGACGCTTCATCGAAAGTTTGGCGAACGACTGCAATATCAGCCAAGCCTTGCATCATGCCGACTGATTGTGAACCTTGACCTGGGAAGAAGAAAGCAAATTTCATGTAAACCTCTTAATACTTTATTAGCTCAATATTTCATCAAGACAGAACCCCAGGTGAACCCACCACCAAAGGCTTCCATTAAAATGGTTTCACCACGTTTAATACGGCCATCGCGGACAGCAACATCAAGTGCCAATGGAATTGACGCTGCAGAGGTATTGCCATGCTTATCAACGGTTGTCACTACCCTGTCCATGCTCATGCCAAGTTTCTTGGCAGTGGATTGCAGGATGCGAATATTCGCTTGATGTGGTACTAACCAATCAATATCTGATTTCTCTAGGCCATTTGCTGCAAGCGTATCATCGACGATAGCATCTAATGTATTCACAGCCATTTTGAACACTGCGTTACCTTCCATCAAGATAGTCTTGCTTCCTTCTAGATTGGATACGCCTTGTGGCACTGTCAGCATGTCAGCGAAGTTGCCATTGGCATGCAAATGGGTTGATAAAATACCTTGTTCATCACTGGCTTGAAGAATCACAGCACCAGCACCATCACCCCAAAGAATGCAGTTGCTTCTGTCGGTCCAGTCAGTAATTCGAGACATCGCATCCGCACCAACGACAAGCACACATTTTGCTGCGTCTGCTTTAATAAAGTTGTCTGCTGTTGCTAGTGCATAAACGAAGCCACTACAAACGGCCTGTAAGTCGAATGCAGGGCAATTAATAATGCCTAGTTTTTGTTGCAACAAACAAGCAGTGCTTGGGAATGTGCGATCGGGCGTCGTTGTTGCAAGAACGATGAGATCAATAGATTGGATATGAATATTCGCAGCTTCAATCGCTTTTTTAGCTGCTTCAAGGGCCATGTCGCTTGTGTATTGACCTTCAGCGACGATGTGGCGCTCACGGATACCAGTGCGAGTAAAAATCCACTCGTCTGTAGTATCAATTGACCGCTCGAGTTCTGCGTTGGTAAGTATTCTTTCGGGCAAATAACTGCCTGTGCCCGTGATACGTGAATGCTTCATGCAAGAACTTTCAAATAAATTTGGTTTTGACAACTAATAATATTTTCAAACATGCTCAATGACAAGTTAATTTGTCGCGGTGTTAGGTGTTTCAGATTGCGCGTGTTCAAGTGCCAAGTGTTCTGAGATGCGCTCTAAAACACCACTTCTTGCTTCCTCAACTGCCTTGATGATGGCGTGTTTGAATGCAAAAGCATCAGCACCGCCGTGGCTTTTCACCACAATGCCACGCAAGCCTAAAAAGCTAGCACCGTTATAGCATCTTGGATCTAAGCGTTTTCTGAAAGCTGATAGTACAGGCATTGAAATCAAAGCCATTAGCTTGGTGATTGGGTTCTTTTTAAATTCTTCTTTTAAAAAGCCAGCCATGAGGTTTGCTAGGCCCTCCGAAGTTTTAAGTGCAACATTGCCTACAAAACCATCACAAACAACTAGGTCAGTTGTACCTTTGTAAATATCATCGCCTTCCACGTTGCCATAGAAGTTTAAGTTACTGACTTTAAGTAACTCGGCAGTTTGTTTAACTACTTCATTACCTTTGATATCTTCAGAGCCTATATTTAGCAGGCCTACTGTTGGCTTTGGCTTGTTTCTTACGCAAGAAACAAGCACGGAACCCATGATGGCAAACTGCAACAAATGCTCAGGTGTGCAATCTGCATTAGCGCCAAGATCGAGCATGTGGGTCATGCCGCTTTTGCTCGGCAAAACGCCGGCGATGGCTGGTCTATCAATACCTGGGAGTGTTTTTAAGACAAATCTTGAGGTGGCCATTAAAGCACCCGTATTTCCTGCACTTACACAAGCATCAGCTTGGCCGTCTTTAACCAAATTAATGGCGACCCGCATTGATGAGTCTTTTTTGTTTTTGAGGGCGCTTTGAGGGGATTCATCCATCGATACAAGGTCGCTTGCATGATGGATACTCAATCTAGAATTAAGTTTTGTTTTTTGTGCTCGAAGTTCGGCTTCAATTGCATCATTAAGGCCAACTAATATGACTTTTAATTGGCTATCTTGCTTTAAGAGCGCTAGTGCGGCAGGTATGGTGACACGAGGGCCGTAATCGCCACCCATGGCATCAATAGCAACGGTGATATCCATGCTTTAAATAAATGCTAAAACAAGCAGTGAAATCTTAAAAAAAGACCCCACGCTAGTTTTAATCTTTAATTACTCGCCTTTAGCCGGCAATACTTTACGACCACGGTAGTAACCGCTTGGGCTAATATGATGACGCAAATGTACTTCGCCAGTTGTTGGCTCAACGGCCAAAGCTGGATTCGTTAAAAAGTCATGTGAGCGATGCATACCACGTTTAGATGGTGATTTTTTGTTTTGTTGAACAGCCATTTCTTACTCCTAAATATAAACTAACTTTTTACCACTTTAAAATCTCGCAATGCAGTGAAGGGATTAGGAGCCTTAAGCTCATTTACTTCCGCATTTGCTGCGCAATCTTTAATCTCGTGTTTTGGTGCATAAGGTAAAGCAAGCAAAATCTCATCTTCAACCATTTGCAGAACATCCATCTTCGCATCAGCAACAATATAATCATGATCCTCTATGTCGTCCTCTTCAGGAGGTATTTCGGATTCATCATTAACTAAAATAAAATCTGAGTGAATATTCAAAGCAATTAACATGGGCTCTAAACAACGCTGGCAAGGTACGCCAATATTACCTTTGATGCTCAAGTGAAGCCTTGCTTTTTTATCTGCACTAAACTCACCAGTCAAGCGCCAAATAAGGCTTTCAGTCTCTTTGGTGAGCGAATCTTTAGATCGTTGCAAATCTGTTTGCGCGATTGTATCACGAATCTCTAGAGATTTTCTTGCAAATTCAAGGCTATTGATGATGTGCTGTGCAGTCATAAGGCGCGCATGATATAATTAAGTCGTGGTTATGTCAAAAAACTAACCGATTTAACCGTTTATTTTTAACATCTTTAAACTTTTAACATTCAGGTTCAGTAGTGATTAAAAAAATTCTAGTCGCAAATCGCGGCGAAATTGCAGTGCGTATCGTTAGAGCTTGTTCGGAAATGGGCATTAAGTCCGTTGCGATTTATTCTGACGCCGACCGTCATGCATTGCACGTCAAAAAAGCAGATGAAGCCTACAATATTGGCTCAGATCCATTAGTTGGCTATCTAAATGCACACAATATTGTTAATTTGGCTGTTGCTTCAGGTTGCGATGCTTTGCACCCAGGGTATGGCTTTCTTTCAGAAAATCCAGAGTTGGCTGAAATCTGCGCTCGTCGTGGTATTAAGTTTATTGGCCCTGATGCGAATGTGATTCGCCAAATGGGCGATAAAATTCAAGCGCGTAATGCGATGGTAGGAGCCGGCATTCCATGCACTCCAGGCAGCGATGGTAATCTGGCTGATCTTAATGAGGCTTGCATCTTGGCCGCTAAAATTGGCTACCCTGTTATGTTGAAAGCAACTAACGGTGGTGGTGGTCGAGGCATTCGCCGTTGTAACGACGAAAAAGAATTGCTCGGAAACTATGACCGTGTAATTTCAGAGGCAAGTAAAGCTTTCGGCAACCCTGAAGTATTCCTAGAAAAATGTGTTGTTAATCCACGTCATATTGAAGTGCAAATTATTGGCGATAGTCTCGGTAACGTGATTCACCTATTTGAGCGCGACTGCTCTATTCAGCGTCGCAATCAAAAGTTGATCGAAATTGCCCCATCACCACAATTAAGTGATGCGCAACGTGAGTACATCGGTAATTTAGCTGTTAAAGCGGCTAAAGCGGTCAGCTATGAGAATGCAGGCACTGTTGAGTTCCTGCTCGATTCAGATAATACTTTCTACTTCATGGAAATGAACACTCGTTTGCAAGTTGAGCATACGGTAACGGAAACCATTACTGGTATTGATATCGTGCAAGAGCAAATTAGGATTGCAGATGGCCAAGAGCTTCAATACAAACAAGATGAAGTGAAATATCGTGGATTTGCGATGGAATTTCGTATTAATGCGGAAGACCCTAAAAACGATTTTCTTCCAAGTTTTGGTAAAATCACACGTTACTATGCCCCTGGTGGCCCTGGTGTTCGTATGGATGCGGCGATTTATAGTGGATACGTTATCCCGCCCTATTACGACTCCATGTGTGCCAAGCTTACAGTTTGGGCTTTGGATTGGGATGGCTTGATTGAGCGCGGTCGCAGAGCGCTTAATGATATGTTGGTCTATGGAGTGAAAACAACCATTCCATATTACCAAGAAATTTTGAAGCACCCTGATTTTAGAAGTGGCGAATTTGATACTAGCTTTGTAGAATCACATCCTGAGCTTAACAATTACGCAACTGCGTTCCCTCCTGAGTTGATTGCTGCAGCGATTTCTGCAGCAATTGCAGCTCATGAAGGCATTTAATTCATATCAATCAATTAATAAAATAAGTTAAATATATGGCACAAGTTCATGTTTCTGAATTAGTTTTAAGAGATGGTCATCAGTCTCTCATCGCAACACGTCTTCGCACAGAAGATATGTTGCCTATTTGCTCAAAACTAGATGCGATTGGCTTTTGGTCACTGGAAGCTTGGGGCGGTGCTACATTCGACACCTGCGTGCGCTATTTAAAAGAGGATCCTTGGGAGCGCTTAAAAAAACTTCGCGCCGCCCTTCCAAATAGCCGAATTCAAATGTTGTTGCGTGGTCAAAATCTATTAGGTTACCGTCATTACTCTGATGATGTTGTGCGTTCCTTTGTCAAACAATCCGCAAATTCAGGGGTTGATGTATTCCGTATTTTTGACGCAATGAACGACGTTCGGAATTTACGCGTATCGATCGAAGCAGTTAAGAAGTATGGCAAGCATGCTGAAGGGACTATTGCTTATACAACAAGCCCTGTGCATGACGTTGACTACTTTGTTGCAATGGCAAAACAACTCGAGGAGATGGGCTCAGATACGATTGCCATCAAAGATATGGCCGGATTATTGACCCCTCAGAGCACCACTGACATAGTTAAAGCAATCCGTGCTTCAGTCAAGTTACCTATCCACTTGCATAGCCATGCTACTTCTGGTTTGGCAAGCATGAACCTGTTAAAAGCTGTTGAAAATGGTGCAACGATTATCGATACATGTAATACATCCTTCTCGGAAGGAGCAAGCCATCCCTCAACCGAAAGCTTAGTTGCTGCATTACAGGGGACGGAATTCGATACAGGCTTAAGTATGGCTGCGCTTCAAGAAGTGACCACATATTTCCGCGATGTTCGTAAAAAATATTGGCAGTTTGAAAGCGAGTTCACTGGGGTTGATACCCGAGTTTTAGTTAATCAAGTGCCGGGCGGCATGATTTCTAACCTCTCTAACCAGTTGAAAGAACAAGGTGCGTTGAGCCGCATGGATGAAGTGCTTGCAGAAATTCCACGTGTACGAGAAGACTTAGGCTTCCCTCCGCTTGTTACCCCAACATCTCAAATCGTGGGCACACAAGCTGTGCTAAATGTAATGACAGGTGCACGCTACAAATCAGTCACTAATGAAGTTAAAAACTACTTCTTAGGGCAATATGGCAAAGCGCCAGCACCAGTGGATATTGACGTAAGAAATATTGCAGTTGGCTACGATGCAGAAGTGATTGAGTGCCGCCCTGCTGATTTACTTGAAGATGAATTGGATAAACTACGTCAAGAGTCTGAGTCATGGGCAATGACAGAAGAGGATGTGCTGACTTATGCCATGTTCCCTGACTTAGCAAAAACATTCTTACAAGAGCGTAACGCTGACAGCTTAAAACCAGAACAGTTACTATCTAAAGATGCCGTTTCAACCAATGATGCACGATATGCGCCCAATGAATTCAAGGTTACACTGCACGGCGAAACTTTCCATATCAAGTTAACTGGTACTGGTCACTCTGGCGAGGAGCAGCGTCCATTCTATGTTTCAGTTGATGGCGTCGCTGAAGAAGTGATTGTTGAAACGCTAAGCGAAATTGAAGTCAGCGTCGGCACATCAAATGGCAAAAAGAAAACAACAGCAACTGTTGGTGCAAGTGGTCGCCCACGCCCATCACACGAAGGTTGCGTAACGACGGCAATGCCAGGCAGTATTGTTGAAGTAAAAGTCAAAGCTGGCGACAAAGTGAATGCTGGTGATGCCGTGCTTGTGATTGAGGCCATGAAAATGGAGAATGAAATTCAAGCATCAGTGACAGGCTTTGTAGTTGCTGTTCATGTTAAAAAAGGCGATACCGTTACACCTGACGAATCATTGTTAGAAATTCAACCAGAGTAATTATATTGCTCTGATTTAAATTAAAAGCCGACGGTAGAGCGCTGTCGGCTTTTTACAGGCTTTACGCATATGCAGACGACATTAATCCTAGCTTCATCCTCACCCTACCGCCAAGCCCTGTTAGCAAGACTGCGTTTGCCGTTTGAAGTAATCTCACCTGAGATTGATGAATCACCAATGGATGGTGAGGAGCCGCAGGAAACAGCGCTCAGACTTTCTCAAATAAAAGCAAAAAAAATTGCAGAGTCACATCCAAACGCATTAATTATTGGCTGTGATCAAGTAGCAACGCTAGATGGCATTCAACTTGGCAAGCCAATGACACACGAAAATGCTGTGAAGCAATTGCAATATCAACGTGGCCGTCACGTCACTTTTCACAGCGCATTATGTTTATACAATTCGGCAACTAAGCATATGCAGGCTGAGGTAGTGCCATATGATGTGGAATTTAGAAACCTCTCAGACGTACAAATCGAAAACTATTTAGCCATAGAAGAGCCCTACAATTGTGCAGGAAGTGCAAAATCTGAAGGTTTGGGCATCGCATTGATTGCCTCAATGACCGGCTCAGACCCCAACGCTTTAATTGGCCTACCTCTTATTAAACTCATTACCATGCTTCAAAATGAACAAGTTAATATCATTTAAGCTTACACATAAGGCTTATTAAAATGTCACTAGGCACTCTGTACATGGTTCCAGTTACATTAGGTGACGATAATATTAGTTTTGTTATCCCAGCTGATGTAATACAGCTCGTTAAAGGCTTGGAATATTTTGTGGTTGAAAACGAAAAAAGCGCGCGTCGCTTTTTAGGCACAGTTAAATCAAATAAGCCAGTCCGTGAACTCAACTTCCAATTACTCAACGAACATATTGCTGAAAAAGACTTACCTGGACTCATTGCCCCATTGCTGGCCGGACATAACGTTGGCATGCTATCAGAGGCGGGTTGCCCAGGAATTGCTGACCCAGGTGCAACGCTGGCGGCTTTGGCGCATCGCAAAGGTATCAAAGTATCTCCCTTGGTTGGCCCATCATCCATATTACTGAGTCTTATGGCATCAGGCTTCAATGGTCAACAATTTACCTTTTTAGGCTACTTGCCGAGCGACAAGGCTGCTCGCGTCATTAAATTAAAAGAGATAGAAAAAAAGTCAGAACGCCTCAATGAAACGCAGATATTCATTGAAACCCCCTATCGCAATCAACACATGCTAGAGGATATTTTGGCTAGTTGTAGCACAAATACCAAGTTATGTATTGCAAGAAATGTTAGCTTGGAAGCTGAGTTGGTTGTCAGCAAAACGATTGCTGAATGGAAAAAAAATGCGTTGCCTGATTTACACAAACAACCCACTATATTTTTACTGATCGCTTAAATTTTCTTTAAGAAGCAGGTCTTCAATAAAAGGCCTTTAACCTTTTCAACGCTACATTCAACTTCTTCAGTGTCGTCGGTTAAACGGATATTCTTAGCAACCGATCCGCGCTTCATGGTCACTGATGTGCCTTTAACCTTCAAATCTTTAATGAGTTGTACTGAATCACCATCGTTTAAGGTATTTCCGCTGCTATCTTTGGTGCTACTCATTTGATGTACCCTTATTTAATATTTTTTTAACTGGCGTATAGCTTTTGCGATGAATCGATAATACACCATGCTGTGCTAGCATCTGCATATGTAAAACTGTTGGATAGCCCTTATGCTTGGCGAATCCATACTCAGGATGTAGCTTGTCTAGCGCATACAAATCAGCATCTCGTGCGGTTTTAGCAAGAATAGAAGCTGCTGAAATAGCAGGCTCTTTGCTATCGCCTTGAATGATGGCACGCATTGGCAGTGAGAGTTTAGGACAATGCAATCCATCCACTAAAATCTCCGTTGGCATAATGCTAAGTGCCTCCACAGCTCGCTTCATTGCTAATAGACTAGCTTGCAGAATATTAATCTCATCAATTTCTTCTGCGCTGCTGCTAGTAATTGCCCATGCTAGAGCATTGGCTTTAATTTCAATTGCCAACGCATCACGCTTTTTTTCTGAGAGTTTTTTAGAGTCTGCTAAGCCTAAAATTGGTTTAGCTGGGTCAAGAATAACGGCAGCGGCAAACACAGCGCCTGCTAAAGGCCCTCTGCCCGCCTCATCTACTCCGCAAACAAGACGTGCTGTCATCTAAGATAGGCTAATACAGCTTGTGCGGCTTTTTCTTCGTTATTTTGACGCAATAGCTCATGCATACCAGTAAACTCGCCGCGAATGTCATCCAGTATGGCTTTGTCATTCACCATGTTGAGGATAGTTTCGGCCAATTTGGTTGGATTAGCATCATCTTGAAGTAGCTCAGGAACGACAAAACGCTGCGCCAAAATATTGGGAAGCCCAACATAAGGCAAATAGTTTAAGCGCTTGAGAATTTGCCAGCTAAACCAGGGCATGCGGTAAGTAATGACCATAGGACGCTTTAATAAAGCAGCTTCTAACGTCGCAGTACCTGAAGCTACTACCACAAGGTCTGAAGCTTGCATTGCCGTGTGAGCATGTCCAATCAGAATCTTAAAGCTAGGATGATGCTTTTCATTTGCTTGATTAATACTTGCGTAGAGGACTTTTTCGAAAATATTTCGCGTCTCTCGGGTGATAAGTGGCACTAAGAACAGGGCTTCAGGTTGAACCATGCTAATTCTTTTGGCGGCTTGTACATAAAATTCCGCGAGCTGTTTAACTTCGCCAACTCTACTCCCAGGCAACATCGCAATCACTAATGGCGCTTTAGCTAGCTTTAATAAGTCGCGAGCCTCTTGCACGTCAGGGTGTAGCGGAATTTCATCGGCTAATGGATGACCAACAAATGTTGCCTTAACCCCAGCGGCCATATATATGGCTGGCTCAAAAGGAAATAAAGTAAGCATATGATTAACTGCACGTTTAATTTTAGCCATACGTCCTTTGCGCCAAGCCCATATCGATGGGCTCACGTAATGGATGGTGCAGATGCCATTTTTCTTAAGTCTTTTCTCTAATGAAAAGTTGAAGTCAGGTGCATCAATTCCTATAAAAACTTGCGGTGGGTTAGCAATGAAAAAATCGCCAAGCTGCCTGCGCATTGTGAATAAATTGGGAATTTGTTTTAGGACGTCAAAGCCATAGCCATGTAGGGAAAGTCTGTCCATAGGGTACAGTGATTTTGCGCCTTCGGACATCATTTTGGGGCCAGCGATACCTACAAATTCTATGTCTGGCCGATGTTTTTTTAATGCACGAATTAATCGACTGCCAAGCAAGTCACCTGAAGCCTCACCTGTAACGATACCAACGGTTAGCGCCATATTCGAGATCTAGCTAGCGAATGATGCCGCGAGTAGATTGGTTTAAAAACTCAACTAACAAACTCAGCTCAGGCGTTGTTAACGACTGCTGCGTGAGCACGACCTTTGCTTCATCCAAAGTTAAGCTTTGACGATATAGCGTTTTGTAGGCGCGTTTGATATTGGTAATACTTTCAGCTGAAAAGCCTCTGCGCTTGAGGCCCTCGGCATTAATGCCGTGTGGATTAGCATCGTAGCCTGAAGCTGTGACATAGGGCGGAATGTCCTTAAATACGACTGATCCAACCGCCGTAATGACATGTTGACCAATTTTACAGAACTGGTGAACCAAGGTGAAACCGCCAAGAATCGCATAGTCATCCATATCCACATGACCTGCCAATGAGGAATTGTTAGCTAGAGTTGTATTGTTGTGAACGAAGCAATCATGAGCAATATGCACATACGCCATAATCCAATTCTGATTACCAATCTTGGTGATGCCTTTGTCTTGAACCGTACCGCGATTAAAAGTACAAAACTCACGAATGGTATTGTGATCGCCGATTTCAAGCTGGGTAGGCTCGCCCTGATATTTTTTGTCTTGCGGGGCTTCGCCTAATGATGAAAATTGAAAGATTTGATTGTGCTTGCCAATTGTGGTGTGACCATTAATCACCACATGAGAGGCAATCGTAGTTCCACTATCTATCTTGACGTTGGGGCCGATAGTGGTAAAAGCACCTACTATTACATCATCAGCAAGTTCAGCTTTGGGATCAATAATCGCTGTTGAGTGAATATTTTTACAAGCCATATTAAAAAAACTTAAGCGATTTCTTTAAGGATGCACATCATTTCTGCCTCAGCAACGACAGCGTCATCAACTAATGCAACACCTTTATACTTCCAGATGCCACGCAGAATGCGATCAATGCTTACTTTTAGGATAATTTGATCGCCTGGGGACACGGGTTTTTTGAAGCGCGCATTATCAATACCCGCAAAGTAATAAACGGCGTCATCTGTTGGCTTAATACCCATGGTTTTGAATGAAAGAATCGCAGCTGCTTGTGCCATAGCTTCAACAATTAATACACCTGGCATCACAGGATGATATGGAAAATGTCCAGGGAAAAATGGCTCATTAATGCTAACATTTTTTATAGCAGTAATCTCTTTACCTACTTCAAGTGACAACACGCGATCAATTAGTACAAATGGATAACGATGAGGCAAATGATCCAATATCTGATGGATGTCCATACTTGTATCTACGTTATGACTCATATTTCTGCCTTATCTTTCAATATCAATTTTTATGTTTTAATTTTTTAGGTTTAATTTAGCTAATTGTTTTTCTAGTTTTTTTAGTTTTTCATTCATTTCATCTAAATGTCGCAAGCTAGCAGCTGTTCTTAACCAGTCTCCATGGGCTTGGAACGGCATCAATGCTGTATAAGTATCTGCCTTTTTTAGTGACTTAGTAATCATGGTTCCAGGTGAAACTGTGACATCATTTGCGATTTCCAAATGCCCTAGTATCATTGCAGCACCACCAATTTTGCAACGCTTGCCTACCTTTGCACTACCTGCAATTCCAACACAACCTGCGATCACTGTGTGTTCCCCTAAAACACAATTGTGGCCGATCTGAATGAGATTATCTAATTTTACGCCCTGCTCAATAATTGTATCGTCTAAAGTGCCTCGATCTATTGTCGTATTTGCACCAATATCTACGTTATCAGCAATCAACACACGTCCTACTTGTGGAATTTTTACCCAAGCACCCTCTTCATTGGCATAGCCAAAACCATCAGATCCTATTACTGCTCCTGCAGCAATATTGCAATGCGCACCAATTACACAATCTGAATAAATAGTGACGTTAGCTTGTAACTGGGTATTTTTGCCAATGGTGACGTTATCTCCAATAAAACAACCAGCACCAATCTCTACACCTTCAGCTAGGCTTACATTTTTACTTAGCACAACATGTGCCCCTATAGAACAAGTCCTTGGAACACTGGCTCCGCAAACAACTGCGGTGGGATGAATCCCCTTCTCCATCTTAATCCTTGGGTTCAGCATTCCAGAAACATTGGCAAAGTAAGCATAAGGATTATCAGTCACTATACAAGGTAACTTACAAAATTCTTTACTTTCAGGTGATAGGATAACTGCACTCGCTCTAGTTTCAGCAAGGCTTTTACGATATTTTGCATCGGTAATGAAAGTGATGCTACCCGCATAAGCGGTGGCAATTGATGACACACGCTCCACTTGAACATCATCACCTACTAACTCACCACCAAGTTTTTTAATTAGCGCTTTAAGGGTTAGCGACATAATGTTAATCAGCTCAATTCAGTCTTATTTTTTTCCTAATGACTTAAGCACTTTTTCTGTAATGTCTATCTTTTTGTTTGCATATGCCACACCACCGTAGACAACCAAATCATAACCTTCGGCTTCTGATACTGCTGTCACAGCTTTATTGATGCGTTCTTGCAATGAGCCCAACTCTTCATTTTTACGTAGATTTACATCTTCACGTAATTCGCGCTGCTTGCGTTGAAATTCGATTTTGAGATTGGCTGCTTCTCGCTCCTTATTTTTCCTATCGGAATCTGAGATAGTTAACGCATCTCTATCAAAAGACGTTTCAATATCTTTAATTTGTTTTTGCAAACGCTCTAATTCTTGCGTGCGTGGACTAAATTCCTTCTCTAGCTTCTTACCACTTTCTGATGTTTGAGGGGCTTCCTGCAAGATTTTATCAACTTGCACGTAACCAATTTTAAGCTCAGCTGCATTTGTATTCACTGTAAAGGCAAAGAAACCAGTGATCAAAAAATGACTAAATAATTTACTCAATTAAAATCTCCTAATAAATTGATATTTCTAATTAAAACTGTGATCCCATTTGGAATTGAATCATCTGTGTTCTGTCAGTTGATTGTGGATTTAGCGCTTTTGCAAACACCAATTTTATTGGGCCAAAAGGGGAATACCAGCTAATGCCAGCACCTGCTGAATACCTCAAGTCACCCAGGCTTACACTTTGATCTGCTGTATACACGTTACCAGCATCAATGAATGTGCTTAAACGTAACTGACTTGAGTCTTTCATACCAGGCACAGGAAAGTAAATTTCCGCATTACCCACAACACGCTTAGTTCCACCTTCAAAGTATCCGAAACTGTTAGTGACTGGATCTGGTTTAGCAAAAGGGCCAATCGCGCTTGTATCATAGCCGCGAACCGAGTTTACGCCCCCAACATAGTAATTTTTGAAATACGGAAATGCTTTTGATCCATAGGTATCACCATAGCCAAACTCTCCATTAAGTGAAAACGTCATGAATTGGTTAATGGGTTGATACCATGTATGTTTATAATCTAGCTTGTAGTACTCCAAATCCAAACCTGGCAGTCCAATTTCAGCCAAAATTCTTTGGTAAACACCCTCTTTTGGAAATAAAGTGCTGTCGCGAGTGTCATGTGCCCAGCCTAAATTGAGCATATAAGAATAGTTTGCACAGCCCAAGTTTTCGTTAGCACCGCAATATCGCTTGAATCGCTGGGGACTATTTGCTTGAAGTGTTACGTCAGTATAATCGAATGAAATGCCGGCATTAACTGAATCACGTTCATTTAGGGGCATACCAAATGAAATGCCACCGCCGTATGATGAAGTCTGATAAGAACCAGTGGCAATTGACATACGAGTTGTATCCACATCTCGACGGTAAATATTAAATGTTCGACTAATACCATCAGGTGTAAAGTATGGGTCGGTGTAAGACAATGAGTAAATAGTATTGATCTTACCGGTATTAACTTGCGCAGCTACTCGATTACCTGTACCTAAGAAGTTGTTTTGATTGACTGTCACACCCAACACAATACCTTCATAACTAGACAAGCCTGCGCCAAACATAATGCTACCTGTTGATTTTTCTGTGACTTTGACGTTAACATCGACCTGATCAGATGTGCCAGGAACAGCTGGCGTCTCGAGGTTTACATCTGAGAAGTATTGCAAACGATCCAAACGTTGCTTAGAACGCGTAATTTTGTCTGCGCCATACCATGATGATTCCATCTGACGCATTTCACGTCGAATGACTTCATCCCGCGTTCTAGTATTGCCAGTTAGGTTGATGCGACGAACGTAAACGCGGCGACCAGGATCCACCATAAAGGTAAATGCTACCGTATGCTTCTCTTTATCCACCTCCGGCACAGCATTCACATTAGCAAACGCGTATCCTTCGTTACCTAAGCGGTCACTCATAGCCTTGGTCGACGTGGTCACTTTTTGACGGTTAAAAGTATCGCCAGCATTTAAGCCAATTAGCTTACGAAGATCATCCTCTGGAATGATGGTATCGCCAGCCACTTTAATACCCGTCACTGTGTACTTTTCACCCTCAGTAATATTCGCTGTGATGTAAATATCGCGTTTGTCTGGCGTGATAGATACTTGAGTTGAATCAATATTGAACTCTAAATAGCCTTGGTTCATATAAAAAGAACGCATAGCCTCTAAGTCTGCGGTGAGCTTTTGTTTTGAGTATTGATCATTCTTACTCCACCATGTCATCCAATCTGGTGTTGTAAGCTTAAATTGCTCATGCAACTCATTTTCTGTAAACGCTTGGTTGCCAACGATATTGATACTTCTGATTTTGGAAACCGCACCCTCTTCAATTTCGAAACGAAGACCAACACGATTACGTTCTAATGGACTTGCTGATGCTTTAACACTTGCGCCATACTTACCTTGTGACAAGTACTGTCGCTTAATTTCTTGCTCTGCACGGTCCAGCATCGACTTATCAAAAATAAGTCCTTCAGAAAGGCCGATTTGCTTGAGCCCTTCTTTCATTTTATCTGTTGGAAATGATTTATTACCGTTGAAAGTGATTTGTGCAATCGCTGAGCGCTCTTGAACAGTGACGACCAGAACGTCTTGATCGGCTTCTACGCGCACATCCTTGAAAAATCCTGTTCCATAAAGTGACTTAATTGCTTGTGTAGCCTTTTCGTCATCAATGGTTTCACCGACTTTTACAGGCAAGTAACTAAAAACCGTGCCAGCTTCAGTACGCTGAATGCCCTCTACGCGAATATCTTTTACGACAAACGGGTCCATTGCAAATGCACTTGAAGCATAAAGTCCAATCACCGCTAGCAGAAATTGCTTTAATTTTGCACGTAATTTTTCTTTAGAAATCATTAAGCCTTAGCCCGCTATTAATCTATTAATATCATTATATAAGGCAAAGACCATGAGCAATCCTAAGATTGCTAATCCAATGCGCTGACCAACTTCCATCGTTTGCTCGGAAACAGGGCTTCCCTTGATTAATTCAACCATATAATACAACAAATGTCCCCCATCCAACACAGGGATTGGCAGGAGATTTAACACGCCAAGGCTGATGCTAATCACTGCTAAAAAGGCTATGAACGCGTTTATTCCCAAATGCGCACTTTGACCTGCATAAGTGGCAATCGTGACTGGGCCGCTAATCGACTTGATTGAGATCTGTCCTGTCAGCATATTAC
>Ga0209135_1000239_pt1 | contig 19872 bp, 16 predicted proteins | sample LauGreSBDMM110SD_4_FD_187570 | JGI IMG/M metagenome (GOLD analysis project Ga0209135, IMG submission 187570) | Freshwater lake microbial communities from Lake Michigan, USA - Su13.BD.MM110.SD (SPAdes) (version 3) | ecosystem: Environmental > Aquatic > Freshwater > Lake | place: Lake Michigan... | reverse complement strand
AATCTGAATATCAAATTCTAAGCAGTTGGTAATTCGACAACACTAAAAAATAGAACTTATGAAATTAAATAAAACATACTTTTCCGGCTTAGCAATTGCCCTTATGTTGGGTGTGAGCAGCTGCGACAAAGACTTCGAAAAAGTAAACACCAACCCAAACAACCCGGAAAAAGTATCTTCCGCGCTACTTTTGCCAAACGTCATTCGAAACACAACGAATGAAATTGCAGGTAACTCTTGGGGATATGGCAACATTGTCATGCAATACACTGCGAAGATCCAGTTTACCAACGAAGATAGATACAACTGGGGTCCTCAAAGTAGCCCTTACAGCTCCTTTTACAATGCGCTTCGTGATATCAATAACATCATTGAAATCTCAGGAACTGCGAAGCAGCAAAATTATGTAGGTGTTGCTAAGGTGATGCGCGCTCATTTGTTTGCTTACATGAGTGATGCGTATGGTGAGATTCCATACACAGAATCGTTGCAGGCAAAGGGTGAACTTAACTATCCAAAATTTGACACACAGGAAGTTATCTATGCTGGTGTGTTGAAGGAATTGGAAGAAGCAAATGCGCTCTTAGGAACTACCACTGAAAAAGTCGACGGAGATATCCTTTTCAATGGAAATGTTACCCTTTGGAAAAAATTCGCCAACTCTCTTCGTCTTCGAATTTTGATGCGTCTTTCAGACCGAAAGGATCCATCTCAAGCCATGCAGGCAATCTTGAGTAATCCAACTCAGTCTCCAATTTTTAGCGCTGCAACTGAGCAAGCAGTACTTCAGTACCTTCAGGATGTACCCAATCAGCATCCTTTGTTTACGACTCGATCAGGATCTTACGACGAAGTTCGTTTGAGCATTCGATTAGAAGATGAGTTGAAAGGGTTAAATGATCCAAGATTATTTGCCTATGCCCAGCCAACCACAAGTTCTGCAGCAGGTGTTTTAGGTGCAGTTACCGCTTATGAAGGGGTGCCTAACGGATTAGGTGATGAGGAAGCACTAAAATATTCTCCATCAGGTGATGCTACTAAAGGCGGATCAAACTTCATTTCTCGAGTAGGCCTTCTATGGGCTTGCTCCGCTTGTACGACTCAGGCAAATCCATTAGGCTACCAAGGCATTCTAATGAGCTATGCAGAGGTGCAATTCATACTTGCAGAAGCTCGTGAGCGTGGATTTATTACCGCAGGTACGGCTGAAGACTATTACAAAAAAGGAATCCAAGCTTCAGTAGACTATTACAAAGCGAGATATACAGTAATCAGTCAGCCAACAATCGCTGCGAAGCTTGTTTTGGATGATGCATACTTCGCTCAGACTAAAGTTGCCTATTCAGGTACAACTCAAGAGAAGTTAGCAAAAATCGGTACGCAGAAATGGATTGCTCTTTTCTTCAGCGGCATGGAGTCTTGGCACGATTGGAAGCGAACAGGCTATCCAAGCATTAAACCAGGACCTGCGGCTTTCATTGCAACCGTACCTGTTCGATTCATGTATCCAAGCAGTGTACAGTCGTTGAATGGAGATAATTACAAAGCAGCTCTTGGCCGCCAAGGTGTGGACGCAATCTCCACACGCGTGTGGTGGGATGTGAAATAGTGACTTAAAATTTGATTAGCTACCCTAAAATCTGCCAGCAGTACAACTGGCAGATTTTTTAAATTCGAATACTTATGAAAGCAAAACTTCTTTCCCTCTTACTTCTCGCCAGTTTAAGTTTTGGAGCGCAAGCCCAATCAAAAAAAACAGCTACTGAAAATATTGTCTTGGTTACCTTTGATGGGTTAAGATGGCAGGAGCTTTTTAAAGGTGCTGATTCGCTCTTGATTGATGATACAGGATTGATTAACCAAGCAGGGTCCTTGCTTTCAACCTATTGGGATGAAGATCCGATCAAGCGTCGCGAAATGCTTTTTCCTTTTTTCTGGAGCACTATTGCGAAAGAAGGCCAGCTGTTTGGCAACCGTGCCTATGGCAATATGGCAAACAACATGAATAAAATGTGGTTTTCCTACCCAGGCTACAATGAGTTTTTGAGTGGATTTTCAGATGATTCCCGTATCAATTCCAACAATAAATTTTACAACCCAAATTTGACTTTATTGGAGTACCTCAACCAAATGCCAGCCTTTAAAGGCAAGGTGATGGCATTTGCGAGTTGGGATGTTTTCCCATTCATCATCAATACGGAAAGAAGTGGAATTCCGGTAAACGCTGGTTTTGACATCGCCAAAGGCAATGACCTAACGGATGTTGAAAAAACAGTCAACAGGTTGCAACAAGAAATTCGTGGTCCTTGGGGAGGGGTTCGTTTGGACGCATTTACGCAAGCCTATGCGTTAGAAGCGATCAAGAAGTACAAGCCAAAGGTGCTTTACGTTGCGTATGGAGAAACCGATGACTGGGCTCATGATGGAAAATACGATCAATATCTTCTTTCTGCCACTCAAACGGACAAGTACATTCAAGAACTGTGGAATACCCTTCAAGCGGATCCACAGTACAAAGACAAGACTACTATGTTAATTAGCGTGGATCATGGTCGTGGAATCACAAAGGAGAGTTGGAAGAGTCATGGAGCTCGGGTACCTGAGGGTGGCGAAATTTGGCTTATGGCTATAGGCCCAGATACTCCTGCTGGCGGAGAAATGAAAATGAAGGGCCAATGGTCTTCTGCGATGGTGGCCCGTACGGTGTATGAATTACTTGGCCTAAGCTATCCAGATCCAAAAGCTGCACCTGCAATTAAAGAAATGATCAAATGAAAAATTGGGGGATAGGTGCTGTAATTCTGTTACTCTTCCTTCAATCATGCGCTTTTCAAACCTATAAAAATGCCTCTCCGACTTTTCGGGAGGCATTTTTTGCGGATGAAGAAGCGATTGCGAACTTTTTAACTAAGGGGATGCCCCAACCTTCACGTTCACTAAATGAAGGGTGGATTTTTTTGGGTAAGGATTCGCTCCCAGGGATTTCAAGAAGCTTTTCTACGGATGTTCAAGGTCAATCCATTCAACTTCCACATCGGATTACTTTTGCGAATCATTCGTTTTGGTACCATAAAACCGTTGACCTCGAAGAAGGGATTTTAGCTTTGGATGCAGATGATGGGGTTCAACTTTGGATTGATGGAGAACAGATTCGGAGAATGGAAGGAGGGGATTTTTTTCAAGTTTCTGCAAAGAAGGAGGCAAGTGTGACCATCCGAGTGGTGAACAATGCCATGGCTGGAGGTTTGCAAAAAGTGGGTTGGATGTCAACTCAGGAGTATTTGACTTGGAAAAATCAGCGAAGCGCCAAAAGAGCTGAAGTACTACAACTTCGAAAAATGCAACTTCTTACGACTGACCAACAGCAGCAACTGGTTTCAAGCGCATCCTTGGAAAATGAGCTAGCTCAGCTTCCTATGTTGATGACATCACCCGTGCTAGTATTGGGAAGTGACCAGTCCTATTTTTTGCGTTGGGTAAGTGAAAAAGCTGGGGAAGCTACCCTTAGGTTTCGTCGAGGCAAGGAAGTCAAGCTTACCTCGGCTACTGGGATTTTTACGCTTCCTATCAGCGGAGATGTGGAGTTTGAGTTATGGCAGGAAAAGGCGTACCAGGGAAAGTTTACCTTTTCACTTCCTCAATGGGGTAAGAAAATCAAACTCGCGATTTGGGCGGATTCACAAGGAGGATGGAAGCGTTTTGATCGCTTCACAAAACTGATTCATGAGAATCAGGTTGACCTGAGTATTGGGGCAGGTGATTTGGTGAATAACGGTTCGGAAGAAGATGCCTATCCCCGGTTTTTGCAAAAAGTTAGTCAAATGAATTCGGCACAATTGCTGGTCCCTGGAAACCACGATTACGATGGGTATTACGATGATTTAAATCCAGAGCAACTTCAACAGTATTTGTTTCGAGAGAATGAGCCCCGGTATGGTTTTCAACAAGTCGGTCCTGTTGGGGTATTGACGCTGGATCCTAGTGAGAATTTTCCAGTTAGTATTGCTGAAAAAAGTGAACAAGGAATATTTCTCCATAAGGTTTTGAATTCGGAATTTTGGTTAAGTTCAAGTTGGAAAATGGTTGTTTTGCACCAACCTCCTTATTCTCAAGGTTGGCCGGGATACCATGGAGAGGAAAGTATTCGAGCCTTGTTGGAGCCCTATTTCCATGCGGGAAAAATTGATCTAGTTATTGCAGGCCATACCCATGATTACGAGCGGTTGACAAAAGAATTTTCTGGCAACCAAGTTCATTTTTTTATTGTGGGGGGCGCTGGAGGTGGGATGGAGCCAGAAGGAAGGATGTCCGATTACCCAAAAATGGACCGCTTGATCAAGAAACATCATGTGGCCATCGCAGAGGTAACGGACGCTGTATTTGTTATTCGAGTTTTGGGAAGTAATGCTGAACTCTTGGATGAACTTACCCTCACAAAAAAGGGAAATAAGAAATAGCACCTGTGAAAATGCAAAAAAAGAGCTCCCAGAGCTAAGTTGGCTTTCATCCCCAGCTTTTCACATGATTTGTTATCAAATCATTATATAAACATCACCGTCCAATTAGGAATTTTTGAATTCTTAGATTTGAAAAAAATGGTAAGCCTGTGCCCAAGTTTGCAAGCTTTTTAGACAGTAAAGAAAAATTCACCATTCAATCTCATCCCCTACCGGATTTGCAAGCCGGTGAGATTTTGGTTAGAAATCTAGCGGTTTCTATCTGTAGAAGTGATATCCATACCTATACCGGGAAAAGGACCGAAAAATCACCCGTTTTGTTGGGTCACGAAGTCGTGGGTAGAGTGGAGTCGCTTGGGTCAACAGGAGTAATGCTAGATGTCCATGGGAAAAATATTCAGATTGGAGATAAAGTAACTTGGGCGATTTTTGCTAGCCCTCCTCTCGATCGGTATTCTCAACAAGGAATACCCCAAAAAGCGGTCAACCTTTTTAAATATGGGCATGAAAAAATTGAAGATGGCCATCATTTTCATGGGGGTCTTAGTGAGTACACTGTGTTACGAAAAAACACGCCCATTGCAGTTTTAAGTCAGGAACTACCGAATCGTATTGCCTCGCTTATTAATTGTACGGTAGCTACAGTCTCTGGAGCAGTTCGATTAGCCGGGGGAGTGAAGAATAAATCAGTGGCAATTTATGGAGCAGGAATGCTAGGGGTAGTCGCCTGTGCTATGGCTACTAGCTTTGGAGCAAAGAAGGTTGTAACAATTGATTTGAATAGCGAAAGAGGAGAGACTTCCAAAAATTTTGGGGCTGCGCATTATTTTTTACCAGATGACCTTATCCAAGAAAAATTTGAGGTAGTCTTTGAGTTTACTGGTGCCGCTAAAGCCATGGAGCATTCGGTAAGGTTATTGGATATCGGAGGTGTCACTGTTTGGGTAGGTGCTGTATTCAAACAGGAAGATGTTCAGCTTAACGGTGAGTACCTATTAAGAAACATGCTAAGCATTAAGGGGCTCCACAATTACAATGTGGAGGACTTTGCCAATGCAGTTAATTTCATAGAAAATGAGTACAAGAATTTTGATTTTCTCCCCCTTATTATCGGTGGGTTTTTATTAGACGAGGTGGATGCGGCTTTTCTTTTCGCTATTCAACAAAATCCCTATCGAGTATCCTTACAATTTGAATAAATGAAATTAATCAAATCTAATTCAGAGGTTTCATTCGTGATAAAAGCTGCAGCGGCAGTATTTATTACCTACCTGAGTATGTACGCCTTCCGGAAGCCATTTACTTCTGCACAATATGCGGATTATGTCCTGTGGGGGATTGATTACAAGATCATCTTAATTATCGCACAATTGGTGGGATACACGCTTTCTAAATATTTTGGAATAAAAATCATCTCTGAACTTTCGGCGAGCAAGCGTACCATTACCTTAATTTTTCTCATGGCATTCTCCTGGCTTGCCTTGCTGTTTTTTGGTATTGTTCCGGCCCCCTATAATTTACCCTTCATGTTTTTGAATGGCTTGCCCTTGGGGATGATTTGGGGGGTTGTATTTAGTTACATCGAAGGCCGTAGGCATACAGAGCTTTTAGGAGTGGCGATGGCCTCAAGTTTTATTATTTCCTCCGGCATTGTCAAGGGAGTAGGAAGTTACCTGCTTATTAATCTACAAGTTTCTGAAATGTGGATGCCGTTTTTTACGGGGCTTCTGTTTTTACCGATCTTATTTTTAGGCATTTATCTTTTGCATTCCTTGGGCAATCCAGACGAAGGCGATGTACTTGCCAGGACAGAGCGGAAGCCGATGGATGCGGCAGAGCGAAAAGCTTTTTTTAAGCGCTTCGCCCCTGGAATCATTTTTTCAATTATTATTTACGTTTGCCTCACCATCTTCAGAGACTTAAGAGACAATTTTGCCGTCGAGTTTTGGAAAAGTTTTGGGATTGAAAATATACCTAGCCTTTTGATATTGTCTGAACTACCCATTGCCTTATTCGTCATTCTGATCATTGGTTCGATGATATTTATTAAAAATAATAAGCGGGCATTTTTTTTCAATTTCTATATTCTACTTTTTGGAGGGGTGCTACTACTGCTCTCCACGATTTTGTTTTCCAATGACCTACTTTCTCCCACCGTTTGGATGATCCTCGTTGGGTTTTCAATGTATTTGCCCTACATCGCCTTTCATGCCCTGTTTTTCGAACGGTGGATTGCCTATTTTAAGATAAAAAGTAACATTGGGTATTTGATGTATATCGTGGATGCTGCCGGCTACCTCGGAAGTACGCTGGTACTATTATTCAAAAACTTCAGCAATGTGGATTACAGTTGGGTAGCTTTTTTTATTGTGACGGCATTTGTCACCTCCATACTGATCATCCTACTCACTATTGCAAATTATTTCTATTTCAAAAATCAAGATAAATTGATCCTAACATGAAAAACAAATCAGCCATCGTTGTAGGAGCGGGAATTCTAGGACTTGCCACAGCGCGAGCATTGGCAGCCAAAGGGTACGCAGTCACAGTCATTGAAAAAAGTCAATTTTCCCTTGGCGCAAGTGTGCGTAATTTTGGCATGCTTTGGCCTGTAGGTCAACCCGAAGGAAAATTGTACAACAGGGCTTTACGAACCAAAGAAATTTGGTTGGACTATTTGACTGCCTCTAATACGCCTTACAATCCATGTGGAAGTCTCCATTTGGCTTACTGCAAAGAAGAAATGGAGGTAGTGGAAGAAATCGGCGGATTGTTCCAGTCCAATAAAAGACCCGTTTCTGTGATTTCTAAGGAGGAAGTGATGAATCAATACCAAGGGATCAATCCTGACGGGTTGCTTGGTGCACTACGAAGTGAGGATGAAGTAATCATTGATCCTAGGGAGGGTATCAAAAATCTCCCTCCATTTTTAAGTGAAAAATTTGATATCAACTTCATTTGGGGAACCGCCATTACCAAAGTTGAATCCAATACAGCGTATTCAGGATCGAAGTCATACGCTGCAGATCTGATTTGCATCTGTTCAGGTGCGGATTTTGAGACCCTCTTTCCGGAGCTCTTCAAGCAGCAACCCATCCAAAAAACCAAGCTGCAAATGATGCGATTCAAACACAAGGACCCAAGTTTCAAGATTGGAGCGTCTGTTTGTGGTGGATTATCCCTACTCCATTACAAAAGTTTTGCAGCATCAACGGCTCAGGAGCAGTTACGAAAAAAAATTGAGGCAGAAATGCCCGAATACTTGAAAAACGGCATCCATGTAATGGTGTCTCAGAATAACGAAGGGGAACTTACCGTGGGAGATTCCCATGAGTATGGACTTGATTTTGATCCCTTCGATCGGGTTGAAATCAATACCCTGATTCTGGACTACTTGAAGAAATTCATGCACATCGACCAGTGGGAAATGATTCAATCTTGGAACGGTGTTTATCCCATTATGACGAATGGTGCTACTGATTTGTATTTAAATCCTGAACAAGGCATCCACATTTTAAATGGAATTGGTGGGCATGGAATGACCATGTCCTTTGGTTTTGCTGAAGAGATTATTAATACCCTTTAATTCATTGGTTATGTTAAATCCAATTACCCAACAGATTTTAAATCTATTTGATCAAAATGGTTCCTCCATGTATGGTGGTGAGGAGGTTACCCAATTGGAGCATGCTTTGCAGTGCGCTGAATTGGCTCGAAAGAATGGGGCTTCAGATGAATTGATTACGGCTTCTTTATTGCACGATGTGGGCCACCTTCTCCATGATTTGCCCGACGACGCGAGTGACAAAGGCATTGACGATTTGCATGAACTTTTGGGTGAGAAGTTTTTGGGACAGCATTTTAAATTAGCAGCTGTTCAGCCGGTCAAATTGCACGTTCAAGCAAAACGATACTTGTGCGCAACTGAAGAGGGGTATTACGAAGCCTTATCGAATTCTTCTAAAGTAAGTTTAGAGTTCCAAGGAGGAATCATGTCTCCTTCAGAAATGGAGGTATTTGAAAAAAATGAATTTTATAAGGAAGCTGTGGCTTTGAGGAGATGGGATGATTTGGCGAAAGACCCAAACCTAGTCAGCCCTCCGATTTCTACTTTTGTCCCTTCTATTGAATTAGCATTAAAGTAAGTATATGAAAGTAAAAATGGTTGTGTTCGATATGGCCGGTACCACTGTCGATGAGGGAAATGTGGTGTACCGAACCTTGCACCAGGCAATTGAAAAAAAAGCGCCTCATATTCGCTTTGAAGATGTACTTAAATCAGGTGCGGGAAAGGAAAAACTACAAGCTATCCGCGATACCTTGCTGGATAGGGCTACTGTATTGACCAAGGTAGAAGTAGATTCCATTTTCCAGGATTTTCTAGAAAGCCTTGACCTTGCCTACAAGGAGTTGGTTGTTACGCCGACTAAAAACACCGAGAAATTAGTTAAGGAGCTTCGAGAATTAGATATTTTAGTGGTTTTAAATACCGGGTACAATAGAGTTACCGCTACTTCACTGATTCAAAAATTAAATTGGGAACAAGGGGTTCATTATGATTTGCTTGTGACCGCATCGGATGTAAAAAATAATCGACCAAAGCCAGATATGATTTTGTATGCAATGGATCAATTTGCTATTCAAGATGCATTTACAGTGGTCAAGGTGGGTGATTCTACAGTGGATATAGAAGAAGGTAAAAATGCGGGTTGTTTATTCACCATAGGGGTTACCACTGGAGCGCACACCAAGGCCGAACTACTAACCGCAAATCCTGACTATATATTGGACGATATTTACGATCTCAAAAAGGTGATTTTAAGTTTGAGCCCAACTAGCTAATTGGCGAGCTTTCATGCCGGAAAATGCTATCTCTAATTTCTATTCCCTGTTGCAGACCTTCGGAATAGGCAAATTCAGGGAAAGTAGTAGTTGAAAAATACCCTATTTTTGAAAAACAAGTGGATGGGCTTCCTTAAGTTGGATTAGGAATCCATCTAGCGCAGCATCCAAAATTTGGTACACCTCCTCAAAGTCTTCTTCCTTTCCATAGTAAGGATCGGGGACAGCAAGACCTGTTTCGCCTGCGGCAAAGTTTCGCATTAAAAAAATTTCTTTGTTCGGAAAGCGAGACTGAAGTTTGAGTTGCTGTAAATTTTCTAGGTTGTTGCTATCCATCGCAATGATATAGGCAAAATCCCTAAAATCTGACTGCTGCACCTGTCGCCCGCGGTGCTTGATTCCCACCCCATGTCTTTGGGCACAGCTTAGGGTGCGCTCATCAGGGAGCTCCCCAATATGGTAGTCTGAAGTTCCCGCACTATCCGATTGAATGGTCTTTTCTAATCCCAAGCGCTTGATTTTGGCATTGAAAATACCCTCGGCCATGGGAGACCGACAAATATTACCCAAACACACAAACAAAACTTTAATCATTAGATTTCCTTAAAAATCAATCACAAACAAGCCCATATCAAGGGATTACAGTATAAAAAAACTAAGCTAAACTTTTTCATCCAAGCAAAAGCTAAAAAAAATATAGAAATCTATTGGATTGCCTACTTTTGATAGATGAATGTCGTGTACTGGCTACTTCTGGAGTTAAGCACAAGGATTTTGCCAGTCCTCGGCATTTTTGTGCCAAAAATCAGACATTTTCTGCACCAAAGATCTGGGTTGTTTTCAACACTTAGCGACTTTCGATCTACCCATGCAGGACCTTTGACCTGGTTTCATGTAGCCTCCCTAGGAGAGTACGAACAAGCAAAACCCGTCATTGCAGCGCTCAAAGGACAGGAGCCATCCACCTGGGTGGTGGTCAGCTTTTTTAGTCCCTCCGGCTATGAACCTGCCTCAAAGAAGCCGCAGGCAGGGGTGGATTTGATTACCTACCTGCCGCTTGACCGCAAGGCTTGGGCAGAGCGATTTGTGGAAATCCTTCAACCCACCCGAAGCATTTTTGTGAAATACGACCTCTGGCACCACCACCTGCAAGCTCTAAAGAGAAACCATATTCCCACCTACCTCATCGCTGCCTCCTTTCGACCGGACCAAACTTATTTTTCCTGGTATGGGCGCTTTTTTCGCAAGATGCTGGAGCAAATGGACTGGATCTTTACGCAAAATGAAGCAAGTATTCAGCTTTTAGCTTCCCTAAAAATTACGAATGCAAGCCATACAGGGGACACGCGATTTGATCGGGTAGCGGGAACCGCCGCGCAGCCGATGGACTTTCCAGCGATTCGTAATTGGATTAAGGATAGACCAACTCTAGTGATCGGATCTGCATGGGAGGAAGACATGAATCTTCTTATTCCCTTGATCCAATCCAAACCAGAATTTCTATGGATCATTGCACCTCATGCCATTGATTCGCTGGCGATGGACCGTTGGGCATCAGCGCTAGGGATTCCAACCCAAAAATACTCCCAGTGGAAGGAAGGGCAAGACCCTCAAATCTTATTTATCGACAACATTGGCATGCTCTCTTCCCTGTACCAATTTGCGCATTTTGCCTATGTTGGCGGAGGATTTGGCAAGGGACTACACAATATTTTAGAGCCGCTAGGGTTTGGAATTCCTGTAATCTTTGGGAACCCAAGGTCTGCATCCAAGTTCCCAGAGGCTGCGCAAAGTCAGGTTGAAGGCTGTGGTTTTGCAGTGACAGACTCCGCTGAACTTCAGGCATGGGTACATCAATTGGAGCAACCCGAATTTTATGCAATCTCCGTAGCATCTGCCCAGCGATGGGTGAAAGCAAACTTGGGTGCAGCAGACCGCATCCTAGATCATCTAACTACTTCAATTCCAACGAAATGAAAGGAAGAATCATCAAGTCTACTGGGAGTTGGTACCTAGTCCATACGGATCAAGGGATTCTTTCTGCGCGATTGAAGGGGAAGTTTAAGCAGGATGAGCTCAAACTCACCAACCCAATTGCAGTAGGCGATTGGGTAGCATTGGAAAAGGAGGAGAGACAGGATTCGGCGATTATTCACGAGATTTTTCCAAGGGACAACTATGTCATCCGTAAGTCTACCCGGAAGCAGCACTTTTCACACATGATCGCCAGTAATGTGGACCAAGCAATCTTGGTGATTACCATGAAAAAGCCACGTACATCTCTAGGCTTCATTGATCGCTTCTTAGTAGCCACAGAAAGCTATGGAATTCCTACATTATTGGTTGTAAACAAGATGGATCAACTGGAAGGGGAGGATGAACGGGATTGGCTTCAAGATATTCATGAGATCTATGTGCCACTTGGCTATCCTGTGGTAGAAGTGTCTGCACTGAAGGATACGGATCTTGAAACCAAACTTCTACCCAAAATTCAAGGAAAATCCAACCTGATTTCTGGGCATTCTGGAGTAGGAAAAAGTACCTTGCTCAATGCACTTTTGCCTGATGCAAGGCAGGAAACCAAAGCAATATCTGATTACAGCGCAAAAGGAGTCCACACGACTACCTTTGCAGAACTATTTTTCCTGCCAGGATCAGGAGATCTTATTGATACACCAGGCATCAAAGAATTTGGTATTTTGGATGTGGCCGAGGAGGAACTTTCGCATTTTTTTCCAGAAATGCGAAAGTACCTTGGGCAGTGCAAATACAACAATTGCACCCATATGAATGAGCCTGGATGTATGGTACTCCATAAATTAAACGAGGGGTATATCCACCCTTATAGGTACCAGAGTTACTTGAATATCCTAAATGAGGAGGATAGTCATCGATAAAGTGTTTTGAATCTAGGGCAAATTGGTCTAATTTTCACTTTCTAAAAATCATCCCATGACCGAAGTATTGAACCATAAGCAAGTAGGGCAAAAGATCACCCGAATGGCTTTTGAAATTTATGAGCGGAATCTCCACGCTTCTGGCGGAATGGTAGTCGCAGGGATTACCGGTATGGGTAATATTTTAGGCCACCTTCTGGCTACGGAGCTACGGAGAATCTCTCCTCTTCAAGTGGAGGAAGTAGAGGTATTATTAGATAAGCAGGCAGTAACAGCTACCGAGGTACAGCTTTCTAGCCCTACTGCTTTAAAAGGAAAAACGATAATTCTAGTCGATGACGTGCTCAACACGGGCAAAACTCTCGTTTATGCCTTGAAACCATTTTTAGAGCATGAAGTCGAAAAAATAGAAATAGCAGTGCTCGTCAATAGAAGCCATGGTTTATTTCCAGTCAAGCCAGATTACACGGGTTTTGAGTTGGCCACCACCTTTAATGAGCATATCCGAGTTGATTTTTCTGGTAACAACTATTCTGTTCACCTTCTCTAAGTTTGCATGTCTATTCATTCTTCTGCTTCTGTGAAGCGCATCACCACCCATACGCTTCAAGAAATGAAGCAGCGCGGAGAAAAAATTTCCATGTTGACAGCCTATGATTATTCCATGGCCAAGATTGTGGATGCAGCAGGAATGGACATCATTCTTGTGGGGGATTCGGCTTCCAATGTCATGGCCGGTCACGAAACTACCCTTCCCATTACACTAGATCAAATGATCTACCATGCTTCTGCAGTCGTTCGCGCAGTGAAGAGATCCTTTGTGGTGGTGGATATTCCCTTTGGTAACTACCAAGGCAACAGTTCGGAGGCACTTCGCTCAGCCATTCGCATCATGAAGGAGTCTGGAGCTCATGCCGTCAAGGTGGAGGGGGGTGCTGAAATCAAGGAATCTGTTGCGCGAATTTTAAGTGCGGGAGTACCTGTCATGGGGCATCTAGGATTGACACCGCAGTCTATTTACAAGTTTGGAACCTATGCCGTACGAGCCAAGGAGGAGGAGGAAGCTGAAAAGCTGGTAGAGGATGCGAAGCTATTGGAAGCTTGTGGATGCTTTGCGCTAGTTTTGGAAAAAATTCCTGCAGCTTTGGCAAAGCGAGTAGCCGAAGCTCTCAGCATTCCTGTGATTGGAATAGGTGCAGGTGGAGAAGTAGATGGTCAGGTATTGGTAATGCACGACATGCTTGGTATTACCCAGGAGTTTAAGCCACGATTTTTGCGGGCTTATGCCGACCTCAATCAAATCATGACTCAAGCATTCCAGCAATACATTTCGGATGTAAAAACGAAGGATTTCCCCAATTCTTCAGAGAGCTACTGAGTTTAGTAGCGGTTTCCGGGATTGCTTTTTGGAACTAAACAGGCATATTAGCCCCTCCTATTTTTTACTTGGAGGAAGCAGCTTCCACTCGCAAAATGAAGTCACTCAACACATTCATGTAGTTGATGAAAGCATCGTAGGGGGTATCATAAGGGCTGAAATACTCATGCACCGATCCATCTGAGAAGAATTTAGTGCAGATGTAATAAAAGTGATCGGAAGTCTGCAGGTATTCCCAATCGCGGAGCAAAGCAGGGTCTTTAATTTTTCTTATTTTCTTTTCCAATTCATACAAGCGATCAAAGGCCTCATCTTGCATGTCATTGCCTAGCCAAGCGGTAAGGTCGCGCTCCTCATCAGCCCAGGAAATCGGAGTAGGCACATGAATGTTGCTTACAGGAGACAGGGCCGCTACCACCTCCGAAGGGGTAGAGAAGGTAAAGTTGGACTGCGAAAATATCGCCTCTGGTAGGTGGCGCATGAAGTCAAAAATTCCTGTTTCTGCCCACTGGTGTTCACCGAAAGTTTCGTAGTCCATAAACAGGTTGACCACTGGCTCTTCTTTAGGTAAAGCATTGAGCCAATTTACAAACTTGTCTGTGGTCAGTGGATAATCTCCCCAAGTATTGTCTCCAAATCGGAAAGCAATGTCATCCGAAAGGCGGAAATTTTTGAGTAGTATTTTGAGTTTTGGGTTCTTCGCATTGGAATAGACGTAATTGGGGCTTTTCCATCCCAAAATGTGCTTTGCACCTTCGGTAAGCATCCCTTGGTAACCCAATTCAGCGACCATAGCACCTATTTCGTCGGAGTAAATCAATTCGGTATTTCGGAATACTCTTGGGCTATAGCCATTGAAAAGCTCCTTGATTCTGTCCTGATGCTTATGGACCAAGGAAAAAAACGCATCCTTACTTTTTAAGGAAGCCAAGGAGTGAGAGTAAGTTTCATTCAGTAGCTCCACATGGCCTGTAGCCACCAGTCGTTGAAAGCTTTCCAGCACATCGGGAGCATAAGCTTCCATCTGGTCCAAGAAGGTGCCTGAAATTGAAAAAGCCACCTTAAATCTGCCCTGATAGCGTTGAATAAGCTCCAGCAATAAGGAATTCATCGGGAGGTAACATTTCTGTGCTGCTTTTTGAATGACATTCCGGTTGAGGTAGTCATTCCAATAGTAGTGATCTTCCCCAATATCAAAAAATCGGTAAGGCTTCAGCCTATAGGGTTGATGGACTTGAAAATAAAAGCAGACAGTTCTCATGCGCGTTGAGCTAAAGTTTTTTCGTAAACAGTCACTAGTTTGGCAGCAACATGCTCCCACTTCAATTTTTTCAATTCATCTGCTCCTAATTCGGTAAACATTCGAGCGATGCCTTGGTAGTGTAAAAGTCCAAAAATGGCATCTGCCATGGCGTCCACATCCCAAAAATCAATTTTGATGGCATTGTTCAGCACCTCAGCTACTCCAGATTGCTTGGAGATGATGACTGGGGTATTGTGCCGTACAGCTTCTAGGGGGGCGATTCCGAAGGGTTCGGATACAGATGGCATCACGTATACATCGCTGATGGCATACATGTGATCTACATCGTCTCCTTTCAAGAATCCAGTGAAGTGAAACTTGGTACCCATTCGAAGTTCTGCCACACGATCCACCATTTTATTAAGCAAATCCCCCGATCCTGCCATGACAAACCGCACATTTGGGTCTCGATCAATCACTTTTTTGGCAGCTTCCACAAAGTATTCAGGACCCTTTTGGTAGGTAATTCGACCGAGGAAGGTGACGATTTTCTCCGGCACTTTTTTCTGATAGGTTGAGGTAATGATGCTTGCATCTAGTACAGCGTTGTGGAGCACAGTTACTTTTTCGGGCGGGATGCCGTATTTCCGCACGCAAATGTTTTTGGTGAGCTGACTTACCGCTACCACATGGTCTGCTGCATGCATGCCAGCACGTTCAATCTCAAATACAGGAAAATTGACTGACTCCCCAGATCGATCGTACTCGGTGGCATGTACATGGACGACTAGGGGCTTGCCGCTCATTTCCTTGGCAGCAATTCCCGCAGGGTAGGCAAGCCAATCGTGGGCATGGATGATGTCAAAATCACTTCGGTCCCGGGCGATCTGTGCTCCGACCAGGGCATAGCGAGATACTTCCTCCATGAGGTTTTTACCATATTTGCCGCTAAACTGGTAGTTGGTGGAAAATACACTCTCATCCACATCGGTCCGGTCGTGAATGGCATAATCCGTATATTTTTTGAATGCTTTGGGACCCAAATAGGGCACCAAAAAGCTATTGACTTCGAGGTAAGTCAGGTTTTTCCAGAGCTTTTTAAATCGGCGCTCCCGGTAATCAACCGTCACTCCGCTGGCATTGACAAAGTCTGCCACAGGCTCCTCATCTCCCCAGAGTTTGGGAACCACAAAAATCACTTCTTGCTTGTGGATATTCATTCCTTGAATCAATCCATAGCAAGCCGTACCTAGTCCTCCAGAGATATGTGGTGGAAATTCCCACCCAAACATGAGTACTTTCATAGGGAATCCATTAAACCTGTTTGACTAAGTCCATCATGCGGAGCAGCTCTGCGATGCTCCATGCTTGCGATACAGCCCCCTTGGGACGGTGTGGGGCATCCCCATCGTATATCTCAGCCACTGTTCCTACTCCATATTGAGTCATGACCCCATCAAAGCCTTTGATGATTTTTTCCACAAAAATTTTGGCTGCTTTTCCATGAAGCCTGAGGTAACCCTCTGCAAAATGTCCCAAAAGCCAGGCCCAGACCGTTCCGTTGTGGTAGGCTAGGTCTCTACTGATTTGATTTCCAAAATAATAGCCTTTGTATCCCGGATCATCTGGGGATAGCGAACGAAGTCCTCTTGGGGTGAGTAGTTTGGATTTGACAATTTCCAATACTTTATCGCATTTTTCTTCTTCCAAAATCCGATAGGGCAGGGAAGTTGCAAGCACCATGTTGGGCCGAATAGACCAATCTTTTTCTTTTTCATCGACTACATCCGCTAGGTAGCCATATTCCCAGGACCAGAATTCGCGATCAAAGGATTCTTTCACTTTCGCAGCCAAGCTAAGGTATTCTTCTTCCCCACTAAGTTCATGGTAGAAGCACAAGGCATTGTACCATAGGGCTTGAACTTCAACAGGGCAGCCTATTCTTGGAGTGACGGGACCATCTGGAGTGATGGCATCCATCCAGGTGAGTGCAATGCCCTCCTGCCCTCCCCAGAGTAGGCCTGAAGGGAGTATGTGGATGTGATAGTCTGTGCCTTCCTTGAATCCTTCGATAATTCCACGGAGTTTGGCTAGGTAACGATCCTTCACAGTCTTTTTATCTCCAGTGTACTGAATGTAGTTTTGTAAAGACCAAAAAAACCAGAGCGGAGCGTCTATGGAGGTCATGTTGGTGTAATCTCCACTTCCAATATTGGGAAAAAGGGCTCCTTTCAGATCTTTGGACATCGTGTCCATTATCTCTAAAAAGGTTTCAGGTTCACCCGTTGCCAAGGTTAAACCCGGAGCAGCAATGAAGGTGTCTCTGCCCCACCATCCAAACCAAGGGTAGCCTGCGATGACGCGCACTTCCCCATCTCGCTTTCGAATAAACTGTCCAGCAGAATTTTTTAAGCAATTTTCAAAGTTGTTTCTTGGGATTCGACGTGCGATTTCTTTGCTAAATGCATTTGTTCGTGTTTCTGGATCTGCATCTGTTAGGCCTGCAGAAAAAATGACTGACTCGCCTTTACTGATTTCAAATTCAAGGTATCCCGGTACAAACAAGTCTTCTTGGTAGTCGTAGCCTCGCTCCCGTTCTTGAATATACTCCAGGTTGTGGTACCAGTCCGGTTGGGAATGGAAAGTTGCCTCCTTGGACAGTTGAAGGTAAAGCGGATCGTAGTTTGGATACAATTGAAACTTTACTCCATTTGCAACTAACTCGTATGCTCTATTGAGGCGATCGTTGGCTTTCATGAGCTGGTGGTAGCCGCGAAAAGCGAGGAAAGGCTGGATGCGTAACGTGGTGGGTGAATGGGCCTCCAGTAAGGTGTAGCGAATCATAACTCGGTCTCGGTTGGAGTCCAGGATCAGCTCCTTCTGAAGAAGAACACCCCCTACACGGTAGGTCAACTTTGGAATAGGTTCCGAATCGAAATCCTCCAAATACTTATGCCCTCTAGGGGAATAATTTCCTGGGTATTTGGCAATACCTAAGTTGAAGCTCGCCCCGTGCTGAATGACAGTCTCATTTAAGGTGGAGAGCAACACGTGATTTTGTGAATCGATTTGGGGTTGCGGCACCACAAGTAGCCCATGGTATTTCCTCGTATTGCAGCCAATGATGGTAGTACTCGTATAGGCCCCAGATCGATTGGTCCGAATAATTTCCCGCTCTAGGGAATAATTCAGGTTGATTAATTGGGATTTATCAAAATGTATATAGCTACTCATCGGGGAAAATTGAATTAAACTAAAAATAAGTTATTGTAAGGATAAGAAAAATTAAAGTTCAAAAAATAAAGGTTATGTCTCCATAACCTTTAGCTCTTCTTGTGATTCAGGAATGAACCGCTTCCTTTTGCAGTTCCTCGCAGGTTTTGATGGACTCTTCAAACTTGCTGAGGTAGTTTTTAATCTGCAGGATATTTACTGGTTTCACTACCGGAAATTTCGGAGATGATTTAAACAGAGTAAACATAAGTGTTGGTTTAGTTTTCATCTTAGTTTGCAAATGCTGTGCCAAAATGAAGAGATTGATAACAAAAAACCCCTCTTGGGAGGGGCTTTGGGTGAAAGACCGGGCTCGAACCGGCGACCTCTGGATCCACAAACCAGCGCTCTAACCAACTGAGCTACAATCACCGTGTGGGGTACCAACTCTCAGCTTGCCTTGAATTGGTTTGCAAAAGTAAGGACTGTCTTTCTTTGGAGCAAGACAGAGGCAATTTATTTGTTTGAAAAATACACATCAGCCTAATTTATGCCTGATTTTTAGGGGTAGTATTTTTCAATTTTTAATCTGCTTCTAGTTGGCTCAACTGATTTCTGCATCTGGAGCAGCGAAGCACGGCAGAGCCTCCCGCCTTTTCACGAAGTATTCCGCGCGTGATTGCCTATCTTTGTGTTTCTGAACCAATCCAGGTTCCTATTTTCTAACTATTCCCTCGCTACCTAATGAGCAACGAACCGATAGGATTTGATGCCTTCAAGCTAAACAAACAATTGCTCGATGCTGTAGCTGAATCTGGTTATACCGTTCCTACTCCAATCCAAGAACAAACTATTCCACTTGCTCTTGCGGGGCATGATGTGTTGGGAATAGCACAGACGGGTACAGGTAAAACTGCTGCCTACCTATTGCCCTTGCTCATGAAAATAAAGTATGCCCAGGGTATGCACCCAAGGGGGGTGGTGTTGGCACCTACGCGGGAACTGGTCATGCAAATTGAAGAAGTCGCCCAGCACTTGGCAAAATACACGGGTCTTCGAATTGCTAGTCTCTATGGGGGCCTTGGTCCCAAAACGCAAATTGAGCGCGTAGCAGCAGGAGTTGACCTCCTCATCTCCACGCCAGGAAGGTTTATGGACCTCTACAGAAAAGGAGCTATTTATACCAAGGACTTAAAAACCATGGTATTGGATGAGGCTGATAAAATGATGGACATGGGATTTATGCCTCAAATCCGGGCGATTCTAGAGGTAATTCCATCCAAGCGCCAAAACTTGCTTTTCTCTGCCACCTTTTCCGGAAGGATAGACCATTTGGCAGCAGAATTTTTGGAGTTCCCTGAGCGCGTAGAAGTAGCTCCTTCTGCCACTACGGCAGAGACGATCGCCCAAGTTATCTACAACGTTCCCAATATTAAAACCAAGATCAACTTGCTTGCCCATTTGCTCGAGAATGAAGAAATCAATCGAGCCATGATTTTTACGCGCAGCAGAAAAAATGCAGAGTCGGTTTATTCCTTCTTGGACCGCAAGCATTTCGGAGAGATTCGAGTAATCCATGCCAACAAAGGGCAAAATACGCGGATCAACTCCATGGAAGATTTTAAGGCAGGGGATGTGCGAATCTTGGTTGCTACGGATGTAGCCTCTCGAGGATTGGATGTCACCTTGGTATCGCATGTGATCAATTTTGATGTCCCCTTGATTTATGAGGATTATGTGCATCGCATCGGTCGAACTGGCAGAGCTGAAAATGAAGGAAAGGCCATCACTTTTGTCAACCCAGCTGAATCCTACCATTTTGAAAAAATCGAAGGCCTTATC
>Ga0209135_1000235_pt1 | contig 20128 bp, 17 predicted proteins | sample LauGreSBDMM110SD_4_FD_187570 | JGI IMG/M metagenome (GOLD analysis project Ga0209135, IMG submission 187570) | Freshwater lake microbial communities from Lake Michigan, USA - Su13.BD.MM110.SD (SPAdes) (version 3) | ecosystem: Environmental > Aquatic > Freshwater > Lake | place: Lake Michigan... | reverse complement strand
TCCTCCAACCGTGCGTACCGACGATCAAATCAGCAGCTACTTTGAGATGGTCAATGAAACCCTTGGCTCTGACGTGCCTTGGGTGCTGCAAGATCATCCGGTATCAACCACGGTACAGATGTCAACGGCCGTCGTCCTTAAAATTCTAAAAAGTTCACCGCGCTGTGTCATGCTCAAGCACGAAGACTGGCCAGGCCTCGCCAAGCTCAGCGCAATCTGCGCAGCAATTCAAAAAGGCGAGTTGCGCAAGATCTCGATTTTGACGGGCAACGGCGGCGGCCTGTTCTTGCCTGAAGAGTTGGTACGTGGCGCCAATGGCGCCATGACAGGTTTTGCCTACCCAGAAATGATGGTCGATGTCTGTGCGGCCTATGCGGCCGGTAATGTTGAACGTGCTTTTGATATTTTTGACGCCTACCTGCCGTTGGCTAAGTACGAGCAGCAGGGCGGTATTGGTTTGGCCGTGCGTAAACATATTCTGGCTGAGCGTGGTGCGATTGCCTCGGCGGCGATTCGCAAGCCTGGGCCAAAGCTATCGGCGCTTGATATTGCTGATATCAAGCGGCTAACTGCTAGACAAGAGAAAAAATTAAGTGCACTGAAGTAGCAGCTTGCCTTTTATTGATAGTCGGTTAACTTTTTAAAGAACACGTCATCATGATCAACATGCAACTCGATCCTAAAGTCATCGATATTTTGTCAAAAATATCGACTGCAACCCTAACGACTATTTTGCTAAAAAAGGGTTTGCGTAACGTTTGGATGCGCGGCACCAAGCCGATTCGCGCGGGTCAGCCGCGTTTGGTCGCGCGTGCGTTCACGCTGCGCTTTGTGCCGGCACGCGAAGATCTTGCCACCCCAGAGTCTTGGTCGTCACCGATCTCAACGCGCGCAGCGATCGAAGATATGCCAGAGGGCTGCATTGCTGTGGTCGACTCAATGGGCGTAACCGATGCAGGTATTTTTGGCGATATCTTGTGCGCCCGCATGGCCAAGAAAAAGGTCGCAGGCTTGGTGACAGATGGTGTCGTGCGTGATTTATCTGGGGTACTCGGTACCGGTTTTCCAGTATGGTGCTCGGGGGCGGCGGCGCCGCCGTCGGTGGCAGGTTTAACTTTTGTCGCCTGGCAGCAACCGATCGGCTGCGGCGGTGTGGCAGTGTTTCCGGGTGACGTGGTGGTGGTCGATGATGATGGTGCGGTATTGATCCCGGCCGCGTTGCTCGACGACGTCCTGGCAAGCGCCCAAGCCCAAGAAAATCTTGAAAACTGGATCATGGAGCAAGTGCAGAAGGGCCATGCCTTGCCCGGTTTGTATCCACCTAACGCTGAAAATCTTGCGCGTTATAAGGCTGAAACAGGGCAAAAGTAAACGCTTCAGTCAGGGCAAGAGGGGGTCGGCTCAACAGGGGAGGTGTTTGAGCGATGCGTCTTGGCTCAACCCACACCTTAGGCCTGCGCCTCCGACCCGCGCGCTCTGTCGCTATTGTGCGGCCTTTTATTTTTGAGGCTTAACGGTTTGGGTGAGAAACCAAACGAACCCGATTGTCGCCACAGCCGCGGCAAAGTATTGAAACGGGCGCGTTTCATCAAAGTCAATTCGGTCTGCTAGCAGTATGTAAACACACAGTGCAGCGCCAAAACTGGCCACGCGCATCGGCCAAGCTTGCGGTACGAGCAGGCGTGCTGGTATGCGTTGCGCTAGGCTGACGCCAACCATGCCGCTAAAAAGACCGACTGTCATCCCCGCCAACACATCGGCGGGCCAGTGTGCACCCACCGCCACGCGTGCAAGGCCCGCTAGGGCGGCCAGCATAAACAGCCAGACTGCGTACTTGCGCTTTGCTTGTGGCACGCTAAAGTACAGCGCGGTAGCCAGCGCGAAAGCAGTGAGCGTGTGACCAGACGGCATCGCAAGTGACGTGAGTGGGTTACCGACAATATGAAAGCTGGCGGGGTCAAGCACCGAAGCGGGGCGCGGAAACTGCAGGCTGAGTTTCAGTGAGCGCGAGAGTACGCCGGCAAGCGCACCAGCACACAGCGTTGCCAGTAATGCTCGCGGTGCGAAGACCAACAGCGGGCAGAGTAGTGCAAAGACTCCCCAACCATTGCCTAGCATATTGAAACCCACCCAAAACAAATTCGGTAATTGTTGCGTGGCTGTGTTGAGCAGTCTAAACAGAGAAACTCGATCGATACTGAGTTCGATAATCCCCCAACACAGCAGCGGCAGCAAGCACCACAGCCAGTAGGCGGGCTTGATCAGCCGAGACGTGACCGCAGGCTCGGGCGCGGCAACCGACGACTCAGTGTTACGCATTCGTACGGGCCGCAGAAAATTGCACGGTCATTTTTTCAAGCACTTGTTCAACGCTAATCGCACGCATGCAGGCGTTATCCGAACAAGGCGTTTTGCGATGATTAGCGGCGCTCACGCAGGGCGAGCAGGCGAGCTGTGCGGTGATTGGAATTGACTTGCCGAGCGACCCGTACAGAGCTGGGGTCTCTGGGCCAAACAGCACCACAGTGTGCAAACCCGTGACCGAAGAAAAATGCCCGGGGCCCGAATCGTTGGTCACCATCACATCGGCCAGTGTGTACAGTGCAGGCAGTTCGGCAAACGAAACTTGACCAGCAAAATTCAACGCATTTGGTACGTTGGCGCCTACCCGAACATTCTCGACATAGGCGTGCTCGGCCGGCGAACCGGTAATCAAAATCAGGCAATCAGGCCATTTTTTTTGTAACGCAACGATTAACGCCGAAAAACTTTCGGGTGCCCAGCGGCGCTGTACTAAAAGTTCACTGGCGTTTGGATTGACGAGTAGCAGTGGCTGTTGCCCAAGCGTAAACGCACGCTGCGCCTCGCTTGCCAGGCGTTCGATGCGCGCGAGTACGGCTTGTTTGTCAGTGGGTTTGATCACGGCTTGCGCGATTTGAATCGAAGCATCGGTGATATGAATTTTGCTAAAAGGTAGCTCAGCCTTGGTTGAAAACGCTGCGTGAATCAACGCCATAAAATTTTTGGCGATGTGTATATGGGGGTTGTAATGAACTTTGTGCGTGAGCATGTTGCCGCGCCAAAGCCCCTCGCCGTGAAAAATGTGATAACCCACGCGTCGCCGCGCGCCACACAGACCCGTTAACAAGGCTGTAAAGCGCGAGAACAATTCGAGGTCAATGACGGTATCGATTTTTTTGGCACGCGCCTGAAATAAAAATTTGACCGTATCAGTGATCAGGCTGACTAATGACGAGGCGTCAATGGTAAAGATATTTGCGGCGGGCACCGTGTTGAGCAAGGTCAGGCTTGCTTTATTACTTTTAAAGATTAGAAAAAATATGTCGGCGCCGCGCGCTTGTGCGTCGCGCATGGCGGGATCAACCAAAATCGCACTGCCCATTTCAGAAAGTTCAATGAACAACAACTTACGGGGTTTTTCAGCAGGCCCAGCGAACAGTGTTTTGATCCAATCAAACAGCATCACAAGAGGGGTGGCGAGTGCGCAAAGCGGTACGCCGACCCGATGGTCGATGGTGCGCATGGTGTCGACGCTTAGGCTCATAAGTGGGGGCTCTTAACGTAGAGAAACATAAAACATTTTGTGTGTGGGTGTGTCACGGTGTGACGTGCTGCGGTTTGTTGATGTTTGACGCGTCAGCACGCCGGCGACGCAGTAAGGACACCGCACCGGGCAGATAGGTGACAAGGGTGACAATGCCAAAGCTCACCGAGGCCAGCACGGTCACGCCACTATCGACACCCCACAACACCAGCGCGGCTGACAGTGTGGCTTCGCGCAAACCCCACCCTGAAATACTGATGGGTAGCATCATTAAAAGCCCCAAGGCCGGCAGACCCACCATCAGCGCGGCGAAGGGCGCATAGATGCCAAAGGCACGCAGACACAACCAAAAGGCGCACAGCGCAAGGGTATGGGTCATCACAGAAATGGTAAGTTGCACGGCGACTTGTGGCCAGCCGAACGCCGTGTCAACCCCTTTGAGCGCTTGAGCCATGCCAAGTTTAGTCAGCAGGGCGAGGATCAGGCCGCGCGTGCGCGACAATTTCAGTAACAGGCATCCGACAGCGGCCCCGCCGAGCATTGCGCCTAACACCCAGGCGCCCAGCGTTGGGGCCCAAGGTGCAATCATCGTGCCGCTCAAGAGCAAGCCCAATGCCCCAAGAATGTTGTTGCCAACCAGTCCTAAGCCACGATCAAACGCGACGCTTAAAAACCCGAGACGCAAGCGCGGTGGCGCATGCTGCAGGTCGATGGGCGCATGAAGCTCTTGCGTGAGGGTAGGGTGCGCTGTTGCGGCATTGTTGTTTTGAGTGAGTCGGCTCGCCTCAACGGCGCGATAGCTATCGCCGCCAATGGTGCTAGGTAAGCCTTGGTTGATGAGACCGCCGGCAAAATAAAGTGTGATGTAAGTTGAGACGGGATGGTAAAGCCCCAGGCTGCGCAACAACCAGCCCCAACGCACGACCGCCAGCAAGTTGGCCGACACAAGCAGCGCCAGCGCCAGCACAAACCATAGGGGTTGCATCTCAATTTTTGTGGAGCTCAGGGCCTGCCAGTCGATATTGCGTACGGCAAGCCAGAGGAGTAGCAGCGACAGCACGACCCGCAGGTAGGGCCAGAGTAATTTAAAGGTCTTTTTCAATTCGGTTTACCTGAGTGAGTCGGCGCTTGCGCACCCCCCCAGTTACGGCAGTGATAAAAGCTAAAGTCAGAAATTAACCTACCCAGCCGCTCGATATTCAGTTGTTCAACCCGGGTGCATGACTCAAAACCGCCTGCTTGCAAGGGTAAAGCAAAGGACATTTGCGACCAGTTTACAAAAATACTGTCCTGTCCTGTTGGAATTTGCCCAAACCATAGGTCAAACTGATCAAAACGCGAGTCAAGCACAACGACGTCTAGAGGGCGGGCATACCAGGCCATGCGGCTTGCGAGAGTCCAGTTTTTGACCGAAAGCGTCTGTATTTTCAAATGATCTGCCAAATCCCGCGCTCGGGCGCCCGCCAGATCCCAGCCCCACAGGTCGGCGAGCGGGTTCTTTTTGCCCCACGCGTGTTGCTGGCTGATTCCGGGGATTCCAACAAAAAATAGGGCCAAAAAGGCCAGTACGCAAATGATGGCTTGCGTGCGCACAAAGGCGATGATCCACTGCCGTTTGCCAGAACGCCAGTAAGCTGCGAGTGCGTTGGCGGCAAAGGGGATGAGTGCCAACCAGGCTGGCCCGGTCCAGTGCGGCAGGCTACCGCCACCACCGGCCAAGGTAGCTGTCACCAAAAAGGGCAACAGAAAAAACGATACCAATCCGAGTGCCTGCCAGTGACGGCCGCTCGTTAACTGGCGCAGCACCAAGTACCCACCTAAAAACAAGAGAGGGCCATAGGCGACAAGTTGTAAGCCAATAAATCCCAGTAGGCGACGGGCTTGCCATGCACCACCACTACCATGTTTGAGCTGATACAGAAACGACACCCACTCGTGTGTGGCGTTCCAGTAAAAAACCGGAGTGACCAGGCAACAGGCGATCACCAGAGCCAACCAGGGGCCGGGAGTGCGCAGCCAGCGTAAGCCGTGGGCGCTGCACAGTGTCAGAATGAGTGCGACTGCAGGTAGAACCGCCGTGTATTTTGAGAGCCCCGCAAGCCCTAGTAAGAAGCCGGCGCCAAGCCACAGACGCAGTCGTGTTTGAGCGGTGTGCGTGATTTGTGGTGTCGCGCTGAGCTTAAGCGCGACCTGCATCAGTAAAAGTGAGAGCACCATGAGCAAGGTGTCAGGCAGTAGGCCGACACCCAGAACGTGTAGCAACGGGGCGAGTAGCACCAAGGCCACAGCCCATAGGCCTGCGACCTCTTTGCTTTGGTTGTCTGTTGGCCAAGCAGGCACAAGTGCAGGCAAGCGCTGAGCGATATCTCGAGCAAGCAGGCAGGCGGCAAGCCAGAGTGCTTGCGGGATCAGGCGCAATACGCCATCGGGCACACCAAGTGCAACCAACGGCCATTGCAACCAGCCAACTAAAGGAGGGTGGTCAAAATAGCTGAGGGCCAGTTTGTCGGCATATAACGCGTAGTGCGCTTCATCGACCGAAAGCGTGAGCAAGCCGCCAAACACTGCGTGCAAGCCAAGGCCAAGCGCAAGGAGCGCCAACAGCCGTTGTGTCGGGGTTGACGCGCGAAGGCTAGCCCAAGACGAACCGCTATTTGACGACAACTGGAAACACGCGCCAGGTTATTTGACGCTTGCCTTCTGGATCAAAAAGCCTAGCGTTGGCACGGCGTGCGACAAAGCCTGCAGGTAAATCGGTTTGACCCGTGACATGCAGGTAGTGTCCAAATGCGACGGGCGCACGCTCGAGTGTGATGGTTTCGGCGCGGCCATCCTTATGCACCCCTTCAAAGCTGAGTTCGAGCAAGCCTTTGAATTCAGGCCGATCGGGTTTTTCTTGTAGCAGCCAGAGCAGGTAGGTAAGCCTTGGGCTGGCTTTGTCTTGGATAAAGTTGGCAGTGCTCACGCCAATGGGCCCAAAACGTGCATCAAAAGGCAGGGTTTGGGCAAAGAGGCCGAGCTGCTCTTTGAGAGGCGTGACCATTGCTAAGGTGCTGGCCAATTCGTCTTTGAGTGCACGATTGAGTTTTTCGCTGGCTTCGCGCGCGCCATCTAGCAAGCGGGCTTGTTCGTCAAGCTTGGTTTGCAGACGCTGGCGTTCAAGCGTGGCACTGTTGAGCTCTTCGGTGAGCTTTTGAGCCTCGGTGCTAGTGAGATGCCTGGGGCCGTAGCTGGTTTGTAAAACCAGCATGCCACTGCCCCCCGCGAGTACGCCGAGTAACAATAAAATGAGCCAGCTCGGCAGCCGACGCGAGCGCCGGCGCGTGTCATAGGCGGCGGGTTTAAAGATCGCCCGCTTCGGTTGAACGCGAATAACCATACAATCCTTGAAACAACACAACTTTTTGCAAGCACTACTACGTGTAGTGAATGGCTTACAGTTTACTGGATTGTGCGAAAAACCTCAGCTTTCAGGCCGAGAAAGGATGTCAACTTCGAGTGAAGCTAAACGTTCGAGGGTGCCGACATCAATCCATTTAGCCGTGTGCAGGGCTCCGCATACTTGATGGTGTTTCATGGCCTCACGCAAAAGCGGCGCTAGTTTGGCGGGATGGTGCGCAGGTGTGTGTGCAAAGAGTTTGGGTTGATAAATACCGATGCCAGCAAACGTATGTCGTGATGAGTTTGCCACCTCGTCGTGCAAGAATCCATCGCTGTCTAGTAAAAAATCTCCTGCAGGGTGTTGCACGGGGTTGGGCACCATCAGCAGCCACGCTAAGCATTGCCGCAACTTCAGTTCGGCGGCAAGCTGCTGTGCCTGAGCAAGATCCCAATCGCACCAGACGTCGCCATTGATGACTAAAAAAGGGTCTTCACCGAGCAGGGGTAACGCGGTTGCGATACCCCCTGCGGTTTCGAGCGCTTGCGGTTCAGCTGAGTAGCAAATACTGAGCCCAAATTGCTCACCTGAGCCTAGCGTCTGCTCGATCATGTGGCCGAGCCAGGCGTGGTTGATGACGACCTCAGAGAAGCCCGCGCCCGCGAGCTTTTCAAGATGCCATTGGATCAAAGGTTTGCCGGCGACCGGGATCAAGGGTTTAGGGAGGTGATCGGTGAGAGGCCGCATGCGTTCACCACGCCCGGCGGCCAAAATCATTGCACGCATCAGAAGGTATAGCCCACTTTCGTTTGCACCTGATCTAACTGATCGAGTACGCGCAACAAAGGTTTGAAGGCGATATAGCGTGCTGCGACTTGGCGTACGTACTGCTTGACACGTGGAAGGTGTGACAAATAGGCTGCTTTGTTGTCGCGGTGATTGAGCCGTGCGAACACGCCTAAAATCCGCAAGTTACGCTGCAGCCCCATCCATTCATAATCGCGATGAAAATCGGCAAAATCAGCGGGAACCGGCAAGCCTTGTTTGCGAGCAAGCTCCCAGTAACGGATCGCCCAGTCAATTTGCTGCGGCTCTTCCCAAGTGGTGCGTGCATCCACAACTAGCGAGGCGAGGTCATAGGTAATCGGCCCTGCCACGGCATCCTGAAAATCCAGAACCCCTGGGTTTAGGCCATATTGGCCGCTCTCACTCAGCATTAAATTTGGCGAGTGAAAATCACGGTGTACCAGCACAACGGGTTGCGCCGCGTTATGCGCCACCAGTAAGTCAAACACTTGATCTAATTGCGTCAGTACAGCCGGTTCGAGCTGTGTCTTGCAATGCACGCTGACATACCACTCGTTGAACAGGCCTAATTCGTCTTTCAGACGCTTCGCGTCATAGATTGGCAAGCCAGCGTGACTGGCAGTCTGTAGCTGTATTAAAGCGGACAGCGCGTCGCGGTAAAGCGGCTGCAGCTCGGCGTTGGTCAGACCTTGTTGGATTTTTGCGTAATAAGTCGTCGGGCCCAGGTCAGACAGCAGCAAAAAGCCCTGCTCGAGATTTTGCGCCCAGATCACGGGTACGTTGAGTTTGACGTCGGCTAAACGCGTCGCAATGTCGACGAAGGGGCGGCAGTTTTCGTGGGGAGGCGGGGCATCCATCAAGATCAAGGTGCTTGAACGCGCTTGAATCCTGAAATAGCGTCTGAAACTTGCATCACTCGAAGCCGCCGCCAGTGAGTGAATTTGAAGACCGATATTCGGATCAAGTGTCGCTAACCATTTGAGCAATAAAGACATTCTTGGATCTGAGGGGGGGGTCGGCTGGGTCATGAGTGGGTCGGTTGTTCAAAGATGAGAAAGATTGGCCTTAAACCTCGGGCAATCCTGAGGCAAAAACGCTCCTCTTCTCTATAATACTGGCTGTTGGTGCCTTTTACCTCAAAGGGCGCTTGGGCACGCTTGCCTCATGCTGTTGCGATCCAGGTGATCTTTTAGAACGTGCGTATTCTGTTTTGGCTGTTGTTTCTGTCGTGTTTGAGTGTCGCCACTGCGCAGACGCCGGGCACTGTTGCGCCAAACACAGGGGTCAGGCCAAATGGTGATGGGCTGTTGGTGCCGGGTTTGCGCGTGTCGCCTCGTCTTGAGCGCACCATGGCCTCTGACAAGACCATGCCGACGTTTATTGAGGCGGCCCAAATGCAGGGCGACGGGCAAAACAACCTCAAAATGCAAGGTAATGCGGTGGTGCGCCGCCAAGACGGTGTTTTAAAAGCCAGCATCATCGATTACAACAAGGGTACGGGTGTCATGGATGCCCAGATCAACGCGCGCTTGATTCGCGACGGCAACGTGATTGGTGGCACGGGTATTTTGTACAAATCAGATGACGGCACGGCCACGGTCGATCAGCCTAATTTTTGGATCGATAACGGTGGCGCTGGGGTGGGTTCTTGGGCCGATGTGTACAACAAAAATCAAATGAGCCTGACCGACGTTGTTTACAGCGGTTGCCCGTGTCCACAGCCTTCTTGGTACATCGAAACTGAAAAACTTGATCTCGATTTTGAGGCCAACGAAGGCGTTGCTAAAAATGGTGTGCTGTACTTTAAAAATTTTCCGATTCTAGCCTCGCCGTACCTGTCGTTTCCGCTTAAAAAAGAGCGCAAGTCTGGCTTTTTGATCCCAACGTTTGGCGTCACGAGTAATACAGGGGTTGACTACACGCAGCCCTATTACTTCAATATCGCGCCCAATATGGACATGACTGCGCAGGTGCGGGCAATGTCAACACGCGGCTTACAGCTCGGTGACGAATTTCGCTATCTAGGTAAAAACTACTCAGGCCTGATGGCAGGCACCTACCTGAACCGCGATTTGCAAACGGGCACGGATCGCTGGCTGTATACCGCCAATCATATGCAGAGTTTGGGCCGTGGGTTCTTTGCGGGCTATAACGTCAGTGGTGTCTCTGACGACAATTATTTCAACGATTTTGCAACAATGGCGGTCAACCAGTCGACCAACACTTATTTGCCGCGTCAGGCGGGTGGTGGTTGGGCCAGTGAGTTTTGGCAAACCAGTTTGCAGGTACAAACCTATCAAACCTTGCGACCCACCGGTACCTCTGTTGCGCCAATTTATAACAAGGTCCCTGAGCTCACTGTGAACGGTGCGCGTTTTGACTTGGGTGGTTTCGATGTCCAGAGTCAAAACACGGTTACCCGCTTTGAGATGCCGCTTGATCGGCGGTTTCCGTATGGCCCTGCGGGCAGCCTGCGTTATAAGCCTGATGGCTCGCGCGCCTCGTCTTACTCTTCTATTGCGTATCCAATCGTCAGACCCGGCTGGTACATCACCCCCAAAATCGCTTTAAGTGCGACGCAATATCAAACAGACTGGTATGGTCTCGAAAATTGGTATGGCTACGGCCAACCGTCAAACTCGCGCGTTTTACCTATCATGTCGCTCGACTCGGGTATGACCTTTGATCGCGACACGACGTTCTTTGGTAAGCCAGCGATTCAAACACTCGAGCCTCGTGCCTATTACTTGAAAGTACCCTATCGTGATCAGTCGCAGTTCCCTGTGTACGACACCACGTTGGCTGACTTTAGTTTCGCGCAGGCTTTTCAAGAAAATATTTATACCGGCGGTTGGGATCGTGTCGCCAACGCCAATCAGGCCACGCTCGCCTTGACGACGCGTTGGATGGATCAAGAGACCGGGTTCGAGCGCTTCAATTTTGGCGTGGCGCAGCGCTACTACTTTGAAGATCAGATGGTGACCTTGCCCTTTGAGGTACCACGTACCAACACAAAATCTGAATTTCTAATCGGCACCAGCGCCGCACTGACCGATAAAATTAATACTTCTGCGACGTTTCAGTACGATCCTTACCTCAGCCAATGGGATCGCGCGCAAGTCGTCGCGCGCTGGCGGCCTCAGCGTTTGGCCATGATGTCGCTTTCTTACCGCTATCAGATCAACCCGCCTTCATTGGCGCTTTATCAGCCTCAAGGGCAAAACCAGATTAGTGGCGCGTTTCAATGGCCGTTGGCAAAAAAGTTGTACTCAGTGGGTCGTGTCGACTATTCGTTCAACCGTGTAAACGCTCAAAGTATCATCGACCCAACCGTCATGGTCTCAATGCCTAAAGTGACGCAGGGCGTCCTCGGGGTCGAATACAAAGGCGATTGTTGCTGGTCGGGTCGCTTTGTGTTTCAGCGTTATGTCGTCAGTGCCGACAAAACTAATTCGGCGGTATTTTTTCAACTCGAGCTTGGCGGCATCGGCAATCTTGGTCAAAACCCAATGGGTCTGATTGGTCGGGTAATACCTGGCTACGAATCGGTCACGCCCGCGGTGCCCAACATCAGTAAATTTGAAAGGTACGAATAATGTTTGGCGTAAGAGGCTTTTTTAAAGTTTTACTTTGGGCGCAGTTGGTCTGTGTCGCGTTAGTGCCCGTGGCGGCCCAAACACAGATTAATAATTTGGGAAGCACACGTCCAGGTGCCACTGTTCCGCAAAAGTCCACCACGTCGACGCAAGAGGCCGACACAATTGTCGCGGTGGTCAACAAAGATGTCATCACGCGCCGAGAGCTCGATACGCGTGTTCAGCAAATTAAGACAGACCTCGCACGCCAGCGCGCGCAGATTCCACCCGACGAAACTCTTCAATCACAGTTGTTGCAAAGGTTGATCATCGAGCGCTTGCAGGTGCAAGAAGCGAAGCGGCTCAACCTTGAGGTAAACGACCAGGTTTTAAAGACTGCGCTCGAGGCGATCGCGCAGCGAAACAAAATGACACCAGCACAATTGCGTTCGCAAATCGAAGGTGCCGGCGTGGGGTGGGCCGATTACAGCGAGATGATCAAGCGCGAAGTCTTGGCCGATCGTCTGCGTCAGCGCGTTGTCGACAGTACGATTTTGATTACAGATGCTGAAGTCGATGCTTTTTTACGCGAACAAAAAGCTCGACAAACAGGCGGTTTGTTGTCGACTGCGCCTACGCCCGTCGTGACAGCGCCACCGCCTCCGCCGCCTAAGCCCAAAGCCGCGCCGATCCAGCCGGCGGTGATGGGATTAGCACAGATTTTGGTGCGCGTACCCGAAGATTCAACTGAAGATGAGGTCAAAGTGTTGCGTGCCAAAGCACAGGCACTTTTGGCGCGTTTGCGTAAAGGCGAAAGTTTTGAGGCACTTGCTAAGGCAAGCTCTGATGGCCCCGAGGCAAGCCGTGGGGGTGATATGGGCGGGCGGTTGGTCAAAGACTGGCCTGATTTGTTTTTGAAGGCGACCGCCGGCGTTGCAGATGGTCAGCTTAGCAACATCATTCAAAGCGGTAACGGTTTTCACATCCTTAAAGTGCTTGGCCGTGCAGGTGGTGCTCCGCCGCCCGAGCCCGTTGCGCAACAAGCGCCACCTCCGCCCGTACCGGGTGCCGGCGTGCCTGCCCCGCAAGGGCCCATGATGGTCGAGCAAACACGCGCCCGACACATTTTGATCAAGACCACAGCGGTCATGACGTCCGAGCTCGCCAAACAAAGATTAGACCAAGTACGTGAGCGCATTGTCGATGGCAAAGAGTCTTTTTCTGATCTGGCAAAGCGTTTTTCAAATGATTCGTCAGCGCCACAAGGCGGCGGTCTCGGATGGCTGAATCCGGGTGAGACCGTACCGCCCTTTGAGCAAGCCATGAAAAAACTCAAGATTGGTGAGGTGAGTGAACCCGTACAAACGTCTTTTGGCTGGCACCTGATTGTGGTTGATGAGCGGCGCACGCAAGATATGGCTGAGCAGTTTCAGCGAAACCAAGTTCGTCAGCGTCTCTTTTTGCAACGCTCGGAAGCATCCTTCGAAACCTGGTTGCAGCACGTACGCAATTCGTCGTTTATCGATAATCGCTTAGAAAAAAGTCAACGCCAGGCTAAGGACTAGCGCGTGCGAGCGCATCAGGCGCGGAAGCGGTTTGGTCAAAATTTTTTAGTTGACCCAGGGGTCATCGAAGCGATTGTGCGGGCCATTCATCCCGCGCGAGAAGATCGCATGATCGAAATTGGCCCGGGTTTGGGGGCGTTGACGGCGCCACTTCTTGAAAAGCTCAGTGTGTTGAGCGTCATCGAACTTGATCGTGACTTAGCGTCAAGGTTGCGCCAACGATTTTCTGAGGCGCAACTACCCATCTTGCAAGCCGATGTGTTGGCCGTAGATTTTTCTCAGTTTGGCCAGCAGCTGCGTATTGTGGGTAATTTGCCTTACAACATTTCAAGCCCGTTACTTTTTACCTTAGTCGAATATGCAGATCAGATCATTGATCAACACTTTATGCTTCAGCGCGAAGTGGTTGACCGCATGGTCGCCGCGCCCGGTTCGGGTGATTACAGTCGCTTGTCGGTGATGTTGCAGTACCGTTATGCGATTGAAAAAATCTTTGATGTCTCGCCCGAGGCTTTTGATCCGCCACCGCGCGTGACGTCGTCAATCGTGCGTATGGTGCCTTTGACCCATGCACGTACGCGTGCTGTGAATGAAGCTTTATTTGCAGCGGTGGTGCTGCGTGCTTTTTCACAGCGCCGCAAGATGTTGCGAGGCGTTTTAGGCGCCTGGACAGCACTGATCCCTTGGGAGGCATTGCAAATTGAGCCGACCTGGCGCGCAGAGCAGGTGTCTGTGCTCAAGTTCGTCGCGATGGCAGATGCGTTACATGCAGCCGGCGTGCGCGCTTAAACTCAGCGCCTGGCCGCAAGCCATAATCTGACGACGTCTTCTGCGCGGTCTTCAAGCAAGCCAGCAACGCTTTCACAGGCCTGAGCCAAACTCATCGGGCCGGACACCAAACTGAATGCCGCTTCGATGCCCACGCGATACAAGCCCTGATAGCCGGGCCCCAGCGAGCCCGCGATGGCGATGGCTGGTACGCCCGCGCGTTGTGCAATTTGCGCCACGCCCATAGGTGTTTTACCTAGCAGCGTTTGGGCGTCCATTCTGCCCTCGCCGGTGATGACAAACGCAGCGCCCTGCACGGCCTGCTCAAGACCCCCAATTTCGGCAATCACTGCAGCGCCTGGTCGAAAGGTACTCTGCATCCACGCATGTGCCGCAAAGCCAACTCCTCCGGCGGCACCCGAGCCTGCCGCATCGCGCCGATCGTGTCCAAGGTGCCGGGCGCAGACATCGGCAAAATGACTTAAGGCGGCATCAAGCTTTTGAACTTGCTCAGGCGAAGCACCTTTTTGCGGTCCAAAAATCGCAGAGGCGCCTAACCGACCACACAGTGGATTGTTCACGTCTGACGCAATGGTGATTTTTGTTTGCTGTAAGCGGGGGTCAAATTTGCGAGCGTCAATCGAGTGAAGATCCGCTAAGGCCGCGCCGCCCGCCGCCAGTGTCACACCCTGTGGATCGAGCAAACACAACCCTAAGGCGCTAAGCATCCCGGCGCCGGCGTCATTGGTTGCCGAGCCACCTAAGCCTAAAACGATATGACGCGCGCCCGCATCGAGCGCGTGTTTAATCAGCTCGCCCACACCAAAGGTGGTCGCTCGCAGCGCATCGCGTTGCGACGGTGCAATGTGCTCGAGCCCAGCTGCACACGCCATTTCAATGACAGCAGTCTGGTCGGGTAGCAAGGCCCATTGGGCTTCGATGGGTTGCCCCAAGGCGTTTTGCACCCAAGCGGTGTGGCGCTCGCTTTGTGTCGCGCCGAGCACCGCCTGAACAGTTCCTTCGCCACCATCGGCCATCGGCACGCAAACGACGTGCGCGTCGGGCGCGGCGCGCTTGACGCCCCGGGCCAGCGCGGCAGCCACCTCAGGTGCCGAGAGGCTTTCTTTAAACGAGTCGGGAGCAATGACGATTTTCATGCAGACAGCCTAGGCAGTCTTTTTTTGTACAAATTCGATCTTGTAGCCGTCAGGATCCTCAACAAACGCGATCACTGTGGTGCCGTGTTTCATGGGCCCCGCTTCGCGTGTGACTTTACCGCCCAGTTCACGCACTTTGTCACAGACCTCATAGGCGTTATCGACCTCAAGGGCGATATGGCCGTAGCCGTTACCCAAATCGTAGGCGCTAGTATCCCAGTTGTAGGTTAGTTCGAGCACGGGGCCTTCACGTTCGTCTTGATACCCGACAAAGGCGTTAGTAAAACGCCCAGTTGGGTATTCGGTATTGCGTAACAGACGCATACCAAGCACCTTGGTATAAAACTCGATCGATCGCTCTAGATTACCGACACGTACCATCGTATGAAGAATGCGCATGATGACTCCTGGAAAGTTAAATCTCGGGCACACCTTCTGGTGTGTGTTTTTGTAGCATTTGTTTGGCGGTGTGATAGTCGGGATAAAGCTGTTGAACTTCTGTCCAAAAATCATGGCTGTGGTTCATTTCACGTAAGTGCGCCAGTTCATGCGCGATGACATAATCGATCACCATGGGTGAAAAATGAATCAAGCGCCAATTCAACATAATGTTGCCATCGCTGGTGCACGATCCCCAACGGGTAGCCGCCGAGGATAAACGCCAACGTCGAATGGTGAGCCCGGTTTTAGCTAAGAAATAATGGATACGCTGATCAAACCAGGCGGCTGCTCGGGTTTGTAGCCACGCCTGCGTCATATCTCGCATGCGATGGGTGTCGGCATCGTTGGGTAAGGGCAGCCACAGCGTTTGACCGGCTTCAGGCGCCTCGTGATTGCCCTCGAAATGTGCGCGACCATGCGGCACATGCGGCCCGGGCACCCCAATTTGCAAGGTGATTTGGCATCCCATGTAAGGCACTTGCCCGCCCGATTTCCAGCGCGTGTGCGCGAGGGCAAGTTGCGCCTTGCGCGCCTGCCAATCTTGGAGCTTGGATAAAATCCAGGGCATTTTCTCGACCACGGCCTCGTCGATCTGACCCAAGGTCACCCAGTTTGGAGCTGTCACGCGCAGGCCTTCATCAATGATGCTGAAGCCAATACTGCGCCGCCGTGAGCGAATCAACACGAAACCGACTGACTGATCACCGTGCCGAACCACGCGCCACTTACCGCCCAGTGCAATCGTTTCAGGGGCAACGAGCCAACCCGGTATCGGGGTGCTCGTGTCTGAAAGCAAAAGCTCGAGTTGATTCATGATTTTGCGCGTGAAGCCCCGGCGTTCAGGCCGAGTTCGTTGACGATGTTGGATAACGCTCTGGGCTGAGGCGATGCATCTCTGCTTCGATCCAGGCGTAGACTTTTGCATTTAACTCTTCGGGGGTCAACCCGACTGAGGGGATGGCTGGGCCAATCGACACGGTGACTAGCCCGGGTTTTTTTATAAAAGCATTACGTGGCCAAAGTTCGCCAGCATTGTGGGCGATTGGGATCACAGGCGCGCCCGTGCGCGTGGCCAGTATGGCCCCACCCATTTTGAAGCGCCCCATTTTTCCGGGCGTGATCCGTGTGCCCTCTGGAAACAACAGCGGCCAGCGACCCTCATCTAAGCGCTGTTGCCCAACTTTCACGACCTGCTCGAAGGCGTCCCGACCCTTAGTGCGGTCGATCGGAATCATGCCCAGTAGCGCAATCCCCCAACCGAAAAAGGGTACGCGGTGTAACTCTCGTTTGTAGACAAAGCAGATTTGTCGCGGTAAATGTGAGGGCAAAAAGAGGGTTTCCCAAGCAGACTGATGCTTAGACAGCACGATCGCGGGGCCATCAGGCAGATTTTCAGCGCCCTGAACTTGCCAGCGGATACCGCAAATGACTTTAGCGCCCCAGGCGGCCAATTGCGGCCAACCCATCGTTAATTTGTAGCGCCAGTGCAAGGGGAGCGGCGACCAGAGCAGGCAGGCGAACGCATAGGGGATGACCGTAATAAGTAAAAATAATGCATAAATTGTGGCGCGTAGGATCAACATGATGTCAGGCCGCCTGAGTCAAAATTTGATCGACAGCGTGGGCCAAATCGTTGGCGTGCCGGGTACCCTCAGGTAGATTGCCTTGCTTGAGCGTTTTAGGCCCATTGCCGGTTTGCACCAGCCACGGCGTACAGCCCATGGCCGCGCTAGCCTGTAGGTCACGCAGCGAGTCACCCACGGCCGGCACGCCCGAAAGATCGATATCGTAGCGCCTCGCAATATCCTCAAAGAGCCCTGGCAAAGGCTTGCGGCACACGCACTGTTCGTCGGGGCCGTGCGGACACACAAAAAAAGCGTCGATCGCGCCGACCAACTGGCCGAGCTCTTTACGAAGCTTTTGATGAATCGCCGTGAGTGCCGTGATGTCGAACAAGCCGCGTGCCAGACCTGATTGATTAGACGCAACCACAATGGTGTAGCCCGCCTGGTGCAGCCTGGCAATCGCTTGCAAACTACCCGGCAACGCCACCCATTCATCTGGATGCTTGATGTAGTCGGGGCTGTCGTGGTTGATGACGCCGTCGCGATCCAAAATAATCAGTTTCATGCCGCAAGCCTTGAAATATCGGCCACTTGATTCATCAAGCCGTGCAGTTGGGCTAACAGCGCCAGCCGGTTGTTGCGCACGGCAATATCCTCAGCCATGACCATGATGTCGTTAAAAAACGCATCAACTGGAGCGCGTGCCTGTGCAAGCGTGGCCATGGCCGCTTGATAGTTGCCGGCATCGAAGTATTGTTGCGCAAGCGGTTGCAGCTGGGCAATTGTCTTGGCGAGCGCTTGTTCGGCAGGTTCGGTGAGCAATGCCTGATTCAGTGGTTGCAGTGCAGATTCAGATTTTTTAAGCAAGTTACCGATGCGCTTATTGGCTGCGGCCAAGCTCGCAGCATCGGGGCCCTGTGCAAAGATGGCCGCGGCTTGCACGCGCGCTACGATTTGATGCAGAGGCGGCGCAATGGCAAGCACGGCTTCGACCGCGTTGCGATCGAACTGCGTGATGAGTTGATTGCGCAACCGCTCGAGGACAAAGGCTTGTACTTCAGCGACCGTCGTCTGGGCTAAGGCTGCAGCTTCAAAGGTGTGTGCGGCAGCGTGTAGCAAACCCTCAAGGGTCAAGGGCCCGTTTTGCTGGATGGGTAAAAAGCCACCCGCGGTGAGTTGTTCGAAGCCACTGATCAGCCCGAGTGCAGCACGACGCAAGCCGAACGGATCGCGTTCGCCTGTCGGGGCCAAGCCGATTCCCCAGATGCCAACCAGTGTTTCAGCCCGCTCTGCCATAAACAGAATTGCGGCAGTCATGCTGGTTGCGGTCACAGGCTGTTCAAGACGTATTTTGTACTGTTCAGCAAGCGCTTGCACAACCTGTTCGGGTTCGTGGTCGGCGCGGGCGTAATACGAACCCATGATGCCTTGCAGTTCAGGAAACTCGCCGACCATGTTGGTATTGAGATCGGCCTTGGCCAGCATCGCGGCGCGTTCAGCAAGTGCGCTGTCTGCGTTTAACGCTCGTGCTAACCACGCGGCGATTTTTTGTACGCGCTCGACGCGCTGCAATTGTGTGCCCAGTTTGTTGTGATAAACAATTGAAGCAAGCTGCGGCACCCGTTGATGCAAAGGCGTTTTACGATCGGTATCAAAAAAGAATTGCGCATCAGCCAAACGCGGGCGTACGACGCGCTCGTTGCCTTGAATGATCGCCACTGGATCGTCGGTGGGCATGTTGCTGACAATCAGAAATTGATTGGTGAGCGCGCCAGTGGCTGGGTTGAAGAGCGGAAAGTACTTTTGATTTAGACGCATCGTCAAAATCAGGCACTCTTGAGGCACTTGTAAAAAACGCTCTTCAAAGGCACCAACATAGACGATCGGCGCCTCAACCAGGGCGGTGACCTCGTCAAGTAAAGCGTACACCGCTGGGTCTTGCCCCAACGTGGCATTTAACTTTTGAGCTTCTGTTGCCAGTAAGGTTTCGATTTTTTCGCGGCGCGCGGTAAACGAGGCAATCACCTGGCCAGTTTGCGCCAGTTGTTGCTCGTAGCTGTCAGCGCTGTCGATACTGATTGCCGCAGGATGTAAAAAGCGATGACCGAAGGTGAGGCGTCCAGCTTGTAAGCCAAGCACAGTCGCGGGGATGACTTGCGCGCCAAGCAGGGCGATCAAGGCATGGGCGGGGCGCACAAACTTCACTGAGGTGACGCCATCGGCCAACTGGTACTTCATGACCTTCGGGATGGGTAGGGCCGCAATAGCGGCTTCGATCGCCGCCTGTAACACTTCGGTTAACGCGGCACCTGGTGCGGTGCCTCGTGCCACCAGATACTCTTGCTTACCGTCAGATTCGCGCTCGAGTGCGCTCAGGGGCATGTCTGCCCAGCCTTTGGCGGCAAGTTTCTTTTGTAGCGCGGGCGTCGCCAAGCCTTGGGCGTCAAGGCCTACCTTAACCGGCATGAGCTTTTCAACAAAGCTTTGCTCGGGCGCGAGCGCGATCACTTGCGACAGGCGAACCGCCAAGCGGCGCGGCGAAGCAAACGAGGTCACTGTGCTGTTGGCTAAAACAAGGCCTTGAGCGTGCAGTGCGTCGTGTATACCCTGAGCAAAGGCCTCACCAAGTTTGGGCAACGCCTTAGGGGGCAGCTCTTCGGTAAAGAGCTCGATCAAGAGGGGGTGGCTAGTTTGTGTCATGACTGCACCCCTTTGTCAGCGTTACTAGGCGTTGCTCTGCCGCCGCCCAACATCGGGAAACCCAATTGTTCGCGCGAGTCGTAGTAGGCTTGTGCAACGGCGCGCGACAAGTTACGGATACGTCCGATATACGCAGCGCGCTCAGTGACGCTAATGGCGCCTCTGGCATCCAGCATATTGAAAGTGTGTGCGGCTTTGAGGGTCGCCTCGTAGGCTGGCAAGGCCAGTGGGATCTCAAGCAGGCGCGTGGCGTTGGTTTCATGATCGGTGAAATGCCTGAACAGCATCTCAGCATCAGAGTATTCAAAATTGTAGGTCGATTGCTCAACCTCATTTTGATGAAAGACGTCGCGGTACAGCACCGAGCCTTTAGGCCCAGTTGTCCAAACCAAGTCGTACACGCTTTCGACGCCTTGTAGGTACATGGCCAGACGCTCGAGCCCGTAGGTGATCTCGCCCGTGGTGGGTGTGCAATCCAAGCCACCCACTTGCTGAAAATAGGTAAATTGGGTGACTTCCATACCGTTGAGCCAAACCTCCCAGCCCAGGCCCCAGGCGCCAAGCGTTGGGTTCTCCCAGTCGTCTTCTACGAAGCGGATGTCGTGC